>Ga0308157_10006074_pt1 | contig 14672 bp, 19 predicted proteins | sample PhyBR1_FD_201035 | JGI IMG/M metagenome (GOLD analysis project Ga0308157, IMG submission 201035) | Phyllosphere microbial communities from UC Gill Tract Community Farm, Albany, California, United States - DLSLB.R1 | ecosystem: Host-associated > Plants > Phyllosphere > Unclassified | place: USA...
AACGCCTTCTGGGCTTCCGTATAGTAAATCCTTGTTCTCTGCTTCATCCGTAACACTCCTTCTGCTTATCCAGAGTTTAGTGTGTTGCGTCGATCGGTTGAATCCAAGGCCAAAAGCGGCCCTTTGGAAGCACAGCAGTGAAATGATTTTAGCCAGCATGATTGATGAAGGATTCTGATGTTTCTCGTCCGTTGTGAAGCCAGATGTGATGAAGCTATGGCATTCCCGTCAAGGCTGCGCTCCGCCGTGCGTGATGCTGTTGCCTCCGTGACTATTGGAGAGTGGCATCCGCCCAACCATGCGTTCACGGTCAACGTGGAGCGTGAAGCGCTTTGCATACCTTATCGGGTCTACTACGATCCTGACCTATTACGTCGGCAATTAAGGGAGTTGCAGGCTCTAGCTAGACTCATACTCCTGTGCTTGGGGACGCGCCATTACGACGGCTATCTGCGTCAAGAATGTCTTCGGGAATTGGTGAAATACGAAGCCCCCTGGCTTACGCCGTATTTTCTTCAGCTTGCTAGCGAATACGTTGTTGAGATTGTCGAGGACGTCGCTAACGTCATTGGCGAGCGCAGCCCTGCCACGCTGCGGGCTTTCGCATCGGAGAATTCTGCATATCTGGCGACACTTGGACGCCGAATGACGAGTTACTGGAGCTACCACCGGCATGCTTATCCCGAGCGCCATTCGTATCCAGGAGCCAAGGTTTTAGCTGTGCTGAATACTGCTTCGGAATGACTGCTTCTGGTCGGGAGCTGCCTGTTGTGACACTTCGCGAGTTTTCCGGCTTGAGAACCTGCTAGGCTTGGCCGAACCGCGGAGATCGGCCAAGAATCGACGATCTGGACGTGGTTCATCGCTGCTTTTTGACTCTAGAGAGAAACTAAAATGCTTCTACCGATCATGTTTGGCATCAGCATCGCAATCGGAACTGGAGCTGCGCTTAGCACAGCATTACAAAGTGCGCCTCTAGGGTTTAGCCTGGGAGTAGGCATCGGTATTGCAATGACGACTGTTTTCACCGTAGTACTGCGAAAACGTAAAACTGGATAACCTGATCCGCCTACCACAAGCCTTCATCCTCTGCTTTGGGTCGGTGCCGGCCTTCGTGACAGTCAGTGACTTTTCTTCAATGACAGCCTGATATGCTGAGCTAACAGCCGGGTACGGCCAGGAGCAGGCATAAAGCTCTGGTTCGCCTAAACGAATTCAACGTTAGTTTGATACGGAAATATGACATCTAAGCTTGAACGCAAATGGTGGTTCGCCCTGCCAGTTGGTGCCCTAGCGGCAATCTTGACCCTACATTTTTTAAGCAGTGCTGGCATCACGTATCCTTTCAATTTTTCGCAATGGATACTGTGCGCAATATGCTTCACAGGACTACAGCGAGGGCTTTCTTTCATCGGTTGGTTTCTCGTTCTTAGCCTGTCGCCACAAAGCAAGGCACTGGAGCGAACCAAGTAGCAAAAACGTCGTGCCCAAGACAATAGAGGATTTGAAGCGGTCTTCATTACCATTGTCTGCTTTGGGTCGAAACCGGCCGGTCGCGACAGGCAGGAAACGGCCAAAAGCGGCCATACGCACGCAAGGAACTTGAGGCATAAAGCTCACTCATCGAGCATTGCAAGGATGCGCGCATTCACTGCATCTATGACGAATGACTTCGTCCATTAATGCCATATAAGGTTCGAGCATGCTGTTGCCTATGATGGGATTTTCCAGAGCAGCCGGTGATGAAGAAGAACGTTACCCACATCGTAGCGCTTGAAGCCGGAATATCGTCGAGTTCACGGCGCATCTGGTTCATTTCATCAGCAAGCCAGACGAGAAACCTCTCGATTTTCGGCATCCCTTGCTTGTGCCGGTTGAAGTTGCATAGCCGATTGCGGGCCGAGGTCGAAGGCGCAGTGGCCAAAGCCAGCACGCCAACAGTATCGATGGCTAATTCGAGGCTTTTACGCTTACACCATTCATAAACAAGTCCACTAGATGGCCAATGCGCGATGTCGATGAACGGTCGTTGTCGATTGCGATGGAAATGGCAGTGATCACGTAAATCAGATCGTCGTACGTGACATCCGGGCGGATGCTGCCGGCTTCCTTTCCACGCTGAAGCAGCCGGTGCCCCTCCGCGGTGATCGCATTGCACCCGGGCGTCCCGCATTGAATCACCGTCCCGATCGACACAGCCAGGCTCTGATAAATGCTCGTGTTCCTGGCCAGCTCTTCAAGATAAGTGCGTACCGCGTCGCCTGGTGCGAGATCCGGGCCGCGCGTCCGGCTGGACTCCGCCAGTGCCATGAACCGCTCGTTGCTGGTGGCGGCCAATAGCGCCTCGCGCGTAGGAAAGCGACGGTAAAGCGTACCAATACCGACGCCTGCACGCCTTGCAACCTCTTCCAACGAAACACATGCTCCTTTTTCGAGGAACAATGCTTCGGCGGCAGACAGGATCAGTTCACGATTTTTCTGTGCATCAGCCCTGAGACCAGGATCATCACTCACTATTTTCTTCTTTCGCTTGTCAAGTGGAGGAGCCCTCCGTATCATAAGTGAAGAACTCCTCCACTTAGCTAAAGGGTACCAGAAAATGACGAATCGTTTCGAAGACGCAGTTGTAGTGATCACGGGCGGAAGCGACGGCATCGGCCTCGCAACGGCGAAACTTTTCGCGACCGAAGGTGCGCACGTGTACATCACAGGGCGCCGGCAAGAATTGCTCGCCGATGCTGTGAAAGAGATCGGCTACGGAGCAATTGGCGTGCAAGGTGACGTGACCCTCGCTTCCGACGTCGCCCGGCTTTACGAACAGATTCAACGCGACCACCAGAAGGTCGACGTCGTGTTCGCCAACGCAGGCATATACGAAGTCGTTCCACTTGAGGAGATTAACGATACGCATTTCGACACGACCTTCGACGCCAATGTGAAAGGCATGGTATTCACTGTGCAGAAAGCACTGCCGTTGATGAGGGCGGGAGGTACTGTCGTCCTCTGCGGCTCGATTGCCGGCAGTAAAGGCCTGCCAGGCCAGTCTCTGTATAACGCCAGCAAAGCAGCGGTGCGCTCGTTCGCCCGCAGCTGGACGAATGACCTCAAGGAGCGAGGCATCCGCGTCAATGTTGTCTCGCCCGGTGGCACAGAGACACGTCTTATTCGGGGCTACCTCGACTCGCAACCAGAAGTGGAAGTGGCGCATAACAAAAGCGTGCCGCTTGGGCGGATGGCGGAGCCGAGCGAGATTGCGCGCGCAGTTCTCTTCTTGGCATCACGTGAGAGTAGCTTTGTCGCTGGGCATGAACTTTTTGTCGATGGCGGCGTTGCTGCGGTTTAGGCCATCAGTCAGTCCATCTATCAGATTTTTACGAACGGCGCGATGGCGCCCTTAAGGTGTCTTAATGATTAAGTTTGCTTATATGATTAACCGTGTAGACGGCATGAGCATCGAAGATTTCGTCAATCATCACCGTCATATACATGTCCCTCTTTTCATGTCGATTCCGGAAGTTCCACGCTATGTGCGCAAATATGCGGTTTCGCATCCGATCGCGGTGCCGGATCAGACGGTTCCCACTTATGACGCCCTGACCGAAATTTGGTTCGACAGCCTGGCGGATTACGAAGCATTTTTTTCGTCCACGAATTACTTGGAGAAGGTCAGGCCCGACGAGACTTGGTTCACGTTGGAGGGCATGATGGTAACAGACGAACTAGTTGCCATTGAGTGCGGAATCATTGGATATGAATAATTGGTGGTGGGAAAGAAGTCTGAACAACACGTCTCGCCGAGCTTCGCGTTCGGCCGCATACAGTGCAAAGGAAGCACTGATTAATTCCTGTGGAGTTGCCCATGCCAAACGTTTCTTCTTTTAGTGATGCATTCCGTCCACGTACGCAGAATGGCATCATTGAATTTCCTGTGCACCATATGCGCGGCGGGACCTCGACGGGGCTCGTGCTGTGGGCTGCCAGCGCACCCTCTGCTCTCCACCTAAAAGAAGAACTGCTGCGCCATCTGATGGGCGTGCCACTGGCAGGGACGATTGAGAACAACAAGCAGATCACGGGCCTCGGGCGGGGAGGGCCAACCAGCAATAAAGTGTTTTTTGCGGAGACGGCAACCGAAGAAGGTGGGCCGATCATCGTCAGTACCTTGGCCCAACTCGCGGGCGGTCACGACGGTATTGATTGGAGCGTGAATTGCGGCAATATGTCCTCGGCGCTGCAGCTGTGGGCCCTCGACATGGGCTTAATCGAGGTACCAAGCGCTGGTAAGACCGAGGTTCGGATCTGCAATACGAATACTGGCGTTATTACGGTGTCACGGATGGAGTGTCGCGCCGACGGACGTTTCCTTGATGCCAATATCCCCGGCGTTGACGGCGCCTATCCCTCCGTTGACCTGTTCATGCAAGCGCCGACCGGTTCGAAGACCGGGAAGCTGCTACCAACCGGCGCGGTGATTGAACTCATTGACGGCATTCACGTTTCATGTGTTGACGTGGCAGTCCCGATGGTAATCTGCGCCGCCAGCGATTTCGGCAAGACCGGATGTGAACCGATTCGCGTTCTCGATGCGGATCCAGTATTCAAGGCACGTCTGCGCGCCGTGTGGGTTGAAGCCGGCTTGCGCATGGGCCTGACCCGCCGCGATGGCGGCTTGATGACGGCAGATGAATTGGAACGCAGCGAAACAATCCCGAAGATCTGCCTTGTCGCACCGCCGCGGGCGGGCGGCAACATCGCCGTTCGATATTTCACGCCACAAGTTGGACATGGATCGATGGCAGTTTCAGGCGGTTGCTGCCTTGCAGCTGCGGCGCTGATCCCCGGATCGGTCGCGCAGCAAGTGGCACACGGCTTGGCAGCGACTACGGGGACTTTCGCGGACATCGGCGTCTCCATCGAAAACCCGGCCAAAATCTTGGATGCCACTGTCATCGTGAAGCATGATCACGATGGACTACGCGTGCAAAGCGCTGCGTATCGGCGCAGTGCGCAAATTCTGCTGCGAGGTTACGTGCCGCTATACCGCGCGTCGCCGCAACTCGCGAACGCCTTGATGGCATAAGTCTTGATCTGCTGCAGCCAATTCCAGGGTAGTAGCTCGTCAACGGGGTGCGGGAGAGGACGCTTTACATTAATACGTTATGACGACAGCCTTTATTTCAGCGTCAAAGCCTTCTTTTGTATTCCTCTAACGACCCAAAGCGTCCGTCCCATCGACAAAGTAGAAGTCGCTAACATTGCTCACTGTAGGTTTGCTTATCCTCAGGATTTAACCTCGAACTGCTACGCCGACAGATCACCAAACACCGGGATTCGGTTGTGCTTTTCACTCTTGCAACATCATCACAAACTTCTTGCAAGAATGACATAACACTGTCAAGATGACAGGATGCTGACAATAATTTTGGGGTGCATATGAATGAAGCTACGATGCTCGCGCGTGAATTTTCTATCGCCGTGTTCAGATTGAATGGCACGTTGATTCACACAGGAAATGCCCTTGTAGGTGATCTGGAAATAACGTCAGCGCTATGGCAAATACTTGATGCCTTAGCACAGTCATCCGACCCGCTCTCAGTCGCTTCCATCGCGCGCAACATGGGTTTGGCACGACAGTCAGTGCAACGAGGAGTGGATATCCTGTATACACGCGGTATGTTGGAATTTTTTCCAAATCAACACCATAAGCGCGCCAAGCTGGTCTCGCTTACCGCGCTTGGTACGCTAATGCTAGCGAGTGCCCAGGAACGTTCCCGACCCGATGCAGAAATCTTGGTCAAGCAAGTGGGTATACAAGCTTTGATCGAGGCTATTGCTTTGCTACGCAAGATAGATAACCTGCTTTCCTCCTCTCCAAATTACAGAAACGAGTAAATAAATGATTTCATACGTAAAATATTCTCCTGAAATGGAGAAAATTCCGAGGAATGAACTGGCAACAATTGATCAAATAGGATCAATGATGCTTGAGCTCGCCGACAAGGTACGCGAGAAACACGGCATTGCCATGAAAGGCACACATGCCAAATCCGTGGGATTGACCAAGGCGGAGTTGACCATTCTTGATTCACTGCCACCGGAACTGGCGCAAGGATTATTTGCGCATAAGGGGACTTATGAGGCGTTGGTGCGCTACTCTCCCGGACCACCGGAAAAGCTGAGTGACAAGGCGTCAGGCCAGCGCGGTATGTCGGTGAAAATTCTGGGGGTGCATGGTCCGCACCTTGCTGAAAGTCCGGAGACCACCACGCAGGATTTTGTCTTGGCGGTCGATCCGGCTTTCACATCTGGAGATGCTAAACAATTTCTGCAAACTTTTGGACGGACGGCAGCGCACGCTCCAAAATTTTCCGAAAAAACGATTATTGGCGCGTCTCGCGTAGCGCGTGTCTTGGAAGGTGCTCTGGAAGCAGTTGGATTGGAAAGCGCGAATCTGAAATTCATCGGTCGTGCGCCGCGTCATCCCGTCAGTGATCCATATTACAGCCAAGCGCCGATACGCTACGGACAATTCGTCGCAAAACTGGCTGCATTTCCGACCGCCGCTACGCTCGGTTTGGTTGGAAAACGAGAAGTTGATACCGATGATGATGAGGTTTTTCGCCATGTCACCGAGGAATACTTTAAGCGTGCGGACGCCGTCTACGCTATCAAAGTACAGCTCTGCACCGATGAGGAAACAATGCCCATCGAAGATGCATCAGTTGTGTGGCCAGAAGAGTCGAGTCCGTACCGAACTGTCGCCATGCTAAGAATACCCATGCAGCACTCGTTTTCAGAAGCGCGGAAGGCGTATTTTGAGGATAACCTTTCGTTCAACCCAGTCCACTCGCTGGAGCAACATCGACCGTTAGGATCAATCATGCGCGCCAGGATGGCTGTATATAAAAAAGTCCAAGAATTCAGACAGGCGAGTAATGGAACGCCACCTGCCGAGCCTGCAAACTTGGCCGCGGTGCCGGATTGATTGACATGTTATGAACGCACCGAATACCGTGCACGATTCACACGATAATGCTTTCCCAAGACAATCTTTTATAGATGAATACAATGTTGAAGAGCGTCTCGCGGAACTGCTTCCAAGAAGCGGAGATTCTTGGAAGCAGCTTGAGAAAGCCATGAACAGCGTCATATCCGGTGCCGACAGTCGGATACCGTTGCTGTTCCTGATGATTGTGCACGACCTAACGGATAATGCCAGCGTCTGACGGGATATCGCATGCGCGATCAAATTCGCGCATGCGGCTTTGTTGATTCTCGAATCCCCCCAGCTTTGCGGATGCGCAGTCGCTTAGGCACGAGCTACCCATCAACAAGAGCTACGGTGAAGACGTAGCAGTTTGGCGGCAGTTGCGTTGCTCAGTCAGGCTTTTATTATCATCGAAGCATGCACAGAGATCCCAACACTCACGCGCGCGCGCGCGCTCAATTACCACATTATCAGCTGCTGGCGCGCAGGAGTTAGTCAGACGAAAAAATCGTGACACCTGCGGCTGAATTAGTCAATTATCGGGGGATGCTGCGGTCATGATTCAGTCAAAGACACCCGCATAGCTTGCTGCTGCTGTCGAGACGGTTGCTATTGCCGGAGAAGCCGATGAGCGGATTACTAACGCGTTAGGAAACGTTTCTGCGGCATTGGGCGAAAGCATTTCATGTCGGGGAGAGATTCTCGCACAATGCTCTGAGGACTTGTGACAGTCTCCCAGAGCGGAATTGCAAGGAATTAGCTCGCAATTTACCAATATACACCTTGCAAAATACAGCGGACTGGCCAGAAAATTGGCGACTCATCGCCGGTAATTTCCTGGAAGCGGAATGGATCTTCAAGATGTGTTCGATTCGTCCAGCCAAACTGTATATGCTTTCTGCATGGTTTGGTATTTTTGGAACAAAGGCCTGAGAACGCGAAGGGTTCCGGCATAAAATTGTTATCGAGAAATGCGACATCTTGCGCCTCTCAAGCTAGTTTTCGTGCATAACGGACTGGGCAATTCGATAAGCACAACGTGGTTGTAACAATGAATAGTCTAAAGCCATATTTCCATTGTATGGATCTGCCGCAGGTAAAAGATGGACCGTTTTTAGCCGGAACAGGACGGTCGGTATAACGTTATGGGTGTTCTGTAACAGCGTCTTTTATCTAAAAATATCACCGTCCACCTCCCTAACGTCGAAGCCAACCGCACTCTTGGCGAATGCCACGGTCGCAGCAGTTCACCAACTGAAGCAGCAAGCTGCTCAACTATCCCATATCAAGGCTTCCTCAGAAGTTCCTCCATCAAAACGCCGAGTTTTTCGCGCTCATTTTTTCCGACCTTATAGGTAGACAGCAGATCTGATAGCCATAACCCGTCTGCCGCCAAACGAACCAGCAAAGCATTCGCAGACGCACGTTGGTCTAGGGAGCGCTCGATCTCTGCCCGTTCGCTCCAACGCGCCGCCAGACCTCGATCAATTACGGTCGCCACTAACATTGCGCGCCAGCCGTCGATGTCTTGGTAAGAAGTTGCATTGAGCGACATGCGTGCATAGCGCAGTGAGGGAGGAGCTGACGTATCTTCCAACGCCAATGCTTCATTGAAGTGATCCATATAAAGATCGAACAGCGCAGCAAGTAGCTGCTCTTTCGTGCCGAAATGATGCTGTACGGCCCCTTTGCTGACGCCGGCTGCACTGGCAATCGCCCCGATAGAAATGGGCTGTCCCATGGTTAGTAACATAGTTGCAGACTGAAAAAGGCGCTTTCGCACTTGATCAGGTTGTTTTGGAGGTCGGCTTGAGGGCATTTTAGAGTTCATAAATGGATTCTACAACACACAAAAATAACGTACAATACGTTCGTATTGGAAAATGAGTTATTAGAGGAATATTTAAAAGTCCTTGAGTAGTTACAAAATGAACAACTTCAAATTTGAGAAGAATATGGTCCCATTACACTATGTCTGGCTAGGTGCAGCAATCATATCGGAGGTCGCTGGCAGCGTTTTTTTGGCCAAGTCGGAACAGTTCTCACGACTCGTACCCACCGCGCTCGTGGTTGTTTTTTACGGATTCGCCTTCTATGGACTCGGCCAAGCACTGAAAGGGTTACCGCTGGCAATCGCCTACGCCATTTGGGGAGGGCTAGGCATCGTCTTGACAGCGCTACTTGGCGTACTCGCGTTCAAGCAAAGGCTGGATTTTGCGGCAATCATCGGCATCGTTCTCATTGTCACCGGAGTGATCGTGATGAACCTGTTTTCAAAAACAGCGTCACATTAATGACGCGACATTCACTGAAAAAAATTCAAGGAATTCTCGTGAACAACACACTGTGTGATGCGTCCGGCCCTTCCAAGCGAGGCTTCCAATGAACATCGGCGATATTGACCTGAAACGCAGCTGGCCGGCGCTAGCCGGGATCGGCGCGATCATCGCCGTGCTACTGGCGGCCTTTGCGTGGGTCGCAGGTTTGCTCGGCCAGCGGGTAACTAATACATCATTCCTGGAAGACACGAAGCCTGTTTTTCCTGCTGGCTACCGCCGCGCACATGGCAAGGGAATGTGCTTTGAAGGGGTGTTTCGTTCCAACGGCGCGATCGCGAAATACTCTGGTGCCAGGGTGTTCTCCCAAACAGATACAAGAGCCATTGGACGCTTCTCGATTGGCACCATTAACCCTCATGCTGCAGACAATTCGACCAGCACTGTCAGCATGGCAATGATGCTGACTGCCGACAACGGTCAGCAGTGGCGCATGAAAATGAACAATGAACCATTTTTCGTCACCCGCGATGCGCCGGGTTTCCTCGCGATGCTCAACGCGACTGCGCCTGATCCAGCCACCGGCAAGCCAGTTCCCCGGCTCATGGCCGTGTTCCTTGCTGACTATCCAGAGGCGCGCAAATACATGGAGGCTGATGCAGTGAAACCCTGGGCCAGCAGCTTTGCCGGCGCAACGTTTTATGCCATCCATGCGTACTATCTCGTCGCCGAGGATGGGCGTCGGCAAGCTATGCGCTGGTGGATGCGACCGCACGCGGCATTCACTGCGTGGAATGTCAAAGACCGTATGCAGGCCAGTCACGACGCATTGTTCAAGGACGTCGCGCAGCGGCTGACAACAGGGCCCTTGCATTGGGATATGGTGATGCAGCTGGCGGCGCCAAGTGATCCGGTGGATGATCCATCTCAGCCCTGGCCCGAATCGCGTCAGCAGGTAGTCGCTGGAACACTGGAAGTGCAGCGGGTCTTCGACCAGACTGACGGCGTGTGTCGCGACATCAATTTCGATCCCACCCTGATACCAGCGGGAATGGCGTTGTCGAACGATCCGGTATTGGCCACTCGGGCAGGTATCTATGCCCATTCCTACAACGCACGGCTGCACGAGATCGGCTATGGCAAGGCCACCGATGCAGTTGGAAAGAAGGCAGCGCAATGACCGCCGAGATCCGTACCATGACCGACGCTTCGCCACGCCATCAGGCTGAGTTGCCAGAGCGTTTCAACCTGTTGGCGCAAATACTGCATTGGGCCATGGCGGTGGCCATTCTGGCAATGCTGTTCATCGGCGTAGCCATGATGACGTCGTTGACCTGGCGGCCCTGGCTGCTCGACCTGCACCAGCCACTGGGTATTGCTATCTTGATATTGACGATCGTGCGTTTGCTCAACCGGCTGCGCCGGGGTGCGCCAGCGTTGCCCACTGACATTCCAAGCTGGCAAGTAGTGGCAGCAAAGGCATCGCATTTGCTGCTATATGCGCTCATGTTCTCGTTGCCATTGCTCGGCTGGGGGGTACGTTCGGCAGGTGGATGGCCAGTGACGATGTTCCAGGGTGTCGGACTGCCATCCATCGCACCTGTCGACCCAGTCTGGTATGCGGTGCTGCGCGATGCACACGGCCTGTTAGCCTGGCTGCTGTTCGCCGTCGTGCTCATGCATCTTTCGGCTGCACTTATGCATGCCTGGGTGCGCCGTGACGGGGTCTTCTCCAGCATGGTGCCAGCAAGACTTTATCGTCGTTACCGCCGCAATAGAACATAGATCAGCCTCACAGAGCTGAATTACACGAGAAAGGTGTTATGTACGAAGCACATCGGGAGCCTGCGCGGCTCCCACATTGCGACTGCAATGGCGGTGACGACCCCACTGGCGGCTGGACGAGACGTACATCAAGGTCAAGGGCGTCTGGAAATACCTCTACCGCGCCGTCGACAAGCAGGGCAAGGCGGTCGACTTCCTGCTGGCGGCGAAGCGCGACATGGTCGCGGCGAAGCGCTTTTTCGACAAGGCTATGGGAGCGAACGGCGTTCCGGAAAAGATTCCGATGGACAAGGGCGGCGCCAACAAGGCGGCGGTCGATGCCATCAACGTAAGGCGCTCCCTGCCGATCCTGGTGCGCCAAGTCAAGTATCTCAACAACATCGTTGAACAGGATCACCGCGCCATCAAGCGGGTGACCAGGCCGATGCTCAACTTCAAACCATTCTACGCCGCCGGTTCCGTTCTTGCTGGCATTGAGCTGGTCCATACGATCCGCAAAGGCCAGTTCGCTATTGATGGCACGGATGCAATGTCGTTTGCCGACCAATTTTTCTACGCTGGCAAGAATAGTCCGTTCAGTTTGAGCGGTGCAGGCCGGGTCGGGGGAAATTTGGCTGTCGATCGACAACGCGACAGAACCAGCGCAAACGCCCAGCCACTGTAGGGAGCGGTTGACGTACGTTGAACGTCTGCTTCGGGGCGACAGCTGCCTGTCGCGGCGCTGCTGGTTTTTCAGCCTGGCAACCTGCTAAGCTTTGCCGATCGGCCGGATTCGGCCAGAAGCAGACGCTCAGCACAATCTAACTGCTTAGTGTGAAATTGTTTGAACCTGCCCTTCGGATGGGAGGGTATGCTCTCTGCTTCATCAACTTTTCATTCGCTCAACATGACTGAGGTACGTTGGCACTGGGTCGCTCCCTTAGCCCTAATCGGTATCGTGGCCCTTTGCCTCATTTTCCGCTTCCGAGATAAGCATTGGTTGCGGCCAATAGCTGTCACAGCTGCGGGCGCAATTTTTTCCCTTTTTTGGGAGGGCACAAGTGGGGACAGTAGCGCTCTTGTTCCAATCTTGCTTACTGGTTTGATCCTGACTATCACTAGTGCAGCTACCGGGCGCAAATAATCGCGCTATCTCTGAGCTCGGCACGAGTCCTAATCCGGGGTCTGAGCAGATTCACTTACGACTGTTAAGGTCTGCTTCGGGTCGGGTCCGGTCCTTCGTGACAGTTTGAGAATTTTCTAGCCTGACAACCTGCTATGCTGCGCCGACAGGCGGGGTTCGGCCAGAAGCGGATCAGACAGATAGGAGTGTTATGTTACGGATTAAACGAGCGGTCGTCGTTGCGAACTTACGTCTCAAATCGGATGCGGCGATCGCCCTCCTTGGCCTTGCCCTTATCTCGACTCTATCCAGCCTCGCCGGCTGTGCACAGGCGCCCGCCGCACAAGCAGGCACCTTCACGCGCGGAAGCACCGCAATTGCCAGCACAACGACGACGGCCGAGAAGAACGTCACATGCGCCAGGCCCGAATATCCAAAGGAAGCGCGCCGGCGCGGTTCACAGGGCACCACGACTATCCGCTTCCTCATCGATACCGACGGCAGCGTCGCCCAGTCCGTTATCCTGAAATCCAGCGGCGACTTATCGCTCGACGAGGCGGCTCGCTCGGCCCTGTCCAAATGCCGATTCAAGCCAGCCGTAAAAGATAGCCAGCCACAGCGCGCCTGGGCTCCAGTCCAGTACGTCTGGTCATTAGCCCCCACCGGCAGTTCCCGGATGCCACCTAATGCCGCTGTCCAGCCTTAAGCAATCCGTCGCTCTACCAAATATTAAAAAATGAATGTCATGGAGGAAACTGAGAAACAAAGCCTCAAGGTGCCGTAAGGGCCGCTGCAGGCTTTGGGTCATGTCGCTTACTTCTCGTGGCTTGTTCGAGTTGACAGCTGCCATAAGATGAACGGCGGATATCGGCCACAAGCGGACGTTAAAATTCGGGACGAACAAGATCTACTTACGCGTTAATGAAACGATGAGCTATCGCACCGCAGCAAATACTGCCTACTCGCTCGCATTGGATGACGACCCTAAAGTAGCAAATCTGGGCCTTCAACTGCTAACTGAATTGGCTGAGAATGAATGTTATCCAGCCATGCTTAATCTGATGTATTTGCACAGCACCGGGCCGACGAGTGAGCAAAACCTTGGGGTTGCACAAGCTTGGGCCAATCGAGCAAAGGCACTACACCCAACTTTGGTCAGTGCGGATGACCTTTATGATGCCGGCAATGTTTGCGTTGCATACGCGCTCTGGTTCGAGGCCAAGGTCGAAGACGCCAGGGAGTTTTTTGAGAGGGCTGCTTTATTGGGAAATGGATTAGCGCTTTACGAAATCTGTGAACTGACGAGGACAACTCAGAAAGGAAGTGCCGAGTGGACTGAAAAACTGGCTAAGGCAGCAGCCCTAGGAAGTACGCAAGCGATGACCGAACTTGCAGAGCAAGATGGTATACGAGGTACCGAACTGGAACTGGTTTGGCTGAGGGCCGCAGCCGCCCTAGGCAGTCTTCGTGCCGAAGAGATGCTTGAATACAAGTGACACCTAAAGCGATTGTCTGCTACGGGTCGACAGCTGCCTGTCGAGACAGTCGGTGACTTTTCCAGCCCGGCAACCTGCTTAGCTGACGCGAACGGCCGAGTCCGGCCAAAAGCGGACCTATAAGGTGTGGCTTTGACCGTCCTTCCGCATACCAGCATGAAAGTTACACCATGAAAAAAATCCTAAAGACTTTGTCGTGGTTGGCTGGCATTCTGCTGAGCGTCATGACAGTGCTTGCCGCCGTCATTTATCTCTTCGGAGCCGTTATTTGGATGCATGCCCCTGTAGTTCCTGCAGTACTTCTTACTCTGATGATGGTGTTGCCTTTCTTCGCGCTCGCGTGGGTCCTTCGCCAGCTGGGCCGCTCGACGTTCGAACGTTCGCGAACACAGCCGTGGTATCCACCACAAGACAAAAGGTGACGGATGAGGTGTCCGCTTTGGATCGGTAGCGCGCTGTCGTGACAGTCAGTGCTTTTTCAAGCCTAGCAACCTGCTAAGCTGACGCAAACGGCCGAGTTCGGTCGATTCCGACCTGTCGCGGCCACCGCTGAATTTTCACCCGGGCAACCTGCTATGCTGGCCTGAACGGCCGGGTTCGGCCAGGAGCGGACTGTCACCGGTTAGATCCACCTGTACCTACTATGCAGATATGCTAAATGATGCACGATGAAACGCGGCGGAGTGAACTATCTGAAGTTCCTGCTGTTCGTGATCAAGTATTGCGTCTTAATATTCGACGAGCCGAGGTCTCGCCAAGTGATAGTGCGGATACAACGATCAATGAACGGTTACAGGTTCTTCGACGGAACGGTCGGGTTCGGTACGATTTAGCTGGATCTCGTGCAGCGTTCATTGCCCGGCACCCAGACGGCCTTGTTCGAGGGGCGACAGCAGGCTGGCAGCTTTTCTGACGACGCAATCCAGTGTACGGTTGGGCTTATCACGCGTATCCGTTTCGGATATGATCTGCAATCATTGCTTAAATCTCAACTTACAGCCTATGCGTCCGCACCGCCCTCCTGT
>Ga0308157_10006075_pt1 | contig 14672 bp, 7 predicted proteins | sample PhyBR1_FD_201035 | JGI IMG/M metagenome (GOLD analysis project Ga0308157, IMG submission 201035) | Phyllosphere microbial communities from UC Gill Tract Community Farm, Albany, California, United States - DLSLB.R1 | ecosystem: Host-associated > Plants > Phyllosphere > Unclassified | place: USA...
CCTTGAGCAACTCCCGCAGTAGGAATGGTCTGCATTCCTGTTGCTGAGCTTTGATGAATAATTTTTGGTTTGTCTTCATCTCTGCTGGAAGGGTGGGAATAATAAGATCTACCTCCTGAAAAAGGATCGTCAGCTTTTGCTAATAACTGCAACATCAATTGGTAAGGCTGAAAACCTATTCCCAAAAGAATACTTTCGTCTCTATAATAAGGAGAAACCCAGTCTTCTTTTTTTAATTGATAAGCGGTTGCCAGCTGAATGGCCTCATGACCTCTTGATGTACTATGAACATATTTGGTAACATTTCTGTTCTCTTCATAGATATCTGCCATGGCTTTTGCAAGCATCATGTGATTGTAAGCTTTAAGCAAAATATCCTTTGAAACTTTCTCGTGAAGTGTATTTTCCATAGGAAGCAAATATACATAAAAAAACAAAACACTAACAAGTGTTAGTGTTTTGCGTCAAATTATATGTGAATTATAATTATTCTTTGATAACTTTTTTAGAAATAACGTCTTTATCAGTTTTTACTTCAATGATGTAGATACCATTGGTGTAAGAAGATAAACTAACAGCTTCTTGTGCGCTATTAATTACACCACTTTGTAATTTCTTACCAGATAAATCATATACTGAGAAGCTAGATTTTTTAGGAGCTTTCAAAATATTTACAATATCTTTTGTAAGAGTAGGTGCGATTATTAGATTATTTTTAATAATGGTTTCATCTGTACCTAGTAGCTCTTGAGAATATCCGGTGGCAATAATAGAATAATTTTGCGGAGAAATAAGATTGTCATCGTCAACAAGAGTTCCTTTATGTGAAATAACAACTTTATAGGTTCTTCCTGCTATAGGGTTATCTAAAATAACTTGTTCTACATTATCAACCGTATTATCAGCTTTTATTGCGGGTGAATTAGGATTGTCGGGATCAAGTTTCCATGGGAAATATGTAGTATTAGTATTAGTATCAATAACTCTTAAATCCAAGTCGTTTATTAATCTTGAAGATCTATTATTGTATGCGTCAGAAAATGATGAAGGTAGATTAGTAAAAGCCGGATCAATCCACGATATTGTAATTTTTAGAGGCGCCGTTCCCGAAGCTACTAAAAGTTTTTCATTTAAGTTACCACTTGTTAAGGTTTCATCTTTAAAAATAACTGAATTGTTAGATTTTCCAACTAAAATTTCAGCACCACCTTTAGCGTCAGCGTATCCCCATCCAAATAATGGGTCAGGACCTGTATTTCCTGCCTCTTTAGCAGAATGTATTAGAAGGGATTTTGCAGATGCTGCATTTAATAATTGACCAGCAAAAAGCTGCTTGCTTATTTGTGTCCACAATCCGATAATTCCAGTAATTACTGGGGCTGAATATGACGTTCCACTTCCTGCAGAATTAGAATTACTTCCTGTTGTGCTTGTTGAAGCATGACTAACATTTGTTCCGGTAGTAACTATATCTGGTTTGATTCCTCCATCATCTCTTGGACCAGCACTGCTATAATCTGAATGAATTACATCTGATGCTGAATTATACTTAAAATTATTTGTAGTAATTATATTTGTTGCTCCTACAACAATAATATTTTTAGCTAAAGAGCCATTTGATATACAATCATAACCATTAGTACAGTTATTTGGAGGGAGTATTGCTCCAGGAGGAAATGGAACGTAAGTATTACCGCTCACATAATATGCTGTTGATATGCTGCTTCCTGCTGGTCCATCTCCGAAATAATTCCCTGATGATTTAACTATAATATTAGAGGGATTGTTGTAAACTATATTATCATAATTGGCATCATTGTCTAAGTAAGTACCTTGTAAATCATATGCTACATTGTTAGAAGTGGAATAACTTCCACTCCAAAACCATCCATTAGGTAGCCCGTATGTTGGACCGTAAAGCCATCCACTATTATTACCATATGAGTGATTAGAGATATTTGGATTAGAAGTAACAATTTTATCAAAAACATCACTAGGAGAAGAATTGCCGGGGAGGGTTGTATCTGCAAACATATATGAATCAATTGTTGAATTCATAGCAATACCTCTAAGGTTTGATCCTGGAACACTAAAAGAGCGTGCACCGATGAAGCCTGATACTGCAGTTGCATGCGCACTGTATTCTTCTATTGAAGCCTCCTTATTTGTTATTCTATTAGGAAGATTATCAAAGACAGAATGTGCTGCGTAAACCCTTCCACCATCAAAAACTGTATACTTTATTCCTTCACCATTAACATTGCCTGATAATCCTATGTTACTGCCTGAATCATTTAGTATATCTGCATTAACATTTCTAACCTGTCTTATATCTTCATTTGAATAAAAATATGGTCTTCCTTCAAATACAAATGATATTCTTCTTCTAAGTTGATCTAAGTTATTAGGACTTTTATTCGAGTCATAAAGCGTATTATTGTTTTTGATATAGTTTTCAAATGCTTTTTCTTTTATAGCTTTTCTTTCAACAGATTTGACTATTTGAGCATTTAGTAAACTAAGTGCGAATGTACTTACTAAAAGTAGATGTTTTTTCATGATAGATTAAAAATTTATTACACGATAACGAATGACAAATATATGAATTAATAACTTTAGACAATAAATATTATTAAATTAAGAATAAAGCATTAGATTTAATGTGTGAAATTTCGTTTTTTTTAGATTTTTTGTAGTAATGTTGTAAAAAATGATAGTGATTTTAAGTAATTAGTAATCGTAGTAATAACAAAAATTGAAGTAACTTTACATTCTCTTTTTAAATTAAAAGCTAGTAAAAATACATGTATTTAGTTTTTGACACAGAAACCACAGGTTTACCAAAAAATTTCAACGCTCCATTATCAGATTCAGACAACTGGCCAAGAATGGTTCAGATTGCCTGGCAATTGCATGATGATAATGGTAATTTGCTTGAAAATCAGGATTATATAATAAAGCCGGAAGGGTACGATATACCATTTAATGCCGCAAGAATTCACGGAATTACGACGAAGATTGCAAACGAAGAAGGCCGCGATCTGAAGGAAGTTTTAGAAGAATTTTCTGAAGTTTTAGAGCGGGTGAGAGTAGTTTCCGGACACAATGTAGAGTTCGATTATAATATTGTAGGCGCTGAATTTTTCAGAAAAAATATTCAGGATCATCTTCAGGAAAAACCAAAAGCCGATACCATGATTTTGGGTACGGATTATTGTAAGCTTGGAGGAGGTCGTGGAGGCAGATATAAATCTCCAAAACTGGAAGAATTATATGAAAAATTATACGGTCATAAATTTGACGAAGCCCACAATGCAGCAGCCGATGTAAATGCTACAGCTCAGGTTTTCTTCGAAATGATGCGTATAGGGATTATTCCTGCTGAGGTTTTAAAAACTTCGGAAGATCAGTTGGCTTATTTCAAAACTTTGCATCCGAATCCGATAAAACCGTTTGGGATCATTATCAGAAGACAGGTTGCAGATTTTAACAATAAGAAAAAGCAGTCTGATGTAGGAAGTATTGATGATATTGACTTAGGAAGATATTTCAATTTTGATAATCATAGTGTTTTCTCGACTTTAACGGCCACGTCAAGTATTAATGATTTAATAACGAAAGCTTCCGAAGAAAATTTCCCGGCAGTCGGCATGGTCGATCTTGGAAATATGATGGGCGCTTTCAAATTTGTTTCTGCTGTTGAATCTGCTAACTCTGACCGCTCAAAAAAGCATAAAGAATTTTTAGCTAAGAAACAGGAAGCCGAAGAAAACGGAGCCGAATTTAATGAAACAGAGCCAGTTTCTGAACCTTTAATTCCAGTTGTAGGGTGCGAATTTTATATTTCAGACCGTTACGAACAGAAACAATTTACCAAAGACGATCCCGACAGAAGAACGCAAGTGGTTTTGTTGGCGAAAGATTTTAATGGATATAAAAATTTAGCAAAGCTTTCGAGTATTGGTTTTCTTAAAGGATTTTATTTCGGAGTTCCAAGGATTAGCAGAGAATTAATTGCAGAATATAAAGAAGGGTTGATTGCTTTAACTTCAGGTATCAACGGAGATATTCCTGATGCTATTTTAAATACAGGTGAGCAAAAAGGGGAAGAGCTTTTCAAATGGTGGAAAGATACTTTTGAGGATGATTTTTATGTTCAGATTCAAAACCATAAACTCCCTGAAGAAGAGCATTTGAATGATGTTTTATTACATTTTGCCGATAAGTATCAGGTGAAAATATTAGCTCAGAATCAAACGTATTATACCAATAAAGATGATTCTAATATTCAGGATATTGTAAGTTGTATAAAAGATGGCGAAAAGCTGACAACTCCTGTTGGAAAAGGTTTTGGAAAAAGAAGAGGTTTGGCAACTGGAGAATATTATATTAAAAATTCTCATGAAATAAAAGAAGCTTTTCTAAATTATCCCGACGCATTCGATGCGTATGAAGAATTTACGGCAAAATTTAGTCCATACACTTTAAAAAGAGATGTTCTCTTGCCTAAATTTGATATTCCTGAAGAATTTATTCATGCTGAAGATGATGTTGACGGAGGAAAACGAGGTGAAATGGCTTATCTGACCCATTTAACCTATGAAGGCGCAAGAAAAAGATATATAGAAACTGGAATTACGGATGAAATAAAAGAACGACTTGATTTTGAGTTGGAAGTTATTGCCAATACAGGGTATCCAGGTTACTTTTTGATCGTACAGGATTTCTGTAACGAAGCCCGAAAAATGGGAGTTTGGGTTGGTCCGGGGCGTGGTTCTGCGGCAGGTTCTGCAGTTGCTTACACTATCGGAATTACCAATGTTGACCCCATTAAATATGATCTCCTTTTTGAGAGATTTCTGAATCCTGAAAGGGTGTCTATGCCCGATATTGATATCGACTTTGATGATGAAGGGCGTGACAAAATCATCAAATGGGTTGTTGAAAAATACGGAAAAAATCAGGTTGCGCAGATTATTACTTATTCAGTTTTGGGTGGGAAATCTGCCATTAAAGATGCGGGAAGAGTTTTAGATCTCCCAATTCCTGATACCAATAATATTGCAAAATTAATTCCGCCAAGTCCCGGGATGAATATTGCCAAAGCTTTGTCAAAATATGATAAGTTAAAGCCTGAAGAGCAGCAACTTGTCGATGAGATGAAGTATGTACTTAATACTCCAGGTGATGCACGTCATGATGTTTTGGCTAGTGCAAAGAAGATGGAAGGCTGCATCAGGAATACCGGAATTCATGCTTGTGGGGTGATTATTACGCCTGAAGATGTGAGTAACCTGGTTCCGGTGACGATTGCTGCGAAAGACGCCGATATTTTAGTTTCTCAGTTTGATAACTCGGTGGCTGAAAGTGCCGGACTTTTGAAGATGGACTTTTTGGGTCTTCGAACATTGACGATCATTAAAGATGCTTTAAAAATTGTTAAAGCAAGACATAATGTAGATATCGATCCGGATTTAATTCCTTTGGATGATGCTAAGACCTATCAGTTATTTAAGGAAGGAAGAACGGTTGGGATTTTCCAATATGAAAGTCCGGGGATGCAAAAATATATGCGCGAACTGAAGCCGACTGTTTTTGCCGATTTGATTGCCATGAACGCTCTTTACAGACCGGGTCCGATTAAGTATATTCCAAACTTTATCAACAGAAAGCATGGTATTGAAGAAATTGTCTACGATTTACCCGAAACTGAAGAATATTTAAAAGAAACCTACGGAATTACCGTTTATCAGGAGCAGGTAATGCTTTTGTCTCAAAAACTGGCCAATTTTACGAAAGGTGAAGCTGATACTTTGAGAAAAGCGATGGGTAAAAAACAGATCGAGGTTCTTAATAAAATGTATCCTAAATTCATTGAAGGCGGAAGAAAAAACAATCTCAATGAAGAAAGATTAGAAAAAATATGGAATGACTGGAAAGCCTTTGCTGAATATGCTTTCAACAAGTCTCACTCTACCTGCTATGCTTTAATTGCTTATCAGACAGCCTATTTAAAGGCAAATTATCCTGCAGAATATATGGCAAGTGTGATGAGTAACAACATTAACAATACAGAATCGATTACCATGTTTATGGAAGATTGTAAAAGTATGGGTGTTGATGTTTTGGGACCAGATGTGAATGAATCTCAATATAAATTTTCGGTAAACGAAAAAGGGCAGATTCGTTTTGGTTTAGGAGCGATTAAAGGCATCGGTGAAGGACCAAGTGAAGGAATTACCAGAGAAAGAGCAAACGGAAGATTTAAAAATATTTATGATTTCTTCGAAAGAATTTTGCCTTCTCAGATGAACAAAAGAGTGGCTGAAAGTTTAGTTGTAGCTGGTGCTTTCGACGAATTAGACTCTTTCCACCGAGGTCAATATTTTGACATTGACATGGCAGGAAGAACCAATCTGGAAAGACTGATAAGATACGGACAAAGCTTTCAGGAGAGTAAAAATGAGATGGAACATTCTCTTTTTGCGGATTTTGCTGAGGAAGTACAAATTGAACAACCAAAATTGGCACCTTGCCCGGAATGGCCAAATATGCATAAATTAAATAAAGAAAAAGAAACGATCGGTTTCTATCTTTCCGCGCATCCGCTGGATGAGTTTAAATTTCAGTATCAATTTATGCAGGGAAGTCTATCTAAAAAATCTGTTCTGGAAAAAGATCAGGAAGCAAAAGTCGTAATAGATGAAGTACCGATTCTTGAAAAAGACTCTGTGGATGAGGTCGCTGATTTAATTGAAATTGTATCAGACGAATTGGCAACTGGTGAAGAAGAAATTATTGAAGAAGTAACAAAAAAAGCTGAACCAAAGGGCGTTTTTGGGTTTTTGAACCTTGATGAGGTAGATGCTTATAAAGAACAGGCTTTTGCAAATAAGCAGGAAGAATTGTTTGAAGAAAAGAAAAAAGACTGGAAAACTTTACAAAAAGAAAGAGAAAACGGTGGTGGTGGTAAAGAATACACCGTTGCCGGATTAATTACGGAATACGTGGTAAAAGATGGCTTCAGAAGTGGTGAAAAAGTAGCATTTGTAACGTTGGAAGACTATTCCGGGTCATATTCTTTCAGATTGGGAGATCGTGATTACATGAAGCTAAAGGAAAAACTTGAAGTGCAGCGTTTTGTGATTTTAAAAATAAAATTTGCTCAGGTAAAAGACGGTAGAGTGTTCGTTAATGTAAATGAAGTGATTGAATTACAGGAAGCCTTTGAAAAATTTGCCAAAAGTATCTCGCTTGTGATGGATGTGATGGATTTCAGACCGGAAGATTTAAGTTTCTTTAGAAATGTACTGAGTGAAAATCAGGGCAGTCAAAAGTTTAAATTTTACATTAAAAATATTGAAGATGATTCTCATATTGAAGTTCAATCGATGAAGCATACAGTGAATCTGAACGGAGAATTGATTAAAAATATCCAGCTTCTTAATAAATATGAGTTTTATCTGAACTGATATTATTTTAAATAACTATAAAAAAAGAATCGCAATCTAAAGGAGATTGCGATTCTTTTTTTTATAGGCAGTAATTTTTAAAATTCGATATAAATTAGTTAAGTAGGTAGGGTTTCGGACAGGTATAATCTGCTGATATATAGTGTTTTAATTTTTTGTGATATAATTTTAATTAAATGCTTGTTTAATGATATTTCATTGTTTTTAGCTTATTGTTGATAAATATTTAAAAATAAATTAAATATAGTTGTATTTTATATATTAATATTTGTTAATTTTAGCCCTTAACTTAATTTAACTGAATATGAGAAAACTTTCTTTTTTAAAAGAAAAGTTGAAATTGCACAGTAAGTATTATATGATGCTTATGGCTTTTTTAACAACCACGACGAGCTTAAATGCTCAAGCGGTGTCTACTTACGCTTTCGGGCAATCCACCGGAACGTATACCCCAATTACCGGAGGTACTAACATGGAACTGTTGTCTACTGCTGTTTCTGGATTTGATTCCCAATTATTTCACAATGGAACTGGTGGTCTTAGCGGAACAATTTCTTCGGGAACTTATAATGCTTTTCCTATTGGTTTTAGCTTTAGTTACAGAGGTGTAGCTTATGATGGTTTTTATATTGGAACAGATGGTTACATAAAACTAGGTTCAACTACTGGTACGTTAGCAGCTGCTGCTTATGGAACTCCAATTTCGACTACAACTACAAGTACGGATGATCTCATTTCTGCTTTTGGAATTGATCTAGTCGGCGGTTTACGAGCTACAAGTGCTACTCGTACATCTGGTTCTCCTACTATTACCTTAACGGGGACTAGTACCGGAATGGCAGGTAATATAGTAGTAGGAATGCGTATACTAGGTACAGGTATTCCTGCAGGAACAACTGTAACAGCAGTTTCTGGTACTGCTATTACCATGTCTGCTAATGCAACCTCTAGTTCTACTTCTGCGAGTGCTTTTTTTGCAGAGTCAGATAATATTTCTTATGTTACAACTGGGACTGTAGGTTCGAGAGTGCTTACAGTACAATGGAAAAATTCTGCAAGATATGGTGGAAGTGGGGATTTATTAAATTTTCAAATTAAATTATATGAAGGAACAAATGTAATTCAGACTATTTATAATAATACTGCATCGACTCAAGTAACTACTTCTGGCGCTGTAGAGGTTGGTTTAAAAGGATTAATTACATCTTCAGATTATAATAACCGTACCGGAACGGCAACAACCGGATGGTCAGCGACTACAGCTGGAACATCTAGTGCTTCTACTATTCCGTTTAGAGGAGCTGCAGCTACTGGTGGTGCCGTAGTACCAAGTAGTGGTTTGATTTTTACATGGACGCCTCCGACATGTATCGCTCCTACAGCTTTGGCAATTGTAGCATCATCTATTACAACGTCCGGAGCTACCGCTTCGTGGACTGCGCCTTTATCAGCTCCGGCTAATGGTTATGAAGTGTATTATAGTACTTCAAATGTTGCTCCTACTTCTTCTACAGTTTTAGATGCAACAAATTCTGTAACTTCTACCACGACATCTTCCCCAATAAGTGGACTGTCATCAGGCACCACATATTATGTGTGGGTGAGATCGGTTTGTGTAGGAACGGATAGAAGTGTTTGGACCGCTGTTTCCTCTTTTACAACATATTGTGTAAGTACTAATGTTCCTTATACATTAGACTTTACCAATGTTACAGCGCCGGTTTTACCGACTTGTACTACTGCTGTAAATTACGGAAGTGGAAATACTTGGATTACTTATAGTCCAGGAGGAACAAGCGGATTTACTGGAAACGTATTGAACTATACTTATAACAGTTCAAATGCAGCAAATACTTGGTTTTTTACTCAAGGTATTAATCTTACCGCAGGTGTAAGCTATAGAATTAAATATAAATATGGTAACGCAAGTGCCGCATCGTTTCCTGAAAAATTAAAAGTAGCATATGGTACTTCGGCAACGAATACAGCTATGACAACTACACTTGCTGATTATCCAAATGTGGTTAACTCTGCAGCTGCCAATGGATTTGTTGATTTTATACCAGCAACAACGGGAATCTATTATTTTGGATTTCAGGCTTATTCTGCAGCTAATATGAATAGGCTGTATGTGGATGATATTAATATAGATGTATCTCCTTCATGTAGTGAGCCTACAGCATTGACAGTTGCTACGGCTTCAATTACAGCGTCAGGAGCTACAGCTTCGTGGACGACTCCTGTTACTGCGCCGTCTAATGGATATGAAGTATATTATAGCACATCAAATGTTGCACCTACATCTGCTACGGTTTTAACTGCAACAAATTCTGTAACTTCTGCTACAGCTTCTGCTCCAATAACAGGCTTAACCTCTGCTACAATGTACTATGTCTGGGTGAGATCGGCTTGTACGGGATCTGATAGAAGTGTATGGACATCATCTGTATCTTTTACCACTTTGCCTTCATGTTTTGTACCAACTGCAGTAACGGTTGCTACTGCTTCTATCACAGCATCAGGAGCTACTGTATCTTGGACTGCTCCTTCGACTGTTCCTTCTAGCGGATATGAAGTGTATTACAGTACTTCAAATGTAGCGCCTACTTCTTCTACAGTTTTAAATGCAACAAATTCTGTAACTTCTGCTACGGCTTCTGCTCCAATAACGGGCTTAACATCTGCTACAATGTACTATGTTTGGGTGAGATCGGCTTGTACGGGATCTGATAGAAGTGTATGGACGTCATCTGCATCCTTTACCACTTTGGTTTCATGTTTTGCGCCAACAGCAGTGACCGTTGCTACTGCTTCTATCACATCATCAGGAGCTACTGTATCTTGGACTGCTCCTACGACTATTCCATCTAACGGATATGAAGTGTATTACAGTACTTCAAGTACTGCACCTACTTCGTCTACAGTTTTAAACGCAACAAATTCTGTAACTTCTGCTACAGCTTCTGCTCCAATTGCAGGTTTAACACCTTCTACAGGGTATTTTGTTTGGGTAAGATCTGTATGTATCGGTACTGATAGAAGTGTTTGGACTGCGATTACATCATTTAGTACATTATGTCAGCCACCTGCGTTACTTTCAACTACAGGAGCAACTATTTGTCCTGGAAATACAGCAACTATTTCTGCTACAGCAGCTACGGGAGCTACAATCAAATGGTATGATGCAGCTACTAATGGTACTGTTTTATCAACAGGAGGTTCATTTACAACACCAGCCTTAACAACTAATACTAACTATTGGGTAACCGCATCTACAGGGAGTACTGAAGCTGTGGGAGCAGCAAATCCAGGAGTATTGACAAATGGAGGAACAACTTCTGCAAGCACAAGTTTTTATATGGAAGCCACAGTGACTAATACACCGGTTACTGTACAAAGTGTTGATGTGTTTCCTGGTGCAGTAGGTAGTCAGAGCTCTATTAGAGTATATTTAGGTACGGCTACAACCGCAGTTTATACGATACCGTTCACTTCGAATGTTGCAAGTGGAGGGGTGACACCACAGACTGTACCTCTTAATATTGTATTAAGCCCAGGTGTATACAGGTTTAAAATTGAAGGTGCTGGCAGTTATTACAGAAACTATAGTACTTCTGGTTCGGTAGGACAGGCTTTTCCTTACGGACAAGGTGATTTTAAATTAACCGGAGGAAGTAATGTAACGACTGGATATTACTTATTCTACAATTTTATAGTTGGAACTAATTGTGAATCTGCAAGACAAATAGTAGCTGTTACAGCAGATCCTGCTGCATGTCTTGGAACATCTGAAGTGGGAGCTAACAAAAACAATATCAAAGCATATCCAAACCCATTTGCTGATGTCTTGAATATTTCAGACGTAAGCAATGTGAAATCTATCTCGGTAGTAGATATCTCAGGTAAATTGGTAAAGACCTTTGATAAGCCGGAATCTACTCTTCATTTAAGAGAATTAAATTCAGGAATGTATTTAGTTATTCTGAATATGAAAGATGGTTCTAAGCAAACGATCAAAGCAATCAAAAAATAATTTATTTCAAATTTCTTTATAAGAGGCTGGTCAATTGATCAGCCTCTCTTTTTAGTTACAAGTCATGCTTAATACTAATAAAAAAGACTTCCCGTTGTCGGAAAGCCTGATTTTATTTGGTAAATATATGTTGATTAATACTCCCTGGTAATGATCATTTTTCGGTTAACAGAGCTCATTGTGCTAGCGCCGCAACCATTACAAAGTACTCCAAAAGGCTGTATAGTTTGTCCTTTTTTCATCGGTACTGTTACAATTGCAGTAGCACCTGATGTCTGAAGTGAGCTTATGGCGAGAATAGTCATCGTATAATATTGCTCGCTTATTGATCCTGCTGGTGTTACTCCTCCATCATTATAATTTTTATTGATGTAGATTACTCTGTGTGCCGATACGTTTGTTCCAGGTAATCTACCAGTCTCTTGTATTTCTATTCTGTAGATACCAGATGCGGGGCATGTCCATAGACCTGTACCAAGTACAATGTCTCCAGCATAGGTATTTAAATCATTAGATGTAAAGCCTAATGGTTCTGCAATTCCTTGTGTGTACGGTATAGAAGATGATGAAGAAACCGAAAGAATATACGCTAAATTGGCGCGAGTAATAGACACCAATCTGTAAGTAATACCAGAGGTAGCGTTAAGAGAAGTTTTCACAAGCAGTGCCGATTGAAAAGGTAAAAGAGTGATGGTGCTTTTATCATCAATAAGTTCTCCTGCGCTGGTATTAATGGTTAAATTAAAACTATCAGTTTTATTAGTGACATAATATAGTCTTCCCGTCTTGTCAACTGTAGCAGATGAAGTTGGTAATGTGAATGTTCCATCTGCGGTTCCTGACCAATTTATGTAATAATCTGTATCTAATAAGGTGTAGGTATTTGCTGATATACTTGTGTATTCTCCGGCAATAGATCCTTTAACTTGTACTGTAGAACCCGGTAGGGCGGTGTTTACCCCTACAGTCTTGTCTTGCGCAACATATTGCGCATTGGTGAATGCTATACCGCATACCAATCCTAAAATCAATAATATGTTTTTCATTTTTTTTAATAAAAAGTTTTTAAATAAAGTTTTTTGATGAATGATAAAATTATCATTGTGGAGGCGGCCTGGCTAAAGTTATTTTATCAAAAAAAGAAATTGTATTATTTTCATTATATTTTGTAAGATTTGAACACTCATCATCAGTAAAGCAGCAATGTAAATCTATGCTGTGCAAAAGAGCGATCCATTGACTAGATTGTGTAGTAGGTGTGATGGCTTCCTGGCTTTTCCCTCTTCTATAGATGAAGTAATTTGAAGTATTATTACGGTAAAACTGAACAGGTGGATTTACAACCTTTAATTTTACTTGTTTAATTATTTTAGCGTTAATGACTGACTTTGGTTTTAACTTTCTGTTTTTTGAAAAGTTATTTTTGCTAACCACAACAGTGGTGTCTAATTTTACAACGTGAATCTCATGGATGTTGGTAATGATGGTACTGTCAGAAATATAAAGTTGAGCCGGAAAGACGAGACTACAAAAAATGATGACCAAATAAATTAATTTACCTCGTAAGAACAGTAAAGTATTTACAATAGTGTGCTTTTGAATTGTTCTCCTCATAGAGGAAATTTTTATAGATGTTACAGTATTTAAATATATGAATAAAATACAATAGATAATTATTTTTAATAAATATTTTTCATTAAAATAAACTATTTATTGTTAAATGTTTTGTTTTAATTTGAATTTATTTTATTTATGTAAAATTTATTTATCGTTTTTTTTGATTTTTTTAACTAAAATCATAATACTGTTTATAAGCATAAATTCTTTTTACAAAAGCAGAATTTATATTGTCAATAAAAGTTTCCATATTAAAAATCCGTTTATTTTTTTGATATAAAACTTGATTCCAAATAAAAAAGACTTCCCGTTTTCGGAAAGTCTAATTTTTTATTTTTTGTGAAATTTATTTATCTGGTGTTACCGGTTTGATGTCTCCCGTATTCATAAGATCAAAAACTGTTGGGAAAAACATAACAAGAATAAAATAAATAATAATCATCAATACAACTAAAGCAAATAGAATAAGTACTAAACTATTAGGCTTGTTTTTCTTTTGTGGCTCCATGATTTTGTCGATTTTGGTTAATAGATAAAATTTGTATAAATCTATTAAGCCAATTTCTTGCCACACTGTTTACAATACCTTGCATCATCGTCAATATCTTCATTTCCGCACCGTTCACAGATCAGCTCAAGATTCTGTCTCTTGTTCCTCATTTCTGCCGTTACGATTCCTGTAGGAACAGCAATAATCGAATAACCCGCAAGCATTAAAATAACTGCAAAAAATTTACCCATCGGAGTAATTGGTGAAACATCGCCGTATCCCACTGTTGTTACCGTTACCACGGCCCAATAAATAGATTGAGGTATTGTTTCAAAACCAGGTCTTCCGCCTTCTACCATAAACATCAACGAGCCAACGATGACCGAGAAAATAATTAAAAATAACAGAAAAATGTAGATCTTTCGTGAACTGTTCCTTAAAGCACGTACAATCACAGAACCGTCATTCATAAAATCTAACAGATTGAAAACCCTGAAGACACGCAGCATTCTTAGCATTCTGAAAATCAGAAAATATTTGGTGACAGGAAAAAAGAAACTCAGATAAAAAGGTACCAGCGAAAGAAAATCAATAATACCAAAAAAGCTGAAGATATAATGCTTTTTATTTTTCAAAACAGCAATTCTAGCCCAATATTCTACAGTGAAAAATACAGAAATCACCCATTCGGAAATAATGAAATAGACATGGAATTTTTTATCAAGCTTAGGCACACTTTCCATCATGATAATGAAAGTGCTTACCAAAATAAGAGATAAAAGTGCAATATCAAAAAACTTCCCGAGTTTTGTATCTGCTCGGTAAATGACACGGTACAAAAATCTTTTCCAAAGTTTATCTCCGGGAACAAGATTATGCTCTCTTTCCATATGAGCTTTTTATTTTAACTAAATATAACTAATTTCGTAACAAACTTACAGAATAAAATGACAATAAAAGAAGTAATTTCTATTATAGAAAAGCAAATTGCGATGCCTCAGGCAGAAGATTTTGATAATGTGGGGCTTTTGTGCGGTCTTCCGAGCCGTAATGTAAGTGG
>Ga0308157_10006076_pt1 | contig 14671 bp, 13 predicted proteins | sample PhyBR1_FD_201035 | JGI IMG/M metagenome (GOLD analysis project Ga0308157, IMG submission 201035) | Phyllosphere microbial communities from UC Gill Tract Community Farm, Albany, California, United States - DLSLB.R1 | ecosystem: Host-associated > Plants > Phyllosphere > Unclassified | place: USA...
GTCTGCAGGATGTTATCCCTCAGGCCGATGCAAACTGGACCGTTGAAACCGGTTCACCGGCAACCAGCTCTGCGCCTTATCGCGTCTATAACATCGGAAACAGCTCTCCGGTTGAACTGATGGATTATATTACGGCTCTTGAAGAGGCGCTCGGGATAGAGGCAGAGAAGAATATGATGCCGATCCAGCCGGGTGACGTACTGGAAACCAGCGCAGATACTAAAGCGCTGTATGACGTTATTGGCTTCAAACCGCAGACTTCCGTTAAAAAAGGCGTGAAGAATTTCGTTGACTGGTATCGCGACTTCTACAAAGTTTAAAAACAAAAAAACCGGCACTTGCCGGTTTTTTTATACGCCTTACGCAGAGACTCAGTCGCTACCAAACAGATCGCGGGTATAAACCTTATCCGCCACGTCTGCCAGCTCTTCCGCCATACGGTTCGAGATAATCACATCCGCTTCTTTCTTGAAAGCGTCCAGATCGCGAACCACACGGGAGTGGAAGAACTCATCTTCCTGCATCGCAGGTTCATAAATAATGACCTGAACGCCTTTCGCTTTAATACGCTTCATAATCCCCTGAATAGAAGAGGCGCGGAAGTTATCAGAGCCGCTTTTCATGATCAGACGATAGACACCCACCACTTTCGGCTGACGCGCGAGAATTGAGTCAGAGATGAAATCCTTGCGCGTACGGTTTGCATCAACGATCGCTGAAATCAAATTGTTTGGCACAGCCTGATAGTTCGCCAGCAACTGTTTGGTATCTTTTGGCAGGCAGTAGCCGCCATAGCCAAACGACGGGTTGTTGTAATGGTTGCCGATACGCGGGTCGAGGCACACGCCTTCGATGATCTGACGGGTGTTCAGGCCCAGACTCTCGGCATAGCTGTCCAGCTCGTTGAAGTAAGCCACGCGCATTGCCAGGTAGGTATTCGCGAACAGCTTGATCGCTTCGGCTTCGGTGGAATCGGTAAACAGCACAGGGATATCTTTCTTGATTGCGCCTTCCTGAAGCAGAGTAGCAAAACGCTCCGCACGCTCAGAGCGCTCACCGATCACGATACGGGATGGGTGCAGGTTATCGTATAACGCCCTGCCCTCGCGCAGAAACTCTGGCGAGAAGAAGACATTATCAATACCCAACTCTTCTTTGATTGATTTAGTGAAACCGACCGGAATGGTCGACTTAATGATCATCACTGCATTCGGATTAATCGCGATAACGTCTTTGATCACCGCTTCAACCGTCGAAGTGTTGAAATAGTTGGTTTTTGGATCGTAGTCTGTTGGGGTCGCAATGATGACAAAGTCCGCATCACGATAAGCATCTTCTTTATCGGTGGTAGCACGGAAATTCAGCGGTTTGTTCGAAAGGTAATCCTGGATTTCTTTGTCTACAATCGGCGATTTCTTCTGATTCAGCATATCCACTTTGGACTGTACGATGTCCAGCGCAACCACTTCATGGTTCTGGGCAATCAGAATGCCGTTTGAGAGACCGACATAGCCTGTTCCGGAGATTGTTATTTTCATTCGCTAATGACTTCTGTGAGTTAACTGTACTGATGGCCGCCTGACCATCGCGATAAATCTGACTGTTGGGCTTTGTACCTCCTGGCCAACAGAACTGTCAAGGCAAACCAGGAGTAATCCCTGCTCGCAGGATGACATTCAGACTACTTCGAGTATCGCGAGCCAAATTTTGCGTAAAAAAAACCCGGAGACGAGCTCCGGGCCTTAATTACAACGCGTTATTTAACTTATTCCATCCATTCGGTATGGAATACACCTTCTTTATCAGTACGCTTATAGGTATGCGCGCCAAAATAGTCGCGCTGTGCCTGAATCAGGTTCGCAGGCAGAACGGCAGCACGGTAGCTGTCGTAGTACGCCACTGCTGCGGAGAAGGTCGGAACCGGAATACCGTTCTGCACAGCGTAAGCCACAACGTCACGCAGCGCCTGCTGGTATTCGTCGGCAATCTTCTTGAAGTATGGCGCCAGCAGAAGGTTAGCAATACCCGCGTTTTCCGCATAAGCATCGGTGATTTTCTGCAGGAATTGTGCACGAATGATGCAACCTGCGCGGAAGATCTTCGCGATCTCACCGTAGTTCAGATCCCAGTTGTTCTCGTCTGACGCGGCACGCAGCTGAGAGAAGCCCTGCGCGTAGGAGACGATTTTACCCAGGTACAGAGCGCGGCGAACTTTCTCGACGAATTCAGCTTTTTCACCGGCGGATTTAGCCTGTGGGCCAGACAATACTTTGGACGCCGCAACACGCTGCTCTTTCAGGGAAGAAATGTAACGTGCAAAGACGGATTCGGTGATCAGAGACAGCGGTTCACCCAGATCCAGAGAGCTCTGGCTGGTCCATTTACCGGTACCTTTGTTCGCAGCTTCGTCCAGAATCACATCAACCAGGTATTTACCCTCTTCATCTTTCTTGGTGAAGATATCTTTGGTGATGTCAATCAGGTAGCTGTTCAGCTCACCTTTGTTCCACTCGGTAAAGGTTTCAGCTAGCTCTTCGTTAGAGAGGTTCAGGCCGCCTTTCAGAAGAGAGTAAGCTTCTGCGATGAGTTGCATGTCGCCGTATTCGATGCCGTTGTGAACCATCTTCACATAATGGCCCGCACCGTCTGGACCAATATAGGTCACACACGGCTCGCCATCTTCAGCAACCGCAGCGATTTTTGTCAGGATTGGCGCAACCAGTTCGTACGCCTCTTTCTGACCACCAGGCATGATAGATGGGCCTTTCAGTGCGCCCTCTTCACCACCGGAAACACCGGTACCGATGAAGTTGAAACCTTCAGCAGACAGTTCACGGTTGCGACGAATGGTGTCCTGGAAGAAGGTGTTACCGCCATCAATGATGATGTCACCTTTTTCGAGGTAAGGCTTCAGGGAGTCGATAGCTGCATCAGTACCCGCGCCCGCTTTCACCATTAACAGGATACGACGAGGCGTTTCCAGGGACTCAACAAATTCTTTCACCGTATAGAACGGAACCAGTTTTTTGCCCGGGTTTTCGGCAATCACTTCTTCGGTCTTATCACGGGAGCGGTTGAAAACGGAGACGGTATAACCACGGCTTTCGATGTTGAGCGCCAGGTTGCGCCCCATCACTGCCATACCGACAACGCCGATCTGTTGCTTGGACATTAAATACTCCTGTCAGGTGTGGTCGCCACGACTTATGCGCGGCTTGAATGTGTTCTCTATGTTAACTCAGTTCCAAACGTAAAGAGTAGTTGAACATGCGCTATAAAATCTTCTTACAAAGTGACTTTGACTAACTTTAGGTTTTATCGCCTAAAAATTGCTCGCCAAGCGTAATGAACAAATGACACGGAGGACTGATAAATATTTAAATTTTCAAAATCCCTGTAGATTTGCCATTGCCTCTTACATTTTTTAAATTTATTTCGGGAGATAGAATCAGGTAAAATTCTATATTGCGTTAGTACTTTATTTAATAAATACGCCCTTTTACCCTGTTTTAACAATTTAAGCCACAAGGCATAATCTTGTCCAGTTCTTATCAATGGCATATTACAATCGCTGAAAGCTGACTTCTTTAGCATAACAGTTGAACAACCTAAAGTAGCTTTTTTACGCAACATATCATAGTAATCAAAAGATCGATTATCACCTTGAAGATCCACTATTTTTCCAAATTCGATACCTTTCTCATCAATCATTTCGTATGCAGTAAAAGAAAAATCTAAGTTATAATCTTTCATAAAAGAAAGCTGTTCTTTCAATTTATCCTTATGCCATAAGTCATCACTATCCAGAAAAGCAATATAGTCACCACTTGCTCTTTCAATTGAATTGTTTCTACTTACAGCGGCACCAGAATTTGTTACATTATTAAATATTTTAATTCTTAAGTCTAATGTAGCATACTCACTAACAATTGATGCTGTATTATCTGTTGAACAATCATCGGTAATCAAAAGCTCCCAATTCAAATACGATTGATTAACTATAGAATCAATAGATTTACTAATTGTATTAGCTGAATTAAAACTGGGCATAATAATGGATATTAAATCATTCATAATCTATTGAAACTCACGCTCAAATGAATCTTTTCCTAAGCCGAAGTAGGATAGCGAATTAGTAAACTGTCTCGTGTTGAGATCTTCATTCACATTCATTTTTTCTAGCCCCTTATTGAGGGATGTCACAAGAGGAGGGAAATGGTCAATACTGTGTTCTAATATTACTGATTTATAACCATTTGCGGTTGTAATCATTTTGTACCAAATATCATCAGCATAAGGACATAATTTATGAATATTATCAAAATCTGATATTCTCATATCGAGAGCCTTTATAGGATAACATATTCCTGAAACTCCGGTTGGAAGAATACAGTTTCTTGAGTTATGACTAGTATTGGCAAGCGGCCAATATTTATAGGATTTTAACAGCCCAGTGTTACTTTCGAATGTAATGACTCTTCCTCTATTACAAAGGATATGAGTATTCACTTTCGGATTTTCTACGAAATTTCGTAACCAAGATTTTGGATAAAACACATCATCATCTGCAGTAACGATAAAATCAAAAGCACAATTTGTATCAGATAATATATATGACAATTTTTTATAGGATCTTGTATCTATATCAACATAACGGACAATAAGTCCTCTTTTGATTTGCCTTTGTAAAAACCACTTTGAAATTGGACAAATATGCTCGTCCTTATGAATCCAAAGAAAGATTACTGAAGGTTTAACCTCTTGAAAAAAAATACTTTCAATAGTTAAGAAAACAAAGTTATATCGCCATCCATAAGTAGTTAGCGATACAACAAAATTAACATTGCCATTTTTTAGAGTTGCGCGACAAAAACATCCCCTGAATAAAAAGAAAAAAGACAAAACAATTGATTTGAATAAAAGGGTTATTCTTCTAAAAATTTTTTTAATCATTTAAATCCATCCTTTAACACTGACTCAAACTTATTTTTGTCAACCTGAGTAAGGGAGAATGAATCAGAGATCAAAGCCTTCAAAAAACTATAAGAACCACGAAGATTTAATTGGTTAATCTTTATCAAGTTGAATATTACTTTCATAAGTGATGGAATAAGCCACAAATACCATAAAATTCCGAGATGGAGTTTCATATTAACAAATCTATTAAGGTAATGGATATAGGCTTTACGTAAAAGTTTTTCAGGACTACCTTGTATACTAGCTCCAACTTTATGGTATATGATAGAATGCGTGTTACACACTATTCTAGCTTTATTTTTCATCAGTCTTAAGGCTAATTCAATGTCTTCCTCACCGAAAAAAAATCTTTCAGAGAATCTGCCAATCTCTTTAAAATAATTCGTTTTAAATAATAAACAACATCCAGTTGCAAATGTTACCGTAAAAACATCTTTAGGAAAAACTATGTTATTAATATTTTCCTTGGCATAATAATATTTTCTTGAACCGTATTTAGAAAGCTTCCCACCACAATTCCACATTAGGTTTTTATCATGATGGTATCGAATTTGTGGTATGACTGCATCAAAGGTATCAATACTTTCTAATAATGGTTCCAGAAAGTCAGGTTCAACAACAGTGTCATTATTTAAAAAAAGTATATACTCATAACCTTTTAGCTCAGCATATTTTGCACCAAGGTTGCATCCTTTTGCGAATCCATGATTCAAAGAAGATTTGAATAAATATACATTTTGGTATGCACGGGTAGCTGTTAATTTATAACCATTAAATAACTCCTTTGAGACTTCTATATTTTGTGGCTGACCAAAAAGCTTTTCCAAACCACCACAAAGATAATCATAAGAATCTATATTTGAATCGTTATCAATGATTACCAAATCAACTAAACCTTCATTAAATCTTTCTACGCCTTTAATACTTTCACAACATGCAAGTGTATCTTGTGAGCCATTCCAATTTAATAGAATTATGAGCAGTTTTTTTTTGTTTTCCATTTAACTAGATTCCAATCAATTTCAAATTAACTAAATAACAGTATAAACATACCCAAGAAAAAATCATCAAACTTACAATCCATGATGGTTTGAATTTCGTTGCAATAATCGGCAATGAAAATATAAACGATACTGCAAACAATTCAAATGTTCGAGATGCTAAAACAGGAACAGAAGAAAATAAATAATATGCTGTTAGCATAATACTAAAAAGTTTGAGGAAGATTATATCATCAGCTGTGACATTAGATTTTGAACAGGCGTATAGATATAAGATAAAAAATGCAAATGCTGATAATGTAAACTTACTAAATATATTAACCTCATCAAAGCGACCGAATTGCTCGACTCCAACAATATATGAAATAGCTTTAGTAGATAAAGGTTCCGGCAGATATTTAAAAAATGAAATGAGAATAGGGTTCATGTCCCCAATAAACAAGATGAATATCAGCATGATAAGTGGCGATAAAAAAATCAGGCTGAAATTTATTTTTTTTGGTGACAAAAATACTAATGGTAAGAGTATAACCGCACTGAAATGACACAAACAAGCTAATAAAATCTTGATGGTATATCTCTTGCGATTTCCTTTAATTAAGTCGGGTATTGCTAAGAGAAAAAAGCTTGATGCAAGCCCAACTCTAATCTGAGTCATTTCATGCAAAATGAAAAACATACCTGCATAAACCACAAGGGATAAAATGATTTTTTTTGAGTATTGAGCGATAGCATAGGTTTTAAAAAATACAGCCAATGCGGCGTAAAGAATAAAAACAATCCGTGTGTTTTCATTAAATAACTTTTCGCTAATGTAACTGAATGCTATAAATATTGGTTCTTTTATTTCAGAGTTACCTTTATAAAAGGCAACTATTTCATTCTCATATGTTAATGAGTCGTTATCAATACCAAGAGGTCTAAAAGCCGCTATTAGAAATAAAATAAATGTAATTGAGAATAAAAAAATGAACTGAATACTGTTGTTTGTTTTGGCATATACTAAATCATGTCTCATGTTATGCTCATAGTTAATACGTGATCATGTTTCTTGTCTCTATACATTTTTTCCGTAAAAAATTAAGCTTAGAAAACATAGTAGAAACAGCAAACTGGATATGCAGCAATGATAACATTATATTATCGCAAATCAATCATAAAAAAACTAATCCTTTCATACATATATCAGGCCAATATTAAGTTCATTAAATTTTCATGATGATAGCGAAACAATTTAACTAGAATTTTTTCTCAAAAAAAGGTAAATTTTATTTTTTCGTAGTATGACGTCATTCATCTTTTGGAGTGTATTCCATATTATTTTATACAAAAGTAATCTGCTATTTCACTCAGGCAGAGCAATACATTTTCGGTAGACCTGTGATGCTCAGTAAGTATGTGGCTATAAACATTTTCTCGTGTGTTTTCCGCCCACTCCTCCTGCTCTTTAGTGAAACCAAAAGATATACCATATCTATCAGATATATTTGGATACCACTCTTCTATTGACTGGCCTGGTGCAGGGACAATATAGGATTGACATCCACATAGCACAGCAAAAATTGAATAGGCGGTGTAATCATCATAGCAAATGAATTTTTTTGAGCGTTTAAATATAGCTGCAACTTCTTTATGAGTTAGACCGTCAATTCTTACGGCATTTTCTGGATGTATTTGTTCTTTATATATACCTTTTCTAACAAGATAACAGCAGTCAATATCTCTAATCTCATTACTTTCATTATATATATCAATGGGGTAATAAATAACTTTCAGTTCATGCTGAGATGTAAACGCCCCCTCTCTATGAAAGTCTTTTATAGCTGAGTTAAACTTGTAATATATTTCACCCGCTTCATAATTGATTATGGATGTATGAAAGCCAGGCTGATGCAGCAACCATCTAACGACATGTTTGGCCCTAAGAGGATTACCATTAACTATTTCAGGATATATGACAACACTGTCTTCAGGAATTTTTTTCGCATTCCATAACGGAGTATTCCATTCAGTATGGGTTTTAAAGAATAACTTCGAATGTATCTGCCATTTTAATTGCTGAAGTAACTTTTTAATCGTTGTCTTTCCTGAGTAAGATGGCTTTAACTGTACCAGAAAAGCGCTATGCTGGCTGAATTCATTAATAATATGACACAATCGATGAAGAACAACAGAACCACCACTATTCTCATCAAAAGAAGGCGCGCATATGAATACTTTCATTTTTTACTCATTTTAAAATCAAAAGAGGGTAATATTTTATGCATTCCAAAGGTATACCCCATCGCAATCACCATACTTCCAAAACCAATAAAAGATAAATATACGAAGGATAATAACCTACTTTCACTAAATAATTCTAAATGAGACATATAATAATAATAAACGAACTCTATAATTACCAAAGGTGAAATATAAAAGACTATTATTCCTATTCCATTTCTAAATCTTTCAACAAGATTATACCCTCCCCATGTAATAAATAAGAGGATTGCATTCGCTGCATAAAAAATAGACGTACCATCACCATGAAAGTTCTTGGCAATATAAATATTCAACGGGATTATTATCGCACTAAAAATCACATATACGATTGTATGTTTTTTTAACTGTCCATGGCTATAGAGCAGCAGGAATATTAAATTTGAATAGATCGAAAATACACCACCCAAAAACAACCATGGTAAATACTTCGATACATCTAGAGCAAGATGTGTATTATTACTCCATACAAAAAGTATTTTTTCAGAGAAGAAAAACAAAAACACACTTAATGGTATCGTAATTGTGATAATGAATTTGAAAGCATTAAAATATAACCGTGAATATTGCTGTGTGTTTTTTTCATGGAAATATTTTGTTAGTTTTGGTTGTAAATATTGATTTAAAGGATCGCTAATAATTGCTAAAATCCCCATTATAGAAATGGCGACACTATACATTGCATATTCAGACAAGGGTAGAAAACGCGTAAGCGTTAATTTATCCGATTGATTTACTACAACCCACAAAATCGTAAGCATTGATAATTGCAATGCAAACGTAAAGAATTTAGAAACAGATATATCAATAACATCATCATCTAAGTTATTTTGTTCATTGATATTTTTTAAAATATTTTTTCTAACGCGCTCACTAAAAATAATCATCAGTCCACATGTTAACGCAGCACTTAGAAGTTGCATTATGAAATAAAAAATAACATCGCCTTCGAAGATATATAGTAAAAAGAGTGTAATCGGTTGCGATAGTGTTGTATTTATTAAATTGATAGTTGTAATTGTAACTTGTGATTCATTAGAAAGTAATAGACTTCTGAACGGCCCCTGTAAGTATCTTAGTGCAAAAATACAAAACATCAGTGTTGTACATAATATAATCGTTGAGTTTCCAATATTTGTATTTAGCCATGAGGCACTAAACTTTATGCTGAAGAGCCCTCCCAAGAGGACAATTGATATTGCCATGACTACAAATATCACAATTATTTTTCGATACAGTACGTTAAATTTTTTAAATCTCTTAATGTTTTGCTTTGAGATAATAGCTTCTCTTGTTAAAACTCCACCGACTCCTGCATCTAAAATACTTAAACATGCTTGTAATACTGTAAAGAAGCCAAGTAATCCATATGCTTCTACACCAATCCTTTTTATTAATAAAGGAATCAGTAAGATTGCAACGACGGCTGTATATATTCTTACGCCATAAATATATGTCAATAACTTGACTTCTTTAATCATTATTTAGATTTCTTGTTAATCAGAAGAGGATTGTTTGGCGACCAAAATATTTCTATGTGGCCAAACTATCAGATATAGAATTTTTTTATTTTTTCACATATGAAATCCACTTGTTCTATTGTTAATTCATAGAACATTGGAAGTCTTAACAAGCAATCACTAAAATAGTCACTGTTAGCCAATTTAACATCATCACCGATTGATAAATAATAGTCACTTTTATTAAGTGACAAATAATGAAAGACAGAATGAATTTCAAAACCTTTTAAATAATTAATTAATTCAGTTCTTTTTTCTATATCATCACATACAATATAAAACATATGTGCATTATTTGTAGCAAATTCAGGAAGTACAGGCAGTTTAATAAATCCTTTGTCTTCTAATTCACTCAAATTAGAATGATATCGTTCCCACAATGCTTTTCGTTGTTTCTGAATTATTTCTAAATTTTCTAATTGCGCAAAAAGATATGCAGCTATTATATCAGATGGAAGGAAAGATGAACCTATATCAACCCATCCATATTTATTTACCTCACCCCTGAAAAATGAAGATCTATTAGTACCTTTTTCTCTTATAATCTCTGCTCTTTGAAAATAGCTCTCATCATTTATGACAAGCATTCCACCTTCACCAGAAATAATGTTTTTCGTTTCATGAAATGAAAAAGTACCGAATGTACCAATGCTTCCTAGAGGTCTACTATTGTGGAAGGAATCAATAGCTTGAGCAGCATCCTCAATGACAGGAATGTTGTATTCACGTGAAATAGACATAATTTCATCCATATCACATGCTACACCAGCATAATGTACGACAATAATAGCTTTAGTTTTTTCGGTAATTTTAGTTCGAATAGATTCAGGAGCTATATTTGGATTGTCAGCATAGCTATCCGCGAAAACTAATTTGGCTCCCCGCAATGCAAAAGCATTCACTGTTGATACAAATGTATATGCTGGAGCAATGACCTCATCCTCTGGTTTTATATCAAGCAAGATCGCAGCCATTTCAAGAGCATCGGTACAAGAAGTAGTCAACAATACTTTTTTAAAGGCATATTTATCTTCAAAAAACTCGTGACATTTTTTTGTGAAAAAACCATCGCCAGAAATTTTTCCATAACTTACCGCTTGAGAGATGTAAAAGAGTTCTTTACCTTGTAAGTATGGCTTATTGAACGGAATCATTATTCATCCTTAATATTTTCTATAAAACTTAGAGCTAACTTATCTTTTCCTGATAGAATTACTTCTTCCTCAGAAATTGGCCAATGCACATCTAAAACGGGGTCATTCCAAGCAATGCATCGTTCAGAAGTGGGATTGTAATAATTGGTTGTTTTATATTGAAACTCTGCAGTATCACTAAGAACAACAAATCCGTGAGCAAAACCTTCAGGAATCCATAGCTGGCGTTTATTCTCAGCAGAAAGATATACCCCAACCCATTGACCAAATGTCTCTGATTCTTTACGTATATCCACAGCAACGTCAAAAACTTCACCAACTATACAGCGAACTAATTTCCCTTGCGCATACGGAGCTAGCTGGTAATGAAGACCTCGTAATACGCTTTTGCAGGATTTAGAATGATTATCCTGCACAAATTCAATTTCACGTCCTGTTATCTCTTCAAAGCTTTTCTTATTAAAGCTTTCAAAGAAAAACCCTCGCTCGTCACCAAAAATTTTCGGCTCAAGTATTAGTACATCTTCAATATCTGTTTTTACAACATTCATAGATTAGTAACCTTTAATCATTTTGAGCAGATATTGACCGTAAGCATTCTTTTTCAGTGGTTCAGCAAGTATTTTGACCTGCACTGCATCAATAAACCCTTTGCGATACGCAATCTCTTCCGGACAGGAGACCTTCAGCCCCTGACGCTCTTCAATTGTTGCGATGAAGTTACTTGCTTCAATCAGGCTCTGGTGCGTACCGGTATCCAGCCAGGCATAACCACGTCCCATCATGGCAACTGACAGACGTCCCTGCTCAAGATAAATACGGTTGATATCCGTAATTTCAAGCTCACCGCGCGCAGAAGGTTTCAGGTTTTTAGCCATTTCTACAACGTCGTTATCGTAGAAATAAAGGCCCGTAACGGCATAGTTACTCTTAGGCTCCAGCGGCTTTTCTTCCAGGCTGATTGCCGTACCGTTTTTATCAAACTCCACAACGCCATAGCGTTCAGGGTCGTTAACGTGATAGGCAAATACAGTTGCACCATCATCTTTATTCAACGCAACTTCAAGCTGCTTCGGCAGATCATGGCCATAGAAAATGTTATCGCCCAGCACCAGCGCGCAGCTATCGTCACCAATGAACTCTTCGCCAATAATAAAGGCCTGTGCCAGTCCATCAGGACTTGGCTGGACTTTATACTGAAGGTTCAATCCCCACTGGCTGCCGTCGCCCAGAAGTTGTTCAAAGCGCGGGGTATCCTGCGGCGTACTGATGATGAGAATATCTTTGATCCCCGCCAACATCAGCGTTGACAGCGGATAGTAAATCATTGGTTTGTCATAAATTGGCAGCAATTGCTTGCTCACAGCCATAGTAACTGGGTAGAGACGAGTGCCAGATCCACCAGCAAGAATAATACCTTTACGCGTAGCCATTGTAATTTCTCTATAAATGCAAATTACCCGAAGCCGGGCAATTATTTAATATTAGATTGACTCAGCGGAAAAAAGCTCGGTGAGCATTCGCTTAACGCCAACATCCCATGCCGGTAAAACCAGGCCAAAGTTGCGCTGGAATTTCTCTGTATTTAAACGAGAATTCTGAGGACGACGCGCAGGCGTAGGATACGCGGTGGTAGGAACGGCATTGAGCTTTTCAATTTCCAGTTCAATCCCCGCCTTTCTGGCTTCATCGAAGACTAACGCGGCATAGTCATACCAGGTGGTCGTGTCTGATGCAACGAGATGATAGAGGCCAGCCACTTCAGGTTTTACCATGGCCACACGGATAGCATGCGCGGTACAGTCAGCCAGTAACTCAGCGCCTGTTGGCGCACCAACCTGATCATTGATTACGGAGAGTTCTTTACGCGCTTTAGCCAGGCGAAGCATTGTTTTTGCAAAGTTATTGCCTTTGCCGGCGTAAACCCAACTTGTGCGGAAAATCAGGTGTTTCGCGCAATGCGCCTGGAGCGCTTTTTCGCCGTCGAGCTTGGTTTGACCATATACATTGAGAGGTGCTGTCGCATCCGTTTCACGCCACGGTGTTTCGCCATCGCCTGGAAAGACGTAATCGGTAGAATAGTGAACTACCCAGGCACCGATTTTCGCCGCTTCTTTGGCAATCGCCTCAACGCTGGTTGCGTTAAGGAGTTGCGCGAATTCCTGCTCCGATTCGGCTTTATCAACTGCAGTATGCGCCGCAGCGTTGACGATGACATCAGGTTTAATCCGGCGCACTGTTTCAGCAATCCCTTCTGGATTGCTGAAATCGCCACAGTATTCTTTCGAATGGACATCAAGCGCTATTAAATTACCCAACGGTGCTAGTGCGCGCTGAAGTTCCCAGCCTACCTGCCCTGTTTTCCCGAACAGAAGAATATTCATTATTGACGCTCTCCATAGTTCTGTTCGATCCAGGTTTTATAGGCACCACTTTTTACGTTGTTGACCCATTCCTGATTATCCAGATACCATTTCACGGTCTTACGGATACCGCTTTCGAAGGTCTCTTCAGGCTCCCATCCCAGCTCAACGCCAATTTTATGCGCATCAATCGCGTAGCGGCGGTCATGTCCAGGGCGGTCAGCGACGTAGGTGATCTGATCGCGATAGGAGCCTTCTTTCGGCACGATTTCATCCAGCAGATCGCAAATGGTGTGGACCACGTCCAGATTTTGCTTTTCGTTATGCCCGCCGATGTTGTATGTCTCACCCGGTTTCCCCTGGGTTACGACGGTGTACAGCGCACGCGCATGATCTTCAACATACAGCCAGTCACGGATCTGGTCGCCTTTACCGTAAATAGGCAGCGCTTTACCGTCCAGAGCATTCAAAATCACCAGCGGGATCAGCTTCTCAGGAAAGTGATACGGCCCATAGTTATTGGAGCAGTTGGTCACGATTGTTGGGAAACCGTAAGTGCGCAGCCATGCGCGAACCAGATGGTCGCTGGAAGCTTTTGAGGCAGAATAAGGGCTACTTGGCGCATAGGCGGTGGCTTCAGTGAACATCGGCAAATCGATTGAGGCTGGATGCTCGTCAGGGTGCGGTAAATCACCGTACACTTCGTCCGTAGATATATGATGGAAACGGAACGCTTTCTTCGCGGTATCATCCAGTGTTGACCAATACGCGCGAGCCGCCTCGAGCAAGACATAAGTGCCAACGATATTGGTTTCAATAAATGCAGCCGGACCTGTGATGGAGCGATCAACGTGGCTTTCTGCCGCCAAGTGCATTACGGCATCCGGTTTATGCTCAGCGAAGATACGGTCCATAGCAGCTCTGTCACAAATGTCCGCATGCTCAAAGACATATCGACCGCTATCGCAAACGTCAGTAAGCGACTCAAGGTTACCAGCATAGGTGAGCTTATCCACATTGACGACGTCGTCCTGGGTATTTTTGATAATATGTCGTACCACCGCTGAGCCGATAAAACCTGCTCCACCCGTCACAAGAATTTTCACGTTATCTGTTCCGTCTATTGAATATGTCGAGATATTGATGCCCTGAAACCAGCCATATAACCGTGGATTCAGAAATTTTGCACGCTACCGCCCCTGGCTTAACAGCTACCAGTGCACTGAGCGAATGTTGAATAAAGATTTTGGGAGTCTGATAACAGACAAAAAACTGGCGTTAATTGTCATCCTAAATGGTCTTAGAAACAAGCACAAATCGTTACAAATCAGTCCACATTTGAATCAGATAACCCCATGTTATCATTATAATTAATAACAAAAAACGGCAGTCAC
>Ga0308157_10006078_pt1 | contig 14669 bp, 11 predicted proteins | sample PhyBR1_FD_201035 | JGI IMG/M metagenome (GOLD analysis project Ga0308157, IMG submission 201035) | Phyllosphere microbial communities from UC Gill Tract Community Farm, Albany, California, United States - DLSLB.R1 | ecosystem: Host-associated > Plants > Phyllosphere > Unclassified | place: USA...
TCATCGACGGCCTGTTTTGTTTTCCGGTCTCATCGTTTTGCACCGCCCTTAGCTCAGTCGGATAGAGCAACAGCCTTCTAAGCTGTGGGTCGGGGGTTCGATTCCCTCAGGGCGGGCCAATAAAATCAAGCACTTAAAAATGTCTGCTAGTTTTAATGGGCGTCCATTTGCTTGATTTTAAGTGGCGTGTACCCCATATGTACTCCAGCGCTGCCATAGCTTAGCCTGACGTTATGAGGCATGCATGTGATACAGCCGCCTGACTGTTCGAACGTCGCTGAAAGGCGCGTAGCTTCACGATTTGTTCCGGTGCGCTTCCCGCCGGCAGGCCGGCCTGTTCCTCCAAATATAACCTCTCTGTGCAGTCCTACCGTCGGCTGCTGCCAACGCTGGGCGGGCGTCGCTCTCGCAGCAAAACCGCCATGACCTGTCGAAAAAGCCACGCACTGCGTATCCTTCGCAGTAATTGGCGAACAGGGCGGTCCCCACCTAATGAAGTTCACGATGCCAGTCTTCACTGCTAGGGTGCTGGGGGCAAAACGAGCGAGGTCGAGATGCATATTGGTGAAGTTTGTTTAATCGTTGAAGCAGCTCTAGTCCTGAGCACCCTGACCAAGCGCGCCTGTACCGAGGTCGAATTTACCCGTGCGGTAATTTGCCTTCGCCTTCCGATCTACGCGGTCGCACCATACAACGCGTCGATCGTGTCCAAGCGATATGTTGACATTCGTTTGGTCATTACTGCCGAACCTTCGATGACTGCCTGATACGTGACCTGCTACAAGCTGAGATTGAGGAACTGGCCTACAGCCCTGGACCTCAGGTTGTCACGGATCGCCCTGCTTGGCTCTGGGAAGACCATTCGTACTAATCTTGGGATGACATCGTCGCGTTCCGCCAAGGCGATCATCGTGTGCTCGGCCATTAGGAAACCGATCAGGGGAAATGGATGGGGCAGTCGGACGAATATTTCTTCTCCAAGCCGGGACAGGTCACCGCGAAGTCCACGCTGGTCGTGCCACTCCATACGATTGCGGAGTTGGTGCGGAATGAAGCGGTCGCTGACTTGCAAACGGCTACCGTGGACAGCGCCGACCCGCTCACTTGGGCAGCCCCCACCACCCATTGAGACATTGACTGGCGCACTGCGCGCTTGCATGCGCTCTAAGGGCTTTCTGCGCGCGGCCCAATACAAGCAGAATGATCTGATTCGCATCGTGATGCATGCCGTTCGAGCTACAGCCAACGTCAGGCCGACCACGACTGCCAGCGTCAAACGAGCGTGTTCCGCCACGAAAAAAGTCGGCACGTAACCTAAGCCTGCGTCCGGGCGTCACATCATGGTGTGCTTGCTCGAGGCCCGATCCTCTGGCTAGGTAGAAGACCAGTGCGCTGGGCGTGTAGAGCAGCGCTTTCGGCTTGCGAGAGAGGGCCCGATCAACTTCTCGACAACAAGATGGGAAGCTGATGAGGCTGGCGTGATCGACCGCCTCATCTTTAAGGCAGTCGCGCTATCAGTCGCTCCTCACTCGTCTTTTACTTCCATAGAAAGAGTACTGCCCTTCTGTACTCAGAAAGCCGACAATATTTTGGGACGTCATTCTGCCCGTCGATTCTTTCATTTCTTTACCAACTTATTTTCACAATGGAAATTTAAGGTGTAGCCGACTATAATCGTCGTTATGGCTAACGGGGGTTCAAGACGAACTTGTGGCGGAAATTGCAGGGTTTAGCGCCGTAGCTGACCGTGCGCTGCGGAGGTAAAAGTGAAGATTATCAATAAGGGACGCGGCATCCATGCACGCGAGGTGGCCGGTATTGACCGACTTCAGAAGGAATTGCCTGACAACTGGATTGGCTTTACGAACCTTGAGCTAGCGCTACCTAATGGCGCACGCGAAATTGACCTGATCATCATTGCGGACGACCGCATCTTGGCAGTCGACCTGAAGGATTGGCACGGCAAGATAGAATCCTCAGGAAACGCTTGGCGTTTAAACAATCGTGTCATGGAAGGTGGCAACCCGGTTGAGAAGATTTGTGACAACCGGCGAAAACTCTCCAACATGCTGACCGCATATCTAAAGCAACAAGCTAGCAAGAAAGGCATTGCAGTAGGTAGCGTTTACGTACCGAAGGTTGAGCCGTGCGTCGTACTGACGGGAAGCTTCGATCGAAACGGCATCGCACCGACCGAAGTCGATAAGGTTTTTCCGTTAGATTTTTTCATAAAAATGCTGCGGAACCCGAAAGAGCGGGTCGCAACGCTGGGTCCTGTATTGCCAGTGTTCTATGATCCGGGCTTGACTACGTCCGTTTGGATGCAACACCTGAACAAGTTCTTTAGCGTCGACGAGGAATTCGTTCGAGCGTCATCTCGGCAATACGGTCCTTATCGCGCGGTGTTAGATAAGCATAATTTTGCGCATGCTAAAGGCATTTTTAGCGAGTACGATGTTGCCGATGCAAGCTCTGATAATGCTTCCGGATTGCTACGACGCTGGGATTTCACCAAGGCGGAGGCAAAGTTTCAGAACGAGGAGGGACGGCTCGAAATCGCTGGGCGCGAGCGTAAAGTAATCTCTTGGCTTTCCGACCGCAACGCTGACTGCGATTCTGGCGTACTACAGCCGCGGGTGCACGACACCGAGCACGGCGTTGGATACTGGGAAGTGTTTGAGCGCCGACGTCGCTTGCAGCGACTGTCCGACTTGTCGCCTGAACAGTTGCTAGCGCTGCCCCGCGATACTCGTATCGAACTGCTGCGTCAAGTGGTTTTGCGAGTTAAGCAAATGCACGAGCTTAACGCCGCGCATTTAGACATTGGCCTACACAGCGTATGGATCGAAACTCCATCGATTGCGCGCTTGTCGCACCTTATGGCGGCGACCTACCCCGACAAGGCGTCTCTAGGCGAGAGTCGCTACCAGTTTCTTTCTAGCGTTGGCCTACCCGAAGATTTGCTGGACGCGGCCGACTCTGCGCAGCGCAAGGACGTCTACCTGCTCGGATGCGTGGCGCACCATCTACTGTTTGGTCGATTGCCACCTTCTGCCCAGCCAGGCGAGCCGCCAGAGTGGGACTCTGCAGTTGACGCAGAATGCAGCGTGGTAGAACTGCACGACTGGTTAGCCCAGGCACTCAACTGGGAGCCACTAAAGCGCTTCCAAGACGCGGGCGAAATGCTTGATGTGCTTAACGGTGCGCTGTCGACGCGTCCATCAGCGCAGCAGGTTTTACAGGGACTGGAAGCGTTCCGCACTGTCCTTTCCCAGATGAAGCTATGGCGCGAATTCCCGGTCGACGAAGAGATTTGTGACAACGCTCGGGTGACGATTTGGATCAGTCAACTTGCTGGCAAACCAGTGTTAGTTAAACTGTGGAAGAGCGTTGCCTGGGGAGAGCTATCGAAAGAAGGACCACGCCTGTTGGCGTTCTTGGAGCGCGCAGACGCGTTACGCCTAGACCATCCTCCTGGGTGTGCCGCGATTTTAAGACCGATCTGGTTAGGTGACGCGTTGGTGCTCGTGCAGGAATATCTAGAAGCGCCAACGTTGGCGACGATATTTGCAGAGGAGCTTGATGTTTTGGGTAGTGGCAAAAGTGCGCTGATGTTCCTCCAAACTCTCTGCCAGACCATTATAACCTTGCACGAACGTCAGATTGCACACGGCGACTTGAAGCCGGACAATATTTTGGTCGTGCAACAATGCGCTCAAGAGCAAAAGGAAGGGCAGGACGCACTGCAAGAACAGAGTCCACAGCCTGTGCTCATCGATCTGCTTGATTTCAGCCCAGCTGATGACGGGGAGCGTTTGTCAACTGCTTACGCACCGCCTTCCGGCGGTCGCTTTGAACGCGATTGTTTTGCGATTACCAAGATCGCCGAAGAAATGCTGACAGTCGTTCAAGTGGACAAGCTCGCTCAAGAGCTCATCAGAACGAGTATTCTTCAAATCCGTACTTCGAAGCCGGAAAATGCAACTCTGCTACCGCTTCTTGAAGCAATCGACGTTGGCTTGAGCCCGGTGGCAACAGCGACCCGACGTCGGCTTACGCTTGTACTGCCGCAAGACGATGGCGCCCGGTTCTTGACCGACGAAGGCAAGATTGGACTGGTTCTGGCGCGCAACGGTAGAAAGCTTTCACTGCGTGGCGCTGTTGAGCAGATCGTGGTCCAGCTGGACAGTCAATTCAAGTTTCTGTCGGCGCGTCGTTACTCTGCTGACCAAACCTTATTGTCGCGCGAAGCGAAATTCGTTTTTGCGTCATTGGACCTTGATGTTCACATCGAGCCGGGCATTGACTATGATTTGAGCGCATTGGAAGACCTCCTAGAAGAACCCGACGTGGCTCTCGCTTGGTTGGAGCAGCGCGAAGCGCTAACACAGACAAAGGTTGCCGGTGGGGGAGCCGACAGTGATGCAGAAGACGACGCTGACGACGTTGACGAAGGAACCGACGGCGACCCATCACAGGAGGGGGCCGAAGACCAGATGATTGAGGCGGTAGCACAGCAAGAAGTGCGGATCGCCGACATTGATGTGCCAAAGTTATGGAGCCGGCTGCTGGAATTAGAGGCGGACCTGACTATCGGTGGGACCACTACCGAGCCCAGCTACTACAAAGAACAAACCCAGCGCCATCATGTAGCATTTCAAGTAGAGTCCGGTACGTTCGACTTTGCTAGGGATGACACCGTTACCGTGTCCAAGCTAGATAGGCACGCTCGATGGGTGCGCATTGGCCATTTGGACCTGGCCAATTCCACGCCTTCTCATTTACAGATCACGACGCGGAACCGCACTAGCCGCGACGCTGAGGTGCTGCTCGGAGAGGCGCAACAGTTGCGTTTTGAAAGCCACTTCGAGGTTACTAGCCGACAGCGGCGACGTGCAGCCACGCAACGGGTACTAGCACGTGAGTCTCGTATTCGTAACCTTATCGACGTGTTTCATCCACGCAAAGCGCCTGAGCCGGTCAGGCAGGAGCATTCGATCGATGAAGCTGCGCTGATGCAGCGATACGGTTTGAATGCGGTACAGGCTAGCGCATTTGCAAAGCTGGTCGAGCAGCGCCCTGTCGGGTTGCTTCAAGGGCCACCTGGCACTGGCAAAACACGTTTTATTGGCGCCCTCGTTCACTATGCGTTGAGCACTGGTTTGGCTAAGAACGTGCTGTTGGCCAGCCAATCTCACGAGGCCGTCAATGGAGCGGCCGAAGCCGTACTGCGATTGTTCGGCAATGATGAGGAGGCACCTAGCGTACTGCGAGTGGGCCATGAAGGCATCGTTTCAGAACCTCTTTTGCCATACCATGCGGCGCGGGTCGAAGGACTGATCAAAGACCGCTTTAAGGCCGAGTTGCGCACCCGTCTACATGTGGTGGGTCGGGCGCTGGCGATACCTGTGTCGCTCGTAGATAAATTAATTTCTGTGGAAACGACAGTTCGTCCGGTTGTTGAACGTTTTCTAGAGTTGCAGGCGCGCGGCGAGCAGGGAGCGTTCGACGAACGTATTTCTGGACTCCGCGACACGCTCGCCACTATGGTCGAGACGATGCAACTCCGGAATATGGTCGAGCATGCCTTCGAGGATGGCTATCTTGATGTCCTCGTGAACCGGATTGCTGCTAACGAAGGTTTTTCCAATGCAGCGAAGCTCCAAAGTTTCCGTGACGTGGCGGAACTGGCACGAGACTTCATCGGCAGCGTTTCATCGCGCGAGCGCAGCTTCGAGACCTTCTTGGCCGGTACTCGCCGCATCGTTGCTGGCACCTGCGTAGGTCTCGGTCGGGCGTCACTCGGCTTGACTGTCACGCCATTTGACTTGGTAATTGTCGACGAGGCCGCGCGCTGCACACCGGGAGAGCTTGCCGTGCCGTTGCAGTCCGGTCGATGGGTCGTACTAGTTGGTGACCATCAGCAGCTCGAACCTCAGCACCGCGCCGAAGTCGTGCAGCAAGTGGCACGTGAACTTAAGATAGGTAGCGGCGATGTCTTGCGCAGCGACTTCGAGCGTGTATTCAGTTCTGCCTACGGGCAGACGGGCGGCGCATCGCTGACGCAGCAATATCGAATGTTGCCCCCAATCGGCGAGATCGTCTCCAACGCATTTTATAAGCGCAAGCTCACCCATGGCCGTGCCAAGCCGATCATTGATTTGTCCAGCCTGCCGTTGGCACTAGAAAAACCGTTGACCTGGATTGCGACCGACGACTTCGGTTCGGAGGGGTTCCAACGGGAGGTCGAAAAACGCCGCTTTGCGCTAGAAAATCTGACGGAAGCAGAGCTAATTGTCGGCCTAATCAAGCGCTGGGACACGGACCAAGGGTTACGCACTTGGATCGAAGGGCAAACTGAGTTTCCTAAAGCCATCGGCGTTATCTGCACGTACCGGGCGCAGAGTAAGCTTATTCAGACGAGTCTGAGACATGCTGGATTGAGCCCCGCGATGTTGGCAACCGTCAAGGTAGATACGGTGGATAGCTATCAAGGCAAGGAGAACCCGATCGTCATTTTGTCTCTCACGCGAAATAATGAGGACGGCACGGAAGAAGATATGGTTCCCACAATTCGGGAAGGTTTTATGGCAAAGCCGAATAGATTAAATGTGGCCATGAGCCGAGCTATGGATCGTTTAGTGCTCGTGGGTGCATCTAAACGCTGGCGTACGTCAGGACCCATGGGGGATGTAGCACGCGAGTTCGCGCAGCAAGTCGCCGCTGGGCAGGCAGAAGTGATCAATGGTGTGGCGCTGAAATCGCAACTAGAAGGTAGTACTCTTCAGACTAAACAGGCAATTCCGACGGAAGTTACTGCAGGAGAAGTGCAATGAGTGCTGCCCCACGTCCGATTCTATCGCTTAACAAACGGGACGATGCAGACCTCATTGAAGAGCCATTGGTCATGCTGGACCGATTTGAGGTCTTGATACCTTGTCGACGCTTTCAAGTGACATACAAAGTAGCTGAAAAGGGCGGTGTATCAGTTACCAGCGAGTTTTTGTTACGGCTGTTGTATGCTGTCGAACGTATGGAAGAGAACGCTATCGCCGAATTTTTCGGCTTTGACAGTCGTGAGATGGCATTCGTGATGAATGAGATGATCGCGCGCGATTATGTGGTTCATAGCGATGGGCAGGTTTGGCTAACCCAGACAGGCCGGCGACTCTTTACTGGAGCCTATGGCACCCCCCATATCGTGTCAGTAGACAAGCGCACCGACAGTTTCGGCTTCGACCTACTGTCGCTGTGTCCGCAAGAACCGGACCGACTCGACAAGTTTGCGTTGACACTGCCGGCTTTGCCAGTAGTCGACGCTGAACGCGCTGCTAGTGCCACTAGAGAAGTACGGCAGGCATTTCAGCAGCACTTCACTGAATTTGATTTGTTGCGCCGCGCGGGTTCCAGCAGGCAGCAATACCTATATTCAGTTGACAATGTGTCAGCGGAGCAGAAGTTCCTCGCCACTGTTCCTGTATGCGTGATAGCTCAAGGAGGGCGCTCGACCAACGTGCAAGTCGATCTTTCCGAGTGGCGTAACGGGCACGAGCTAGAGGACCGTGAGAGCGTCGTTGCCGCCGTAGCAGGGGTCATGGAAGGTATAAAACAGGCGCCTAATGCGCAGGACGGTTGGGCCTACTCGCAATTGCTGGAATTAGCGCCTGAGTTCCTGCAGGAGTTCACCCGACGCGATGGCCTCGCTGTAGACCGGTATCACAAGTCCGCAGTGGCGCGTGTCGGCGAACTGCGTGCTGACCGCCCGACTGTCCCGTTAGTCGGGTCTCTTTTTACGCCGCCAAATGCAGAGCGATTGCTTAGCGCTATTAAATATGCGGTCAAGCGCTTGGATGCGCTCGGTGAGCAGGAGGGCCATGAAGCGAGTAAAGAAGCTGTAACATGGCCGGATCAGCTATATTGGCTAGCCCCTGCTGGTCATTGGGGTAATACGCGTGCTCTGCCTAAGACGTTGGAGGCGATCCGGCAGGCCGTGAGGCGGGAGAGCACCGAGCCAGGCAAAGCGCTGCGCACCATAGGCGTTCGCCGTCAGCGTGAACGGACAACACGTCGACGGCTGATGGACGAAGCCTTTAGCGAGATACGCTTTATTGACGAACGAGCTATGCAAAGCAGTAATCTCGAATTGCTGTGCATCCCTGGATTGGTTGCTGCCGTACTTGTGCATGCGCCAATCAAGAGTACGTACGGCTTTCCTGTGCCGTTAGGGTTAATCAGTTTCGATACCGCGGTAGTTGCACGGACCCACGAGTATTTCTTGAACCTATATCGATAAATCGGGTTTAGTTTGTAACCCTGAAATTTTTTATAAGGTTTTCGAGCGGCTACTAGTATTAACTTGACGCGAGGAATTCATAGTCTGGTAGTCTCAAGTTTAGGGTCTACGCCTGCCTGTTCTAAAACCCATATCTCGATCTGGTCATGCCATTTGCGGAGCAGATCGAGAGGGCGCCGGCGGTAGCGCTTTTCAGCGAGGGCGCTCGGCTTGTGGCCCATGATCTGCGCTGAGATACCACTCGGCATCTCGACCCATTCGCACAAGGTGCTGAACGAGCGGAGCAACCCATGCAGCGAAACGTGCGGCAAGCCAGCTACCGCCAAAGCCTTGGTGTGGGCGATTCGCGGCTCAGTCAGCCTTCCGTTGGCAGCCGTCATTCTGCTGAATACCCATTCGTTTCGACGGGGCAGTGAGGCGATTAACTGACCCACGTATGGTGTGAGCGGAATCGTGCGAACGCCTTCCACTTTGTCCTTTATGCATATGCTTCGCCACTGAAAATCTACGTCATCCCAGCGAAGACCTGCTAACTCCTCACGACGGGCACCGGTCAGCAGGAGGGCTTGCAGATATGCGCTGATGACAGGGTTGGCAATCGAACGAGCGGCGGCAAACCGAGCGGGCAACTGCTCGCGTTGCAGGCTGTCGCCTTCCTTGGCCCGACTTTTCGGTAGCGCGTCCCTGACGGTGCGCGCGCTATATGCATCTGCAGCGACGATGCCGCGATGATCAGGGTAGTCGGCAGCCCAGCGAATGAAGGCACGAAGCAGCCGATAGCTCTGAGCGGCGTTGGTGAGGCGCGTGGCGGCCTCCGTTTCGAGCCACTGTAATACCCGTTGGCCTGTAAGCTTCGATAGTGGGAGTGACATCAACGGGGCCATTGGGCCGGCGACGGTCAAGCCTTTGCCTCTTTTTTTGGTTCTCCACCGACGGTGGTCAAGGTCACGTGATTTTTCAGGGGTCCGGCGCTCCACTTTGATTTGCGAGCCTCAACATATATTGGCCATACATTGACCAAGGTTATCGATTGGCGGGCAGCTTCTTTACGTGTGGCCTCGGCGGCCGCGGCCTTGGTTTCGCGCTCTGCCTGTTGGGCGGCGAGTCCTTCTGCTTTAACTAGGCGTGGATCTTGGCCGCTGTCGATGATCACCTTGAGACGGCGCACTTCTGCCTGCGCTGCGCCTAGCGTCCACGTTTTAGGGGCGCCAATCGTAATCCTTACGACCTGACCGTTAAGCTTGGCCTGAAAAATGAATGACTTCCTGCCGCCTGGAGAAGAGCGCATGCCCAACCCAGGCGCTGCGGAGTCCCACAGGAACGCTGGAATCTTGCCCCCTTCACACCGAAATTCCTCAAGCCGTCCAGCAGTGAACTTCACCTTCGCCGTCGTGTACCCCTGAATTGTCTGCCGTGTACCCCATGTGTACCCCGGCGTGGAACGGAGTGAGTCGATTTTACTTCGCTGTAGTTCTCAAAGGAAATTTATGATATTATTAAAATATTATCAGGAGAATTGAAATTGCCACCTGCAGTCAACGCTAAGCACATCCTCGGACTAGATATATTGCGATTCGTAGCAGCCTGTTTGGTGGTCGCTTTTCACTATTGTTTTCTGATGGGCATCAATCCGGGCGGCCTGGTTGGAAGTGCGAGCAGGGGAATCATAAAATTCCCCGAACTCTACGAATCCACCAATTTCGGCTGGGTCGGTGTCCAGATTTTTTTTGTCATCTCAGGATTTGTGATCGCATTTTCGGGCGAAAAATCCAGTGCATTCTCTTTCCTTCGGAGCCGGATTGTTCGACTTGGGCCTGCCGTGTGGATCTGCGCGCCCATTACCTTGCTGGCAACGATACTAGTTGGATTCCGCCAACATGAAGATATGTATCGTGCATTCAGACACAGCATGGCATTCTTGCCTTGGGCTCCTTGGATTGATGGCTCTTATTGGACGCTTGGCATTGAGATTTCGTTTTATGCGGCAGTTCTTTTTCTCATTAAATTTTTCAAGTTTGAAAATATCAAGATTTTGGCGATAGTGATCGGCGTTGTCAGTTCACTATTCTGGACAGTTCATGCCTTGGCTGGAATTGAACAGATCAATTCTTTTGGTCCCCAAATGAAGTGGGTACTGGAAGATAGGTTGCCCAAATTGCTGTTGATAAATCATGGTATGTTCTTCGCTCTTGGAGTATTCCTCTGGTCCGAACTAATAAAAAAGCATGATATTAAAAACATTTTTTGGATTATTTTGTTTTGTATGTCAGGATGCGCACAAATTGTTGCAGAATCTAATATTGTGAACCATGAGTTTAATACTCACTACTCTGCAGCGATACCCTGCGCTCTTTGGCTAGCGTCGATCGGGATTATCGTTCTTTCTGTGCGTGCAAATGCAAGGTTACACAGGCTGTCAGGCGGTACGGTTAAAGCAATCCAGATCGCGGGCATGATGACCTATCCGTTATATTTGCTCCATCAAATAGTAGGCGGCACAATGATGGGGTGGATGGTGCTGAATGGCGCTGATCGATGGGTTGCGCTTGCAACTGTTAGCATTATAATTTTTGTCCTCACTGGGTTAATAGCCACTCGCGCAGAGCCTTGGATTCAGGGCTGGACTAAGTATCTGATCAACTTCATTCATGATCGCTACAATTCGATTAGAATACGATTGGTTAAGTAGCAAGGAAGGTCTGCTGCGAGCGGGGTATGTATTGTCCAAGAGAAGTGATTAAGAACACGAAGGGCTCTCCCGGAAGGCGACCTGGGAGTATGCCCATATTCTGTATTTGAAGACTGCTGGCCGTGTGGATGCGCTGCATACTAGCAATTGCTGCCAACCCATAGCAATGCATCTATACGCAAAGTTGAGTCAGCTGAGAGAATGCGATACTTGCAAACGGCAGTTATGGAGTATCTGGCGCGAGGTATGAGCCACCGGTTCAATTATCCTGCAGTAGATTAATCCTTTGCTCTTCGTCCCCATCACGTCACAATGAACTCATACCCAGCCTGCAGCGAGCCGACGACCTGCACCTGGTTTTCCGCGCTTTCGCTAAATTGCACGACGAGGTCCGCCTTGGTAATCGCATGTCGTTCCAGCGCGCCGATCCAGTAGGCGAAGCCGGCGGCGTCCGGCGCGCGGTCCAGCACGTGTGCGTAGAGCGCCGTAACGAGCGCTGCATCCGTGGGCGCGGCGCCATATTGGCTCTTGAATTCGGGCGAGTCGACGAATGCCTGCGCCACTGACCGCAATGACTGGCCCTGACCCAATTGTCCGATCCAGTAACCCAGCCCGCCCGCGTCGGGTGTGCGATCGAATGCGGCCTGGTACAGGCGGTAAGCCTCGGCAGGAAAACCCTGCGTTTCATACGAAATAAAGGCGCCATCGTCGAACGACAGGCGCTCGACGCTGCGCAGGATATCGGTGCCGTCATAGCCGACCAGATCGGTCACGGTAATCGCGCCATCGCGCAGGCTGACGGTGTATTCGTTGCGTCGGCCTTCCAGCACGAAGGTATCGATGCCGGCGCCACCATCGACGATGTCATTCGTGCGCGTGCCGTACAAGGTGTCGTGCGCGTCCGTGCCGATGATTCGGGTGGTCGTGGGGAACCGGCTCTCGTACACGTTCACGCTGGCATAGGTGTCGTAATAATCCTGATCCCATGAGGCGTTGATGTAGTACCAGCCGGTATAGGCCGCCGTGAACGCTGCGTAATCGTAGCCGTAAGCGCCACTGCCGTCGTCGGCGGCAATCGCATTGCCGGCGTCGTCGTAAATGCGCAGCTGGAAGGGATCGTGGTAGCTGCTGCTTTGTACCGTGTATCCCATGCCGGCGGTGGCGTGGAACACGAAGATATCGTCCTCGCCCGCATACGGATCGGTCGTGCTGTAGCGGGCGGTGCGGCCGTAGAACTGGCCGAGTTCGGCGTCCCGCACGGGATCGAGATCGAGGCGCCAGGCCCAGTTCATTTCCGACCGGGTCAGGTCATCCAGAAAATCCAGCGTGGGGTAGGCGGACATGGCAGGCCTCGGGCATTGGGATGTCCGATTATAGGCTGGGCCATATCCGCCTATCCGCCCACATGGTTACTCTTTGTAAGTGCCGTGCGGTGCGCTCATTACGCTGCGGCCGGGAACGGCTCGGTGCCGTCACCCCAGGCTGCCAGCGCGCGGCGCAGCAGGCGACGCTCGCGGTGATCGATCATCTGATCGGCCCGCACGATCTCGAGCATGCCCTTGAGCACCAGCGCGCGCAGCCCCGGATCCTGCACTTCGTCCAGCAGCGCGTCGATTGTCGCCGGTTCGATTTCGACCATGCCGGCAGCGTGGTTCGTGCTGTGCGCCAGCAGATCCTGGGTCAGCTCGCCGGCGGCATCGTCGAATGTGTCTTCGCTCACGCCCAGTACCTCGAGTACGCCGCTGCGGTGCAGCGTCTTGAGCTCCTGGGGCGCCAGGCGGCCGTCGGCGATCATCGCCAGGGCCAGCAGGCGGCTCATGGCCTTGGGACTGTCGGTTGGGTAATTTCTCATTGCTTCCTCGCTTCATGTGAACTGAGTCACCAATATACGGTTGCGCAATGCTAAAGTAAAATCGAATAATCTTTAGTAATTCTCAATATTTTTGGTGGTAACGGCCAATGAACTACAAGCACCTGCAGTACTTTCATGCAGTCGCCACAGCCGGCAGCGTCGTGCGCGCGGCCGAGCAGTTGCACGTCTCGGCGCAAGCGATCAGCACGCAGTTGCAGCTGCTGGAAGACCAGTTTGGTGAGGAACTCCTGCGCAAGAAGGGGCGCGGGCTGGTGCTGACCGAAGCCGGCAAGACCGTCCTGCGCTATACGGACCAGATATTCAGTCTTGGTAATGAACTGGAGCAGGCGGTGCGGCGTGGCCTGTTCACCGAGACCGAGACACTGCGGGTGGGCCTGTGCGACGTGATTGCCAAGACGATGGCCTTCCGGCTACTGCAACCTGCCCGTGATGCCGGGCTCGCCATGCACCTGGTTTGTCGCGAAGGGCGTTTTGGCGATCTGATGGAAGACCTCAGCGCGCACCGGCTCGACCTGCTGATCTCGGACCAGGGTTTGCCGCCCGGCGGCGCCGTGCGCGGCCACAGTCATCTGCTCGGTTCGAGCACTGTGACGGTCGTGGCGCATCCCGACGTGTGCCAGCGCTGGGCCGGCGATTTTCCGCAACGCCTCAAAGGCGCGCCATTTTTGATGCCGGGGCAAGGCGCGGCGCTGCACAGCCAGCTGATGGCGTGGCTCGAGGCGGAGGGCCTGCGCCCGATCGTCGTCGGCGAATTCGATGACGGGGCGCTGCTGGGCGCATTCGCCGGCGCGGGTGCAGGCTTCATGGCAGCCCCGACCGTGCTCGCGGACTCACTGTGCGAACAATACGGGCTGGCGCCGGTGGGTGTGATCGACGCCATTGTCGAGCAGGTCTATGCCGTGACGGTCGAGCGCCGGGTCCACCATCCGGCGCTGCGGCGCATTCTGGAACGCGCGCCGCAGGTGTTCGCCTGACAGCCGGCAGCGCCTGTCAGATGCGGTCGCTTTCCTTGCGTACGACACGGCCGATCACGATGCATTCGTCGCCCTGGCATAGCCGTCGGTGGTAGGTGCGCTGGTCCGGGTTGTCGGAGGTGAGCCACCACTGGGCTGCCTCGCGCGCCAGGCGCTTGACGACGGCTTCGCCCTCGACATTGAACGCGAACACTGCGCCAGCCACCGGCTTGGTGTCGAGCGTGTTGATGACAACGATGTCACCGGCGTACAACGACGGTTCCATGCTTTCGCCCTTGACGTAGATCGCGATCAGATGCGAGGGACTGTACTGGTTGCGTTCCAGCCAGGTGCGACGCATGCCAAGCGTGCCGCCATCGCGCGCTTCCGGCTCGGCCCGGTACCCGGTAATGCCCGCTGACAGGCGCAGCTTAACCATTGGAATGGGCACGAAAGCATCGTCATCGCCTTCGGCCACCACGCGAAGCAGGTTGGGCAAGCCGGGCAGTCCAGGCAGACCGGGCAGGGCGCCGCCGTCATGTGCCGGGCCACCGCCCAGCGGTGCCAGGATCTCTGCCGGAAGGCGGCAGCCGGTCACCCTGGAGATCGCCAGCAACTGCTTCAGGTTGGGACTGTGCTTTTCATTTTCCCAGTGCGAGATATTGGCCTTGGTATGGCCGCGGTCAGTACCGAGTTCGAGCGCAAGACGAGCGCCCAGCGCCGTGCCAGACAGCCCGGCCGCAGTGCGCGCTTCTTTCACCCAGTTAGCAATCATTGTTTGTAGGTCCATGTGCGTATGGTAAAGGAAATCTATACATTGAAGTATAGCTTTTCTTTACTGCTGTGGTATAGTTTTCCTAT
>Ga0308157_10006082_pt1 | contig 14661 bp, 21 predicted proteins | sample PhyBR1_FD_201035 | JGI IMG/M metagenome (GOLD analysis project Ga0308157, IMG submission 201035) | Phyllosphere microbial communities from UC Gill Tract Community Farm, Albany, California, United States - DLSLB.R1 | ecosystem: Host-associated > Plants > Phyllosphere > Unclassified | place: USA...
CTGGAGCAAGAGGGCCAGGACGCCGCCAATAGTGCCGTGAACCGAATGCTCGAAATGTTCCATTCGGCCGATGACGTGACGTATCACCTTCTCGATCAGTAAGGGGCTGTCATGGGACTTCTCGACGCATTTCTCAACATGACCCCGGAGCAAAACAGGAGCCTGATGGCGGCATCGGCAAAGATGCTCGAACTGTCCGGGCCATCACGCACGCCGCGCAGTTTCGGGCAGATTGCCGGGGCTGCATACGGTACCTTCAATGACACCATGGACGAGCAGCAGCAGCGCGCCGCGTTGCAGCGTCAGCAGGCGATGACGGAGCAGATTCTAGGCTGGAAGGCCAAGGACGCCGAGTCCGATTACGGCGCGCAGCAAGGCGCCCGTGAGCGTGAGGCACGCATCGCAAAACGACTGGCGGGCATGTTCGGCGGCGGCGCTGATGCCGGCGGCCAGGACGGCGCCAGCGGGGCACCACAGATGGGCCAGATGGCAGCATTGACACGCCACGGCATGACTCCTGGCCAGGCTGCCGCGATCGCTTTCGGCGGCGGGGGCGCGCAGGGCCAGCAAGGCATACCCGACGTGGGTAGTCAGGAATGGATGCAGGGCATCCAGCAGCAGGCAGGCATGGCACCTGGTGGTATGGCTCGCCCAGGCGCAGGCCCCGGTGCCGGCCCCGGTGCCGGCCCGATGGGTGGGCAGCCTGCGCCGGCACCTGGCCAGCCAGACTGGTTCGCCATGGGTATGCCGCCGCAGATGGCACTTGGCATGCAGCGCGGGAAGAAGGTCAACCGCACTCAGGAAATGGTCAGCAACATGATGACCAAGGCGCAAATCCAATTTGAGGAGGGAGACTCTGCCGGGCTCGAGAAGACACTCGACCAGATCCAGAAGTTCCGGCCGAATGCGATCTGGAAGGAAGTCCGGCAGGGCGGCAAGGTGGTCAACATGCCATTCTTCGATGATGGCATGCCCGGTGAGGCATCAGACGCCGAGGTGGCCGCAAAGCTGCACTGGGAAGACACAGGCCCTTCCACTTTCGGCCTCGACGCCTACGACGGCTCGATCAAGGCGCGACTCCAGAATGGCATGACGCCCGATGGCGCCGCGAACAATGCTGTTGCACGTGAAAACCTGCGGCTTTCTCGCGAACGGATTGGCCTCGAGCGTGAACGTGTGGATCAGGGGCGCGGCACTGTCGTTCAGTCCGACGCTGGGCCGCTGGTGGTCAACACTCGCACTGGTGTAGGTGCGCCCGTCATCGGCCCGAATGGCCAGGCCGTTGGGCCGAAGCTGCGTGATGTGCCGGGCACCATGCGCAAGACGCTTTTCGAGAACGACGCTTCGCTGCGCAAGGTCAACGATGCACTGGAGGCAATCGAGAAGTACCCTGCCGCCCTCGGCGCCAGCAACTATCTTGGCGATACGATCCGCCAGCGCACAGATCCGGACGGCGTGAACGCCCGCGCGCTTGTCGCCGACATTGGCTCACTCAAGATTCACGATCGATCGGGTGCAGCCGTTACAGCGGCCGAGACGCCACGCCTCAAGCCTTTCATCCCGGCTGCGACTGATGACGTGGAAACGGTGAAAAAGAAGCTCGGGCTGTTCAGGGATGAGTACAGCGCGATCAACGGTGACATTCGGGAAACGTACTCGCGTGAGCAAGGCTACCGGACACCCGAGGCGCCGAAGCCAAAGCCAGATTTCTCGAAAATCCCGCAGCGAGCTGCTGCCCACTTGAAGATGAAGCCGGGCCTCCGTGCTGAGTTTGATGCCCACTACGGCCAGGGTGCCGCAGCGTTTATTTTGGGGAAATAATGAGCAATCCATTCGAACAGTTCGACGAGCCCGCCGCCGGCGCAAACCCATTCGCTCGTTACGATGAGCCCGCCAAGGCAACGATGGCGCCGCGCCCGAAGAAAAGCACCGCTCAAAGCCTGCTTGAAGGTGGCGCTTTTGGCTGGTCCGATCTCGGCAAGTTCGCTCTCAATGCAGCGTCATACCTGCCTGGAAAAGCCACCGATGCGATCCGTGGCGCCCTGCCAGCCGATCAACGCAAGCGCGTTCCGGACATCTCGCAGATGGCGCGCACGCTCAATGCCGACTTCGACGCGATCACCGCCGAGAACAAAGATTCGACGGCGTTCAATGTGGGTCGCATTGGTGGCAACATCCTGGCCACGCTGCCAGTCGGCGGCGCGCTCGGCGCAGGCACGCGCGCTGCGGCGCCGATGCTGGCTCGAGCCGGAATGTCGGCCCGGACTGTCGAGGCGCTGTCCAGCGCGCTCGCATCGGGCGGTTTCCGCGTGGGCCAGAACGCACCACAAAGTGCGGCGTTGACCCTGGCCCTGCGCGCGGCAGGCGGCGGCGCGAGCGGTGCAGCGTCGGCCGGCCTGGTCAATCCTGATGATGCGCTGACGGGCGGCTTGATCGGCGCGGCGCTCCCGCCTGGACTGGCTGCCATTGGCAAGGCTGGGCGTACAGCGGCACGAACGACGCAAGCTGTCGTGAAGCCCTTCACCCGCAATGGCCAGGCTTCGATCGCAACCGACCTGATCCGCCGGTTCGGCGAGGGCGCGCCGATCGACGTCAACATGTCGCAGTTGGTCCCAGGCTCGATGCCTACGCTGGCCGAGGCGACCGGCAACGCTGGTATCGCCGGCCTGCAGCGCACGGCGCGTGACCTGCGGCCGAACGCCTTTGTCGAGCGGGAGGCACTGAACGCGAACGCCCGGAACACGGCATTCGACCGCGTGGCCGGCGATCGTGGCTCAATCGAAGCGGCGCAGGCTGCGCGCGACAATACCGCCGACGCCCTGTACGGCCGCGCATTCACAGCGGACAGCATGCGGCAGGGCCTGGCCCGTGAGTCGCAGCAGATGCGCGCGCCGTTCTCCGGCGTCGGCCTGTCAGGCGCCCCGGAAGACCTGGCCACGCCAGGGCTGCGCGAACTGATCCAGCGTCCGATGTTCAAGCAGGCCGCCGGCGCCGCGCAGCGCCTGGCCGCGAACAACGGCGTCGACCTGGCCGACCCGCTGCAATCGCTCCAGGGTCTCCACTACATCAAGCTCGCGCTCGATGACGCGCTCAACCCAGCCGCCGCAAGTGCCATGGGGCGCAACGAGACGCGTTCCATCATGGGCATGCGTGACAAGCTGTCCGAGGAGCTGGCGAAGGTGTCCCCAACCTACGGCGCCGCGCGGCAGACGTTCGCTGAGATGAGCCAGCCGATCAACGCCATGGAGGCGCTGCAGGATCTGCGCCTGACGGACGCGCGCGGGAACATGACGCTGGCCAAGGTGCAGAACGCCATCGATGGTCTGGAGCGCGTCCGCAACGCACCTGGTGTGCACAAGGCGAAGTCGATCGACGAGGATCAGCTGCGCACGCTCACGGCGATCCGTGACGACCTGCTGCGCCAGGACAAGCTCGGCGCCGGCAAGTCGGCAGGATCGCCCACCTTCCAGAACATCGCCACGGACAACATCCTGGCTCAGATGATGCCGGGCAAGCTGGGAGGGCTGGTCAATGGGCGCGTGGGCGACGTGCTGGGCCAGATCGGCAAACTCGCATACAGCGGGCCGAACGAGAAGATCCGCAACACGATGGTCGACATGATGCTGGACCCGAGCCTGCTACCGCCAGTCGCGCCGCCGCGCCCGCTGACGCTGCAGGAGATCAGGGCTCAGTCTGTTCGCGATCTGCTGGGTTCGGCGGGTTATCGGGCGGCGCCCCAGGTGGGTTCTTCCCGGTAATCAGGACGTAGAAGAAATTCCAGAAGAATGCGAGTACGAGCAGGGCAATCGCCTTGTACAGCATGTAATCAGTCAAACCGGCCTCCAGAGTTGGCAATAGTCGACCGCTGGCTCTCGAGGCGATCATTCACAAGGGCTCTCGCAGCCCTTTCCTCGTAAACACTATCACATGACACTAGAGCAACAGAAAAAGACCGCGCGGAGGGACAACGCCGAACTCCTCGCCCTGCACAAGCGAAGGATGAAGAATGCCGGTTTCCGGCGCCTCTCGGTGTGGGTTTCCGACGAACTGGCTCAGCATCTGGCGAATGAGCGGCGTCGAGGGGAATGCGGAGGCCGCACCCTGGAGCGTCTACTGTTGGGCGAGGTGGCGAAGCGACCAACATATCCGCATGGCTCGACGGAGGACGAGGAGCAGGGGCCAAGGCGACAGGTATCGCGGGTGCGCGCGTGAGGGTGGAATGGCTTTCGAGACGCATCGCCTGCATGCGCGCGCGTACGCATGAGGGTGGAAATATTGCAGTCATCGCCCGCGTGTGTGCGCGCACGTGTACGTGAGGGTGGAAATATTGCACCAGTACGCAGGCAGGCGCCTGCGCCCGCAGGCGCGCGTGAGGGTGGAAATACCCGTGTCCAAAAAAAGGCCGGGCGTCGCAAATGAAGCGCGCCCCGAGAGGTAGGGGGCTTTGCGTTTAGTCGATTGATCCTGCCCATTCGCGGCTGCGACGATCACTGGCATTAGCCTCGACCGATCCGGCAATGTCGTCGACTTCTTCGAAGATTTCGGTGGCAATGAGGATCAGGTTTTCTTTGAGATATTCCGCAGCCGCTGCTGGGGGAGCGTTCTTTGTATTCTCGGCGATCCGTTTCAGCGCCGCATCACGGAGGTATGCCGCGAATTGAAGTCGTTGGAAATCCATTTACTTCTCCTGATTAGTTATTTGAGTGTTAACAGTAGCATGACCACAAGGTCGCCATGTAAGAGCTCTTACCCCTTTGTCCGCCGCGTGCGGCACATCGAGGTGCATTCACCCTTCCAATCTCCCTACTTCCCCCCACCGGAGCGGCCTACTCGGACCAGTACGCGCACGCGTGTGAGTGTGGAAATATTAGAGTCCAAAAAAGGGTGGCCAAGAGCTCGATCCTGAACGTTCCGCGCGCGCACGTGAGGGGGAAAGCTTATTTCTTGCGAGGCACCGGGTCCCAGTTCGGTTCCCAGGTCGGTTCAGGCTTCTTCGGGATATCCGCCTTCCGGCCTTCGATCGCGGCAACGCTCACCACCGGCTTGCCAACCGCGTTCACCCAGAACGGCAGGCCCATCCGGCGCAGCGCCTCGATCTGCTTCGATTTCATCCGGCGCCCGGTGAGGGCGACGAGCTCGTCTTGGTTGAGGAACATGTTCGACATAGGGCTCCAGTGGCTACTGGTCAGGCATATACGCAGCATCCTTTCGGACGTTCCATGACTTGCCGACCTTGACCGGCTGCGGGTAGATGCGTGCATCGTGGACCCACCGCAAAACGGTGTTGTGGTGTGGCGCATGTTCGCCGAGGAGCAGCGCAATCCAGAACGTGAGCGGTATGAATCGGGGTAGCCCGATCATGTCTTCGGGCAGGAGATGCATAGAGCCGTGCGGCGGCGCACGTGGCGGGATCGATTTCTGAGCCTGCATCTCCGCTCGGTTTTTCAGAACCCACTCGACAAGCGACTCCTTCTCCTTGGCTGGCTTTTTTTTGACCGGGTTCTTCGGTTTGGGCTTTTGGGCAGGACTTTCAGATGATCGAGAGAGGGCTTTGCAGGTGTACGTTGACGCGCTACTTTTTCGTGGGAGCGCCGGCACTGCCGGGGCATCGCCTGCTCTAACCTTCCCCCAGTATCCTTGAACTGGAGTCGGCACATCTAGCGCGAAGCATGCCTTCCGTATGTCGTAAGCACCCACGTTGTACTTTCTTCCCACGGCACTGACGGTCATTGACCAAACATCCTGATACAGCTGCTCTCGATCCAGGATCACGTCCATAGCTGCACCCCATCCATGCCTGCCCCATACAATTTTGGAAACAGAAGAGTAGCGTAAACCGGCAATGCCGTTTAGCGGCTGAACAGGTAAGGGCTGGAATTAACGAAGGCAGGATAGGGGACTTGGCGGCAATCGTATACGCGCCTTGGTATTTCCAAGCTCTCAGCCCGAAGACGCATGCAAGGCAGGATAGGCTTTCGGTACCACTTGTAATGCAGATGCGCTCGGACTTGAAAAAACTTGAAATTGATGGCCAGCCGGACCTGAAAAAACCTGACATTGACCAGCGGGCGCGTGATGGCCGACACCAAGGTTACACCAAGGGTTGAGCTGTCTGCCTCCTCCTCGCCAACGTAAAACAAAGGTAAAAAATGGAAGGCCCAGCCGCGCGACGTAAAGGTATTACGACTTCGTCGTAATACTCGGAGTCCATAAAAAGGGCTGCCGCCCGTCTGATGGCCGACGTCAACATTACGTCAAGGGTTGAGCCGGAACCTGAAAAAACCTGAAACCCAAGAGACCGCGCCTGTTAATGAATGTTAAGGTCGCGGCAGTTCAGCGGCTGAACTGCCGGCGGTCAAAATTAGCTGCGGCAGGATAGGGGGACTGGCACAAATGGAGTACAAGCGCCTCGACTTCCGCGACCAGTACGCGCGCGCGCGAGGGCGGCCGCCGCACCAGGTGCGGACAGGCCAGTGAAGAAGCCGGCGCCGGCTAATCCCTGTCCTGGTACTTGTCGACCCACGCCAGCACCTCGGCAGCGCGGTACAGTGTCGGGCCACCGGTGACCGGCAGGCGGATCGCCTTCGGGAAGTCTGGCAGGCAGACCAGACGGTTGCGCACCTGGCTCTCGTTTCGCTTCAACAGGCGCGCGATCGTGGCCACGTCCCACAGGTCGATCTCGATCGGGATAGGCGGCGGAAGCTGCGCAGCCAGGGCGGCGGCCAGTTTCTCGATCAGCGCAGCATCGATCACCGGCCCGCCCTCCTCGCTGGTCGATCGGGCATTGCCTGGTCGGGCTGGCTGATTTTCCATCCAGGCCCGCACATCCTCAACCCGCCAGGCTGTCACGCCGGCCGAGAGTTTCACCGGCGCCGGGAAGCTGTGATCGCGCACGCGCCGCCACAGAGTCGATGCAGAGAACGGGACGACGCCGGCCAGCAGCTGGGCCTGGCGAATATACCCGGTGGTCGGCAGTGTCATTGGTCGCGGTTAGAAGAAAGTGTTGGCAGCGGCGCGCCGGTGTCGATCTCGGCGCGCCGACCCATAAATGCAACGGTGATAACTCGTATTATCATCGTTACCATCTGTGGCCAACTGAATGAGGAAGATATGAAAGTAAAAGACCTGATTGCAAAACTCAGCGAACTCGATCCGGAGCTGGATGTAATCTGTATCGAAGATGGGCCGATCCCCTTGCGTAATGATTATCCGGGTCCCTTTGAGATCGTGGATGTTAGCTCGCAAAAGGTCGTAACTTCCCGCGATAGCTCAGGTCGGGTTTCCATCAAATTTGACCAGACAGCCCGTGGTGCTTGGGAGCGGGCTTTAATCGGGATCACCTCCGATATTTAAGCTGCAGCAGCATTGGCGCCAGAGGGCTTCACGACGCGCATGACGCTGGCGCGGGAAATGCCGAAGGTGCGCGCCAGGGCGCTGATCGATTCACCAGCCTGGTGTTGCCTGGCCATCGCCGCGCGCTGTTCGTCGGTCGTGCTGGTCGGGCGGCCCAAGGTCTTGCCCTCCGCTTTCGCGCGAGCCAGGCCGGACTGGGTGCGCTCTACCAGCAGGTCGCGCTCCATCTCGGCGACGGCCGCCAGCATGTTCAGCATGAGCTTGCCGGCGGCGCTGGTCAGGTCGAGCTTGCCCAACTGCAAGACAATGACCTCGATGCGGCGCGCGGCCAGCGCCTTAATCGTGGTGCCGATGTCTTGAGCATCGCGGCCGAGGCGGTCGAGCTTCGTTACTACCAGCGTCTCGCCGTCGCGGATCTGGCTGAGCATCTTGGCGAACTGCGGGCGCTGAGCCGCTGAGACCTTGCCCGACACGCCCTCATCGGCGTACCAGTAGTCGGTCGCGTAACCGGCCGTTTCGATCTCACGGCGCTGGTTCTCCGTGGTCTGTTCTTTGGTGCTGACCCGACCATATCCGAAAACTGCCATTTTGATGCCCCTGTTTGCCTAAACATGCCCATGCATGTCCAATAACGCCCATCTTACATCTGAACATGTTCATAAGTCAAACACCTATTTTATGAACATGGTGGGCGCCGGCTCCACTATCCTGTTCAGAAACGGTCGTTTTTGAACACCTCAAACAACCTCAAAAAACTTCAATGTGAGATTTAATGATTCAGCAATTCAATAATTCAGTGATTGAGTCGTTGACTAGGATGTTTCAAGAGGTCAAACTGTGATTTTTAACAGGAGGAAAAATTGGCACTCAACAATGCAGATATGCAACTTATAGAGACTGTAACGCACGACCTCCGTGTGCGCTTCCAACACCAAGCTCGCTTTGATGGCGTTACTCAAGAGGAATTTGAAGGCAACCAATACAACATTGAACAAAATAGCGCGTCCAGGCCAGTTGCTATCACGAAGGATGAACTGCGAGAGAACTCAGGCCGGAGAGTTGCCCGCGACGCATATCTTAATGAAATTGCATCTGCTTTTAATCAGCGGCTGGGGGTTATTGCTCGCGTGGATCTCGATGCAGGTGTCGTGTATGCCCATGCAGTACCCGATGCCCGTGACGAGAATGCGCCAATGGGCATGGCTCAGCTGAACGCAGACGCCCAGCGTGCAAGAGTGCAGTTGGCTGATGAGGATGACTAATGATCCGCAGAGATCGATAGAAGGGGCTTCGGCCCCTTTTTTCTTCTTAGAGCTTTACTGAAGTTCATAGAAGGTATAGTATCTAGATTGTTCAATGAACTTCAATGAAGGGTAAGATATGAATTTGGTAGATCAACTCCTGGCAGCTGTGAAAAACCAACCTGCCGAACGTCTCCGAGCTGAAATGGAACGCATCTTGGCGACGGAAAATTTGATCAAAACGGCGGCGAAAACGCCTTTTGAGCAGGCCATGGAAAAACTAAAAGAAGGCGTGGCCACAATGCCCCCCAGCTTCGAGTTCGAGATTCCCCAAGTGATTGGCGCCGAGATCTGGGCGCAGCTGGACCGTGGGAGCAAGCTGGCCATGGGTAAACACGTGAAGGCCAGCCCAGAAGCGTATGGCATGGAATGGCTGCGTACCTCTACTTCAAACCACGCTATCTACCGCCGCGCGGAATAAAGCCTCGACGATGAAGATCGCTCACCTCGATGCCGGCCCGCTGCTCGACTACTGGGTGGCAATGGCCGCCGGCTATGGCCCGATCTACCAAGCCGCCAGCGTCGAGGGGCCATGCGTGTGCATCAGCAGATGCCATGGCGCCGTGGGCGAGCTGGTGCCGATCCCGCTACGCGCGTTCCAGCCGTCCAGCAGCTGGGGCGACGGCGGCCCGATCATCGAGCGTGAACACATCGACCTGGTCAGCGACTTTGGCCGTTGGATGGCGCGGCACGGCAAGCGCGACGACTACAGCCGGGCGGATGCTTCGCCGCTGGTCGCTGCGATGCGTGCCTACCTTGCATGGGAATACGGCGACGAAGTGCCAGCGTCGACCACGTAGCCGTCTCGGCGCCAGGCAGGCAATCAGGCAATCAAGCTCGGCAGGCACGGCGCGATCATCACCACGACGAGCATGACGGCGCCGAAGCGGTGCTTGTCGAGTACCTGGACAAGCCTGGCCAGGGCTTCGATCGTGGCCGGGTTGAAGATGAAGTACATGAGGTTTCCCCGTGGTTGCAATGGCTTCTATGCTGCTGTCACGACGGCGCGCCGCATAGCGCTCCCGTTTGTGCCCGCAACGAAGACATCATGCAGCGCCGCCGCCGGCCGTTCCTCTGGTGGGATTTCCAGTTTGATTACCATCACGACGTGGTGCCCGAGGCCGACTGCGATCGGGAAGCGTGATGCTGCGTAGGCGCCAACTCAAAATTGAGTCGGCTGAATCTCGCGGCGCAATTTTGCGCTGTCAGAATCTCGCTCCTCAAAAATCAGGACTTAGTTTTGAGCGTCCAGGGTGGCGAAGACAAATGCTTGATCATCGACGCCATGCCTTTACGCCGGCATCGCCGCAGCTTGTGGACGGTGATCAAAGTGCAGTGCCGAAAAAGGGTGCTGGGTTAGCGCCCAGGCGCGAGCCTTGCCAGAGTGAGAATGGTGGTTTTGGACGGTGCTGCGCCATCGCAATGTGGTGAGCGACAAGCTCGCTGAATTGGATGGGGGAGGCGCTGGGGCGGGAAGTTGCAACCACGCGCTGCCATGCGGGAAATAATGGGCGAGTGGCATGTTTGAATAAATCAGCAAGGTTTACTCACGCAACACCCCATTTCGTGATTACAATAGGCTATGACTACTGAACAACAGATGACTGTCAGGGAATTTCGCAAGCTCGGCACTGGTATGCTGGGGGAGTGGTTCGCTGCACAAGACGCAGGTGGCACCTATACGGTGCGCTGTGGCGACGTCGAGTTGTGCACCGTGAATGGCCGTAAGCCGAGGAAGTTCCGCAGCCTGGATGTGCTGCGCCAGGCGTTGAAGGAGGAAATCGGGGTAACCGAATTTCGAGTGATAGAAAAATAGGGCAGACACAAAAAAGCCGCCCTGGCAGGCGGCTTCTCGTGGTCCTTGGGACCGGTACAGCATACTCTTGGCGGAGTTGGTACCGGCAGATTAACACGTCGGTGAAAAACCATGCAAGAAGAACATACAGCATCCTGCCCGACGGCTCTGCCGGGGCGTGAATGGCTATAGCAAGCGCACAGCTCTCACTCGACCTGTCGCAACCCATCAACCACCATGAAAAGCTGCACCGCGCAGCGCATGGCACGGTGCTCTATTGGGAAGCGCTCAAGGACAACCACCGGTGGACGAAAATCCAGCCGGGCGACCCCGTCGAGAAGCTCATTGCAGGCTTTAGCGGTGGCGCCGACACATACCTTACCGTCAATGAGTTTTACGGGTGGCGCAGCGTTCGCCAGCTCCGCAGCTTGCGCGCATGCTACGTCGACATCGACGGCACGGACAACCTGGACGAGGCCCTAGACGCCCTGCGCACCGCCCGCCTGCCCATGCCATCGTTTGTTGTGTTCTCCGGCCGTGGCATGCACCTTTACTGGCTCTTGCACCCGACTCCCTCCACCGCTATTCCAGTCTGGCAGCGGATGCAGGACACGCTAATCCGGTCGCTGGCCAGCATCAAAGCCGACCCGGCTGCGCGCGACTGCGCGCGCGTGCTGCGCCTGGTGGGCACCACAAACAGCAAGAATGGCCAGGAAGTCCGTGGCGTCGTCCTGACGGATGCCGTCTGGACGCTGCACGAGCTGGCAGACGAGGTGCTTGGCACCCGAGAGGCGAAGCGGGGCAAGGTGTATGACCTGGCCGCCGCCGGCGCGCGCAAGGGCCGCTCGAACAAGAACAAGAAGTGGGCCGGCACAATCTACGGTTGGTGGTACATGGTCTATCGCGACCTGATCACCATCTCGGATTATCACTGGTTCGGCGGCGTGCCGCCCGGGTACCGTGACCGGATGCTGTTCATCATGTCGGTGGCGCTGTCTTGGTACACCCATCCAGACACGCTCTACGACGAGATCCTGCGAACGGCCAGGACGTACACGCCATCGCTCGAAGACGGCGAAATCGCCAAGTCTATGGCATCGGTTCTGGAGCGGGCCGAGAAGCACGCGGCCGGCGAGCGCCTCGCTTACAACGGCAAGCTGTACGACCCGCGCTACAACTATTCGGCTGAAGGCTTGCGCGACTACCTGGCCGACATTATCCCGGCTGAGCTGCACAACCAGCTGCGCGCGCTGGCGCCGGCCGAGGTCATCCTTGAGCGCAAGCGGAAGCGCGACGCCGGGCGCGATCGCGTGGCCGAGGGGCGCTACAAACAGGATCGTACCGCCTACCTTCAAGCCCATGCCGGCGATGCCGCGCAGCGTGCTGTGACCGCTCGCCTGCTGAAAGCCCAGGGGAAGACCGCTAATGAGATCGCTCAAGAGCTGGGTGTCTCGCGTGCCTCCGTGTTCAACTACCTCAAAGAGGGTGTCTAACTGTGCGCCCTCCTTATATAGCCCCCCGGAGGGTAAGGCCTTTCTGTTTTTGAATTTATGTTTTTATTCTTTCGTGGGTTAACTCGTAGGTGGCCGGAAAGGACGCGAAGCGTTCGCCCGGAGAACAAACGAAGTGCGTCAGTTGGCATTGCTAATCTAACAACAGGAGAGTTTGACTTGGATACTTTTAGTGCGATTGCAGTTCTAAGGGAGTGGTTTCATTGGAGAGATGCGGTGCCTGTTTTGCTCAATGTCGGTGCGGGTTGGTGTGGCCTTTTAGCGGCTGGGCGGACGTACACGGCATCTCGTGCTCCTGCTGGTACTGATCTTACTGAACTCAACAGGAACGCAGCGTTCCTTGGTGCTATTGGTGTGTCTCTTCAGGCTATAGCTTATTGTATTGAAAAAGCAATCGCAGCTTAAGATTGGCTACCTGAAAGATACCAAGCAGCTATCCTTTGGCTAACTGGTAGCTACCTGCTATTCTCAGACATTACTTAAAAAAGAGATATTTATGCCAACTATTGTCTTCGTCTCGCCTAAGGGCGGCGCCGGCAAAACGACCTCCTCGCTGATCCTAGCGGAACAGCTTGCTCGTGCTGCTGATGTCACTGTGATCGACGCCGACCCCAATCGCCCAATCGAGAGCTGGACCAAGGGTGGTGCCAAGCCGGAGCGCCTGCATGTGGTGGCAGATGCTGACGAGGAGAACATCATCGAGCGGATCGAAGAGGCTGCAGCACGTACGCCGTTTGTGATCGTCGACCTTGAAGGAACTGCGTCCAAGATCGTGCTCATGGCCATCAGCCAGGCAGATCTGGTGATCGTTCCTACCCAAGGCAGCCAGCTTGATGCTGAACAGGCCGGCCGCGCTTTCCGCGTTATCCAACAGCAGGAGAAGATGAGCCGGCGCCGCGTGCCGTATTCGGTATTGCTGACCAGGACGAACTCCGCGATTCGCACACGTACCTTGGCTCATATTGAGAAGGGACTGGTGGCCGCCGGCATTCCGGTGTTCGACACCGAGCTGAACGAGCGTGAGGCCTTCCGCGCCATGTTCTCGTTCCGTCGACCTTTGGCTGGCCTGAACCCGAGCGAAGTGGCGAACCTGGATAAGGCCATCGGCAATGCAGAGAAGTTTGCTCAAGAGGTGATTGTGACCCTGCGTGGCGCCCAGCAGGCGCCGGAGGCATCGGTATGAACGAGCGTGCAAACCCTTTCGGTGATTTGGGTGACTTCACCCCAGCTCAAGCGAAACCCAAGCCAGACTTGGCTGTGATCGATCAGGTAGCGGAAGCGAACGGTTTTCCCAGCCGGAAGCCTTCGACGCCGCCGGCAGTACAGGCCACCGTTGTTTCGCCGTCGGCACCAGCATCAGCCGGCCAGGCACCTGCTCGTAAACAGCGCCGGTATACGACTGGTCGAAACAAGCAGGTCAATATCAAGGCGACCGACGAGACGATCCAGCGGCTCTATCGTCTGGCAGATGATCGTCACGTTCCACTGGGAGAATTGCTCGAGCAAGCATTGGACGCCTTAGAAGCCTCTGCTACCTGACTGGTACCAGGTAGCTATCCGGAAGCCATTCCTGGGTAGATCGGTCGCGAACTTATCGTGCCACGGCCCTTATGATCGAGTTCAAAGGCCAGTGAGGTTATGCCGAGGCGGCGAAGCGCGTCAATGTCTCCCACATAGGTAACTTCGTCCGGAAATACCTCTTCTTTCACGATAGAGCAGACCAATTCTTCTGCTTCTCGCCAATGTGGCCAGCCACCACTACTGCCTGCAGACGATGGTGGTATGAGCTGTGCGAGCTCCTCTTCGCTTACTTCAACTGTCCGCTCAATCAAAGTTTCTGGCACCCTTTGCAGGCTGTAGTAGACCCGAACACTCATCTTTTCCATAGGTATCCTTTTAGTATCTTATTGGTATCTTACTGGTACCAATTAGCTAGTTTTCAGCTTTGCTGCCACCCTGTCAGCAATTGTATCGGCGAGCGCATTGACGTCCATCCCTGGCGCTGTGCACGTGCGTGCTTCCATGGCCTGCTGTAGCAACTCGATCATTTCCGCATTCATGCTGCGGTTGTTGGCCTTGGCCAGGGCCGCCAGTTTGTCTCGCATTCCATCAGGCATACGGAGGATGTACTTGTCCGCGAGCTGAGGTGCGCGCGGTATTTTTGGATTTTCCATGAGGTGAGGATACTGGCGATGAGCCATTGTGAAAATGATGGCATTGAGCCAGCAAAAAGACTTGCGCTTGATGGCTATGAGCCATATAGTTAACCTACCTCATCCAACTCGGAGTACCAACATGCAGGGCATCAAGTTTCAGCTCAGATTGCCAGCCGACGTCAAAAACTGGCTTGAGCTCGACGCCAAGCGCAGCGACCGTTCCATGAACAGCCAGGTGGTGGCGATCCTGCGTGAGCGGATGAACCAGCAGGCCATGGTCGGTGCTGAACGTAAAGCACCGTCTGCAAACTGATTATCTGAGTGGAGCCGTTCGGTGACCGAGCGGAAGGGAACTATCGTGTAAATCGAACCTGAAATGAAAAAGGGCCAGCTTGCAGGCTGACCCCTTGGAATTTCTTTACAACCGTGCCTGGCGGAACCGGGAGGCTGCTGGCCAGAACGTGGACGAGACGTTTCTGACCGGTGTGGACAAGTGCGCTTTAAAGGAACTCACATGTGCAACGAAACGAAGGTTAACACAAACA
>Ga0308157_10006083_pt1 | contig 14661 bp, 14 predicted proteins | sample PhyBR1_FD_201035 | JGI IMG/M metagenome (GOLD analysis project Ga0308157, IMG submission 201035) | Phyllosphere microbial communities from UC Gill Tract Community Farm, Albany, California, United States - DLSLB.R1 | ecosystem: Host-associated > Plants > Phyllosphere > Unclassified | place: USA...
GATGGCAATCTCTGAACGATTGGCGACCAGTATTTTACGTATGGACAAGGCAGGTCTCCCAGGCTGCAATGAAAAATGTGCCTTTGCTTAACCCGCAAAATGGGCCAGCGCAAACAAACTGTGCAATCAGGAGATAAAAACAAAATGCCCGACCAAAAGTCGGGCAATCTGCTGAAATTTGAAGCAAAATATGCTAATATATGAGGCAATCTGCACAATGTTACTGAATAAATAATACATTCAGCTAGCTGAACACTGTTCAGCACCCCATCAGGCGGTTGAGTCTGCCTCAATCAGCCTTATTTCTTCTGGAAGTAGTTATACTTGCCGTCATCTCCCTTGCGCCACTCAAACATGACATAAGGCGAAAGGCTTGGATCACCCTTTGCATCATAGGATACATCGCCCAGCACGGTCTTGAACGGACCTTTGCTCTTCATGGCTTCGGCAACTGACTGCGGGTCATTGTTTCCGGCCGCATTGGCCGCATCCACCAGCGATTGAACACCCGCATATGCATAGAAGGTGTAGGCCTCAGGCTCAAACCCCTTGTCGCGGAACGCCTTGATCAGATCGGCATTGGCTGCGTCGTCACGCGGATCTGGACCAAATGTGTTCAGAACACCCGACACTGCATCACCAGCGATAGAGGCCAGTTCGTTCGACACGATGCCATCACCCGAAATGAACTGAGCCTTCAGGCCCTGATCGGCCATCTGGCGGATAATCAGGCCTGCTTCCGGATGCATGCCGCCCCAATAAACGGCAGTGATGCCTGAGGCCTTCATCTTGGAGATCAGAGCCGAGAAATCCTTGTCACCCTGATTGATGCCTTCGTAGAGCGTCTCTTCCTTGCCATTGGCATTAAGTGACTTCTTCGTTTCATCGGCAAGACCCTGACCATAAGGCGTCTTGTCGTGCAGAATTGCGACTTTGCCGTCCTTGTAATTGTCAGCAATGTACTTGCCCGCAACGATGCCCTGCTGGTCGTCGCGACGGCAGGTGCGGAAAGTGTTCCACAATTCCCGCTCGGTGAAGGTCGGATTGGTGGTGCCTGGCGCAATCATCAGTACGCCGTTTTCAGCATAAATATCCGATGTCGGAATGCTGACACCAGAATTGAAATGACCAATTACGAATTGCACGCCATCGCCGACGAACTTATTTGCAACCGAAATACCCTGACGTGGGTCGGCAGCATCGTCGCCATAAACGATGGTGATCTGCTCTCCATTCATGCCGCCCTTAGCATTTGCTTCTGCGACAGCCGCTTCAACGCCACGCTTGATCTGGTCGCCGTAGGCAGCCTGACCGCCGGTCAAGGGCGCACCAACGCCCAGCTGCACATCAGCGAAAGACGCTCCACCCATCGCGACAAGAGCAGAAAAGCACACGCCACAGAATAAGGACTTCTTCATTTCAATTACTCCCATTAGAGCGCCCCCGAAAACAGTGAAACGGCTTTCGGAAAAGATGCGCGTAAACTCAAAATGTCAGAGCGTTGCGCTGTCTTAATCAGATCGCGACATGCCCTCACCCCTCCTCCAGGGAACAAATTGCTCACCGTGATTTACACCGAACAATATCGTTGTGATAGGTAGAATGGCTTATGTTGCGCTTGTCTACCCACATTATTATCTAATTATGATGCTTTTTTCGCATGACTTCATGCGACTATAGATTTTATGAAATAAAAATGCCCGGCACATGTCCGGGCATTCTTTAGCTTAACGCAACAATGCTGAATGATTATTACTGCTGGATGTAATTATATTTCCCATCAGCACCCTTTTCCCACTTATACATTACGTAACCTGGGAGTTTTGGATCACCCTTCTCATCATAAGCAAGATCGCCCAGAACGGTTGGGAATGGACCCTTTTCTCGCAGAGCCTTGGCAATTTCCTGTGGGTCATTGCTGCCGGCAGCCTTAGCTGCGCCTGCCAGCGACTGCACCGCTGCATAGGAGTAGAGCGTATAGGCTTCTGGTTCAAAGCCAGCATCGCGGAACTTCTTGACGAGTTCAGCATTGGCTGGGGCGTTACGTGGGTCCGGACCAAACGTGTTCAGCGTACCTTCAACAGCAGGACCTGCGATCGAAGCCAGTTCGTTCGACACGATACCGTCGCCCGAGATGAACTGGGCTTTCAGACCCTGATCAGCGAGCTGGCGGATGATGAGACCAGCTTCTGGGTGGAGACCACCCCAGTAAACAACCGTCACACCAGCCTGCTTCATCTTGGCGATAAGAGCGGAGAAGTCTTTTTCACCGACGTTTACGCCTTCATAAAGTGCTTCTTTTGCGCCAAGTTCGTTAAGCTTCTTCTTGGTTTCGTCGGCAAGACCCTGACCATAAGGTGTCTTGTCATGGATCACAGCAATCTTGGCATCTTTGAAGTTGTCGAAGATATACTGACCGGCAACGATGCCCTGCTGATCGTCACGGCCGCAGGTACGGAACGTGTTCCACAGACCGCGTTCTGTATAGACCGGGTTGGTTGCTGCCGGTGAAATTTCGAGAATGCCGTTTTCAGCATAGACTTCAGATGCCGGGATCGAAACACCGGAGTTGAAGTGGCCGATAACGTATTTTACGCCGTCAGCAGCGAACTTGTTGGCAACCGAAATGCCCTGCTTCGGATCCGAAACGTCATCACCGAGCGAGATCGCGATCTTTTCGCCATTGATGCCGCCGGCATCGTTGATTTCCTTGACTGCCGCTTCAGCACCCTTTTGAATCTGAGCACCATAAACAGCATTTGGACCGGTCAGCGGTGCGCCGATGCCCAACAGTACATCTGCCCAAGCCGAGCCACTGAAAGCCATCACTGCTGCAAGAGCAACGCCTGAGAAAAGCGATTTCTTCATTACTTGAACTCCCGATTATAGTTACCCCGAAACGATGTTTTTGCATCGCCTTATTATCTTGCTGATTAGCCAGCAATATCTACGCTGAACCTGTTTTTCAGCGTGATCTTTTTAAAAAAGCTCCGCCGCGTAACGGCGAAGCTTTGAATTATTTTGCCTTCCAGCTGAGAGGCGAAGCTTTTTCATAAAGCCAGTTATACTGGCGCACCATTTGCTTGGTGCGGGTATAACGAAACCCGACCGTGCCGATGATCATCAGCACAATCACATCAACCAGATAATAGTGCAGCGAAAGCAGCGTGCCTTCAAACAAGGCATAATGGATGAACCGGACCGCTGCACCCAAAGGGATGAGATAGAGCAGCAGCTGCGGATAAGTCCGCCAGGTCTGCGCACAGGCACGACCGGTCATCCAGGCCGCCCAACCGCCCAGAAGACAGGTGATGAGAAAAAACAACCAGAATGACGGTTCTTCGTAGAGAATTCCCTGCATGATTTTTCTCCTTAATGCCTTCCGCCTTCGAGATAGGCAGCACGCACTTCCGGGTCAGCCAGCAGTTCGCGGCCCGCGCCGCTCATCGTGATTGATCCATTGACCATAACATAGCCGCGATCCGCGAGCTTCAGCGCACCAAAGGCATTCTGTTCGACGAGAAACACGGTCAAGCCCTGCGTACGGTTAAGTTCCTTGATCGCCTCAAAGATCTGCTTGACGATCAGTGGAGCAAGGCCCAGCGACGGTTCATCAAGAAGCAGAAGCTTCGGACGCGCCATCAGTGCACGGGCAATTGCCAGCATCTGCTGCTCGCCACCTGAAAGAGTCCCGCCACGCTGTGTGATACGCTCTTTCAGACGCGGAAATAGATCGAACATCAGCGCAACATCTTCTTCGAAATATTGCTGGTGATCGAGGCTGGCGCCCATCTGAAGGTTTTCAAGAACAGTCATGCGCGGGAAGATACGGCGACCTTCCGGCGACTGCGCGATCCGGAGCTTTGCGATCTCATGTGGCGGCATCGACGTGATGTCTTTGCCTCCGAAGAGAATACGGCCTGTGCGCGCACGCGGGGAACCGAAGATGGTCATCATCAGCGTGGACTTGCCAGCACCGTTGGCGCCAATAAGCGCTACGATTTCACCTTCGTTGACAGTCAGGTCGATACCCTTGAGCGCACGGATGTTGCCGTAATAGGTCTCGACCTTTTCGACGGCCAGAAGCGGTTGCTTTATTTGCATGGTTTCAGCCGTCATTATTCAGCTCCCTTCTTGGGCTTTGCCGGAGCTTTGGCGCTCTTTGTGCCTTTAGGGGTTCTGGCTACCTTTGCGGGAGCAGTCTTATGGCTCGTTGGAACATCACCGGCTTCAACACGCGCTGAAAACTCGGTTGCCTGACCAGAACCAAGCTGGGTTGCCTGCCCCACCCAGTCTTCGCGGGAAATGCGACCGTCGAACTCGAGATAGGTTTCAGCCTGAACGATGTCGGCTTCAGTCCAGGCAGCAATCTGATCGAAATGATAGATGCCGTGCTCGTTGAGCTTCTTCTCGTTGACTGCACCGATGCCCTTGATGAGCGTCAGATTGTCAGGCTTCCCGTCACGCGCGGCTGCCAATCCGCCTGCAAAACGAACAGCTTCCTCAGCTTTTTCTTCCTCAATTGCCTCTACAGCAAGCTGAGTTGCGATAAAGTCTGCAGGATCGCCGGTACCCGGCTTGTCAGCTTCTTCGATCAGCTCGGCAATCTCATCATCATCGACACCAAGATAAGCTGCAATAACGCGTGGATCGTTACGCACTTTCTCCGGCGAACCGTCAGAAATCTTTGTGCCATATTCAAGTACGATCACGTGATCGGAAATTTCCATAACCACCGACATATCGTGTTCGATCAACAGGATCGACGTACCCGTTTCCTTACGGATATCGAGCAGCAGCTTGTTGAGTTCAGCTGATTCTCGCGGATTAAGACCAGCCGCAGGCTCATCAAGGCATAAGATTTCGGGTTCGGTGCACATGGCACGGGCGATTTCCAAGCGACGCTGATCGCCGTAAGGCAGATCACCGGCCGGATCGTCCGCACGATCAATGAGGTTGATCTTTTCGAGCCAGTATCGGGCTTTTTCAACCGCTTGCTTGGCAGCCTTCTTGTAGCCCGGCAGCCCAAGAAGTCCGAGGATCGTATAGCCCGAGGAGCGCATCAGCGTGTTGTGCTGTGCGACAAGGAGGTTTTCCAGAACTGTCAGACCTGAGAACAGGCGGATGTTCTGGAATGTACGGGCGACACGTGCCACTTGCGTGATCTTGAAATCAGGCAAGCGTTCTAGAAGGAACTTCTCGCCGGTATTACGGTTCATCGTCAGCATACCGCCGGTCGGCTTGTAGAAGCCGGTGATGCAGTTGAAGACAGTCGTCTTGCCCGCACCGTTCGGACCGATGATCGCCGTGATGTCCCCGCGCTTCACATCGAAGCTCAGATCATTGATTGCGACGAGACCGCCAAAGCGCATCGACAGATGCTCAACTGTAAGAATGGTGTCTTTCGAACCATTGCCAGCCATATTTTTTGTCTCCGCCATCAGCCATGCCCTTCCTTGGTAAAGGCACCCGACACCATCTTCTTCTCGTTAAGGAACGCGCTTGGTTCTCGGCTTCCGACAAATCCGCGTGGTTTCCAGACCATGACAACCACCATGGCAAGGCCGAAGATCAGCATGCGGTAGAGTTCAGGCGTGAAATTTGGACCGAAGATGGCCTTAAGGAAGCCCATCTCGCGCAGGATTTCCGTGCCACCGATCATCGCAATCGCAGCAATGGCGATACCGACAAGCGACCCCATGCCACCCAGAACGACGATGGCGAGAATGACAGCGGACTCAAGGAACACGAATGATTCAGGGCTTACGAAGCCCTGACGGGCAGCAAAGAAGGAACCGGCGAAACCACCGAACATCGCACCCGTCGCAAAGGCGGTGAGTTTGGTCGTGGTGGTGTTGATCCCGAGCGAACGGCAAGCGATTTCATCTTCACGCAGTGCTTCCCATGCACGACCCACAGGCATGCGGCGAAGACGGATCGTGACCAGAGCCGTGATCAGGGCGAGAATGAGGATCACATAGTAAAGGAAGAACTTGTAGTGGGCGGCCGAGAAGGTCAGACCGAAATATGCTGCGAAGCCATCCTTGCTGGCATTGAAAGGCAGACCAAAAAAGGTTGCCTTGGCAATGCCGGAAATACCGAACGTTCCTTTGGTCAGATCCGTCCAGTTTATCAACACAAGCCGGATGATTTCACCGAATGCCAGCGTCACGATAGCCAGATAGTCTCCGCGCAGACGCAAGACCGGGAAACCCAGGATAACGCCCCACGTTGCAGCCAGAATGCCTGCAATCGGCAACAGCATCCAGAAGGACAGGCCGAAATAAGAAGAGAGCAGCGCGTAGGAATAAGCACCCACCGCGTAAAAAGCGACGTACCCCAGATCGAGTAGGCCAGCGAGGCCAACCACGATATTCAAGCCCCATGCTAGCATCACATAGATAAGGATCTGAACGCCAAAGTTATCGACCCACTTAAGCGATCCCTGCCAACCAAGCATGCTGACGATCAGGATCGGGTAAACGAAGAGAAACACGACGCCGAACTGCGAAAAATGCCTGCGGAAGAAAGACGGGCTTCCGGCTACAACCGTCGGGCGGCTCGCTTTCGCAAACTTTCGTGCTTCAAGCCAGGGCTGCAGGAAGGCGATAAAGCCAAAGCGCCCGAAAGCAGCCATCGCAACGAGGATCGCGAGCGCTCCCCAACGCTGCTGCAGCACCAGCTCATTGTTGATATTCTGTTCGGTTTTAAAACCGACGATCAGAATGAAAAGCCCCAATGCCACAAGACCGGCAATGAACCCTTCACGAATAGCCCGGGCAAAAAGGGAATCCGGGCGTGAACCTGTTTGTACGGCCATGATTACACCTTTTCGACTTCAGGACGGCCAAGAATGCCGGACGGCATGAAGATGAGAACGATGGCAAGGATCGAGAACGCAGCAACATCCTTGTAATCGATCGAGAAATAAGCCGACCACAATGCCTCAATGAGACCGATCAGCAGACCACCGACAACAGCACCCGGCAGTGAGCCAATCCCACCCAGAACAGCAGCAGTGAACGCCTTGACGCCGGGGATGAACCCGTCAGCAAACGAAATCACGCCGTAGAAGGAGAGATAAAGCGTACCGGCGACAGCAGCCAACATCGCACCCATAACGAAGGTCAGCGAAATCACGCGGTCGACATTGATGCCGAGAAGTGCCGCCATCTTACGATCTTGTTCACAGGCACGCTGCGCACGCCCAAGCGATGTACGGTTGACGATATACCAGAAGATCGTCAGCAGAACCGCCGTCACCACAATGACCACAATCTGCTTAAGCGAGATCGTCACATCGGTTCCAAAGATACTGTAGGAGCCGTTGAGCAACTGTGGCACCGGCTTGTTGCGCGGTCCCTGCGTCACTTGAACGAAGTTGGACAATGCAATGGACATACCGATTGCTGTAATCAACGGCGCCAAGCGAAACGACCCACGCAGAGGCCGGTAGGCCGCCCGTTCGATCGTCCAACTCCAGAGCCCCGTCAGCACCATTGCGACAACCATCATAAGAAGCAGCATGAGCGCGATCGGCAGCGCTCCTATGAATGTTGTGATGATTAGAAAAACAATCAGCGCCATAAAGGCGCCGAGCATAAAGACATCGCCATGCGCAAAGTTGATCATGCCGATAATGCCGTAGACCATCGTATAGCCGATGGCGATCAGGCCATAGATCGACCCGAGCGCGAGCCCGTTGATCACCTGCTGGAAGAAATATTCCATCTAGAAGCCACCCATTTTACTCTACCCGGTTTTATTGCCGCATCATTATTTCGTGCGACTTCATTTTTTCCCGGATAATTACACCTAACGGCTGTATAAAGGAATGCAAGCCCCTTTTGTCTCAGACAAAAGACTAATGACTTCCTTCCTCCACAAACTAGTTATGTCCCCTAAGAAGGGCCCTGTATATATTTTTTTCTCCTACCCAGGGCCGTTTATTCCATAGTTTCCCCACTGCGTCACAGACAAAAAATAGGGAGTTTCCCCCTATTTTTGCCTACCGTACCGGTTTTACGCAACAGTAAATCCGTGCGCAAACGGATCGCGGTCATCAATGAAGATGGTATTGTAGCCTGTCATGCGTGCCCAACCAGCAATGGACGGGATGATTCCGCTGCCTCCAGCCACTTCCACAGCACGCTCCACCCGACCGTGAAACAGCGATCCAATAATGGATTCATGCACGAAATCATCACCTGGTTTCAGCTTTCCTTTGGCCGCAAGCTGCGCCATTCGGGCCGAAGTGCCGGTGCCGCAAGGCGAACGATCAATCGCTTTGTCACCATAGAAAACTGCGTTGCGTGCGTGAGCTTCAGGGTGCGTCGGCTTTCCCGTCCAGAGAATATGTGTCAGACGATTGATGTCCAGAAGCTCAGGGTGCTGGAAATTATATTTCTCGTTCAAACGCTCGCGCAGCACCGGACTCCAGGCAATGAACTGCAACGCGGAATAATCTTGCATGTCCGTGTAATTTTCTTGCGGCTCAACAATTGCGTAGAAGTTTCCGCCATATGCGACATCTACTTTGAGAGGCCCCAGATCGGGGCATTCCACTTCCAGCCCTTCCGCATAAAGGAAGGCCGGAACATTGGTGAGACGGACGCGGTCCACATATTGACCGTTCTGCTCATATTCAATGGACACAAGCCCCGCAGGCGTATCTAGATTGAGCTTTCCCGGCGTCTTGGGCGTCACAAGCCCCTGTTCGATCGCCATGGTCACGGTGCCGATGGTACCATGGCCACACATCGGCAAGCAGCCCGACGTTTCAATAAACAACACTGCCACATCGCAATCCGGACGTGTCGGTGGATAGAGGATCGAGCCAGACATCATGTCATGTCCGCGTGGCTCGAACATGAGACCAGTGCGGATCCAATCATACTCGCGCAAGAAATGTGCGCGCTTTTCCATCATGTTGGAACCTTCAAGGTTCGGGCCACCGCCAGCCACCAGACGTACTGGGTTACCGCATGTGTGTCCGTCGATGCAAAAGAAAGAATGTCTTGCCATGGTGGTCAGTTCCGAAAACGTTGTGGCTTGAATGGTTCAATATTGATGACAGGCGCTAAACCTGTGATGAGATCACAGATAATTCTCCCTGTCGCTGCCGATTGTGTGAGACCCAGATGACCATGGCCGAAACCATAGTAAATATTGCCACCTGAGGATGCGCGGCCGATAACTGGCATGGAATCGGGCAGCGAAGGACGATAGCCCATCCACTGCCGCCCGCCCTCTGTCTTCAGTCCCGGCAAAAACATCGAGGCTTTTTTCAGCATCGCAGCTGAGCGCGCAAAGTTTGGCGGCAATTGAAGGCCTCCAAATTCGACAGCACCACCCACGCGCAAACCCGTTGCCATTGGCGTGATGACGAAGCCATGACCGGGAAAAGTCAGCTGCCGCTTCACATCGAAACTGCCAACCGGCAGTGTCGTATTATAGCCGCGCTCCGTATCGAGAGGCACCGCATCGCCAAACCCTTGGGCGATATCCTTCGACCACGCACCCGCCATAAGCACAAGGTGCGATGCGTTGATTTCCGTACCATCATCAAGGCGAACAGCCGCACCATCATTGCGCTTTTGTGCATTTACCACCTTCGCCTGCAGGAAGCGCGCACCTTTACTCTCCGCATAGGCCCAGATGGCCTGACCGAACAGTTTTGGATCGCTGACATTCTTCCAGCCGGGAACAAAGGTGCCAGCCACAAATCGCGCATCAAGACCCGGCTGCAATTCCTTCAATCGGCTCGCGCGCACATGTTCATAAGCAATACCGGCCTTCTCACGCACATCCCATCCGGGTTGCGACGCAGCAAGCTCTGTTTCGCTTTCATAAAGTTCAAGATTTCCGTCTTCTCGCAGACAATCGCGCAGACCAGCACGATCAATCAGCCCGAGCATCTCGCTCTCGGCAAGGCGCATCATATTGCCCTGAGCGACTGTCGTCTTTTCAAGCGCTTCCACACTGCTCGCACGCCAGAAACGGTAAAGCCAAGGGATCATTTTCGGAAAGTAGGAAGGCCGGATCGAAAACGGCCCGAGAGGATCCATCAACCAACCGGGAACCTTGCGCATGACGCCTTTGGATGCCATTGGTAGAATATCGGAAAATGCAAGGGCGGCGGCATTGCCGGAACTTGTTTCCTCGCAGATGCCGCTGCGGTCGATCACAAGAACATCGCAACCTTTTTCGGCCAGTAATGCAGCGGTGGCCACACCCACGATCCCACCTCCAACGATGACGATGTCGTGTTGCCCCTTTGGATCAGAATTCATAAATGCACGGCTCCCGACCGGTCTGCTAATATTCGCCTCAGCTTACAACTCTGATCTATTTTCGCGCAATTCGCACCGGTTCTGTCCATCCATTTTTTGGAATGACACCATGCCAAAAGCTCGCTATCGATGATAATCGCTCAGTATCGGTATTCTTGCTATTTTTGCGACGGCATACGCTCTTCATTGATATATCACAGATATATCTGTAAGGTTCAAACCTGTCAATTGCTATCATTATAAGGCTTAGATCTGCATGGAACATGCAAGCATCCACGACAAGACAGCGAAAAATACCGCGACTCTTATTGATAGCTGGGGCAGCGAGAGCCTCGCAGAACAGGCCTATCGCGTTCTGGAGCGCTCGATTGTGACGCTTGAGCTGGAACCTGGTGCTATCGTCAACGAACGATCCTTGATCGAGTTAACCGGAATGGGCCGAACCCCTATTCGCGAAGCGATCCAGCGTTTGGCTTGGGAAGGACTGGTTGAGGTGCGTCCGCGTTCTGGCATTGCTATCGCGCAAATTGATCCCACGGACTTCACCAAGGTTCTGGATGCGCGCGAAGGTGTCGAGCGGGTACTAGCGCGTGATGCTGCGCGTTTTGGCAGCGCGCGCGATTACGAGCGACTCAAGGCTGCCGCGGACGCCATGCGTCAGGCCATACCTTCCGAAGATGTTTCACTATTTCTGGATGCGGATAAAGCATTCGATATCGTGCTTGGCACAGCAGCCAGCAATCCCTACGCGGCACGTCTGGCAGCGCCTTTACAAACGCATAGCCGCAGATTCTGGTTTAGACTGCGCCCCTCGACCGGCATAACCGGTTCTGCCAATGCCCACGCCACCCTGATCGAAGCTATCGTATCTCGTGAGCCGGAGCGCGCCAGCGACACGGCCAGTGAATTGATGGCTTATCTGCGGACGCTTGCACCATAAGATCGAACCCGCATCCAGCAAAATTCAAAACGGCTTGGGATTTGAATTAACAGTACAATAAAGCGCCGATGGATCAGGCTGCGCTTAACGAATTACGCACTTGTGCTAGGGCATTAACGCCAACGGCCGTCGTTGATCTCGTATCGAAAATAAGGCCGTCGTCAGTGCCTATGTCATTGACCGCATTTGCATACAAATGCCGTGTTCCATGCCCCATATCCATCGTCTGAACCGAAGCTATGGAAAGAATGGCCAGAAGACCAAATACAGTCTGCGACGAGTAACGCATCTCCAACGCTCCGCCATGAACTTTAATGAGATGAAATTAAGCGGTCGCTGATGTCAAAAAAATGGCAGATGTGGATCGAAGGCAGGGCGACGGTTCACGAAACCGCGATCCGATCTACAGTGGTTTGTTCATGGAGTCAGACATTTTACGCATCACATGAAGTGCTGTGCTCAGATCTTCGTCACTGATGCCTTCAAGCAAATCAGCACGAACATCACCAGCAAGTTTGACGACTTCCTCAGCGAGCTGTTTGCCTTGTTCGGTCATCATAATGCGCTTTGCGCGACGATCACCTTCCACTGCTTGCCGCTCGACAAAAGCCTGACGCTCCAAGCCGTCGATCAAACGAACCATGGTGGCGTTTTCGATCTCAAGCACCTCTGCCAGTTCCTTCTGGTAAAGGCCTTCTTGTTCGATCAGCGTCAGCAGAGTACGCGCGCGCGCCAGCGTAAGGCCTCGCTCCTTGACGCGAGCATCAAACAATGTGCGAAGCCTGCGATTGACCTTCGCCATTGCGTCGATCATCTCCGCACTGAGATCTGCTCTGCTCATCGTGAAAGCCTTATATTAGGGACCTAACAATTAATTAATGAGATAAATGGCCAGCACACGGTTTTCAAGCGATCATACCAAACTCACGCAAGCGTGATGGTACAACCAACGCATAGTGCCGGTTCAGCCGAAAAATCCCCGGCAGTAAGAGCGTGAAAAAAACGAAAGCGGGCCAAGGCCCGCTTTCAAAGAATTGTTGGTATAGGAAGCCGAAGCCTAACCTTTTCAGGCCGGCAATACGGTTCCCTGCAGTGTCATAAGCTGATGCAGGAAAATCTCTGCCTTCGTGCGATGTTCGTTCGTCGAAGCATCTTCAAGATGCTTGCGAGCGATTTCGATACGCTTCTGAATGTCGGCAGGATCAACATCGTCAACATGTGTTGCCGATTCGGCCAGAACAGTGCAGCCCTGTGGGGTAATGTCGGCAAAGCCGCCAAAAACCACATAGGAATCGGACTTGCCGTCGCTCAGCTTAACCGAAACAACACCCGGCATGATCGTCGTCATCAACGGCGAATGTCCGGCAAGAGCCGTCAAATAGCCTTCACTGCCCGGAATGACGACTTCCGTCACCTGCGCGGATAGCAGAAGGCGTTCAGGCGACACGAGTTCGAATTGGAAAGCTTGAGCCATGGTTCTCACTTAAATTTCCAGAGCTTGATCCCGAAAGTGGAAACCGATTTTCGGAAAAGATCATGCTCAAACAAATGAACAGGCATTTGCGGCGGGCATGAAAGCCCGCCGAAAACTCAATTCATTACGCGGCTTCAGCAGCCAACTTCTTCGCCTTTTCGATCGCTTCTTCAATCGAGCCAACCATGTAGAAGGCTGGTTCTGGAAGATGATCGTATTCACCTGCGCAAAGGCCCTTGAAGCCCTTGATGGTGTCGGCGAGATCAACCAGCTTACCCGGCGAACCGGTGAACACTTCAGCAACAAAGAACGGCTGCGACAGGAAGCGTTCGATCTTACGAGCGCGCGCAACAGTCAGCTTATCTTCTTCCGACAGTTCGTCCATGCCGAGGATGGCGATGATGTCCTGAAGCGACTTGTAGCGCTGAAGGATCGACTGAACCTGACGTGCAACTGCGTAGTGTTCTTCACCAACAATCATCGGATCGAGCATACGCGACGTGGATTCAAGTGGATCCACAGCCGGGTAAATACCCTTTTCAGCGATCGAACGGTTAAGCGTCGTGGTCGCATCCAAGTGAGCGAACGACGTTGCCGGTGCAGGATCGGTCAAATCGTCGGCAGGAACGTAAATTGCCTGAACCGAGGTAATCGAACCCTTGGTCGTCGTGGTGATGCGTTCCTGCATCTGGCCCATGTCGGTTGCCAGCGTTGGCTGATAACCCACTGCGGAAGGAATACGGCCCAGAAGTGCCGAGAGTTCCGAACCAGCCTGCGTAAAGCGGAAGATGTTGTCCACGAAGAACAGAACGTCCTGGCCCTTGTCACGGAAGTTTTCAGCAACCGTCAGACCCGACAGTGCAACGCGAGCGCGCGCACCCGGAGGCTCATTCATCTGACCGTAAACGAGTGCGGCCTTGGAGCCTTCACCGCCACCAAGCTTGTTAACGCCCGATTCGATCATTTCGTGGTAAAGGTCGTTACCTTCACGGGTACGTTCACCAACGCCTGCGAATACGGAGTAACCGCCGTGCGCTTTAGCAACGTTGTTGATCAGTTCCATGATCAGAACGGTCTTGCCAACGCCTGCGCCGCCGAACAGACCGATCTTACCACCCTTTGCGTAAGGAGCGAGAAGGTCAACAACCTTAATGCCCGTTACGAGGATTTCAGCTTCGGTCGACTGTTCGATATACTCAGGAGCTTCCTGGTGAATCGCGCGACGTGCAGTCGTCTTGATCGGACCAGCTTCGTCAACCGGCTCACCGATAACGTTCATGATACGGCCGAGCGTTTCTTCGCCAACCGGAACCATGATCGGGTTGCCCGTGTCGCGCACTTCGTGGCCGCGAACCAGACCTTCGGTCGAGTCCATAGCAATCGTGCGAACAGTGTTTTCGCCCAGATGCTGTGCAACTTCAAGAACCAGACGGCTGCCCAGGTTGTCGGTTTCCAGAGCGTTGAGGATCAGCGGGAGCTGACCTTCTTCGAACTGTACGTCGACAACAGCGCCGATGACCTGAGTGATCTTGCCCACTGCACCGGTCGTAGCTGCCTTAGGAGCGGCAGCTGCCTTAGCTGGAGCAGTCTTGGCTGGAGCCTTTTTGGCTGGAGCTTTGGCCGCTGCTGGCTTCGCTTCGGCCGCGGCGGTAGTTTTCGGGGTCGCTGCTTTTGCCATCGATCCTTTACCTTCCGTTAGCATGATCCCGAAAAGTTGCAGACTTTTCGGGGAAGATCATGCGATGAACCTTAACTCTAAAGCGCTTCCGCGCCCGAAATGATTTCGATCAGTTCCTTGGTGATCTGAGCCTGACGCTGACGGTTATATGTGATCGACAACTTGTTGATCATGTCACCGGCATTACGCGTCGCATTGTCCATTGCGCTCATCTTCGCGCCCATTTCGCCCGCCACATTTTCCAGCAGAGCGCGGAAAATCTGGACCGAAATATTGC
>Ga0308157_10006084_pt1 | contig 14661 bp, 13 predicted proteins | sample PhyBR1_FD_201035 | JGI IMG/M metagenome (GOLD analysis project Ga0308157, IMG submission 201035) | Phyllosphere microbial communities from UC Gill Tract Community Farm, Albany, California, United States - DLSLB.R1 | ecosystem: Host-associated > Plants > Phyllosphere > Unclassified | place: USA...
CCCGGGCGCACCGGTCAGGCCGGCAGATCCTGCATCCAGCGGCGCGCGCGGGCGCCGTCCATGGGCCGCGAGATGCCGTAACCCTGCGCCAGATCGCAGCCCAGCTGGCGCAGCAGGGCCAGCTGCTCGGGTGTTTCCACGCCTTCGGCCACCGTCCTGAGCTGCAGGCTGCGCCCCAGCTGCACGATGGCGGTGACGATCGCCACGTCGTCGTCGCTGCCGGGCGTGTCCATCACGAACGAGCGGTCGATCTTGAGCTTGTCGATCGGGTAGCGCTTGAGGTAGGCCAGCGAGGAATACCCGGTGCCGAAGTCGTCGATGGAAATGCCCACGCCCAGCGCCCGCAGCGCGCCCAGCGTTTCCCGGGCCTGGTCGGCGTCCTGCATCAGCACCGACTCGGTGATCTCGATTTCCAGGAAGCGCGGCTCCAGCCCGGTCTGCAGCAGCACGTTGGCGATTTCGCGGGCCACGTCGCGCTGGCGGAACTCCAGCGCCGACAGGTTGACGGCCACCGGCACGGCGTGCAGGCCGGCATCGTGCCAGGCCTTCAGCTGCCGGCAGGCTTCGTGCATCACCCAGCGGCCGATCGGTGCGATGAGCCCGCGCGACTCGGCGATGCCGATGAAGTCGGCGGGCCCGACCAGGCCGCGTTCGGGGTGCTTCCAGCGCACCAAGGCCTCGAAGCCCACCAGGCTGCCGTCGTCCACCCGCACCTGGGGCTGGTAGTGCAGCTCGAACGCGCCGGCAAAAATGGCGTCGCGCAGCAGGCGCTCCTGCTGCAGGATCTCGGTGGCGCGCACTTCCATGCCGGGGGCATAGAACTGCCGGTTGCCGCGCCCGCTGTTCTTGGCCGCATGCATGGCCGCATCGGCCCGGCGCATGAGCTCGTCGGCGCCTCGGCCGTCTTCGGGAAAAACGCTGATGCCGATCGATGGCGACAGCGAAAGCGGCGTGCCGTCCACATGGAACACGGCACGCATGTCGGCCAGCAGCTTGTCCGCCACGGTGGCGGCGTCGCCGCGGTTGTGGATGTCGGGCAGCACCACCGCGAACTGGTCGCCCCCCACCCGTGCCACCAGGTCGGAGGTGCGCACCGTGCCCAGCATGCGGCGGGCCATCTCGCACAGCAGCAGATCGCCCGCCTGGTGGCCGAGCGAGTCGTTCACCGTCTTGAAGTGGTCGAGGTCCAGGAACAGCACGGCTGCGCGCGCGTGGCGGCGCTGCGCGGTGTCGAGCGTCTTGCCCAGCTGGGCCATCAGGTGCCGGCGGTTGGGCAGCTGGGTCAGGGTGTCGTGCTGCGACATGAATTCCAGCCGCGCCTGGGCCTGCTTGCGCGCCGTGATGTCGCGCAGCACCGCGATGCGGTAGTCGCCGCCGGGCTCCGGCATGTTCTTGCCGACGATCTCCACCGGAATGCGCCGGCCGTCCTTGTGCAGCACCGTCGCTTCGTACAAATGCTCGCGGCCGGCCAGCACGTATTCCTCGGCCTGCGCGCGGTACTCCTCGCTCACGAAGCCGAGGATGCCGCGGCCCTGCACCTCGGGCAGGGTGTAGCCCATCAGCCGCGTCACGGCGTCGTTCATGTCCACCACCCGCCCGTCGCGGTGAAAGACGATGGCCTCCTCGGTGGCGAGCGAGAACTTGCGCATCCGCTCCTCGCTCAGCAGCACCGCCTGTTCCGACAGCCAGTGGTGGGTGATGTCGTTGACCAGCACCAGCACGACCTGCTGCCCACCGGGCCGGAGGTGGGGCGTGAGCGTGACCTCCACCATGCAGCTGTCTCGTCCCGGCGGACTCAGCCGCCGCGTGTACTGCACCCGCTCGCCGCTGGCCACCCGGCGTGCGTTCACCTGCACGTCGGCCCAGGCGTCGTCGCCGACGATGTCCTGCGCCGTGCGGCCGATGATGCCTTCCACGGTGAAGCCGTGCGCGGCCGCATACCCGGTGTTGGCGAACACGCAGCGCAGCTCGGGCAGGGTGTAGCAGGCCAGCAGCGCGGGAACGGCGTCCGCGACCATGCGCAGCATCGACTCGTCGGTCCAGCTCTGCCAATCGGCGGTCGTGTCAGCGTGGGTGGTGTCTGGCATGGGTGGTTCGGTCTGCCGGACTTATAGCCCATCGCCATGCGGCTGTGCAGCGTGCAAGCCCTCGAATCGGCCCGGCAACGGGCCGGCAGGCCCGGACGGCATCGCCTCCGCGCCGGATAATCGGCATATGACTACCCCTTCCGCCGATTTCGGCACCTTGCCCCTGGCTCCTGCCACCCTCGCCAACCTGCAGCAGCTGGGTTACACGCAGATGACGGCCATCCAGGCGGCTGCCCTGCCAGCTGCGTTGCAGGGGCGCGACCTGATCGCGCAATCCAGCACCGGCAGCGGCAAGACCGCCGCTTTCGGCCTGGCCCTGCTGGACCGGCTCAACCCGCGCCACTTCGGCGTGCAGGCGCTGGTGCTGTGCCCCACGCGCGAGCTGGCCGACCAGGTCACCACCGAGATCCGCCGCCTGGCCCGCGCCCAGGACAACATCAAGGTCGTCACCCTGTGCGGCGGCGTGCCGCTGCGCGGGCAGATCGCCAGCCTGGAGCACGGCGCGCATGTCGTCGTCGGCACGCCCGGCCGGGTGATGGACCACCTGGAACGCAGCACGCTGGACGTGCAGGGCCTGAAGACCCTGGTGCTGGACGAGGCCGACCGCATGCTCGACATGGGCTTCTTCGACGACATCGCCAAGGTGGCGCGCCAGTGCCCGGCCGATCGGCAGACGCTGCTGTTTTCGGCCACCTACCCCGAAGGCATCGAGCGCATCGCGCGCCAGTTCATGAAGTCGCCCCAGCAGATCACCGTCCAGGCGCAGCACAGCGCCGGCAAGATCGCCCAGCGCTGGTACGAGGTCAAGGAAGGCGAGCGCCTGCATGCCGTGTCGCAGCTGCTCAACCACTTCCGGCCCGAATCGGCCATCGCCTTCTGCAACACCAAGCAGCAGTGCCGCGACCTGGTGGACGTGCTGCGCGGGCAGGGCTTCAGCGCCCTCGCGCTCTACGGCGACCTGGAGCAGCGCGACCGCGACCAGGTGCTGGTGCAGTTCGCCAACCGCAGCGCCACGGTGCTGGTGGCCACGGACGTGGCCGCGCGCGGTCTCGACATCGCCCAACTGCAGGCCGTCATCAACGTGGACGTGACGCCCGACCCGGAAATCCACATCCACCGCATCGGCCGCACCGGCCGGGCCGACGCCGAGGGCCTGGCGCTGAGCCTGGCAAGCCTGCCCGAGATGGGCAGCGTGGGCAAGATCGAGCAGCTGCAGGGCCGGGAATCCGAATGGCATCCGCTGTCTGAACTGACCGCTGCGCCCGGCGGCCCGCTGCTGCCGCCCATGGCCACGGTGCAGATCGTGGGCGGGCGCAAGGAGAAGATCCGCGCGGGCGACGTGCTGGGCGCGCTGACCGGCGAGATGGGCTTCACGCGCGAGCAGGTCGGCAAGATCAACGTGAACGAGTTTTCCACCTACGTGGCGGTGCAGCGCGACATCGCCGCCGAGGTGGCGCGGCGCCTGTCGGCCGGCCGGGTCAAGGGCAAGCTGGTGCGGGCCCGGCTGGTGGGCGACGACTGATCTGACGGCCGGGGCGCCGGGCCACCCCCAGGGTTAGCCTGGAGGCCCTCGACGGGCGCCCCGGTCTAGACTGCAACTCATCTAGAGGAGTAGATGAATGCAGCAAACCAGCGACCCAGCCGGAGTGGTCGATCATCCCGGCCTGGCCCGTTACGCCGCACTGGCCGCCGCGCTGCGCCAACGCGTGGTGCGCGGCGAATGGCTGCCCGGCAGCGCCTTGCCCGCCGAGCAGGCCCTGGCTGCGGAGCACGGCGTGGCGCTGGGCACGCTGCGCCGGGCGCTGGAGCTGCTGGTGGAGCAGGGGCTGATCGAGCGCATCCACGGCAAGGGCACCTTCGTGCGCAGCGGCATCGCGGGCGCATCCATGCTGCGCTTCTTCCGCTTCGGCGAAGGCGTGGCGGGGCAGCTGCCGGCATCGCGCATCCTGTCGCGCACCGTGCTGGCCGCGCCCGCCGACGCCGCCCGCGCGCTGGGCCTGGCGCCGGGCGAAAGCGCGCTGCGCCTGCAGCGGCTGCGGCTCATCGATGGAGAGCCCTGCCTGCTGGAGCACATCTGGCTGCCGCTGGATCTTTTCGATGCGCTGGCGCCCCGGGAGGACGCTCCTGCCGCCGCCGATGCCGACGCTCCCCACGACTGGCCCGCGCTGCTCTACCCCTTCTATGCCAGCCGCTGCGGCGTGCATGTGCAGCGCGCGGTGGACGACATCGGCTTTGGCGTGCTGACGGCGCCCCAGGCCCGCAGCCTGGGGCTGGCAGCCGGCCACCCCTGCGCCGTCGTCACCCGCCGGGCCACCGACCTGGCCGGGCGCTGCGTCGAGTGGCGCGTCACGCGCGGCGACGCCCACGCCTTCCATTACAGCGTCACGCTGACCTGAATCGCCATCCCGCCCCCTTGCCAGCATCCGCATTCCCAGGAGCCCTGCCATGCCCGTTCCATCCCGTCTTCCCACCCGCCGCCTGATGCTGGGCGCGGCCGGGGCCGCGCTCGCCGCCCCCTGGATCGCCGCCCGCGCGCAGCCAGGGCAGCCCATCGCGGGCGGTCGGCCGATCACCCTGGTGGTGTCCTACCCCGCCGGTGGCGGCGCCGATCTGATGGCGCGCATCCTCGCCCCCAAGCTCGGGGAAGCGCTGGGCCAGAGCGTCGTGGTGGACAACAAGCCCGGCGCCAGCGGCCAGATCGCCGCCGCCCAGGTGGCCCGAGCCACGCCGGATGGCGCCACGCTGCTGCTGGATGCGTCCTCCTTCGCCGTCAACCCGTCGCTCTACCCCAAGATGGCGTACGACTCCGCCAAGGCGTTCACGCCGCTGGCGGTGCTGGCCACCTTTCCGAACGTGCTCGTGTGCTCGGCCGGCTTCCAGGCGCGCAGCGTGCAGGACGTGATCGCCCTGGCGCGCGCCCAGCCGGGCAGCGTGGCCTATGCGTCGTCGGGCAACGGCTCGGCCCAGCACCTGGCGGGCGCGCTGTTCGAGGAGCGGGCCTCCGTGCAGCTCTCCCACATTCCCTACCGGGGCGGCGGACCGGCCATGAACGACGTGATGGCCGGCCAGGTGCCGCTGTTCTTCGCCAACGTGGCGTCCGCGCTCGGCTACATCCGCGCGGGCAAGATGCGGGCGCTGGCCGTCACCTCCGCGCTGCGCGCCCGCTCGCTGCCCGACGTGCCGACCATGGCCGAAGTGGGCGTGCGCAAGTATGAGGTGCTGGAGTGGAACCCGGTGCTGGCCCCGGCGGGGCTGCCGGCCGACGTGCAGGCCAGGCTGGCGGACGCGATCCGCCGGGCGCTGGCCGACCCGGAGGTGCTGTCGCGCATCCGCTCGCTGGGCGGCGACGTGTTCCCCGATGCCTCGCCCGCTGCCGCGGCACGCTTCATCCAGGGCCAACGCGCGCTGTGGGCCGACGTGGTGCGCGACCGCAAGATCTCCGTCGGGTGATTCGATGGAGGAAGCAGCGCGAGATTTGACGCCTTCGCCGGACGGGGGCTGCTGGGATGCCCATGTCCACGTCTTCCGCGCCGATGCGCCCGTGCAGGCCGGCCACTACCGGCCCGGGCACTTTCCGCTCGAGCGCATCGAAGCCGAAGCCGCCGCCTGCGGCGTGCGGCACCTGGTGCTGGTGCAGCCCAGCGTCTACGGCACCGACAACACCGTCATGCTCGAGGCGCTGGCCGCGCGGCCCGGCCGCCACCGCGGCGTGGCGGTGGTCGATGCCGGCGTGACCGATGCCGAACTGGACCGCATGCACGCGCTGGGTGTGCGCGGCGTGCGCTTCAACCGCGTCTCGCCGGTGGGCAACGGGCCGGCCGCGTTCCTGGCCCTGGCGCCCCGGCTGCGGCAACGCGGCTGGCATGTGCAGTGGTACGCCGGGCCGCAGCACCTGGCGGAGATCTCCGCGCTGCACGAGACCGCCGGCATCACCTGCGTGCTGGACCATCTGGCCGGCATGCACGCCGGGTTGGCGCAGGACGATCCAGCCTGGGGCGACCTGGCCGCGCTGGCCGGGCAGGGCGCCTGGGTCAAGCTGTCGGGCTGGTACCGGCTTGGCAGCCAGGCGCCCTACGCCGCGCTGCACGCCACCCTCCGCCGCGTGGCGGCGCTGGCGCCGGGGCGGCTGGTCTGGGGCTCGGACTGGCCGCACACCGCATTCGCGCCCGATGCGCTGCCGGCCTATGCCTCGGTCTGGCAGCCGGTGGCCGAGGCGCTGGCGGCGCCCGAAGCTGCGGCGGCCCGCCGGGACGCGGCACGGCTCTACGCCTGACGGGCCGGCCGTCCGGGTGGGCGGCGGGCCCGGTGGCGCAGGCAGAATGACGGCCACTGCCGATGCCCCCAGAACCGTCCATGCCCCCACCTGCCCCTTCCGCATCACCGGCCGAGGTGTCCGCCATCGCACCGCGCACGCTGCTCTGGGCGTCGGTCGGCGTGGCGCTGGTCACCATCGTGATGAAGACGATGGCCTGGCACCTCACCGGGTCGGTCGGCCTGCTGTCCGATGCGCTCGAATCCTTCGTCAACCTGGCGGGGGCGGTGTTCGCCCTGGCCATGGTGACGGTGGCCGCGCGCCCGGCCGATGACGACCATCCGTACGGCCACCACAAGGCCGAATATTTCTCGTCAGGCTTCGAGGGCATCCTGATCGTCGGCGCCTCGGCCGCCATCTTCTGGGCGGCGGCGCACCGCCTCACCGAGCCGCAGCCGCTGGAGCAGGTCGGCTGGGGGCTGGCCCTCTCGGTCGCCAGCTCGGCGCTCAACGGGCTGCTGGCCTGGCTCATGTTCCGCTCGGCGCGGGTGTACCGATCGGTCGCGCTGGAGGGCGACGCCCGCCACCTGGTCACCGATGTGTGGACGTCCGCCGGCGTGGTGATCGGCATTGGCGCGGCGAGCCTGACCGGCTGGCTGTGGCTGGACCCGCTGGTGGCCATGGCGGTGGCGCTGAACATTCTGAAAGAGGGCATGCACATGGTCTGGCGCGCTTCGCAGGGGCTGATGGACGCCGCCATCGAGCCCGAGGCGCAAGCCGCCATCGACGCCGCGCTGCAGACCTTCGCGCAGCGCGAGCCGGCCCTGCGTTTCGACCACCTCGTCACCCGCCAGGCGGGCCAGCGGCGCTTCGCCGGCATGCACCTGCATGTGCCGGCCGACTGGAGCCTGGGCCGCGCGGCGCAGTTGCGTGGCGCCGTCGAAGCCGCTCTGATGCGCGCCGTGCCCGGCTTGCGCGTGACCATCGAGCTGCTGCCCGTCGGGGTGGAGGCCTACCGGGACGGCAACACCGTCCAGAGCAGCCAGAACGACCGGAACGACCGCAACAATCACAACCATCGGGAGGGTTCATGATCAGTGTGCTGCAACGCGTGCGCGAAGCGCGGGTGGACGTGGAGGGGGTCACCATCGGCCAGATCGGCCCCGGCCTGCTGGTGCTGGTGTGTGCCGAGCGGGGCGACAGCGAGGCCGAGGCCGACCGCCTGCTGGCCAAGCTGCTGAAGCTGCGCATCTTCAGCGACGCCGCTGGCAAGATGAACCGCAGCGTGCAGGACGAGGCCGGCGGCCTGCTGCTGGTGAGCCAGTTCACCCTGGCGGCAGACACGGGCGGCGGCAACCGCCCCAGCTTCACCCAGGCCGCCGCGCCGGACGAGGGCCGCCGGCTGTACGAGTACTTCGTGGACCGCGCCCGCGCGTCGCACCCCCTGGTGGAAACCGGCCGATTCGCCGCCGACATGCAGGTGCACCTGGTCAATGATGGTCCGGTGACGATTCCGCTGCGCATCGCGCCGTCCTCGGTGGCTTAATCAAAATTGATAGCAGCAGGCCCAGCAGAATCAAGCGCTGCGGCCGTTTTTCCTTCAGCAGGGGTGCGCGGCTGCCGCCCGATGCTTCTCGACATGGTGCTTGCTTGACTGATACCGCCGCCCCAGCCCATCCGCCCACCGGGCCCACCGCGCCCACCGGATCCACCGCGCCCGCCTCGCCATCGCGCGCGCTCTGGGTCATGTTCCTCTGCCTGCTCTCGGGCTTCGCGCTCAGCCAGGCGTTTCGCACGGTGACCAGCATCATCGCGTCCGGCCTGCGGTCGGACTTCGGCATCTCGCCCGACTCGCTGGGCGCCTTCGCCGGGCTGTTCGGGCTGTCGTTCGGGGTCACGCAGCTGTTCATGGGCATCGGCATGGACCTGTACGGGCTGCGCCGCACGGTGCTGACGGCGTTCCCGCTGGCCGTGCTCGGGTCGGCCGTTTCCGCACTGGCGCCCAGCTACGGCTGGCTGATGCTCGGGCAGCTGCTGATCGGCGTGGGCTGCTCGCCGGCCTTCCTGGCATGCACGGTGTTCATCGCGCGGCACTTTCCGGCGCAGCGGTTCGCCTTTTTCTCGGGCGTGGGCATGGGCGTCGGCGGGCTGGGCCTGCTCTTCACCGGCACGCCGCTGGCCTGGCTGGTCCAGCACGGCGGCTGGCGTCTGGGCTTCGGCGTGCTGGCCGTGCTGTCGCTGCTGTCGTGGCTGCTGATCTACCTGCGCGTGCACGAGCCGGCGCTGCCTGAGGTCGCACCCCGCCCGCGCGAATCCTGGGCCCAGGCGGCCAGCCGCTTCGGCGACCTGTTCCGCGTGCCGCATACCTGGGGCATCCTGATTCTGGGCATGTGCTGCTACGCGGCGTTCCTGTCGATGCGGGGGCTCTGGCTCGGGCCGATGCTGATGGGGCGCTACGGCTTTTCGCTGGTGGACAGCGGCAACGTGGCCCTGGTGCTGTCGCTGATCGCGCTGTTCGTGCCGGCGTTCTTCGGCCGGCTCGACCCGGGCCCCGCGCGCCGGCGCCGCTGGATCACCACCTTCTCGCTGCTGATGGGCGGGCTTTTCGTGGCGCTGGCGTTCGTGCACCACGCCGCCGCCAATGTGCTGCTGATCTTCCTGATGGGGCTGCTCTCCGGCTACGGCGTGCTGCAGTATGCCGACGTGCGTTCGTCCTACCCGGGCGAGATGACCGGCCGGGCCCTGTCGCTCTACACCATGTCGATGTTCATGGGCGTGGCTCTGATGCAGTGGCTTACCGGCGTGATCGCGGCCTGGGCGCAGCACCACGGGCACGAGCCCTACCAAGCGGTCATGCTCTGCATCGCCGCGCTGCTGTGCGCTGCCTCGACCGCCTTCCGCTGGCTGCCGAGTTCGCCGCTGCTGCGCCAGCCGCAAGCGCCACCGCCTGCGCCGCCCAGCGCTCCTTGATCCCGGCCTTCGCCGCAGGGCGGGGCGGCTGCGGCGGCTTCAACCGCTTCAGCCGCGCAGGAAGAAGAGCACCGCCATCACCAGGCCCGTCACCACGATGCCCCAGCGCAGCCAGGTGGCCGGAATGCGCCGCGCCACGCGGGCGCCGCCGTAGCCGCCGGCCGTGGCCGCCACCATCATCAGCAGCGCCTGGGGCCACAGCACCACGCCGCCGGCCGCATACAGCGCGACCGCGATGCAGGTGAGCACTGCCGACACCCAGTTCTTCAGACCGTTCATCGCGTGCAGCTGGGTCTGCCCCAGCAGGCCGAACAGCGCCAGCAGCAGAATGCCCAGCCCGCCGTTGAAATAGCCGCCATAAGCGGCGACTGCCAGCAGGCCGGCGGTGGCCCGGGCGGTGGACGGCGCCTGGCCCGCCAGCGCGCGGCGCAGCTGCGGCCCGAAGGCGAACAGGGCCGTTGCAGCCAGCAGCAGCCAGGGCACCACGCGGCGGAAGGTGGCCTCGGGTGTGACCAGCAGCAGCATCGCCCCGGCGGCGCCGCCCACGACCGACAGCACCACCACCCGCCGCATCGTCAGCCCGGGCGGCGGCGCCGTGTCTTCGCGGAAGCCCCAGGCGCCCGCCAGGTAGCCGGGCAGCAGCGCGACCGTGCCGGTGGCATTGGCCATCACGGGCGGCACGCCGGTGAAGACGAGGGCCGGCAGGGTCAGGAAGCTGCCGCCTCCGGCGACGGCATTGAGCGCGCCGGCCACGAAGGCGGCGCAAAGCAGCAGGGCGGTGTCGAACATGGGGTCTCCTGGGCCGGCATGGTAGGGGCGAAGGCGGCGGCCATTACCCGCATGGGGCGCGGAAGTGTTGTGTGCGCGACGCGCCAGGCGGCCAGCGCGAGCGCCGCAAGGCAGGCAGGGTGACGGGGACCGCCTTTAGACACGCCCGAGGCGAACGCGTCAGATTGCCTGGATCGGGCGGCGTGCCGGTGCCGGTGCCGGTGCCGGTGCCGGCGCCGGTGCCGGTGCCGTTGCCGTCAAGCCGCGTAGGGGTCGGCGAAGCCCAGCTCCTGCATGATGGCCGTCTCGTAGTCTTCCATCTCGTCGGCGTCCTCGGGGCTGGTTTCGTGGTCCCAGCCCTGGGCGTGCAGGGTGCCATGCACCAGCAGGTGGGCGTAGTACTCGCGCAGCGGCTTGTTCTGCTCGCGCGCCTCGCGCTCCACCACCGAGGCGCACAGCACCAGGTCGGCCACCACCACGGGCTCCTGCGCATAGTCGAAGGTCAGCACGTTGGTGGCGTAGTCCTTCTTGCGGTATTCGCGGTTCAGGGCCTGGCCTTCTTCCGCCCCCACGATGCGCACGGTGATCTCCGCGTCGCTGGACAGCGCATGGCGGATGAAGCGGGCAGCGGCGTGCCGGGGCAGGGCGGCGCGGTGTTCGGCCACGCCGTCGAAGCGGGCGAATTGCAGCGACAGGTGGAGTTGGTTCAGTGCCATTTTGGCCTCCAGCGCTAGTCCAGCATAGGCTGGCAGCTATTAATTTTGTAGTGAATGATGGGCCGGCGCGGCAGTGCGTCCAGGCAGCGCCTCCCTCTGGCGCGGCCCTTGCCGGCAGACGCCTTGGAACGGGCTTCTCCCGGCCACCGGCGTCGTTCCCCTTCCCGGCGCAGCCGGGAGAAGGGGGAAGCCGCGCAGCGGCTCAGGGGGTGGTTCCCCTCCGGGCGTCATAGGCGTCCACGATGCGGGCGATGAGCGGGTGGCGCACCACGTCGGCGGTGGTGAAGCGCGTGACGGCGATGCCCTTGACGCGCTTGAGCACCCGCTCGGCGTCGATCAGCCCGCTCAGGGCCCCCTTGGGCAGGTCGATCTGGCTCACGTCGCCCGTCACCACCGCGCGCGAGCCGAAGCCGATGCGGGTGAGGAACATCTTCATCTGCTCGGGCGTGGTGTTCTGCGCCTCGTCCAGGATGATGAAGGCATTGTTCAGCGTACGCCCGCGCATGAAGGCCAGCGGCGCGATCTCCAGCGCATTGCGCTCGAAGGCCTTCTGCACCTTCTCATAGCCCATCAGGTCGTAGAGCGCGTCGTAGAGCGGGCGCAGGTAGGGGTCCACCTTCTGCGTCAGGTCGCCGGGCAGGAAGCCCAGGCGCTCGCCGGCCTCGACCGCCGGGCGGGTCAGCACGATGCGCTGCACGTTGCTGCGCTCAAGCGCATCGACCGCGCAGGCCACGGCCAGGTAAGTCTTGCCGGTGCCGGCCGGGCCGATGCCGAAGGTGATGTCGTGGCTGGCGATGTTGTCCAGGTAGGCGCCCTGCGTGGCCGTGCGGGCGCGCAGGTCGGCGCGGCGGGTGGTCAGCTGGGTGGCGGTGCCTTCCGGCGCGGCCACCAGTTCGCTGTCGCCGGCCAGCATCAGCTGGATGTGGTCTTCGGCGATGGGGCGCTCGGCCATCTCGTAGAGCGCCTGCAGCAGCTCCATGGCCTGGGTGGCGCGCGCCTTGGTGCCGTCCACCTTGAACTGCTCGTGCCGGTGGGCGATGCGTACCTCCAGCGCGGTCTCGATCTGGCGCAGGTGGGCATCGGCCGGGCCGCACAGGTGGGTCAGGCGGTTGTTGTTGTGGGGGGTGAAGGTGTGTCGCAGGATCACGCGGATAATTCCGATCAGAAGGCCGGCAGACGCGCGGCGAAGGACACCCATGATAGGCAAATTGACCGGCACGCTGCTGGAGAAGAACCCCCCGGAGGTGCTGCTGGACTGCCACGGCGTGGGCTACGAGGTGCAGGTGCCGATGAGCACCTTCTACCACCTGCCGGCCACCGGCGAACGGGTGGCCCTGCTCACGCACTTTATCGTGCGCGAGGACGCGCAGCTGCTGTATGGCTTTTCCACCCACGAAGAGCGCCAGGCGTTCCGCGAGATCATCAAGATCAGCGGCGTCGGCCCGCGCACGGCGCTGGCCATCCTGTCGGGCCTGGGCGTGACCGATCTGGCCCAGGCCGTCACCCTGCAGGAAGCCGGCCGGCTGGTGAAGGTGCCCGGCATCGGCAAGAAGACGGCCGAGCGGCTGCTGCTGGAGCTCAAGGGCAAGCTGGGCGCCGACATGGGCGCCGCCCTGCATGCCAGGAACGACGCCCAGGCGGATATCCTGCAGGCCCTGCTGGCGCTGGGTTACAACGACAAGGAAGCCGCCGCCGCCCTGAAGGCGCTGCCCGCCGACGTGGGCGTGAGCGACGGCATCAAGCTGGCGCTGAAGGCGCTGGCCAAATAGGTCGCCCGCCCCGCCCCGCGCCCGCGCCCGACGCCTGCCGCGCCGCAGCGTTTTCCAGGAATTCATACCGTTTGAGGTTGTAGATCAATGAGGACCAATCGCATGAACGCCATCACATCCTGGGTGCCCGCCACGGCCGCCCTGCTCATTCTTTCCGCCTGCGGTGGCGGCGGTGGCGACAGCTCGACCCCCGCGCCTGCGCCCGCACCGGCACCAGCGCCTGCGCCGAGCGCCTCCGACCGGATCGAGCCCTACGACCCCGGCGCCGTGGCTGCCGCTTCCACCACTGCCAAGGACGCTGCCGCGCCTGCCGCCTCCACCACCGCCGGGCAGGGCATTGCGCCCGCACCCGCCGTGCGCCGCGTGGCCCTCGGCGCACTGGCGCAGGGGGTGGTCAACAAGACGGCGGCTGCTGCGAAGGCCCCCGCGCCGGGCGAGCCGCGCCAGATCGGCGTGGCCCGCAGCGTGGCAGACACCGCGACCGTCGCCGCCACCCAGGCCCTGCTGCGCTGGAGCCCCACCGACCGCGGCACCCAGGTGGCCGCGCTGGCCTTCGACTCCGCCGGCGCCTACGGCGTCCGCCTCGGGGTGCTGGTGCGCAGCCTGCCGCAGGGGGCGGTGCTGCGCTTCTACGGCGCCGACGCATCGGCCGCCGTGCAGATCTCGGCCCAGGAGCTGGCCGCCGTCGCCGCGCGCAACGCCCAGGGCGGCGCAGACGCCGATACGGCCCGCACCTACTGGAGCCCCGATTTCGGCGGCACGACCGCCACGGTGGAGGTCGAGATCCCGGCCACCGCTCCTGCCGCGGCCGTGCAGATCGCCGTGCCGCGCCTGTCGCACTTCACCATCGCGCCCGACGCGGTGGAGGGCGCCTTCACCACCAAGGTGGGCGAATCCGGCAGCTGCAACATCGACGCCACCTGCCGGCCCGAGTTCAACAGCGAAGGCCGCTCCGTGGCGCGCATGATCTTCGTGCGCGACGACGGCAAGGCCTACCTCTGCACCGGCACGCTGCTCAACGACGCGCGCTCGTCCACCACGCCGTATTTCCTGAGCGCCAACCACTGCCTGTCCTCGCAATCGGTGGCGTCCACGCTGACGACCGACTGGTTCTACCGCTCCAGCGCCTGCAACGGCAGCAACGTCAACCCGGGCGCCACCCGGCTGACGGGCGGCGCGACGCTGCTGTACGCGGCGGCCACCACCGACACCGCCTTCATGCGGCTGAACAACCCCGCGCCGGCCGGCGTGGTCTATGCCGGCTCGTACTTCGGCGGCGTCGCCGTGCAGTCGCCGGTGCTGGGTGTGCACCACCCGGCCGGCGATCTGCAGAAGATCAGCGAGGGCACCGTGCAGCGCTACAGCACCTGCGCCGACGAAACCTGCCAGACCAGCACGTCCGACAACGGCACCTTCCTGACCACCACCTGGCAGCAGGGCACGACCGAAGGCGGCAGCAGCGGATCGGCGCTGTTCCTGGGCATCGGCAGCCGCCGCTACGTGGTCGGCCAGCTGCTGGGCGGCAGCGCCAGCTGCCAGAACCGGGGCGGTGCCGACCAGTACGGCCGCTTCGACCAGCCGTACCGGTCCACGCTGCGGCAGTGGCTGAACCCGGGCAGCCAGTAACCGGCAAGGCCCGTCGCAACCGCCTGCATGGCGCCCACAGAGGCGCCGGCGGCCGACCGGGCCTGGAATCATTCGACAACCAAAGAGGGCGAGCATCGTGAATAGACTTCGTGCGTGGAGGCGCGGCAGCGCAGGCATTTCTCTGGCGGCCAGCCTGTTGCTGCTGGCGGCCTGCGGTGGAGGGGGTGGCGACAGCGGCGTGTCCGGCTCAGGGGCATCGGCATCCGCGTCGCCGGTCACGCAGTCGGCGCAGGTGCTGAAGGTGGAATCGCGCGAGCAGCCCGCTTCCGCCGTGCAGGACGTGGCCCGCACCAAGCTGCGCCCGCTGTCCGCCGCCGACGCGGTCGCTCCCGCCCGCATCGCCCTCGGGCCGCTGGTGCAGCCCAAGAACGCCGAGCGCGAGGCAGACGGCTCCTTCGCCCCGCTGCAGATCGGCGCGGCCCGTCCGGTCGCCGCCACCCGCACCGCCGCCG
>Ga0308157_10006086_pt1 | contig 14657 bp, 15 predicted proteins | sample PhyBR1_FD_201035 | JGI IMG/M metagenome (GOLD analysis project Ga0308157, IMG submission 201035) | Phyllosphere microbial communities from UC Gill Tract Community Farm, Albany, California, United States - DLSLB.R1 | ecosystem: Host-associated > Plants > Phyllosphere > Unclassified | place: USA...
CACACGGCGCTGGCTACTGGCCGCTGCTGCCGGGCATCGTGCTGCTCAGTCTGGGCCAGGGCATGACCTGGACGGCAATGTGGATCGTGGCCGGGCAGGGCGTTCCTGCCGCGCAGCAAGGCGTGGCGTCCGGCATGGCGGCCACTGCACAGCAGATCGGCGGCGCGTTGGGCCTGGCTGTGCTGGTGATGCTGGCCAACGCGGCGCGTGCAACCGCGCCGGCCGACAGCGCGCAGGCGCTGCAGGGGTTGGTCCATGCGCAGTATGGTGCTGCGCTGTTTGCCGCGCTCGGTGTGGTTGTTGCATTGCGACTGCGTCCGGCAGCGCTAGACTGCAGCTCCGCCGTTTGCCAGCCCAGCGACGCATGATTGAACTGTTGGATCTTCGCCAGACCTTGGACAGCTTCGCCAGCTGCAATGACGATGATGAAGTCTGGGCGCGCTACGGCTGGGTACATGCCAGTGATGGTGGCGCCTTAAACGCATCGTTCTGGTTGCCGGCAAGCGAAGCGGAAGCGTTCGATGACGACGAACTGCCGACAGCGGCGCGGGCCATGGGCTTGTCGAGTTTTCTGGAACCGGCGACGTTCGCCGATGTGCTCGACGTGCAGAAGCGCCAGCGTCCGTTATCGACGCTGGAAGATTATGCAGCGGCACTGGACTACTACGCCGAGTACGACGCGTTCCTACAGGTACCCGGTATCGATGAAGCTCTGGGCGAGGCTTCCGAGGCGGAGCAGGCAGCGGCGCTGGCGATTGGTGTCGGGCCTGGCATCTACGCCAGTTTCGATGTGGTGTTGGCGCACTGCCCTGCGCAGTGTGTGAAAGATGCTGCGCGGCAGGTATCGGTGTTGTTGGCGGTATCGATTGGCGAGGCTTTGGCTGCTTGCCGCGATCTGCCGCTGTGTCTGGGCGAACAGCTGGACCGGAAGCGCTGCGCCGGGGTTGTCGCGGTCTTCGATGCCTTGGGCGTGCCGTTGCAGGTGCGAGGCTACAAACCCTTCCCGTGGTCAGCAGTACCGACGCCGACGGTTGTTGTAGGAGCGGCATAAGCCGCGAAGCTGGCAATGCATGATGCGAAGCATTGCAGTTGCCGGAAGCTGCACCGGCTTCGCGGATTGCGCCGCTCCCACAAAAGCGTCAGCGCCTGTAGTGCCGAGCCATGCTCGGCAGGGGCTCTACAAGCGCAACATCCGACACACCATCAGCTTCGCGGCTTACGCCGCTCCTACAGCGCGGCGCTGCGAGGTTCCTGCATCGCGAGCAACATCGGCTGCAACTTGCGGAACACCCGCTCCAGTCGCTCTGCCCACGCTTGCTGCCCGGCCGCATCGGCAATCAGGTCCTGGCGGATCTCCAGTTCCACATGCACCAGTCCGCGGCCTTCGCCATGTACCGGTACCGCATAGTCGCTGCTGCTGTTGACCGAATACGGCTGGTTGTCGCCCACCACCAGGTCGCCTTCCTCGCGCAAGGCCTGTAGCAGCGCATGCGCGAAGCGGGTGTCCTGGTGGTAGAGCACGCCCGCGTGCCATGGACGCGCAATGCCGGCCATCGCCGGGGTGAAGCTGTGCATCATCACCAACAGGGTCGGAAGGGCTGCATCGCGACGACGGTCCAGCTCGGCGTCGATGCGTGCATGGTAGGGCGCGTGGATCGCATCAATGCGCTGCTGGCGTTGCTGCGGATCAAGACCGTGATTGGCGGGAACAGCGGTGCCATCGCTGACTTCGGGAATCAGCGTTGGCGACACCAGCGGCCGGTTGCAGTCGATCAGCAGCCGCGAATAGGTCTGTTCGATGGCCCAGGCGTCCAGACGCTTGGCGAGGGCGCGGGTGGTGCCGGCGATGCCGATGTCCCAGCCGATGTGCCGGTCCAGTTCGGCCTGCGGCAAACCCAGGTCCTGCAGTGCCTGCGGCACGCGCTGGCCGGCATGATCGGCCAGCAGCAGGAACGGGGACGCGCCGTGCGGGTTGTGCACGGTGTAAACCGCTGGATCATCGGCGCCGAGCAGCGCAGCGATACCGTTCAAGCCAGAATCAGCCACGCGCACGTCCATCCAGATGGTGTTCGATCATCCACAGGCCGGCCCACAGCTTGGCATCCAGCGCATAACCTTCGCCCATCTTCTCCACCAGCCAGGCGGCTGCGCGTTGGCGCGGGATGCTGTGCACGGTGATGTCTTCGCTGGCATCACCGCCGCCGTCGCCGACCTTGTGCAGGCCGGTGGCGCGCACGAAGGCGACTCTCTCGCTGCTGGCACCGGAGGAGGTGGGGCCGATCATCAGCACTTCGGCGTGGTCGGCGGTCCAGCCGGTTTCTTCTTCCAGCTCGCGGATGGCGGAGTTCTCGATGGACTCACCGGCATCAATATCGCCGACCAGCCCGGCCGGCATCTCGATGGTGCGCGCCTGCAGCGGCACGCGGAACTGCTCGACGAACAACACTTCATCGTCCGGGGTGACTGCGATGATGATCGCGGCCAAGCCGCCGGCGTGGGTGCGCTCACTGTATTCCCAGGTGCCGCGCACCAGCATGCGCTGGTACTTGCCTTCGTAGACGACGCGGGCTTCGGCGGTGTTCTGGCTCATGCGAACTCGCTGGCTGGAGTGGAGGGAGATTGCAGTCCGGCCGCGGCCATCAGCCGGCGCCGGGTCATCGGGCCGAAGCGCAGCGCCTCGCACAAGCCACCCAGCATGTCACCGTCGCCATTGGCCCGCACGAAGCCGGCGGCGGCGTTGTGCAGCGGCGCGTTCAAGGCAACCGTGGTCAACTGGCGGAACAGCAGGGCTTGTTCGCGCTGCTCGCGCAGCCGTACCGCCATGGTGGCGGCGCCGCGCAGGCGCAGGAATGGCACTTCGTCGATGCGTTCGAGCAGGGTGTCCAGGCTGCCGAAGTGCGCCAGCAATACTGCCGCCGACTTGGCGCCGATGCCTGACACGCCCGGGATGTTGTCGACTGCATCGCCGCACAGGGCCAGGTAGTCGGCGACCTGATGGGCATGCACGCCTTGTCGCGCCTTGACCCCGGTCGCGCCCCAGCGCTGGTTGCGGGCGTAATCCCACTGTTCGTCGTGTTCCAGCAGCAGCTGTGACAAGTCCTTGTCGGCCGAGATGATGACCCCGCGCATGCGGCCGCGGCTGGCGTGCAGGGCACTGCCGATCAGGTCATCGGCCTCGTACTCGCGGTCGGCCAGTACTTCCAGGCCCAGCGCGGCGCACAGCGCCTTGCAATGGGCAAACTGGCGACGCAGTTCCTCCGGGGCTGGATCCCGGTTGGCCTTGTAGGCCGGGTACAGTGCGTGCCGGAAGCAGCTGTCCAGCGCCTCGTCGAAGGCCACCGCGATGTGCTGCGGACGCTCGCGTTCCAGCAGGTCGAGCAGGAAGCGGGCAAAACCGTGAACTGCGTTGACCGGCCAGCCCTGGGCATCCTGGAATTCATCGGGAATCGAATGCCAAGCGCGGAACACGTACAGGCTGGCGTCGACCAGGTAGAGCGACGGCAATGGCGCAGCGCTTGCGTTCACGGCAGCCAGTCCTGCAGCAGGCTGGCCGGATCCGGCCGCTCGCGGTCGGGGACGGCGATCTTCGGCGTGCCGATATGGATGAAACCGACAATGCGCTCGCCTTCACCAAGGCCCAGATGCAGGGCGACCTGGGGGTCGCTGGCCATCCAGGCGGTCAGCCATTGCGCGCCAAAACCGAGGCCCTGCGCGGCCTGCAGCAAGGCAAAGCAGACGCAGCCGGCGGTGAGCAACTGCTCCTGTTCGGGGACCTTGGGATTGTGCTGCAGCCGGGCGATCACGGTAATGATCAGCGGGGCATGGGAAAAACGCTGGCGGTCTTTTTCGATCGCCGCCTCGGACGCCGAGGGATCGCGCTGGCGGCTGCGCTGGGCCAGGAACTCACCCAGCGCATGGCGGGCATCACCCTGCAGGCGCAGGAAACGGTACGGCACCATCTTGCCGTGATCAGGCACACGCACGGCCGATTGCAGCATCCGCAGAACGGTGGCCTGGTCAGGGCCGGGTGCGGCAAGTTGCAGGGAGGGGACCGAGCGGCGCTGGTCCAGCGCTTGCAGGAAGCAGTTGTCCGACATGGCTCACAGGCAGGGGGAAGCGGCCATGGATTATAGACGGCGGGCAGTGATGACCCCGCGGAGCGGATTGCCCTTCAATCTGTGCGGTCGGTCGGCGGCCCTGAATGGCATCCCGGTCGCCAAGAGCGCTTTACGCGCTTAGCATGGTGGGCAATGCCGGGTTCCCGGTTATGAGGTTTGAAGTGCGTACTGCATCACTTACCCTGTTCAGCTTCTGCGCCTACCATGCAGGGGCGGAAACAGGGGCCGCGTCTGCATCAACCAATCCATTCATTAGTAAGCCAGCGCCTCACAGGGTGCGGAGCCTCAGCGCATGATGTCCAATCCGCATCCCGCCAGTACACCCGGTCGCAACCAAAGCCTGTTGACGATGGCCCGTGAGGCTGCGTTGCCGGAAATCGCGCGTGCGTTCGACAAGGTATTGGGTGGGTTTGACGACGCGTTGTTCGACCGCGCCGAGTCCGCGGGCACCTCGCAGTTGGTCTTCCTGGATGGCATGCGCGAACTGCGTCGCCGCCGTGAGGAGATTTCAGGCCGTTTCGCCAGTCACCTGCAGCAGGCCTGGGCCGCGTTGGAGGCGGGTACCCCGCTGTCCGCCGAGGCGGTGCTCGCGGGACAGGCCGAAGGCGGTTTGAGTCTGGTGCCGGAACACGTGCTGGAGTCGCGGTTGGCGGTGCGCAATTTCGCTACCGTGCTGCTGCGCGACTGGAAGCAGGTGCTGCAACGCATCGACCATCGTCTGGGCTGGATTGCCGGTGTGCAGGCGCTGGATGCGGACAGCAATCCCATTGGTCCGGAGCACATCGGTGTTGCGGTTCACGAGGCGTTCTATACCTGTGACCTGGCCGCCGAAGTGCGGCTGGTGCTGTTCAAGCTGTGTGAGCGTGAGTTCGCCGCTGGCATCGGCAAGCTGTACGAAGGCGTGGATGTACGCTTGGCCCAGGCCGGTGCGGCGCCGGACATTGCCCCGCAACGGCGTGCGGCCCCGCAGCGCCCGCCGGCGCCGGACGGCGCTGATGCGGGTGATGAAGGCGAGTTCGATGCAGGCCACGCGCCGATGTGGGCGCAGCGTTTTTCCGAGCGTTGGACCCAACGCCGCAACAGCATGGCCGGTGGGCCGGGCATGGATGCGATGACGGGGGCGGGCGCTGGTTTCGACGGCGGCGCAGCCGCATATGGCGGCGATTCCCAGAACATGGTGCTGGAAGCCCTGCACGAGCTGCTGTCGCAGTCGCGGCAGGCGCGTGAAGGCAGTGGCACAGCGGGAGGCGGCGCCCAGCAGGCGGCTGGCGGCCAGCACCGGGCCCTGAACCAACGCGAGATGATGTCGGTACTGTCCTTGCTGCAGGCTACCCCCAGCGCGACCCTGCGTGCGGCGGTGGGCGAGGATGGCGAGTCGCTGGCGCAGCGGCTGAAGAGTGAAGTGCTGTCCGGGGCGACGCGATTGGGCGTGGACCCGGCCGAGGCACGCCTGGATCCGCAGGATGAAGACGCCATCGACCTGGTCAGCATGCTGTTCGACGTGATGTTGGACGAGCGCGACCTGGAAGGTCGCTCGCGGGAGCTGATAGGGCGCCTGGTGGTGCCGTTCGTCAAGGTCGCCATGCTCGACCGCCGCATGTTCGTGCAGAAGACCCATCCGGCGCGCAAACTGCTCAACTCACTGGCCGAGGCCTGTGAGGGTAATGCCGGCGAAAGCCAGGCCGAGCGTGCGTTGATGGGCAAGGTCGAAGAAATCATTGAACGGTTGACGGCCGAGTTCAACGAAAACCTGGCCATTTTCCTGACACTGGAAGAAGAGTTCCGCGAGTTCCTGGCACAGCATCGGCGCCGCATCGAGATCGCTGAGCGCCGTGCCGCGGAAACCCAACGTGGCCAGGAGAAGCTGGAGGTGGCGCGTACCCGTGCCGCCGCCGAACTTGATTCGCGGACCCGGAATGGTGCGCTGCCGAAGGCGATCGAAGATTTCCTGAAGCAACCCTGGAGCCATCACCTCACCCTGACCCTGCTGCGTGAGGGTGATGAAGGCGAAGGCGTTGCCGAGGCCCTGAAACTGGCCGATGCCATGCTCGAGGAAGTGGCGGAGGCACGCCGGCACATTGTCGGCAAGCTGTGGTTGCAGGCCTGTCAGCCCGCGCTGCGCAAGGTCTTCACCAGTGTCGGCCTGCATGGTGATGGTGGCAGTGCGGCGATCGATGCCCTGCATGACACCCTGCAGTCCATCGCCGAGGCACGCCCGGAGCTGGAGCGGCCGTTGCCGGAGCTGCCGCAGGTGGCATTGCCTACCCCGCCAGTACAGGAGGCACCGGCCATCGAGTTCGGCAATGCAACCAAGGCCGAGGATTTCGACGACGCCGATGCCGACCGTTTCCGCAGGATGGAGATCGGCACCTGGCTGGATTTCATCGACAAGGAAGGCAAGCTGCAGGCCGGCAAGCTGTCCTGGGTGAGTCCGATTTCGTCGCGTCTGCTGTTCGTCAACCGCCGTGGCATCCGTTTCTGCGTGGCCTCGCCGGAGGAACTTGCGGTGATGGTGCGGCTGGGACGGCTGCGGGCGCATGTTGATGACGGTGCGTTCGACACTGCGATGCAGGGCGTACTTGACCGGCTCGAGCCGCAGGTCTCTCCGGTGTGAGCGCCTGCGGCGGGTCACTGACCTGCCGCACAGGGCACCGGCTTTGCTACGATCCGGCGGTTGATCCGCTGCGCATCGAGGACTGGAATGGCCGTAGATGTCTGGGTACTGAAGGAAGCTGCCGAAGGCGAACGGCGCGTTGCCGCCACGCCGGAAACAGTCAAGAAACTTGTCTCGGCCGGCGCGCAGGTGCATCTGCAGGCTGGTGCAGGTACGGCCGCGGGTTTCCCCGACCAGGCCTATGTGGATGCAGGCGCACAACTGGGTGACGCGCTGGAAGGCGCGGATCTTGTGTTGTGCGTGCAGGCGCCGTCCTTGCCCACCATTGCCCGCCTCAAGACTGGCGCGGTGTTGGTTGGTGGCGTGCAGCCTGAGGTTGACGCTGCGCGTGCGGCTGCACTGCAGGCACGGCAGTTACAAACGTTTCCGCTGGAACGATTGCCGCGTACCACGCGTGCGCAGGCGATGGACGTGCTCAGCTCGCAGGCCGGCATGGCCGGTTACAAGGCGACCTTGATCGCAGCGCAGCTGGCACCGCGCTTCTTTCCGATGCTGACCACCGCTGCCGGCACCATCCGGCCATCCAAGGTATTGATCGTTGGCGCCGGTGTTGCTGGCTTGCAGGCTGTTGCAACGGCCAAGCGCCTGGGTGCAGCGGTCGAAGGTTTCGACGTGCGCCCGGAAACCCGTGAGCAGATCGAGTCGCTGGGCGGCAAGTTCCTCGACCTCGGCGTCAGTGCGGCTGGTGAGGGCGGTTACGCCCGGCAGCTGACCGACGATGAGCGGGCTGAACAGCAACGCCGTCTGGCCGAGCATCTGAAGGGGGTGGACGTGGTGGTCTGTACAGCGGCTGTGCCGGGTCGTCCGGCACCGAAGATTGTCACTGCAGCGATGGTCGCGGGCATGCGGCCGGGTAGCGTGATCGTTGATCTGGCCGCTGAAACCGGCGGCAACTGCGAGGTGACGCAGCCGGGGCAAACCATCGAAGTGGGTGGGGTGACGGTTGCCGGCCCGCTCAACCTGGCCAGCATGGGTGCGGTCCATGCCAGTGAAATGTTCGCCCGCAATGTCTACAACTTCGTGGCCTTGTTCCTGAAGGACGGCAAGCTGTCGTTCGATTGGAACGATGAATTGCTGGCCAAAACCGTATGGCCACAACGCCCAGCCGGCGGTGAAATCCCGCCGGTGTGACTGACGCTGATCGGTACAACCGGGCTGGCGTTGCACTTGCTTTAGCCCCTCTCCCGCCTGCGGGAGAGGGGTTGGGGTGAGGGCGGCTTTTCGCTGGGAAAGCCCTTGCCGAGCATGGCTCGGCACTACACGGTTGAGTCAGCGCTGGGGGCGGGTTGCTGGCGGGTTGGCTTCCACCCATTGGCGGCGCTGCTCTGTGCTCATCTTGTTCCACTGATCCCGCAGCTGCTGGCGCTGGTCCTTGTCCATGCCGCGCATCTTGTCGAACAGCGCCTGCGCGTCGCGACGCTGGCCGGGCGACATGTTCTCAAAGCGGTGCATGCCGCGGCGGGCCTGCTCGCGTTGCTCCGGTGTCATCTGCTGCCAACCACGGGCGTGCTCGTAGCTGCGTTGGCGACGCTCAGGAGAAGAGGTGTTCCAGCGATCGCGTACTGGTGCGATCAAGGTCTCGCGCTGGGCGGGGGTCAACTGGTCCCACTCGGGCAGCGCCTGTGGGTCGGCGGCCACGGCGCTGGCGCAGACCAGCAGCAGGGGCAGCAGGAGAAAGGGCAGCAAGGTCTTCATCATCGTCATTCCATCGCCAGATTGTCGGAGCCCAGCCACAGGTAGAGCTCGGGGCTTTCGTCGAACAGCAGGGTGTCATCGCCGTCATCGCTCTCGCCGGCGATCACCGGCGCAACAGGCGGCGGTGTGGTGCTGTTGAACTGCATCGCCACCGGCACGGCCAGCAGTACCGAGCAGGCGGTGGCCAGCCACCAGCGATGGCGGCGCCATACGGAAGGCGCGCTCGCCATGCTGGCCTGCTGGCGCGCTTGCCGCAGCCGCGCCAAGGTGGCCGGCGACAGCGAAGCGTCGGCCTGTTGCTGCAACTGGCGGGCGTGGTGGTCGAAGTGTTGGTCGGGGTTGGGCAGGCGGTTCACCGCGTGGCCTCCAGTTGTTTCTGCAATGCGTCGCGCGCGCGCGACAGGTGGGTTTTTACCGAGCCTTCCGAGCAGCCCATGGCCTTGGCGGTGGTGGCCACGTCCAGTTCCTGCAGCACGCGCAGGCTGAAGGCTTCGCGTTGCCGGGCTGGCAGCTGCCGCAGGGCCTGCACCAGCTGCGCGTACTCGCGCTGCTGTTCATGCGCCTGCGCCGGGCCGGGGGCTTCGTCGGCCCAGTCGATGGTGCTGTCCTGGTCGTGCTCTTCCTGGGTGGTCCAGAACTTCAAACGGAAGCTGCGACGGCGCTGCAGGTCGATGATGCGCCGGCGCAGGATGCTCCAGAACAGCGGGGTCCATTCCTCCGCCGGCCGTTGCTGGTAGCCCAGCATGCGTTCCATGGCGTCCTGGACTGCATCCAGGGCGTCATCACGCTGGCGCAGGCCGGCCTCGGCGAAACGGAACGCGCGCGGGCCGATGCCCGCCAGGAACACGTCCAGCGAGGCGGGTACAGCAACAGGTGGCATCAGGGGAGGGCTGGTCACCAGCACAGGGTAGCGTCCCGGTCGTGGTCTCTGGGAGTAATAACGCGCGAGCGTCGAATCGGTTGACAACGCAACGGTCGCGCCGGCTTCGGCTGCATGGTTATGATGCCGGGACAGGCGCTTCCAGCCTCGGAGAGACCAAGCAATGAGCGACGGGTTCGTAGCGTTGTACATCTTCATGCTGGCAGCGATTGCCGGCCACGTGATCATCTCGCGGGTGCCGGTGATCCTGCACACACCGTTGATGTCCGGTTCCAACTTCATCCACGGCATCGTGCTGATCGGTGCGATGGTGGTGCTTGGCCACGCCGATACCACGCTGGAGAAGGTCATCGGGTTCATCGCCGTGGCCCTGGGCGCGGGCAATGCGGCTGGCGGCTACGTGGTGACCGAGCGCATGCTGGACATGTTCAAGAGCTCGAAGAAGCCGGAAGGGAAGGACAAGTGAGCTCATCCACCGGTATTGCGGACCGATCCCCGATCGGCGCACGGCAGGTTTTCCAGTGGCTCAGCTACCTGCAGTACCCGGCCTTGCTGGTCGCCTTCGCCTATGCGGCGCGGCCGCTGTTCAATGGCATGGACGGCGCGCTCGATGCCTACAACAGCGCACTGCTGTATGCGGGTGTGGGCGTGGGCATGTCCTCGCTGCAGGACCCGTCCAAGACCCAGAACAACGTGTCCAGGAAAGTCTGGCAGGACCCGCGCAAGGGCGGCTTGATGCTGTGGCTGCTCAGCGCGCAGGCACTGCTGCCGATCGTATTGGGATTGCTGGGCGCCGCGCTTGCGCCGACCACCGCCTTGTCACAGTTGGCGCTGGGCATGGTGGCGTTCGGGCTTGGCATGATCGGCCTGCTCAAGACCGCCATTGAAATGCGCGAGCACCATCGCCTCGACAAACAGGCTCCTCGCCACTCCGACACGGCTCTGGAGGCCGATGCATGAGCATATCGATCCTGGTCAATACGAGTTACCTGGTTGCCGCGACGCTGTTCCTGCTTGGCCTGCAGCGCATGGCTTCGCCGAAGACCGCGCGCAGTGGCATCCAATGGGCCGGCGCGGGCATGTTGATCGCGACCGCAGCGACGTTCTTCCTGCCGGGCCTGCACAACCTCGCGCTGATCGCCGTTGCCCTGGTGCTGGGCACCGGCTTGGCGTGGGTGTCGGCGAAAAAAGTGGCCATCACCGACATGCCGCAGATGGTCGCGCTGTACAACGGCATGGGCGGTGGCTCGGCGGCAGCGATTGGTGCGGTGGAGCTGCTGCGCTTCTCGGACCTTGCCAACCGCGATACCAGCCACTGGAGCGCGCAGGCCATCGCCGATCTGTCTGCACGCCTGCCGTCCAATACGGTGCTGGCCTTGGCGGTGATTGGCTCGGCTATCGGTGCGGTGTCGCTGTCCGGTTCGATCATTGCCTGGGCAAAACTCGATGGGCGGCTGGACAAGCGCGTCACCTTCCCCGGCCAGCAGGTTTTCAACCTGCTGGTCGCCATCGCGATGGTGGTGCTTGGTGCATGGGCGGCAATCAGCCTGCAGCCAGTGGCGATCATCAGTTTCTTCGTGGTGGCCTTGGCGCTGGGCGTGCTGATGACGCTGCCGATTGGCGGTGCCGACATGCCGGTGGTGATTTCGCTGTACAACGCGTTCACCGGCCTTGCCGTGGCGTTTGAAGGTTATGTGCTCGGCAACGAGGCCTTGATCATCGCCGGCATGATGGTCGGCGCGGCAGGCATCCTGCTGACCCGATTGATGGCCAAGGCGATGAACCGGCCGATCAGCGGCGTGTTGTTCTCCAACTTCGGGGGCGGCGGGCAGGGCGCGGAGATCAGCGGCACGCAGAAGCCGATCGAGGCGGCTGATGTCGCGGCGATGATGGCCTTTGCCGAGCGAGTGGTGATCGTGCCTGGCTACGGCATGGCGGTAGCGCAGGCCCAGCACAAGATATGGGAGCTGGCACAGCGCCTGATCGAACGCGGGGTCAAGGTGAAGTTCGCGATCCATCCGGTGGCTGGGCGCATGCCCGGGCATATGAACGTGTTGCTGGCCGAAGCCGGTGTGCCTTACGACCTGATCGCGGACATGGATGACATCAACCCGGAGTTCGCCAATACCGATGTGTCATTGGTCATCGGCGCCAACGACGTGGTCAACCCGGTCGCCAAGACCGACCCGACCAGCCCGATCTATGGCATGCCGATCCTGGACGTGGTCAATTCAAAGAACACCATCGTCATCAAGCGTGGCAAGGGTACTGGGTTTGCCGGGATCGAGAATGCGCTGTTCTACGCCGACAACACCCGCATGCTGTACGGCGACGGTGCCGAAGCGGCCAGTGCCTTGGTCAGCGAGCTCAAGGCGCTGGACGGCGGGCATTGAGGCAAGCGGCTGTCAACAGACGGCCGCTCCGCGCTCAGCCATGGCAGTGCCACGTAGTGGCGCTGCCATGCGCTCGTTGGGTTCCGGGCGCTGCATGGCAAGCCTTCGGCGCGCAACGGTGGTGGTGCAGCCAAAGCTATGCTTGAAGGCCCGGCAGAACGCACTTTCGCTTTCAAACCCGAGCCGTTCGGCGATTTCGCAGATGGGCAGCCGGGTATCGTGCACGAAATCCCAGGCGCGTTGGTTGCGCAGGCGCGAGGCATATTCACTCGGGGTTTCTCCGAAGACCTCGCGGTAGACGCGGATCAAATGGGTCGGCGAGTAGTTGGCGGCTGCCGCAAGATTCACCATGCCCAAGCGGTTGTCCACGTTGCAGCGGATCATATGCTGCACGCGCAACAGCCGCAGCAAGGTCTGGTGGCGACGCAATGCGGTCCTGCCACTGCAGCGTTCCAATTGCCCGTACAGCGGGCGCTGGCGTTCGATCAATGCTTCGCGCAAGCCACCAAGCATGTCGCTTGCATGGCAGCTGCCGCCGGCATCCTTGAACCAGCGTGGTCGGCACAGCTGCACGATCACGCGTGCCAGCTCCGGGTCGCACCGCAGTTCGCGCGGGATGAGGTTGTTGATGAATGACGCCATGCTTCGCAATGGGCGTTGCCAGAGCGCCGCTGGCGCGGCAACGCACAACCACCAGCAGGTCTGTTGGCTGGAGTGACGCAGGTTGCCATCGGTCCACAGCTGCAGCTGGCGCGAAGACAGGGTCCACGGCGTGGTGCCATGTGCCAGCTCCAGTGATCCATCCAGGACCAGAGTGATGCTTATCCATCCGGCCGGGACGAACAACCTCCCGCCGCGGCCACGGGCAGTGATTGCGTGGATGATGTCGACGCGCTGCGCGGAGAGATCCAAGCCCTGGGAACCTTGGATGGCGTGGTGTTGAATTCGTGCTTGCACGGAAATGCTCCTGAACGATCTGGATGACAGGACGACACGGTTGCCACGCCGTCGTGCCGCGGTTCGAGGGGGACTCTGTTGAACTAGACGCAGGTGACAGCCGGACACCTCATCTTTGCGGCGTCGATGTCGGCTGGACTTCCGCGCTGACCTGGTCTGCGTCGTGGGTTTCAATGCCGCTGTTGGCGGGCGCTGCGCAGGGCAGGCGCCCGCCAACTTCCTTTACACAGGATCAAGCTTGCGGACCTTGGTGGCGGAAAGACCGAAGGCCTGTTTGAACGCGCGGCAGAAAGTACTCTCGCTTTCGAAACCAAGTGACAGCGCGATCTCGCTCACTGGCAGCTGGGTGTTGCGAACCAGCTCCCAGGCGCGCAGCTGCCGCAGCCGGCTGGCGTATTCGCTGGGTGTCTCGCCGAATACGTTGCGATACACGCGTATCAAATGGGTTGGTGAGTAGCTCGCGCTTGCGGCCAGTCGTTGCAGGTCAAGCCGGTCTTCGATCGAGTGCCGAATGAGGTGCTGAACACGCAGGAGCCGTAACAAGGTCTGGTGCCGACGCAGTGCCGTTCGTCCGCTGCAACGGAGCATGTATTCCTGCAATACCACCTGTCGCGCATGCAGGGCGGCCCGCAGCTGCGCCAACTTCTCCCTGCGCGCAGGGCCATCGCCTTGGCGAGGTGGGCGCACTGCCTGGATAAGCTTGCGCACCAGACCGGCGTCGGCGTGGAAGTGGCGTGGAAGCAATCCTTGCACGTGTGCAATGGCGCCGCCCGGCAGGCTCTGCCACAGGGCCCCGGGCGCACTGACGCATAGCCAGCCAGCTTTCCCCTTCGCCGACAGCTGCAGGACACCGTCGGTCCACACCTGGCATTGCCGACCGGAGAGTGTCCAGGCGGTAAGGCCGGCGTCCAGCGACAGTCGGCCGGAAAGGGTGAGGATGGCACTGTGCCAGGCGGATGGAATGCGGACTCGGGTTCCACTGCCCTTGCAGATCGCGAGATGGAAGCTGTCAGCTGCATGTCTTGCAAGGTTGAGCGACTGGTCGGCCAGCAGCAGGTGATGCCATATCCTCAATGTTCCTCCTGTCGTGCCCGCGGCATGGGTGACGATGCCCGCGCCGTCGGGCGCGATTCGACACGAGATTCCTTTCGCCACGTCCTACGGGGTTAGACGCAGGCAGCAGCCAAGGCCTCAGTACAAGCTGCGAGGGTTACGGTCACGATCGGGCACTGCAGCAGTGCGGCTGCCTTCTTTACCCTGGTTGGCACGCTTGCCGTCCATTACGGCGTAGCCGCGCGCTCGAGCCTGCTCTGCGGGTGGACGCGGGACATACCTCGCGACTGGAAATCCGGCATGCGGCCTGTGCCACCTGTCACCGCCAGCTGGATGTTGAAGGCGGGGGAGCGCAGGGGCGCGGCATCCTCACCTGGTGTCATGGGCGGTAGCCGATGAGGTGCTTGCTGGTCGCAAGGAGGTCACGGTTAAATCCGGGGAGCTTGCGATGACTTGGCCGTTGCCATGCCGGAAATGGTGGCATCCCGCCACCGGCATCGAACCCGCGATGAAAAGCCGGCGTGCGTTGTTCCACGGTGGTGTGCGAAAGCGCGCTTCACTGCGTGACTTGCGCCCGTGTTTACCTCGCCGTTGCTGCCTGCAGCGGGGGCTGGAACGGGGTCGCAGCCTGGCGTCGCGCCTGGCTGGCAGTGCAGCAATAGGCCTGTTTGAAGAAGCGGCAGAACGCACTCTCGGTTTCGAAACCCAATGCATCTGCGACCTCGCAGATGGACAGGTCGGTTGTGCAGACCAGGTCCCATGCGCGTTTCAGCCGCAGGCGTGTCGCATACTCGAACGGGGTTTCGTTGAATACATCCCGATAGACGCGAATGAGGTGTGGCGGCGAATAATTTGCGATTGCCGCGAGTTGGTTGAGGTCCAACCTG
>Ga0308157_10006087_pt1 | contig 14656 bp, 10 predicted proteins | sample PhyBR1_FD_201035 | JGI IMG/M metagenome (GOLD analysis project Ga0308157, IMG submission 201035) | Phyllosphere microbial communities from UC Gill Tract Community Farm, Albany, California, United States - DLSLB.R1 | ecosystem: Host-associated > Plants > Phyllosphere > Unclassified | place: USA...
CTGCCCTACTTTTGAGCCAACCTTCAAGCATTCTTCCTCATGACTCCTGCTGCTGCCCCCACTGCCCGTCCGTCCGCCGCATTCGTTGCCGCCTCCTGGTTTGCCCTGCTTGCGGGCATGGGCGGCTTTTTGGTGGGCCTTTTCAACGCCACCATGGCGCTCAATGAAAAGGGCTACTATTTCACCGTGCTCATGTTTGGCTTGTTCGCCGTCATCTCCCTCCAAAAAACGGTGCGCGACCAAATTGAGAAAATCCCCGTCACGAACCTCTACTACGGCCTGGCCTGGTTTGCCACGCTGCTGCCCATCGCCCTGCTCATTATCGGCCTCTGGCACGCCACCCTCACCCTCAGCGAAAAAGGCTTTTACGGCATGGCATTTTTGCTGAGCTTGTTCGGTGCCATCGCCGTGCAGAAGAACACGCGGGATATGGGCGCCACACCGAAGAATTCTTCTATCGAGGTAGAATAAGCTAGTCTTTCTGGTTCCTAAACAGAAAAGCCACGGGCTGTACCGTGGCTTTTCTGTTCCTTATACTTTGGGTTTATAGTAATAAGGCGGATTAGGATTAACTAGCTCGGTAGGTCTCCCAGCCCATTTTGTTCTTGATATCAGTTGGCAGGTAGTTCCGAAGCATTTTGTATTGCATGCTATGTAGCAAGGAATAAGCTCCAGTATCAACGTTGCCGATGTAAGTAACCACTTCTTCCAGCGAAGTATAGTGCATAGGCTGATGAAAAAATCTATTAAATTCTTCAATAGCTTTTGTTATAAAAACTAAATCCCGCAAACTAATTTCGACTTTCCTGTCGGCGGCAATTTCATCTAAACCGTAAAGGACTTGGGCTTCCACTGAAGTATATTGTTCCATTAGCTTTCCGCTAGCTAGTTTGCTGTGTATTAAAAATTTAATTACTTCCGCGCCGGCTTACTGCCCATCACAAACTCCAGCGTGCCGCCCTGCCGCACCTCGCTCACCGGTAGAAAGGGCCTAGCCAGCAGCTTCCCATTGAGCTTGGCTGACTGCACGTAGACGTTTTTATCGCTCTGGTTTTTCACCGTTACGGTGAAGGTTTTGCCCTCGCCGACTTGCAGCACGGCGCCGTGCACGGCGGGGCTACCCAGGGCGTACTCGCCCGAGGCGGGGGCGACGGGGTAGAAGCCCAGGGCCGAAAAGATGTACCAGGCCGACATTTGGCCGCAGTCGTCGTTGCCGCCAAGGCCATCGGGTCCCTGGTGGTACATCTTGTTCAGAATCATGCGGATGCGGGGCTGGGTTTTCCAGGGCTGGTTGGTCCAGTTGTAGAGATAGGCGGCGTGGTGGGCGGGCTCGTTGCCGTGCACGTAGTTGCCGATGATGCCGTCGCGGGTGATGTCCTCGGTTTCGGCGAAGAACTTGTCGGGCAGGTTCATCGTGAAGAGCGAATCGAGGTGGGGCACGAAGCGGGCGTTGCCGCCCATCTTGGCGATGAGGCCGCTAGGGTCGTGGGGCACGTAGAGGCTGTAATTCCAGGCGTTGCCCTCGATGTAGGCGGGGTCGCTGGTAGTCAGCACGTCAAACTTGGCCCGGAAGGAGCCGTCGGCCGAGCGCGGGCGCATGAAGCCGATGCGGGCGTCGTACACGTTCTGCCAGTTGGTGGCGCGCTGGCTGAATTCCTGCTCCATGTCATTGCGGCCCAACTTCTTAGCCGCCTGCGCGATGCAGTAGTCGTCGAAGGCGTATTCCAGCGTTTTCGATACCGAGGCGCCGTTCTGGTCTTCGGGCACGTAGCCTTTATCTAGGTACAGGCCAAGCCCGTCGTACCAACGCTGGCGGGCGGTAGTGACGCAGGCGTCGAGGGCCTTTTGCTGGTCGAAGGGCGCGTTGCCGAGCACGATGGCATCGCAGAGCACCGGCACCGAGTGGTAGCCTATCATGCACCAGTTTTCGTTGGCGTAGTGGCTCCACACGGGTAGCATGTGCTCGGCGCTTTGGTCGAAGTGCGCGAGCATGCTTTGGGCCATGTCGGCGTTGCGGCGGGGCTGCACGAGGTTGTAGAGCGGGTGCAGCGCCCGGTAGGTATCCCAGAGCGAGAAGGTGGTGTAGTTGGTGAAGCCCTGGGCCAGGTGGGTATTCTGGTCGAGGCCGCGGTACTGGCCGTCCACGTCCTGGTAGGTAGTCACGCCGGTAAAGGCATGGTACATAGCCGTGTAGAAATTCTCTTTATCGACCCGACGCGGCGAGCTGATAGTGATTTTGCTAAGCTCCTGCTGCCACTGGGCCTGGCCTTTCTGGCGGTAGTCGGCGAAGTTCCAGCCGGGGGCTTCGGCCTGCAAGTTGGCCAGAGCGCCAGCGGTGCTCACGGGCGAGAGGGCCAGTTTCAGCTTTATTTGCTGGCCCGCTAGGATAGGGCCGAAGTCGAAGTGCATCCGCAGCTGATGCGCGGCTAGGTCGGGCCAGTTGTGCGCCTGGTCGAAGCGGCCCCAGAAGCCGCGGTAGGCCTGCTTGGCGTCGTAATTCTTGCTGCCGTAGGTTTTGAAGGGCCGCGAAAAGCTGAGCGCAAAATACACCGTGCGGGTGCGGCCCCAGCCGCTGGTTTGGCGGTAGCCGGTCACGAGCGAGTCGTTTTCGACCCGCACGAACGTCCAGGTATTCTTGCCAGGGTAGTTATAGATTCCGGCCATTAAGTCCAGAATAATGTGCGATTCGGCCGCCTGTGGAAAGGTGTACTGGTGCACGCCGACCCTAGTGGTAGCCGTTAATTCAGCCAGAATATCGTGGTCGGCGAGCCGCACCTTGTAGTAGGCCGGCTCGGCCACCTCCGTGGCGTGCGAGTAAGCCGAGCGGTAGCCGCCGAGCGGCCGGTCGGCCGTGCCGGGGTTCAGCTGGAGCGGCCCGGTGGTGGGCATCACCAGAAAATCGCCGAGGTCGGAGTGGCCCGTGCCGCTGAAGTGCGTGTGGCTGAAGCCCACGATAGTGGGGTCTTTGTACTGATACCCCGCGCAGTAGCTATAAATATCGGGGTTGTACTTGCCGTTTTGCTCGTAGCTGATGGTGTCGGTATCGGGCGAGAGCTGCACCGCCCCGAAGGGCACCGTGGCGCCGGGGTAGGTGTGGCCCATGCGGGCGGTGCCCACCAGCGGGTGGGCGTACTGCACCAGGTTTTCTTGGGCGCGCAGGGCTAGCGGGAAGAGGAGGGTGGCTAGGGGCAGCAGGTACTTCATAGGGTAAAGAAAAGCAACTCGTCCAAATCAGGGGTCGTTTGGCAGGCCGGGTTGCGGCTAGCCCTGGCGCGGCCCCGAAAGCAAGCAGGCCCCTGGAAACTCCAGGGGCCTGCTTGCCTCAGTATACATGCTGCCCCTAGTTATCAGTAAGTGACTTAGTCGCTACTATGGCAGGGGGTACAAGTGCCGGCCGCCGGGGCGGCCAAGCAACTCAAGCCGTTTTGGCGGCCGTGAAGTTGAGCCCGAAGTAGAGCGTTTCTTTCAGCAGCGGGTTGCGGCGCCAGATGGCATCTTCGCGGGCCAGCAGGGCGGGGGCGTTGCCGTTCTTGAATAAAAAAGGCGGAAACAGTCGGATGTACTGCACATCGGCCTCCGCAATGCAGAGGCCTTTTTGAGCCAGCTCGCGCTGCCAGGTGGCCAGGTTGCGAATATTCTCGTTGCCGATGGTAATGTTCTTTTTCAGCGTCTCATCGTAAATTTCGATGATGCGCTTATTGCCCCGGCGCAAGTACAGCTTCAGGTTCTGCACCACGTTGCCGCCGTTTTCCTCCACCACTACGAGGTTGCCACCGGGCCGCAGGGCGCGGCAGAAAATGGCCAAAGCATCCTGCAACGGCTCGAGGTGGTGCAGGGTGTCCTGAATAATGATGTGGTTGTAGGACGCGGGCGGGGGCGGCGAGTCGAACAGGTTTTCGTAGCTGTAGGTGAAGCCCGACACGTCGCCGAACTGCGCCCAGTAGCGCAGGCGCTCCGGAAGCTGGGCAAAGTAAAACTCCAGCGTGGTGCCGTGTACTTTGTACCCATTGAGCGCCAGGAAGATGGCCGTGGTGCCGTAGCCGCAGCCGCAGTCCCAGATGGTGGCTTGCTTATCGGGCAAATGGGCCAGAATGTAGTGCAGGCGCTGCACCACGTAGGCCTTGCGAAACTCGAAGCTAGCCGGGTTGGCCAGCATCTTGTAGTAGCTGGTAAGCTGGGGGTTGCCGCGTAACTCGTCGAGAAACAAGTCAAAAAACGTACTGACGGTCATGAGCAACGAAAGGCGCCGGAAACAAAAAAGCAAGTTCGGCAGCCAGGGGCGTAGGCTGGCCGCGCGGCGAAAATAAGGCCTGGCCGGCACTAGGGCCGCATTGCGGCCCTAGTGCCGAGCTATAAATCGGCAATAAGCAGCGCGCTACCCAGGGGCTGGCGGGCTAGCCGCGCTGCACTTTGTAGAGCTTGGCGCCGTACAAAAACACCACTACGTAGCAGATAATGGGCAGGTAATAGGCGTGGGCCACGCTCACATCGGCCACCGGGCCCATCACAAAGCGCGGAAACAGCGCCGCGCCCACCACACCCATCACGATGAAGGACGAGGCGAGCTGCTTGTGCCGCCCCAGGTCTTTCAGCCCCAGGCTATAGATGGTGGGAAACATGATGCTGAAAAAGAAATTGAGCCCGATGAGCGCCCCAAACGATACCCAGCCCCAGTGCTGGGCCACCACTACGCACAATACCATATTGGCCACCGCCGCGCCGGACAGCAGCCGGTTGGGGGCGATAAAGCGCATGAGGTAGGTGCCCAGCAGGCGGCCCACCATCATGCCCACCAGGCTGAGGGAGAAGAAGTAGGCCGCCACGTCGTTGGCCAGGTGGGGCAGCCCCGGCGCAAGGCCCACGGTACGCTCAAACAGCGTGCCCACCTGCCAGAAGCCCTGCACGGCCGGCCCCGGCTTCAGGCCCATGTAGTCGGTGCCGTAGTTGATGAAAAACGCCCAGGTGCCGCCCTGCGCCGCCGTGTTGAAGAGCTGGGCCACGCAGGCCCACACGAAGTGCTTGTGCTGAAACAGCCCTTTGCCGGTGCCGGGGGCGGTGGGAGCGTCGAGCGTGTGCTCGGCATTGAGCGGGGGCACTTTGACAAAGGCAAAGGCCAGGCCGATGCAGCCCACCACCGTGCCGATGATGGTGTAGAGCAGCTTCACGGACGATAAATCGCCGGCCGCGTGGGTGCCGCGCAGCACGAAGTAGCCCCCGATGAGCGGCCCCGACACCGCCCCGATGCCGTTGATGCCGTGCGAAAAAGTAATGCGCTGGTCGGAGCTGGCCGGGTCGCCGAGGCCGTCCAGAAACGGGTGCGCCACGGCCTCCAGCGTGCCCAGGCCGCAGGCCAGCACAAACAACGCCACCAGCAGAAACGTGAAGGACGCCGCGTTGGCGGCCGGCACCATCAGGAACGCCCCGGCCGCGTAGAGGCCCAGGCCCAGGATAACGCCTTTCTGGTAGCCAAAGCGCTTCATAAACCAGCCGGCGGGCAGGCCCATCACGAAGTAGGCCCCGAAGGTGGCGGCCTGCACGTAGGCCGAGTTGGCCTTGCTGATGTGCAGTACCTGCTGAAAGTGCTTGTTGAGGATGTCGGTCATCGTGACGCCCAGCCCCCAGAGCATGAACAGCGACACCACGAAAATAAACGTGAGCAGGTAGCGCCGCTCGGTAAAGGGCGGCGGAGTGGCGGTAAGCAGTTGGGGCATAAGCAGGGAAAAGGCGCGGGCCAGCGCGGCCGCGCGAATAGTCCAGGCTTTAACCCTAATTAGCAGGTTTAGTTGGGCCGCTACCCCGGCTCGCCCGCTACCTTGCGCCCGCTGGCCGCTAAAGCGCCCCGCCACCGGATGAAAGCAATTGACAATCTGGCCGCCTGGGGCCTTGGCAAACGGCGGTAGCCGGCCTGGCCAAGGAGACCATCGTGCGCTTCTCCTTAGCATACCCCGGCTACCAGACCGTGCTGGCGTACCCGCCCGCCCGGCCAGCTACCTGCTCAAATACCCACCCAAATCCGAGATGCTGGCGATGCCCAGCTGGCTGGCCTGCTGCCGCCGCATGAGCAGGCAATAAGCATTGTTGAACCCTAGCGGCGCGCGCCAGGCCAGGCCGTAGCGGCGCGCAAACTCGGCCTGCACGTACGTAAACACCGCCGCCGGGCGCCCGCCCAGCGAGTCGAGCACCGCCGCCGAGGGTTGCAGCAACACTTGTAAACCCGTGCCGGTGTACTCGGGGTACAGGTCAATCTGGCCGCCGCGCAGGGCCTCGAAGCAGATGGTGGTGCCGCCGAGGCCCGTTTTGGTGGCCACCGCCAGGTCGGTGTTGCCCCGGATGAGGGCGGCGTACATTTCGACGAGAATGTACTGCTCGGCAAAAATCTTGGACCCTAGCCGCACTACGGCCGCGCCGGCCGGCAGCGGGCGCGGGGCCTTCCAAAGGCCGGCGCGGCGCAGCCAGGCCAGGGCCACGGCCCGGGGCTCGCGGTGCAGGTAATCGACCTGATAATTCAGGTTAGTCATGGCCGAGTCGGAGAGCCGGCCGCTGAGCTGGTCGAAGACGGAACCCAGCTCGGGGTGGGCGCGCAGCAGGGCGGGGCGCACGAGGGGCGCCGCGTAGTAGGGCGGCAGGGCGTGGCGGTCATCGCGCAGCACTTGCAGGCCATAGGCCCGGATGCGGCCATCGGTGGAGTAGCCGTCGATAACGTCCACGTTGGCGGCGCGGGCGGCCTCGTACACCAGGGCGGGGGCTAGCACCACATTGGGCAGGTGGGTGAGGCCGTAGGCTTGGGTGAGGCCCGGCAGGCAGTCGGCCCGCCCGATAAACTCGGGGCTGAAGCCCGCCCGCAGCCGGCCCGCCGCCTGCGGCAGCCAGTAGCCGGCCGCCAGCAGGGGCAGGGCCAGCAGCAGCCCGCCCCCCACGGCCCGCAGGCGCCGGGCCGATATTTTTTCCAGCGCGCCCAGCCCCGCATCGAAGGCCAGGGCCAGCCCGGCGGCCGGAACGGCGCCCGCCAGTATCATCACCGGGTTATTGAGCGCGATGCCGCCGAAGATGAACTCGCCCAGCCCGCCAGCGGCCACGTAGGCCGCCAGCGTAGCCACGCCCACGTTGATAACCGTGGCCGTGCGAATGCCCGCCATGAGCACCGGCAGCGCCAGCGGCAATTCTACGCGCCGCAAAATCTGCCCATCCGTAAAGCCCAGCCCGCGGGCGGCCTCCACCACGGCCGGCGGCACCCCCTGGATGCCGGCCACCGTGTTGCGAATAATGGGCAGCAGCGAATACAGCACTAGCGCCAGAATGGCCGGCTCTTTCCCGATGCCCAGCAGCGGAATTAAAAAGCCCAGCAGCGCGATGCTGGGCACGGTTTGCAGCACGCCGGCCACACCCAGCACCGCCGGCGCCCAGCGCGGCCGCCGCGTGAGCCACAGCCCCACCGGCACGCCCACGGCCACGCCCAGCAGCAGCGCCGCCGCCGTGAGGGCCACGTGCTGCACTATTTGCTGGCCCAGCTTGCCGGCCTGCGCGTGCCAGAAGGTGAAGAGGTCGGTAAAAAGGTGCATAGGGGTTGGGGAAGAGGGGCAGGTTGAAATGAAGCCCATAAAAAGCGCCCGTCAGGCTCAGCAACGTGAAGCCTCTCGCCCACGCCGCTAGGGGGGCTACCCACTGAGGCGCCCGTCAGATTCGGCAACGCGAAGCCTGACGGGCGCCTCAGTGGGTAAGGGCTAAATTTTGCCTTCGGCCAATCCTTGCTGAAACCCGTCCAGAAACAGCCCCACGTGGTAGCCATCGGCCAGGGCGTGGTGCACATTTACGGCCACGGCCATGCGCTGGGTGGCGCCGGCCGCGAATACCTGGCCGAAGGAAAGCTTGGGCGCGCTGTCGGGAAACTGAAAGCTGCGGGCGTGGGTGAGGCCCGTAAACTGCACCCACGGAATGGCCGAGCAGTGCAGCACGTCGGGCCGGGCGGTGCGCTCGCTCAGGCCCAGGCCGCTGGTGGCCTGGATGGCCGCGATTTCGGCCTGCGCGCCGGCCACAAAATCGGCCAGGCTAGCCCGCTGCTCGATGAAGGAAAAGCTGAACGTGTGGTCGGGCCGCCCAATGGTGGCCGAGGCGTGCACCCGGTCGTAGGTGTACACCTGGCCCTGCTCGATGCGCTGGCGAAACGCCTCGATGGCGTTGGCGGCCTGCACGGCGTGGTAGAGGTAGTAGAGGAAAAACGAGACCCCTAGCCGCCGCGCCTCGGCGCGGGCGGGGGTGCAGTCAATTTCCGCTACCAGTCCAAAAAACGGTTCGTCGAATTTCGAGAAGAACTCGAAATGCTCGCGGCGGGGCCAGGTGGCCAGGTCGATGGGGTGGCGCATGGGCGGCAAGTTCGGTAATTTTGGGGCTTCTATTCAGATTGGCGGCCGTTCGGCGGCCCGTTTTTGCCCCGATTCATGCTTTTGCGCCAACCCCAGCTCCTTGCCTTCGATGCCGACGATACGCTGTGGCCCAACCAGCCGCACTTTGACCACGTGGAGCGCGAGATGTGCGCCATCCTGGCCCACTGCGGCGACCCCGCCACCATCGGTGCCCACCTCTACCAGGTGCAGCGCCACAATATGCACCTCTACGGCTACGGCGCCAAGTCCTTGATGCTGACCATGACGGAAACCGCCATCCAGCTCACCGACGGGGCCGTGACGGGCCGCGAAATCCAGCAACTCTTCGACCTGGGCAAGCGCCTGCTCGACTTTCCCATCGAGCCCCTGCCCGGCGTGGTGGAGGTGTTAACTGAGTTGAAGCGCCGCGGCCACCGCCTGATGGTGCTCACCAAGGGCGACCTCTTCGACCAGGAAAGCAAGCTGGCGCGCTCGGGCCTGGGCGATTTTTTTGCCTGGGTTGAGATTGTGAGCGAGAAAAACCCCGCCACCTACCAGCGCGTGCTCACCCGCCACGGCGTGGACCCCGCCGCGTTCCTGATGATTGGCAACTCGCTCAAGTCGGATATTCTGCCGGTGCTCGCCGTGGGCGGCCAGGCCATCCACGTGCCCTACCACACCACCTGGGTGCACGAGGAAGTACCCGCCGAGCAGCTCGTGGGGCTGAACTTTGGAAGAGTGGAGCAGCTGACCGACGTGCTGGCTTATCTGTAAGTAGCGCGAAGCTTCCGCTTCGTGCGCGCGCGCAGCGCGCAGGCGGAACCGGACGACCCTGGCGCGGGATGCTCGCTGCGCTCACACGCGAAGCGGAAGCTTCGCGCTACTACTCGGCTAGCCCAGGCTTTGCCCGAAGGCCGCCAGCAGCGCCCCCAGCGCCACGGCCGCGTCGGCCACGCGCAGGCTAGCCGCGCCGGTATCGCTGAGCAGGGCCACGGCCTCCTGCACGCTGGCGGTGGGCGGCAGGCTGGGCGCCTCGGCGGGCGCGGCTAGGGTCGCTTTATCCAGAAAGGGTAGGACCTCGGCCAGGGTGGTTACGCGCATTTCGAGGGCCAGGCGCTCGGCCTGGAAGAAGCTGCGCACGAAGTCATTGGCCGGCTGGCGCAGCAGCTCGCGGGGCGGGCCGAGCTGCTGAATCTTGCCGTTGTTGAGCAGCATAATGCGGTCGGCCAGCTCGAAGGCTTCCTGCACGTCGTGGGTCACGAGCACCACCGTTTTGCGGCGCAATTCATCCAGCTCGCGAAAGTCGCGCCGCACGGCGGCCCGCGTTATCGGGTCGAGCGCCCCGAAAGGCTCATCTAATAAAATAACCGGTGGGTCGGCGGCGAGCGCCCGGGCTAGCCCCACCCGCTGCGCCTGCCCCCCCGAAAGCTGGGCCGGCAGCATGGCCGCGAAGCGGGCGGCCGGCAGGTGCAGGCGCTCGAGCAGCTCGGTGGTGCGGGCGGCCGTTTCGGCGGCCGGGCGGCCTAGCAGGCCAGGCACCACGGCCACGTTCTGGGCCACGGTGTAGTGCGGCAGCAGCCCTACTTGCTGAATAACGTAGCCGATGCCGCGCCGCAGCGCCGCCGGCGCCTGCTGGCGCACGTCGCGGCCGTTGAGCTCAATCGTGCCGCCGTCGGGCTCAATAAGGCGGTTAAGGGTTTTGAGCAGCGTGGTTTTGCCGCAGCCGCTGGGGCCGAGCAGCACCAGGGTTTCGCCGGCGGCTACTGCAAAGGACAAGTCATCGACCACCACCTGCGCCCCGAAGCGCTTGGTGAGGTGCGACACGCGAATAGTAGGCGGGGAGGGCATCGGGGGAGAGGGGTGGCCGGCCGGCACCTGGCGGCGGGCAGCCAAGTTACGGCGGGCTACGGGGCGGGGCGGGGCCGGCGGGCCAATCGCAAATCAAGGGTAAGCCCTATTCAATGTCAGTAGCGTACCAAACCGCTGGCCGGCGACGTTGCCCGGTAGCCCGGCCGGTCCCGCATTACCCTAGCCCGCGTTTTCTCGCTACTTTTGACCGTTCGCGGCCGCGGCCCCTTTTGGCCCCGCCCGCCCCACCGAACCGCTGCCCCCATGAAGCTACCCCCCCGGCTCACGCTGGCCGCCGCCCTGCTGGGCGCCGCCGCCGCCGAGCCTCAGCTTGCCCACGCCCAGCTTACGCAAACCGCCACCGCGCCCGAGCGCTTCTTTCAGGAAGGCTTGGACCTCTTCGATAGAAAGCAGTACGGCGCCGCTCAGCAGGCCTTTCAGCAGTACCTGCACACGGCGCCCGCCCGCGTGGGCGAGCAGAGCGGCCCCGCCACTGCCAGCGGCCGCTTCGAGCGCCTCGCCGATGCCGAATATTACTACGCCGTGAGTGGCCTCTACCTGCTGCACCCCGATGCCGAGGGCCTCATCCTCGACTTTGCCCGCCAGCACCCGGCCCACCCACGCGCCGCCGTGGCGTATTTCGAGCTAGCCAAGTTTTACTACGACCAGCAGAACTACGGCCAGGCTAGCCTGTATTTTCAAAAAGTGGCCCCCGCCAACCTCAGCCAGAGCCAGCGGGCCGAGTCCGATTTCAAGCTGGGCTACAGCCACTTTCAGCTAAAAGAATACGACCAGGCGCGCATTCTGTTTGACCGCAACAAGAAGGAGGTCAGCCAGTACCGCTACGCCAGTGCCTACTACGCGGGCTACCTGGCCTTCCGGGCCGGCGACTACAACGCTGCCCGCACCGACCTGCTCGTGGCGGCCGAAAACGACGCCTACCGCGGCGTGGTGCCGGCCGTGATGACCCAGATTTATTACCGCGAGGGCAACTACGACGGCCTCATCAGCTACGCCACCAAGGCGTTGCAGCAAACCCCGCCGCCCACCAGCGCCGACGAGATTCAGCTGCTCGTGGGCGATGCCTATTACCAGAAGCAGGACTACAAGCAGGCTGGCCAGTACTTCGACCAGTACGCCGCCGCCCACAAGGGTAAAATTGAGCCGGGCCTGCAATACAAAATCGGCTTCGCTAACTACAAGGAGGGCGACTACCCGCACGCCATTGCCAACTTCAAGAACGTGGCCGCCCGCCGCGACTCGCTGGGGCAGAACGCCGCCTACCACCTCGGCCTGAGCTACCTGCAAGCCGGCCAGAAAACGGCCGCGCTGGCCGCCTTCGACGCCGCCCGCCAGAGCACGATTGAGAAAAGCGTGTCGGAAAACGCCACCCTCAAGTACGCCCAGGTGCAGTACGAGCTGGGCAACCTGCCCGAGGTAATTGCCGCCCTGCGCGACTTTCGCAAGAAGTACCCGCGCTCGAAAAGCCAGCCCGTGGTGGACCAATTGCTCAGCGATGGCTTCCTGTCGAGCACCGACTACGCCGAGGCTCTGAGCTATTTGGAGGGGCTAGGCGAGGACCGGGGCGATAAGCTCAACGGCACCTACCAGCGCATTGCTTACGCGCAGGCCGCCACGCTCTATAACAACGCCAACTACAGCCAGGCGCTGCCTCTGCTGGATAGGAGCCTGAAATACCCGCAGGACGATGCCCTGCGCGCCGCCGCCCAGGTGCTGCGCGGCGAAATCTACTCCGTGGGCCAGCAGTACCCCGAGGCCATTACGGCCTACGCGGCCGCCGCCCGCTCGGCCCGCCAGGGCGGCGTGAGCGACGAGGAAATCCAGTACGTGCAGCTGGCCCGCTACGGGCTAGGGTATGCCTACTACAACACCAAGCAGTACGAGAAGGCCCGCCCGCAGTTCCAGGCCTTTCTGAACGACGCGGCCGCCAAGCCCACCGACCCCAACTACTACGACACCACCCTGCGCCTGGCCGATACCTACTACGTGGCCAAAAACTACCAGCAGGCGCTCGATTTGTACGATAAGGTCATCCAAGCCAACGCGCCGGACAAGGACTATGCCTACTACCAGAAGGGCCTGACGCTAGGCCTGCTCGGCCGCAAGGACGAGGCTAGCCAGACACTGGCCAGCCTGCTCAAGAGCAACCCCGACTCGCGCTACGCCGAGCAAGCGGTGTTTCAGCAGGCGCAGCTCGATTTTCAGGCCGGCGACTACGCCCCGGCCGCCGAGGGCTTCACCCGCCTGATTCAGAACCGGCCCACTTCCAGCCTGTTGCCCGATGCCTACCAGCGCCGGGGCGTGGCCTACGCCAACCTCGAGCAGCAGGACAAGGCCGTGGCCGACTTCCAGAAAGTGCTGACCGACTACCCGCGCAGCACCGCCGCCCAGCAGGCCCTCTACAGCCTGCAGGAAAGCCTCACGGCCCTGGGCCGCACCGAGGAGTTCGACCAGGCCCTGGCTAGCTTTAAGGCGCAGAACCCCAACAGCAAGGCTACCGAGAGCGTCGAGTACGAGGCCGCCAAGTCGCTGTACCTGGCCGAGAAATACAGCCAGGCGCTGCCCCGCGTGCAGGCCTACCTCAAGCAGTACCCCGACAACGCGCTGGCCCCCGACGCCCGCTTTATCCTGGCCGACTCGTACCGGCGCACCGGCAATAAAGCCCAGGCCCTGCCGCTGCTCAAAGCCGTGGTAACCGAGAATAAGAGCGAGTTTGTGAACCGCGCTGTGGGCCGCGTGGCCGATTTGGAGCTCGAAAACAAGAATTACCCCGAGGCCATTAAGTACTACGAGCGCCTGCGCACGGCCTCCGGCAACCGCCGCGAGGTAGCCACCGCTACGCTCGGCCTGCTGCGCGCCTACTACGACGGCGGCAACTATGCCCAGGCCCGCAGCACCGCCACCGACCTGGCGGGGCTAGCCGGCGCCACCGCCAACGCCGGTAACACCGCCCTGCTTTACCAGGGCAAGGCCGATTTCAAGCTCGGCAACCTCGACCAGGCCGCCACCGAGCTGGCCGCCGCCGTAGCGGCCGCCCCCAGCGACGCCACCGGCGCCGAGGCCCAGTACACGCTGGCCGAAGTCCTGTTCAAGCAGAAGAAATACGACGAGGCCATCACCCAGGCCTTCAAGGTGAACGCCAACTACAGCGCCTACGAGCTGTGGCAGGGCCGCGCCTTTTTGCTACTCGCCGACGTGTACACCGCCCAGCGCGACATTTTCCAGGCCCGCGCCACGCTCAACTCGGTTATCGATAATAAATTCCCGGTGGCTGAGGTAATCGAGGGCGCCCGCCAGCGCCTCGCCGTCCTGCCCGCCAGCGACGACGCGCCCGCCGCTGAGGAGCCCGCCAAACCGGCGCCCGCTAGGCCCGCCGCCCCCGCCAAGGCTAGCCCCGCCGCGCCCGCCAAAACGACCCCGGCCAAGGCGCCAGCGCCCCCCAAAACGCCCGCCCGCAAACCCGTTAAGTAGCGAAAAAAACGGGCTAGCCCGGTGCGCCCGCGCAGCGGGGCCAGCCGGTTGACAAACGTAAGCTGCTTAGCAGCGCGCTGGTATAAATTCTGTGTTAATGAAACGCTTACAGGTGATAAAATCAAGCTTTACTTCCGCTGCCGGCCGGCCCCTGCTGCTGGCTGCTGGCCTGAGCGGGGCCCTGGCGCTGGGCGCGCAGGCGCAGACCCAGCCCGGTAAGGGCCGGGCGCGCGGCACCATCCAGGACGCCGAGATTGAGATTGTGAAGGACCGGGTAAACACTTTACCCGAGGCCACCCGCAACTTCGAGAAAATCCGGCTCGCGCCCCCGCCCAAGCCCACCCGGCAGGTCACCTACACCTACCCCGATTTCCGGCTGCCCGCCACCCGTCTCAACCCGGCGGTGCAGGTGCTTACCGTGGCCCAGGAAGAGCTGGAGCCCCTCACCGGCAACTACGTGAAGCTGGGCCTGGGCAACTACGGCTCGGTCTACGCCCGCGCCCACCTGCACTCGACCCGCAACGAGCAGTATAGCTACGGCCTCGACGTGCGCCACAACAGCTCGAAAACCGGCCCCGTCGACGGCCAGAATTCGGGCGCCAGTCTCACCAGTGCCACAGCCACCGGCGAGTACTACCTGGGCAGCGCCGCCTTGGGCGGCGCCCTCGACTTTGCCCGCGATGTCTACCACTTCTACGGCTACGACCGCAGCAAGCTAGCTAGCGAGCCCAGCCCCGACGACATCAAGCAGACCTTCACCCGCTTCGGCGCCCGCGCCTACGCCCGCAACCGCGCCACCGATGCGGCCTTGCAGTACGAGGTAGGGCTGGGGTACAAGTACTTCGGCGACCGCTTTGGCGTGAGCGAAAATAACCTGCTAGTCAATGGCAAGGCTGGCTACGCGCTCAGCGAAACCAGCCGCATCACCCTCGATGCGCAGGGCTCGTTTATCTCCG
>Ga0308157_10006089_pt1 | contig 14655 bp, 12 predicted proteins | sample PhyBR1_FD_201035 | JGI IMG/M metagenome (GOLD analysis project Ga0308157, IMG submission 201035) | Phyllosphere microbial communities from UC Gill Tract Community Farm, Albany, California, United States - DLSLB.R1 | ecosystem: Host-associated > Plants > Phyllosphere > Unclassified | place: USA...
AATGGCAGAACTATCGATCAGCCCCGACGTCATCCGTGACGCGCTGAAGGACTTCGCCGCTGCGTACGAGCCCACCGGCGCCGCAGCGACCGAGGTCGGAACCGTCATCGACGCGGCAGACGGCATCGCGCACATCGAGGGCCTGCCCGGCGTCATGGCGAACGAGCTCCTGACGTTCGAAGGCGGCACGCAGGGCCTCGCACTGAACCTCGACGAGAGCGAGATCGGCACCGTCGTGCTCGGTGACTTCGCCGGGATCCAGGCCGGTCAGGAAGTTCGCCGCACCGGCGAGGTCCTCTCGGTCGCCGTCGGTGACGGTTACCTCGGACGCGTCGTCGACCCGCTCGGCAACCCGATCGACGGTCTCGGCGAGATCGCCTCCGAAGGCCGCCGCGAGCTCGAACTGCAGGCGCCTGGCGTCATGCAGCGCAAGAGCGTGCACGAGCCGATGCAGACCGGCATCAAGGCCATCGACGCCATGATCCCCGTCGGCCGCGGTCAGCGCCAGCTCATCATCGGCGACCGCCAGACCGGTAAGACGGCCATCGCGATCGACACGATCATCAACCAGAAGGACAACTGGGCCTCCGGCGATGTCGACAAGCAGGTGCGCTGCATCTACGTCGCCATCGGCCAGAAGGGCTCCACGATCGCCTCCGTCAAGGGCGCGCTCGAGGACGCCGGAGCGATGGAGTACACCACCATCGTCGCCGCTCCCGCCTCGGACCCTGCCGGCTTCAAGTACATCGCGCCCTACACCGGATCCGCGATCGGCCAGCACTGGATGTACAGCGGCAAGCACGTCCTCATCATCTTCGACGACCTGTCGAAGCAGGCAGAGGCCTACCGCGCCGTCTCGCTCCTCCTGCGCCGTCCGCCGGGCCGTGAGGCTTACCCGGGCGACGTCTTCTACCTGCACTCCCGTCTGCTGGAGCGTTGCGCGAAGCTGTCCGACGAGCTCGGCGCCGGCTCGATGACGGGCCTCCCGATCATCGAGACCAAGGCGAACGACGTCTCGGCGTACATCCCGACCAACGTGATCTCGATCACCGACGGTCAGATCTTCCTGCAGTCCGACCTCTTCAACGCCAACCAGCGTCCGGCGGTCGATGTGGGTATCTCGGTCTCGCGAGTCGGTGGTGACGCTCAGGTCAAGAGCATCAAGAAGGTCTCCGGAACGCTGAAGCTGGAGCTCGCGCAGTACCGCTCGCTCGAGGCCTTCGCGATGTTCGCGAGCGACCTCGACGCGACCTCGCGTCGTCAGCTCGACCGAGGCGCTCGTCTGACCGAGCTGCTCAAGCAGCCGCAGTACTCGCCGTACCCGGTCGAGGACCAGGTCGTCTCGATCTGGGCCGGTACCAAGGGCAAGCTCGACACGATCGAGGTCTCGGACGTGCTGCGCTTCGAGCGGGAGCTGCTCGACCACCTGCGTCGCAACACCAAGGTGCTGGACACCCTTCGCGAGACGAACGTCCTCGATGACGACACCGCTGCCGAACTGGAGAAGCAGGTCGACGCCTTCCTGCTCGAGTTCCAGGGCGGCAAGGGCCAGTCCATCGGCGCCGTGGGCAACGAGGAGCACGCGGCCCAGGATGTGGACGACGTCAACCAGGAGAAGATCGTCAAGGGTCGTCGCGCGTAATCGCGTGAGGTACTGAAACATGGGCGCTCAACTCAGGGTCTACAAGCAGAAGATCTCTTCTGCTCAGACGACCAAGAAGATCACGAAGGCGATGGAGCTCATCGCGGCTTCGCGCATTCAGAAGGCGATGGCGCGCGTGCGCGCGTCGTCGCCCTTCGCTCGGGCCGTGACGCAGGCTGTCTCCGCCGTCGCGACGTACTCCAATGTCGACCACCCGCTCACTCGTGAGCCGGAGACGATCCGCCGGTCCGCCGTCGTGGTCTTCTCCTCCGACCGCGGACTCGCGGGTGCCTTCAACTCGCAGATCCTCCGCGAGGCGATGGAAGTGGGCGAGCTGATCCGTTCTCAGGGCAGCGAGCCGGTGTACTACCTCGTCGGTCGCAAGGCCGTCGGATACTTCCAGTTCCGTGGCATCAAGGCCGCTGCGGAGTGGACGGGCGACACAGACACTCCGCAGTTCAAGACGGCTGAGGAGATCTCGGCCACGCTGCTCGAAGCGTTCAACCGCGGCGGTGAGGATGGCGGCGTGGACGAGCTCCACCTCGTCTACAACCGTTTCGTCAGCATGATGACGCAGTCGCCGGAGACGGTGCGCCTGCTTCCGTTGGAGATCGTCGAGAACACCGAAGCCGCTGAGCCGAGCGGAGCGGTGTACCCGCTCTACGAGTTCGAGCCGGATGCCGAGACCGTTCTCGATGCGATCCTGCCGGTGTACCTGCAGAGCCGCATCTTCAACGCTCTGCTGCAGTCGTCGGCCGCCAAGCAGGCCGCGACGCAGAAGGCGATGAAGTCCGCCAGCGACAATGCCGACAAGCTCATCACTGACTACACCCGCCTGCGCAACAACGCGCGTCAGGCGGAGATCACGCAGCAGATCGCTGAGATCGTCGGCGGCGCCGACGCCCTCTCGAGCAAATAGACCATCAAGAAAGAGACGAAGATATGACCCCCACCGCCACAGCTGAGGCTGGGACCGCGGTCGTCGGGCGCGTCGCACGCGTCACGGGCCCGGTCGTCGATATCGAGTTCCCGCACGACTCGATTCCTGACATCTACAACGCGCTGAAGACCACCATCGTCATCGGCGAGGAGTCGACGGAGATCACGCTCGAGGTCGCACAGCACCTCGGCGACGACCTGATCCGCGCTATCGCGCTCAAGCCCACCGACGGCATCGTCCGCGGCCAGGAGGTGCGCGACACCGGCGAGCCGATCTCGGTTCCCGTCGGCGACGTCACCAAGGGCAAGGTCTTCAACGTCATCGGCGAGGTGCTCAACGCCGAGCCTGGCGAGCAGATCGAGATCACGGAGCGCTGGCCGATCCACCGTTCGGCTCCGCCGTTCGACCAGCTCGAGTCGAAGACCCAGATGTTCGAGACCGGCATCAAGTCGATCGACCTCCTCACGCCGTACGTGCTCGGTGGAAAGATCGGCCTCTTCGGTGGTGCGGGTGTCGGCAAGACCGTCCTCATCCAGGAGATGATCCAGCGCGTCGCACAGAACCACGGTGGCGTGTCGGTGTTCGCCGGAGTCGGTGAGCGCACCCGTGAGGGCAACGACCTCATCGCCGAGATGGAAGAGGCGGGCGTCTTCGACAAGACCGCCCTCGTCTTCGGTCAGATGGATGAGCCGCCGGGAACGCGTCTGCGCGTCGCCCTCTCGGCCCTGACGATGGCGGAGTACTTCCGTGACGTGCAGAAGCAGGACGTTCTGCTGTTCATCGACAACATCTTCCGCTTCACGCAGGCGGGTTCCGAGGTCTCCACGCTGCTGGGCCGCATGCCCTCCGCCGTGGGTTACCAGCCGAACCTCGCTGACGAGATGGGCCTCCTCCAGGAGCGCATCACCTCGACCCGCGGTCACTCGATCACCTCACTGCAGGCGATCTACGTCCCCGCCGATGACTACACCGACCCGGCTCCGGCGACGACCTTCGCGCACCTCGACGCGACGACCGAGCTCAGCCGTGAGATCGCGTCGAAGGGTCTGTATCCTGCCATCGACCCGCTGACCTCGACCTCGCGGATCATGGACCCCCGCTACCTGGGCGAGGACCACTACCGCGTCGCGACGACGGTCAAGCAGATCCTCCAGAAGAACAAGGAACTGCAGGAGATCATCGCGATCCTCGGTGTCGACGAGCTCTCCGAAGAGGACAAGATCGTCGTGTCGCGTGCACGTCGCATCCAGCAGTTCCTCTCGCAGAACACCTACATGGCGAAGAAGTTCACCGGTGTCGAGGGCTCGACGGTTCCGCTCAAGGAGACGATCGAGTCGTTCGACGCGATCGCCAAGGGCGACTTCGATCACGTTGCAGAGCAGGCCTTCTTCAACGTCGGTGGTATCTCCGACGTCGAAGAGCGCTGGGCTCAGCTCCAGAAGGAGAACGGCTGATCATGGCGCTGAAGGTCAGCCTCGTCTCCGCGGACGCGGAGGTCTGGACGGGAGAGGCCACGCTCGTCGTCGCCAAGACCGTCGAGGGCGAGATCGGCATCATGAGCGGTCACGAGCCGATCCTGGCGATCCTCGCCGAGGGTCAGGTCCGCATCACCCAGGCCGACGGCACCAAGGTGCTCGCGAACGCTCAGGACGGCTTCCTCTCCATGGAGGGAAGTCAGCTGACGATCGTCGCGGGCAACGCGGCACTCATCGCCTGAACACGCTCATCACGGACGCGCTCATCTGTCAGCCTCGAGCTGGCGGGTGGGCGCGTTCCCGTCTGCCCTTCCGACCCGTCCGAACCGGCACGGGCCCGACTTCGTGGAGCTCATGAAGATCCTCCTGCCGCCATCTGAGACGAAGCGCCCCGGAGGCGACGGCGCACCGTTGTCGATCGAGGAACTCGCACTGTCCGCCCTGGCCTCCGAGCGGGATGCCGTGACAACCGCCCTCGTGTCCCTCGCGGCTGATCCCGCTGCCGCCCGGCGCGTGCACAAGCTCAGCGATCGCCAGCTCGACGACATCGCCCATAACGCCGCGCTGCGTTCGGCGCCGACCATGGCCGCGGTCGATAGGTACACGGGCGTTCTCTACGACGCGCTGGATGCGTCGTCCTTGGATGCGGCGGCGAGACGCTGGCTGAACGGTCACGTGTGGATACATTCGGCGCCGTTCGGCCCGATAGCCGCGCTGGACGCCATCCCGATGTATCGACTCGCCGCAGGCACATCGCTGCCCGGCGTCGCGCCGCTGCGTCGTCATTGGGCCGACGCGACTTCGCAGGCGATGGCGCGGGAGGCGCCGCCGTTCGTCCTTGACCTGCGAAGCGAAGCCTATGTCGCGCTCGGACCGGTACCGGCATCCGTACCGTCGGCGTACGTGCGCGTGGTCACCGCCGAGGGACGCGCCCTCAATCATTTCAACAAGAAGGCCAAGGGCGAACTGGTGCGCGCTCTGGCGGAGGACCGACCGCGAGTGCGCTCTCTGGCGAGCCTCCTGGATTGGGCGGCAGCGCGACCCATCACGATGCGACGGGGTGCGCAGGCGGGCGTCGTCGAGCTCGTGACAGCGTCCTGAACGCCGCAGCGGCGCATGACGTGCCCGGTGCGCGTGTCGTTGCCAGGGGACGAATGACCCCGCTACCATGGCCAATGCGCGAAGCGAAGGCTTCGTTCTCGGGGGGCGAGGTACGCTTCCTCTGTCAAAAGGAATGTGAGTCTCATGTATTCCGACTATTCCGACTACTCCGGCATGAGCGCCGGGATTCTTGTTGTGACCGTACTCGTCAGCTTGCTGTTCGCCGCCGTCGGCTATGTCCTCACCTCGCTATTCCTTATGAAGATCTTCGAGAAGGCCGGCGTGCAGGGCAAGTGGCGCGCGTGGGTCCCCGTGTACAACAGCATGATCTTCCTCAAGCTCGGCGACCTCAGCCCGTGGCTGATCCTCTACGGGGTCGGCGCATCGCTGCTGCTCGGCTGGATTCCCTTCATCGGGCAGCTCGTGATCCTCGCGGCGGCCGTGCTCATGATCCTCGCGGCGTACCGCGTCGGTCAGAAGCTGCAGAAGGAAGGCGCCTGGGTCGTCCTCTACATCTTCCTCTCCATCGTCTGGCTCGGAATCATGGCCTTCGACAAGTCGCGCTGGAACACTCAGATCCCGCCGGCGCCGTGGGCAGGCAACGCGTTCTTCGGTGACCGCACCACGTGGGACGGCATCCCGGCTCAGCCTTCGGCTCAGGCCGCGCCCGGTGCCGCACCCGGCTACGGTGCAGCTCCGCAGGGCTACGCACCGCCGCAGGGCTACCAGCCGCCGGCTCCCGGGTACCAGCAGCCCAACCCGGGCTACCAGCAGCCAGGTGCGCCCGGTTACCAGCCGCCGGCAGCGCCCGCGACGCCGCCGGCATCGCCCGCGTCGCCGGTGACGCCGCCGCCTGCTCCGTCCGCGCCGCCCGCGGCACCGTCCACCCCGCCGGCTGCACCGACGACGCCGCCCGCGGCTCCGCCGGCACCGCCCGCAGCGCCTCCCGCGCCGCCGACGGACCCGACGCAGCCACCGGCCTGATGCGCTGACGAAGGACCCCCGATCTCGAGATCGGGGGTCCTTCGTCGTATCGGACCGATAGTCCGATAGCGTGGACACATGGTCATGTCGCAGCGTCGGGTCGGAGCTTCCGGTCTCCTCGTCTCTTCGACAGGTCTCGGATGCAACAACTTCGGTCGTGCAGGTACGGCGACCGAGACGCTGGACGGTGCACGAGAGGTCATCGTCGCGGCGATCGCGAACGGAGTCACCTTCTTCGACACCGCTGACATGTACGGCAAGGACCCCGGGCTCAGCGAGTCGCTGATGGGGGAGGCTCTGCAGGGCCGTCGGGATCGGATCGTGCTGGCGACGAAGTTCGGGCACGAGCGCGACATGGGGTACGACTTCCCCGGCGGACGCGGATCGCGGCGCTACATCCGACGCGCGGTAGAGGAGTCGCTTCATCGTCTGCAGACGGATTGGATCGACCTGTACCAGCTTCATCTTCCGGATCCGGAGACCCCGATCGCGGAGACGACGGATGCGCTCGATGAGCTCGTCCGTGAAGGCAAGATCCGCTACTACGGGCACTCCAACCTCCCCGGGTGGCAGATCACCGAAGCCGAGCTCACCTCGCGATTGCGCTCGAGCGGGCGCTTCATCTCGGCGCAGAATCACTACTCTCTGCTGGCCAGAGCCGCCGAACGAGAGGTGCTGCCGGCCGTCGAACGCCACGCTCTCGGGTTCTTCCCCTATTTCCCACTGCACAACGGACTGCTGACGGGCAAGTTCTCGCGCGAAGGCGGTCCGCAGGCGAGCCGGATCATGTCCGCGCGCCGGCACGTGTGGGACAACGCCCCGTGGGACGCGTTGGACGCGTACCGGGACTTCTGCACCGAGAGGGGCATCACGATGCTGGAGGCGACCTTCGGATGGCTTCTGGCACAGCCGGCGGTCTCCAGCGTCATCGCAGGGGCGACCTCGGCGGTTCAGATCGAGGCGAATGCGAGCGCCGCGGACGCGTGGACGCCGACCGCCGACGACCTCGCTCTCATCGACGGGATCTTCCCTCTGCCCGCCGACCCTGGCGCGCAGGTATGACGCAGTTCCACTACGATGTGTGAGAATCCTGCGGCCGCCCGTATCGCCGCATCCAATCCGGAGGAACCCTTTGTCTGAGACGTCCACGCAGACCCATCGCGTCGCGGCCCCGGATGGCGGCGAGATAGTTCTGACCTGGGCCGGAGTGACGGATACCGGGCTTCGACGCGACAACAATCAGGACGCTTTCCTGGCCCAGTTCCCGCTGTTCGTCGTCGCCGACGGCATGGGCGGGCACGCGGGTGGCGAGATCGCGAGCCAGAGCACGATCGCTCGCCTGCAGGAGGTCGTCGACTCGGGCGATGTCGGCACGTCCGCCATCGAGAATGCTCTCGCGCAGGCCGTGAGCGACATCGCCGCGCACCCGGAGACCACGGACGAGGGCACCGGCACAACCCTCACCGGAGTCTTCTTCGAGGTGACCGAGGACGAACCGCGGTGGATATCGCTGAACATCGGCGACTCCCGTGTCTACCTGCTGCGCGATGAGCGGCTGGTACAGGTGACCACCGATCACTCCGTGGTTCAGGAACTGATCAGCTCTGGTCGACTGAGTGCGGAAGAGGCGGAGAGCCACCCGTACAGCAACGTCATCACCCGCGCCGTCGGAGCGAGCGAGCTCACGCCGCCCGACTACCTCGGCATCGAGGTGCTCGACGGCGATCGGTTCGTGATCTGCTCGGACGGCCTGACCAAAGAGCTCACCGACTACGGCATCCAGCATTTCCTGCGGGAGGAGAACGATCCCGCAGTGGCGGTCGACGCCATGCTGGCCGCAGCGCTGGAGAACGGCGGGCGCGACAATGTCACGCTGATCATCGTGCAGGTGCAGCGCACCGGACACGATCGCGCCACCGACGAGGCCGCGGAGCAGTCGTCCTCCACAGCGGAGGACACTGCCGAATAGTCCGCCGGAGCTGTGGAGAACGGCATCTGCAGGCCGCGGATGCCGTGCAATGAGGTCATGGACCTCGAACCTCTCACGCTCCCCGTCTCGGCGCCGGAGCCCCGACGTCAGCCGATCCCTGTGCTGGCAGCCGTGGTGCCGATCGCGGCAGGTGTCGTCCTCTGGCTCATCACCGGTTCGATCTTCTCGCTCTGCTTCGCGGCGCTCGGCCCGTTGATGATCGCCGCATCGCTGCTCGACGGGCTGCGCATCCGGCGTCGGGAGCGGCGCGCGGCGGCCGCCGATGAGACCGCAGGTTGGCGCCGCGCAGAGCAGGACCTGCTGCGCCAGCATCAGAGCGAGCGCCGTGAGCTGCGCCGTGCTCATCCCGACGCAGCAGCGTGCCTCAGGGACGCCCCGCTGAGAGACCTGCGAGCGATAGACGAATCGACTCCTGTCGTGATCGGCTCCGGTGCCGGACGCAGCGCGCTCAGGGTGACCGGCGATGACAGCGAACGGGCACGTGCGTTCAGGAAGCGCGCGGCGCAGGTGTCGGACGTACCGGTGAGCGTCGCACTGGGGCGCGGCATATGCCTGCGGGGACCGGCGCCGGTGGTGGCTGCTGCTGCCAGGGCTCTGATCGTGCAGATGTGCCTGCGGCACGCTCCGGCGCAGCTCGCGCTCGTCGGAGACGGACTCGAGTCGTTGGGGCTCTCCGGGTTCCCGCACGCCGGGCGAGCTCGTCGCGGCGCGTGGCGCCTTGCCGTCGTAATCGGCGACGGTGACGGCTCCGTCGATGCTGCGGCGCAGGTTCGGATCTGCGACGCAGGCCAGGACGTGCCGGAGGGTGTGACGACAGTCATCGACTTCTCCGATCCGGGCGGCGCTCGACTGCGTACCGCCGCCGGCGTCGAAGACGTCGCGGTGGAGTGCCTGTCGCGCGCTCAGGCAGTGGCGATCGCCGCCGGAAGCGTCGAACGGGAGGGGCAGTCCGCGCATCTGCCGGACGGCGTCGCACTGGGGGAGCTGCCACCACCCGGAGACGCGGAAGGCTCCGGCCTCGTGGCGGTGATCGGCCGCTCGGAGAGCGCGGACGTCGTGCTCGATCTCGTGGAGGACGGGCCGCACGCGATCGTGACGGGGATGACCGGGTCGGGTAAGAGCGAGCTGCTCGTCACATGGATCTCCTCGATGGCACGCTCTCACGCACCCGACGAGGTGACGTTCGTCTTGGCGGATTTCAAAGGAGGGACCGCGTTCGACCCGCTGCGCGCCCTCCCGCATGTGGCGGCGGTGATGACCGACCTCGACGAGGAGGGAGCGCGGCGCGGTGTGGAGAGCCTGACGGCGGAGCTCCGGCGCCGCGAGGCCGCGCTGGCGGACATCGGAGCCAGGAGCATCACCGAGGCGGGCGCGAGGCTGGGCAGGCTCGTGATCGTCGTGGACGAGTTCGCGGCGCTGCTGCAGGAGCATCCCGACCTCGGTGCGGTGTTCACCGACGTCGCCGCTCGCGGGCGCGCGCTCGGCATGCACCTCATCCTCGGGACGCAACGCGCTGCCGGGGTGATCCGAGACGGGCTCGCCGCCAACTGTCCGCTGCGGGTGAGCCTGCGGGTGACAGAAGCGTCGGACAGCCGGCTCGTGATCGGATCGGATGATGCGGCCGAACTGCCCGGAGGTGCCGCCTCACGCGGGCTCGCTTTCGTCCGACGTCCGCAGGACGCCACGGCCATCGCCGTGCGGGTGGCGCTCACGGGTGCGGCCGATCTACGAGGGATCGGGGCTCGCTGGCCGGATGCTGCGGCACCGGCGAGCCCGTGGCTTCCTGCCCTTCCGGCTCGTCTCGATCTCGACGAGCTCGCCATCGCCCACCCGCCAGGCGTGTCGCTGCTGCTCGGACTCACGGACGAGCCGGAGCGGCAGCGCCAGACCCCGATGCTGCTGAGGCCCGGCACCGACCGCGGCCTGGCCGTCGTCGGCGGAAGCGGTTCGGGGCGGACGTCGGTGCTGAGGGTCCTCGCGGCGCAGGCCGATCCGGTGTTCCTGGGGCCTGACCCCGAACGCGCATGGGACGCATTGGAAGACGTCCTCGACGCCGCGGGCGGCTCTCCTGCGCTCGTGCTGTGCGACGACCTCGATCAGCTCGTCGCGGCGTTCCCCGTGGAATACGGGCAGGCGTTCCTCGAGCGCATGGAGAAGCTGGTGCGCTCCGCTGCGGCGCGCGGCTGCACGGTGGTCGTGACGACCGGTCGCGCATCCGGACAGACCGCTCGGGTGATCGAGGCGCTGCCCTCCCGGATGCTGCTGCGAATGGGCACCAAGATGGAGCATCTCGCCGCGGGCGGCGACGCCGAGGCCTACCGCCGTGACCGTCCCGCCGGTCGAGGCAGACTCGGACAGCACGAGGTGCAGATCGCCTGGACGGATCCACCGGCGGGCGCGGGCACCGTCGTCCGGGACCGCCTCGAGCGCTGGATGCCGATCGCGCGAGTCGTCGGTGTCATCGCGCTCGGCGCAGGACGGGTGGTGGAGCGGTTGCGAGAGGCGTATCCGGATCACGTCGTGTCCTTCGTCAAGGATCACGGGCAGGAGCCGGTGCAGACCTCAGACACGGCGACGATCCTGGTCGGTGATGCGGACAGCTGGCAGCGGCAATGGACGCTGTGGCAGCGCATCCGGCTCGAGGGCGAGATGCTGTTCCTCGCCGAATGCGCGGCAGAGCTGCGCACCTTCGCCGGCACTCGCGAGCTGCCGCCCTACGCGAGGCCGCACGCCGGTCGGGCATGGTCCATGCACGATGGACTGGCCCCGCGGCGTGTGGTCATCCCCGCACTCGACGTCACATGACGGAGTCGACCGACTGGGCCGACATACCGTGCGCGACGGCCACACCGTCGTTGATCACGGCGCCGTTCGCGACGTTGAGTCCGCCGGCGAGCGCGGGATCGGCGCTCAACGCGTCCTGCCATCCGCGCGCCGCGATCTGGCGCACGTACGGCAGCGTGGCGTTGGTCAGCGCGGACGTCGATGTGTTCGGCACCGCCCCTGGCATGTTCGCCACGCAGTAGAATACGGTGCCGTGCACGGGGAAGGTCGGGTCGTCATGCGTGGTCGGATGCGTGTCCTCGAAACAGCCGCCCTGGTCGACGGCTATGTCGACGAGCACGCTGCCAGGTCGCATCTGGGCGACCATCTCGTTCGTGACGAGCTTCGGCGCGCGTGCCCCGGGGATCAGCACCGACCCGATGACGAGGTCCGAGTCGATCACGGCGCGACGAAGATCCAGCGGATTGGAAGCGGCGGTCTTCACACGGCCGCTGAAGTGATCGTCCAGCGTGCGCAGGCGCGGGATGTTCGTGTCGAAGATCGTGACGTCCGCACCCATCCCGCTCGCGATGACGGCTGCGTTCGCGCCGGCGACGCCGCCGCCGATCACGGTGACGGTCGCAGGCCGGGTACCGGGCACGCCCGACATGAGCAGCCCGAGTCCACCGTTGGAACGCATCAGCGTGTTCGCGCCGACGAGGGGAGCCAACCTCCCGGCCACCTCGCTCATGGGCGCGAGCAGGGGGAGGCCGCCGCCGGGCAGCTGCACGGTCTCATAGGCGATCGCCGTCACGCGGTCGGCGAGAAGCCGCTCCGTGAGCGGACGATCCGCAGCCAGGTGAAGATAGGTGAACAGCGTGAGATCGTCGCGGAAGTGCTGGTACTCGTCGGCGATCGGCTCCTTCACCTTGAGCAGCAGCTCGGCGCGCGACCACACCTCCGCAGCATCGTCCAGCAGCGTCGCACCGGCGTCGGCGTACTCGGTGTCCGGCATCGACGAGCCCAGACCCGCTCCGGACTGCACGAAGACCTCGTGGCCGGAGCGCACCAGATCGTGCACGCCCGCAGGCGTCAGGGCGACGCGGTACTCGTTGTTCTTGACCTCGGTGGGGACGCTGATCCTCATCGTGGCTCCTCTTCTCCCTCGGCGTTGAGGGCTCATTGCCCCGGGTCAGGGCATCAGACTGCGGCGCCGGGACGGATCATCCCGACGTCGCTCCCACCGCCGAGGACGGCGAGGGGGAGTGCGTTGGACAGCGTCGCCAGATCGGCCTCGCTCAGCGCTCCAGCGCGAGCGAGCAGCGTCGCGGCGACGATCGTGAGTGCTCGTGCGCTGCCGTCGAGCATCTTGAGCGCGACGGTCGTACCGTCGGGAGCGACCATGACGGTGACGCCCTCCGCGCCGCTCTTGGCGAACACCCCGAGCGTCTCGATCGCGATCGTGTCCGGACGACCAGGGCCCTCGATCGTCCAGGGGTTCTCCTTGACCGCTCTCACAAGGGTGCCTGCGACGCGGTGCAGGGCGAAGGGGGAGCGCTCGGACGCCGAACCGATGCGATGGATGGCGCGGCCCAGCCCGGCGAGCGTGATGGCGTGGACCGGTGCTCCGCAGCCGTCGACGGCTGTGTGCGCGATCTTCTCGCCGGTGAGACGTTCGACCACCTCACGGATGTGCGACTGCAGCGGATGCGCCGTGTGGAGGTATCCGTCGGTTGACCAGCCGGTCGCCACGCATGCGCGCAGCATCGCGGCATGCTTGCCAGAGCAGTTCATCCGGATGCGCGATGCGCTCCCGTGCTCGCGGATCAGCTCGTCGCGGCTCGCGGAATCACTCGGCCATGCGGGCGGGCATGCGAGGTCGTCCTCCGTCAGTCCACCCGCGGTCAGGATCTCGCGGACGACATCGGCGTGGCGGTCGGTGCCGGTATGGCTCGCGGTCGACATGGCGAGCTGGGCACCGCTCAGTTCGGCGCCGGCCGTGACGCAGGCCACCGCCTGGAGTGGCTTCAGGCTGGAGCGAGGAAGGATCAGCGCGTCCGGATTCCCCAGCCGCTTGACGACGTCGCCATCCGGTGTGAGCACGATCGCCGAACCGGCATGGCGGGATTCGATGAATCCGCTGCGTTCGACGACGGCGAGTTCGACAGCATCCGCAACAGTGAGAGTCTCCAACACCCGTCCAGCCTAGCGCCGACGTCTTCGCCGGTGCCGAGCCGCACCGTGTCAGACTGAGCGCATGACGATCGGCGAACACCGGTACGAACTCACCGCCACGTGGCAGGGCAATCGGGGAACCGGGACCAGTGGGTACCGGGACTACTCCAGGGATGTCACGATCGAGATCGACGGCAAGCAGGAGCTGCTGGCCTCAGCGGACAGACCCTTCAGAGGCGACCCCACCCGTTGGAACCCCGAGGACCTGCTGATCGCCTCGCTCTCCGAGTGCCATCTGCTGTCGTATCTGCATGCGTGCGTGACTGCTGGGGTCGTCGTCGTGTCGTACCGCGACCGTGCGAGCGGCGTGATGCGCGAGGACGGAAAGGGCGGAGGAGCCTTCACCGATGTGCTGCTGCGGCCAGAGGTGGTCGTGGCCGAAGAGTCGATGATCGAGGCCGCCGAGCGCGTGCACGAGGACGCTCATCGGATGTGCTTCATCGCGAACTCGGTGAACTTCCCGGTCCGCCATGAGGCGAATGTCACCGCCGCTCGTGCGGAAGGGCCTGCTTGATCTTCTCGATCGGCCCCTGGGCGGGCGGCTCGTTGTACACGCCGGCGAGTTCCTGACCGCTCAACGCGTGTATGGCCGTCATGATCTGGTCGGTCGCGAGTCTCCTCGCCTTGCCGCTGCCGGCCGGGCCGTGCACCGTCACGTCGATCGGTTCGCCGAAGCGCACGGTGATCCGCTCGCTCAGCGACGGCATCCTGGCGCCCTTCGGCATAGCCCGGTCCGTGCCGATGAGTCCGACCGGTACCACGGGTGCCCCGGTCTGAAGGGCGAGGAAGGCCACTCCAGTGCGACCCTTGTACAGGCGACCGTCCGTGGAGCGGGTGCCTTCCGGATAGAGAGCGACGGCGAGCCCCTGGTCGAGAAGCCGCCGCTGCTGGTCCAGTGCGTCGAGGGCGGCCTGCCCTGCGCCTCGATTCACCGCGATGGCACCGATGGACTGGAAGAAGGTGCGCATGACCGCTCCCTTGAACCCCGTCCCCTCGAAGTACGACGACTTGGCGAGGAAGTGCACGGGGCGAGGGGCGGCGACCGGTATCGCGATCGAGTCGATGAACGACAGGTGGTTGCTCGCGAAGATCACGGGACCGTCCAGGGGGACGCGATCGCGTCCCTCGACGTGCGGACGGTAGACGAGGCGGGCAAGCGATCCGATGATCGCCCGACCCAACGCATAGGTGGCCCCTGCCTTGCGGGGGACGGATGCCTCGTCGGCTGCCTGCTCCTGATCCGAGTCTTCGGTCGGCTCGGGCACGGCAGACTGCTCAGAGGTCATCAGATCAGGCTACTCCGCGATCCATGCCACACATGGAATGAGACCGAGCGCGCCGATCGTGCGCGCCTCTCAGCGCGAGCAAAGGCGAATACGACAGTATGGAGTGTCCCTCCCCACGATCATGAGGTCCCACCGTGCGCAATCGTCCGCTCATCGCTCTGTCCACCATCACCGTCGCGACCATGCTGCTGGCCGGATGCACGGGAACCGAGGGCTCGACAGGCGACGAGACCGAGACG
>Ga0308157_10006090_pt1 | contig 14655 bp, 11 predicted proteins | sample PhyBR1_FD_201035 | JGI IMG/M metagenome (GOLD analysis project Ga0308157, IMG submission 201035) | Phyllosphere microbial communities from UC Gill Tract Community Farm, Albany, California, United States - DLSLB.R1 | ecosystem: Host-associated > Plants > Phyllosphere > Unclassified | place: USA...
GTTGAGCACAAAATAGGATTAATTAAGTTATTCAAGATGGTTGCTGAGCGCTATCGCAACCGAAGACGACGCTATGATCTTCGGATGAAGTTGTTCGCAGGCATCGTCAACTTTGAGAATGCGCTTTAACTTTTGCAAGAGGTCTACTGCATACTAATAAATCTTCAAAAAACTATTTATTAATAATTATTTTGGATAATAGTTTTGATTAAAAATATTAAGGGATAAAAGATAGAAAAACATAAGTTTTCCTATCGAAAATTACGGATTAAATTTAAGTATCTTGCCTATCAATCCAACTTTCCATTTGTTTGATTTCAGGCTCTTGAGCATCAATAATGTCTTGAGCAAGCTTGCGCAGTTGTTCATCTTTACCGTATTTAAGTTGAACTTTTGCCATGTCAACGGCGCCCACATGATGCGGCAGCATTCCGCGAGCAAATGCCATGTCAGGTCTTGGGTCGGCAATACCTTCCATCATGTCCTCGTGCATCTCATCCATACCGTCCGCATAGTCTTTTTGCATATCTTCAGTGTCGGGCGTAGGCGCTTGGGCGTCACTGTGGTTGGCAAGCCAAGATTTCATCGTTGCAATCTCTGACTGCTGAGCGTCAATGATGTCCTGAGCAAGTTTGCGCATTTCGGCATCAGTACCATATTTAAGCTGAATTTTTGCCATATCAACTGCACCGATATGGTGACCTAACATGCCTTGAGCAAAAGCCATGTCAGGGTCGTTATAGCTCATTCCGACCATCATTTCTTCATGCATTTTGGTCATAGAAGCGGTGTACTCTTGATGCATAGCGCTCATAGCAGCATCGTCTGATGCCATATCCGCGCTCATGTCATGAGTTGCGTGTGGGTTTGCCTGACTGGCTGTTTGATTTTCTAATTCACTTACTGGCGCATCACTTGTCGTTACTTCTGTTTCGTTTTTGGCAGGCTGACAAGCACTAAGCAGTAACGCTGTAATCGTGCCTACAGCAATGACAGATAATCGTGATTTACGGTTGGTAATCATAATAAATCCTTAAATTTGTGATGACGTCTTTAAAAGTGTTGATTCAAGAAAATCCAGTCTTAATATTGCAGCTTATAGCTGCTGCTGAGTTGACCCAATACTGGCAAACACTTTGGTGCTGCCATCTTTATTAAGCTGCATGACTTGATAGGGCTCAAACTGATTTTGATATTCCATACCAGGGCTTCCTAAAGGCATATCAGGTACAGCAAGACCGATGGCATTTTCAGGAGGGCGTGCCAAGAACTGCGCTACAAATTTTGCAGGAACATGACCTTCAAACACATAGCCTTCGCTTGTCACCGCGGTATGGCATGATTGCATATCATTTGGTACGTCGTAACGCTCTTTAACTCCCCTCATATCGGCAACATCAATTGAGGTGGCAGTCAACCCATGACCTTCGACATGGCTAATCCAATCTTTACAGCAGCCACAATTGGCATCTTTATAAACCGTAGCTGAAGCTTTTTTTAAAAGCGCTGAATCGCTGCTAGAAATATTATTTTTAGTCGCTGAATGAGCTTTTGGTATTGGTTCTAAATGACGGGTTTGGTCGGCAGTCGAGCTTGGCTTACCACAAGCAACTAAAGTAACTAAAGTAACTATGGTGAACATAGTTAGAACTATTTTTGAAATCTTCATAGAGTTATGAATGTGCTGTTTTGATTTTCTAATAAAAGTAATCATAAACTCTCAAACTAATTGATAAAACAGATTGTAATTGCTCATAGTGATAAGCTTACAAGGTTAAATCTGACAGCAAGATGACAACTTGATGACAATATTGTCATATTGGGCTGTTTTTATATCAATATCGTTATGACTCCTTTATATTCTAAATTTCTTAACGAAAGCTATTGGATACGGCTATCATGAAAATTTTGCTTGTTGAAGATGAGATCACCCTTGGCGATTACATAAAAAAAGGGCTTATGGAAGCTGGATTTATCGTGAGCCATCAAACTACAGGACTTGATGGCTACCATGCTTTGATGAGTGAAGATTTTAATGTTGTGATCATGGACGTGATGCTGCCCGATATCAGTGGCTTTGAAGTGGTTCGCAATTACCGCGCCGCAGGAAAGCTGACGCCAGTACTGTTTTTGACCGCTAAAGATGAGCTGAGTGATCGTATTAAAGGCATTGAGATTGGCGGTGATGACTATTTAACAAAGCCTTTTGCTTTTGCTGAACTGTTGGTGAGAATAAAAAGTTTACTACGCCGCGCCAAGCAAGTGGACTACAGTAGCAATGTGCTAAAAATTGCTGATCTTACGATGGACATTGCCAAACGCAGTGTTTATAGGGGCGAAACATTAATTAAGCTTACCGCGAAAGAGTTTGCCCTATTGCAGTTTTTGCTTGAGCGCCAAGGTGAGGTATTACCAAGATCTGTGATCGCCTCACAGGTTTGGGACATCAATTTTGATAGCGATACGAATGTGATCGATGTGGCTATTCGCAGATTACGGCTTAAAATTGACGATGATTTTGAGATTAAGCTGATTCATACAGTTCGCGGTATGGGCTATCGCTTAGAGGTGATAGACAGCCCAGATGCTATTGCCGCTGCAAAAGCGCCGACATCATGACCACGACAATAATCACAGGGCGCTTATCGCTGCTTTGGCGAACCTTATTTTTATTAACGCTGTTTGTCGCCTTTACCCAAATCGGTCTTTATCTTTGGATTCAGCGCTCCGTCACAGGGCATCTTGAACAAATGGATGCTGAAATTTTGACTCATGCGGCAACCAATTTACATCAATATATGATGAACAATGCCAACGCGAGCGCCGCTGTAACCCCACAACAAAATACTAAAAGCATCCTACTTTCTCATGAAGCAGGGCTTGATTACGATGTTAAAGCCGTAATTACTGACCACCAAGGCAAGCCTATTAGCAGCTCGCCTACAGGATTTTTAAGCCAACTGCATAATAAGGGTTTGGTAAAAAACTTATGGGAAAAACATCGCAATGAACAATTTGATTTGACGATAGACCATCGTTTTTATCGCGCTATTATTATTAAAAACTCTACACATTTGGCACTTATCGCGTTACCGGTAGATATTCATCATCAATATCTCCACCATTTTAACCGCCAGCTTATTCTTCTTTTGTTGGCAACCACGTTTATCTTAGTTTCTGTCGCCGCCTTTAGTGTACATTTAGGGTTTGCACCGCTTTCAACCATCAGACAAAAAATGCGCAATATCAATGCTGATCAATTAGATGATCGTATTATCGTCAGCAAAATGCCTCGTGAGCTAAAACCTTTAGCGCAAGCTTATAATGCAATGATGACTAATCTTGAGCGCAATTTTGATGCGTTATCGCGGTTTTCAGACGATATAGCCCACGAGCTGCGAACCCCTTTGGCAACATTAACGACCCAAACTCAAGTCATGCTAAATAAACCGCGCGCGTTACATGAATATGTCGAACAGCTGCATCATCAGCATGATACTTTAGCTCAGTTATCAGTTTTAGTTAATAATATGCTATTGCTGGCTAAGACAGAAAAAGGGCTTCATGATTCGCATTTTATTCCAGTTGATACCGATGGTATTATGGATAAAGTCATTGATTATTATGAATTTATTGCTGAAGATAAAGATATTGCCTTTAAAAAAATTGGTCATTTTCATCATGTGTTAGGCGATGATAGTCTTTTGCAGCGATTATTTGCTAACTTAATCTCTAATGCTATTTACTACGCGGCGGAGCATAGCGAGATTACAATTCAAGCAAATTTAATAGAAAAAAGTACAGATAACCTTAATAAAAAAAACGCAGCAATATCAAAGCCGACTTTTTTAGAGATCACCTTTTGTAACCGCTTAGATGACCCTATAGAGCCAAAAGATGTCGCTAAACTGTCTGAACGATTTTATCGCCATCATAAGCAAAATCAATTTCATTCGGGAACAGGGCTTGGTCTGTCGATTGTTCAATCTATCGTAAATGCTCATAATGGTAAAATGACTATTCAAGTTAAAGATAAGATACTTTTCAAGGTTTGTATCCAGCTACCTTTAACGCATTAAGGATAGGTATGGTTATCGGACGATCCGTCTCGTCCTTGATATTTCTTCAAACGTATAAAATATTACGACCGCCAAAAGAACGAATGTAATGAATACCTTCAATTAAAAGGGTATCCTTTAATTCATTGCGGATAGTACGCGGTTTTGGTAGTTTCATGGCGTAATCTTAGCGTAGTTAATTGATTAATTTGACATATATTTGCACAAAATAACCTCCACCATGTCAAAGTAGGAGCACCAAACTCTTCTGTTTATACCTAATCTTACATCAATTACCAATCGTAGCTTGCAGCGATTTTAGCAAACGTTATTTTTGATGTCAATTAAGACCTTGCTAAATAGTTTTTCGTATTTGGGCACTATAAAATTATAGTACTTTTACCGCCACTCTTTTCGTTTTCATACTCTAATCAGTCCTGTTTTTTTTATTATTTGCGACTTTGTTATTAAGAAAACTTAGTTTGACGACTCATTTTAGTTATGAGTTTTCTTGTTTCTTAACTTTAATCTCTGCATAATATACGGAGAATAACTCTCTAATTTACGCAGATTTTGATCTTATTATGAAACATGTGACTTATATTCATGAGCATCCGAATTGGACAGAGTGGCAGTGGTCAGATAAAAAACTGCTGCCGCTCGTCAGTCAAGTACGATTGCTTCAGGGTCAGCTTCTTGGCAAATTACTGACGCTAGGATTTGAATTAAATGTTGAGGCTCAATTGGATGCTGTTACCCTCGAGGTGGTAAAAACATCTGAAATTGAAGGTGAGGTTTTAAAAACCGATCAAGTAAGATCGTCTGTTGCTCGTCATTTAGGGGTTGATGACCATGATTTGCCAACCCCTTCTCGGGAGATTGACGCAGTGGTTGAGATGATGCTCGCTGCGACATTTCATTTTGATAAGCCGTTATTACTAAAAGACTTGTTCAGTTGGCATAGGGCGCTATTTCCAGATGGTTATAGCGGACTTTATCAAATTAAAGTTGGTAAGCTTCGAGATGACCGTCAAGGCGCTATGCAAGTGGTTTCAGGAGGCTACGGTCGAGAGCGCGTGCATTTTGTTGCGCCTCATGCAGATAGGCTTGTTGATGAGTTGGATCATTTTTTACAGTGGTTTAATAAGCCGCCAAGTAAGCAAGATGATTTAGATTTGGTCATCAAAGCGGGTATCGCGCATTTATGGTTTGTGACGCTGCATCCTTTTGATGATGGTAATGGACGGCTAACCCGGGCAATTACGGAGCGGATGCTGGCCAAAAGTGAGGGCAGCGCTCAGCGCTTTTATAGTTTATCCGCACAAATTTTAAATCGGCGTAACGAATATTATAAGGTGTTGGAGCGAACGCAAAAAGGTGGCCGCGATATCACGTCATGGCTGGTTTGGTTTTTAGAAACGCTGATAGATGCTCTGATTGCAGCTCAAGCGACCACCGATAGAATTATGGCAAAAGCCAGTTTTTGGCAGACGCATCGACATCATTCGTTGAATGATAGGCAAATCAAGATGCTTAATCGGTTAATGAATGATTTTTACGGCAAATTGACCACCAAAAAATGGGCAACGATGACTAAGTGCTCCATTGACACCGCCCTTCGCGATATCAATGATTTGATAGATAAAGGCATGCTGCAAAAATCAGTCGCGTCAGGTCGCAGCACAAGTTATGAGATTGCTTTGTAGGTTTTAGTTGATAATCATGTCGGAGCTAAAATACTGGGGCGATCCACAAAGCTGATTAGAGTGTTAGCGGTTTTATACCGATACAGAAACTAAATCAGGTAAATTAATTCTATTTAAAAAATGTCTTAGGTTTGAGAGGATTGTCATGATTAAAAATACGGATTAACAGTATAAACTCATTACTGTTATCATAGACAAGTTTTGAATAATGATGCTTGTTTTGGAAATATGAATTATGGCGGTAACGGCAGTTAGCAAAAATGACAAAGGCTTTGAAGAGTCGCTTTGGGATGCGGCAAATAAACTTCGTGGTAGCGTTGAGTCCTCGGAATATAAGCACGTTGCGTTAAGTCTGATTTTCTTAAAGTTTATTAGCGATACCTTCGAGGCTCAGCGGCAAAAGCTAATTGCCGCAGGTCATGAAAAGCATATCGACATGGTGGCAGCTTATACCAAAGATAACGTGTTTTATCTGCCAGAAACCGCGCGCTGGAGCTATATTCAAGAAAACGCTAAACAAGAAGACATTGCCTTAAAAATCGATACCGCGCTTAGCACCATCGAAAAAACCAACCCATCCTTAAAAGGCGCGTTGCCGGACAACTATTTTTCGCGGCTTGGATTAACCGCAAGTAAGCTTGCCGCCTTAATCGACGTTATCAACAATATCAACACCATCGGCAATCCCGAAGAAGATACCGTTGGTCGTGTTTATGAGTATTTTTTAGGCAAATTTGCGGCAACCGAGGGCAAAGGCGGCGGCGAATTTTACACGCCAAAATCGGTCGTAAACCTAATCACCGAAATGCTTGAGCCGTACCAAGGCAAAATTTACGACCCCTGCTGCGGCTCAGGTGGAATGTTTGTGCAGTCGATTAAATTTATCAAAAGTCATCACGGCAACACCAAAGACATCTCAATCTACGGTCAAGAATACACCACGACAACTTACAAACTTGCTAAAATGAACCTTGCCATTCGCGGCATCTCAAGCAATCTAGGCGCGGTGGCAGCGGATACGTTTTTTAAAGACCAACATCCGCAGCTCAAAGCCGACTTTGTGATGGCGAACCCCCCATTTAACCAAAAGGCTTGGCGCGCAGAAGATGAGCTGACCCAAGACCCGCGCTGGGCAGGCTACCCGACGCCGCCAACGGGCAATGCCAACTACGCTTGGATACTGCACATCATCTCCAAATTGTCCGAGCATGGCAGTGCCGGATTTGTCATGGCAAACGGCTCAATGTCCACGGCAACAGGCGGCGAGGGTGACATCCGCGAGCAAATCATCAAAAATGACTTGGTCGATTGCATGATAGCGCTGCCAGGGCAACTGTTTTATACCACTCAGATTCCGGTGTGTTTGTGGTTTATCAGCCGTGATAAAAAGGCGCAATCGCAAGACAGCCAATCGCGCGGACTTCGTGACCGTCGCGGCGAGACCTTGTTTATTGATGCTCGCAACATGGGCAGCATGATTAGCCGAACGCACAAGGCATTTAGTGACGAGGACATCGCCACCATCGCCGACACCTACCATGCATGGCGCGGTGAGGCAGCAGCAGGCGGTTATGAGGCGTATAAGGACGTGGCAGGCTATTGCAAGTCGGCAAGCCTTGCCGATATCGCCGCCAATGACTATGTGCTGACGCCGGGGCGCTACGTGGGCGCAGCGGCAATCGAAGATGACGGCATCGCCTTTGAAACCAAGATGGCGGAGCTGACCCAAACGCTCTACGCGCAAATGCAAGAGTCCGCAAGGCTTGATGCGGTCATTCGTGACAATTTGGAGGGGTTGGGCTATGGCGAGTGATTGGGAAAAAATTAGGCTTGGGAAAATAGTAGATTTCGCGCCTAAACGGACTATTAAAAAAGGCAAGACTGCACCGTTTATATCAATGGCTGATGTAACAGAGAATTCTAAACTTATAAAAGAGGTTTTTGCAAAAGAATACACCGGCAGTGGTAGCCGTTTTGCAAATGGCGATACGCTTTTTGCAAGAATAACACCCTGTTTGCAAAATGGTAAATGTTCAAAAGTCTCAGGAATGAATAATACTGAAATAGGTCATGGTTCGACCGAATTTATTGTCATGGCAGCTAAAATGCCAAAATACGATGAAGATTATATTTATTACCTAGCGCGTTTACCGAAATTTAGAGCTTATGCGGAATCCAGAATGATTGGTAGTACAGGGAGACAGCGAGTATCTTGGCAGGATTTGGAAGAATACGAGTTTTTTGCCCCTCTACCAAATGAGCGTAAAGATATAGGGGCATTCTTATCAAGTTTAGACGACAAAATCGAGCTGAATCGCCAAATGAACGAGACGCTTGAGGCGATGGCGCAGGCGCTGTTTAAAAGCTGGTTTGTGGACTTTGACCCTGTGATTGACAATGCGATTAAAGCAGGGAAACCCATTCCCGATGAGCTTGCCGCGCGCGCTAAGCTTCGCAAAAATATCATCAAAAAAGACAATCCAGAAATTCAATGTCTATTTCCTGATGAGTTTGAATTTACCGAGGAATTAGGGTGGATTCCGAAGGGTTGGGTGGTAGATAGCATTAAAAATCTTATTGTAATAAATCCGATAACTACTCTTAAAAAAGGTACAGTGGCATCTTATGCTGATATGAAAGCATTGCCTGAGTCTGGTTATAGTATTGATGGCATTATTCAAAAAGCATATTCAGGTGGCACTAAGTTCGAAAATAGAGATGTGTTGTTTGCCAGAATTACACCTTGTTTAGAAAATGGTAAAACAGGTATTGTTGATTTTTTAAAGCCAGATGAAGTCGGTTTTGGCTCAACAGAATTTATTGTGTTAAGGGAGAAAAATAATATTAAAATGGAGTTCGTGGCTTGTTTAGCTCGTAATCTTGAGTTTAGATTACATGCTCAACAAAGTATGGTTGGCTCGTCAGGCAGACAAAGAGTACAAAACGATTGCTTTTCAAGCTTTTATTTAGCCCTACCAAGAGACGATGATAGGTTATTAAATTTATTCAATAAAATGACAGCAGTTAACTTCACGAAAATTTCGATATCATCGGATGAGTCTAAAATCCTAGCCAATCTCCGCGACACCCTACTACCTAAGCTGATGTCCGGCGAAATCCGTGTTTCTGACGCCGCCGCCATGGTTGAGGATGCTTGAATGAGCGACACTGACCATACGATTGAGATATACACCAGCGGCGACGGGCAAACGCAGATTGAGATTCGCCTTGAGCAAGACACGCTTTGGCTGTCGCAAGCGCAGATGGCAACCTTGTTTGATAAAGACTCTGACAGCATTGGCTTGCACCTAAAAAACATCTATACCGAAGGCGAATTGGACGCCGCCGCAACTACCGAGGAATCCTCGGTAGTTCGCCAAGAAGGGTCACGCCAAGTTCGCCGTAAGATTCGTTTTTACAATCTCGACGCCATCATTTCTGTAGGTTATCGGGTCAACTCCAAAAAAGGCACTCAGTTTCGGATGTGGGCAACCCAGAGATTGCGGGAGTATTTGCTCCAAGGCTACAGCATCAACGAGCAGCGCTTTGATAAAAACGCCGCCGAGTTACGGCAAGCCTTAGCCTTGATTAAAAAAACCGCCCAAAGCCCTAAGCTTAATACTGATGAAGGTCGTGGTTTGATTGAGATTATCAGCCGTTATACCCAGACTTTTTTATGGCTACAGCGTTATGATGAAGGTCTGCTTGATGACCCAATAGGGCAAGTAGGCGGGATATTGCCCAGTTCAGCGCAGGCAATGGCTGACTTAAATCAGCTTAAGGATCAGCTCATGGCGCGCGGTGAGGCGACAGAACTTTTTGCCAAACCTCGCGGCGATGGCTTGGACAGTATTTTGGGCACGTTAGAGCAAACGGTATTTGGTGAGCAAGCTTACCCTACCATTGAGAGCAAAGCGGCGCACCTGCTGTATTTTGTGGTCAAAAACCATGTGTTTACTGACGGCAATAAGCGCAGCGGCGCGTTTTTGTTTATCGATTTTCTGCATCGTAATAACCGCTTGCTGGATAGGCAAGGCGAGACGGTGATAAATGATACTGGGCTTGCCGCCTTAACCCTACTGATTGCCGAATCTGACCCCAGCCAAAAGGATATTTTAATTAAGCTCATTATGAACATGCTGTCGTTAGAGGGCTAATGACGATTGAGTAAAAACAATCTATCATTATTTAAAAACGCAAAATTTTCGAGTAGTAATGGAAGTGTGAGACTCTATACTAAGGATATTCAGGATGGTTTGCATTCTCTGGGTAAAAACTTAGTAGGAAGTATATTTACAAATTTTTATATGGGTCAAGGCGCAAGAGAAGATTGGTGGGAAGCCTTGCATTTACCTGAAAATGATTTTATCAACGTTTATTATATTGCGGATGCTGGCGCAAGCAATGCTTATAATGAAGGCTCACCTTTATATTATGACTATGAAGGAACTCTAAAAGTACTATCTGATAATAGTTTTTATTATCCTGTTATGTTGACTTATAAAGGTGAAATGCCTGATGAAAATTACGACCATATCGACCCCATAAACTACAGCAAAATCGTAAAGTTTGACCCAATCAAAAAAGTTTATAAATAATAACGCAGCGAAAAAGGCAGACGCAATGAAATTTACCGAAGATAAATTAGAGCAAGCCATCATTGCGTTGTTAGAAGCTCAAGGCTACCCGCACTATCACGGCGACAGCATCGAGCGCGAGTTGGACGAGGTCTTAATTCAAGACGATCTGTTTGATTATCTTGCCGAGCGTTATCAAAGCGACGGCATCACCGAGCTAGAAATCCGGCAAATCATTCATCAATTAAAATACCTGTCCGCCGCTGACTTGTACGACAGCAACAAAACTATGATGAAATGGCTGAGCGATGGCTTTTTATTCAAACGTGACGATTACACCCAAAAAGATATTTATATTCAGCTGATTGATTACCAAAACGCGGGCAATAACCGCTTTCGCGTGGTCAATCAATTCACCATTGAGGGCTCAGAAACGCGGATTCCAGATTCCATTTTATTTATCAATGGCTTGCCGCTGGTGTTGTTTGAATTTAAAAGCGCCATTCGTGAAAACGCGACGCTGTTTGACGCCTTTACCCAAATTACCACGCGCTATATCCGTGATATTCCCGAGCTGTTTAAATACAACGCCCTTTGCGTCATCAGTGACGGCGCGAATACCAAAATGGGCTCCTGCTTTGCCCCGTATGAGTTTTATTATGCTTGGCGCAAGATTACAGGCGATGAGACAGGCGTAAACGGCGGCGTAGATGCGTTATTTAGCATGATTTCAGGGCTGTTTTATCCGCCAAGGCTACTTGATGTCATTCAAAACTTTATCTATTTGCCTGACACCTCAAAAAAACAAGAAAAAATCGTCTGCCGCTATCCGCAGTATTACGCGGCAAATAAACTTCATGACAACATCAAAAAACACATGAAGCAAACCGACGCGTCAGGACAAGTGATTGAATCGGACATCAAAAACGGTAAAGGCGGCACGTACTTTGGGGCAACGGGCTGCGGTAAAAGCTTTACCATGCTATTTTTAGCGCGGCTTTTGATGAAAGATAAAGCCCTTAAAAGCCCGACCATTATCTTAATCACCGACAGAACCGACCTTGACGACCAGTTATCTAAAACCTTTACCAATGCCAAAACCTATTTGGGTGATGAGCATATCATCAGCGTCGAGAGCCGAGCGGAACTACGAGATGAGCTTCAAGGTCGCAAAAGCGGCGGCGTGTTTTTAACCACCATTCACAAATTCACCGAAGATACGGCGCTACTGACCGATCGCACCAATGTAATTTGCATTTCAGATGAAGCCCACCGAAGCCAAATCAACTTAGACCAAAAAATTACCGTCACCGACGATGGCGTCAAAAAGACTTACGGCTTTGCTAAATATCTGCATGACTCCCTGCCTAATGCCACCTACGTTGGGTTCACCGGAACGCCGATTGATGCCACGTTAAAGGTCTTTGGCGCGGTTGTGGACAGCTACACCATGACCGAATCGGTTCATGATGAAATCACCGTTCCTATCGTTTATGAAGGTCGCGCTGCCAAAATACTAGTCGATAGCAAGCAGCTTGATGAGGTGGAAAAATATTACAAAGCCTGTGCGGAACAAGGCGCAAATGAGCATCAAATTAGCAGCAGCAAAAAAGCCATTGCCAACATGACCACCATTTTAGGTGATCCTGATCGCATCAGGGCTGTTGCTGCCGATTTTATTGAACATTACGAAAAGCGGGTGACTGAGGGCACAACTTTAAAAGGCAAAGCGATGTTTGTCTGTAGCAGCCGCGAGATTGCCTATTTGCTTTACCAAAATATCATCGCCCTGCGCTCTGATTGGAATGAGGCAAAGCTCAGCGAGGATAACGTAACGTCAAGCGATAAAGCGCCATCAGCGCCCATAGAGCGCGTTAAAATGATTATGACGCGCCATGCTGATGATGACAAAGCGCTTTGGGACAAGCTTGGCAGCAACAATTATCGCAAAGATTTAGATGAGAAATTTAAAGACCCTAATTCCAACTTTAAAATCGCTATCGTCGTTGATATGTGGCTGACAGGGTTTGATGTGCCTTTTTTAGATACCATCTACATCGACAAGCCGCTTCAAAAGCACAATTTAATCCAAACCATCTCACGGGTAAACCGCAAATTTGCCGGAAAGCATAAAGGTCTGGTGGTTGATTATGTCGGCATCAAAAAACAGATGAACCAAGCGTTAGCGCACTATACTGGAGAGCAAACGCAAAACATTGAGGACATCCAGCGATCTGTGATCGTCGTTAAAGACCATTTAAGCCTGCTGGATGCTCTGTATCATGGCTTTGATTCAGCACCTTATTTTAACGGCAGCCCGTTAGATCAGCTCAATACATTAAATAACGCGGCAAACTACGCGCTGGCATCAAATAAGCGCCATAAGACCTTTATGGACTTGGTTCAGCGCATGAAAGCTGCTTACGACATTTGCGTGGGCAGTGACGCGCTGAGCACTGACGACAAAGCCAAAATCCACTACTACATGACCGTGCGCACGCTACTGTTCAAAATCACCACAGGAGATGCTCCAGATGCCGCGCAAATGAACCAAAAGGTTCGTGAGTTGGTCAAAGATGCCTTAATCAGTGATGGCGTTGAAGAGATTTTTAAGCTTGGTGATAACACAGATGGCAGCGTCAACCTATTTGATGACGACTATCTTGCCAAAATTGAAAAAATCAAACAGCCAAATACCAAAATTGAGCTGCTTAAACAGCTGCTGGCAAAAGCGATTGGCGAGATGAAAAAAACCAATAAAGTTCAAGGTATCAACTTCACCAAAAAAATGAATGCTTTGGTCGAAAAATACAACGAGCGCGACGAGCAAGACACCCTGCGATCTGAAGTCATCAAAGACTTTACCGATGAAATCATCAATCTGTACCAAGAGCTGCGAGAGGATATGCTGTCTTCAAATAGCCTTGGCATCGATTTTGAGGAAAAGGCGTTTTATGACATTTTGCTGTCTTTGGCGCAGAAATATGATTTTAGCTACCCTGAAGATAAGCTGATTGAGCTATCCAAAGCTGTTAAAGAAGTTATTGATAATAAAGCCAAATACACTGATTGGAACAAACGCGAGGACATCAAAGCTGAGCTGAATTTTGACCTGCTCATCTTGCTTGATGAGTGGGGTTATCCGCCAATTGATCGCGATGAGGTGTATCAGGAAATCTTTGAGCAGGCGGAGAATTTTAAGAAGCATAGGGTGGTTTAGGTTTGGGAAGTTACCCCCTCCGATATTGTCGGGTCAGTTCACACACCAAAATACTACCTATTAAAGCTATACTCCACAATCCTCACCTAGTAACATGCAGTTGATTCCATATTGTGCGCAACTGAGCATAGCGAGTTCATTGACTTTAAATCATCTAAAGACAAAATTTTTGCCTCTATCTGGATATTAACCATGTTAATGAACTTTTTTAAATCAGTGGATTAAACATTAGGATTAAGTTATGAAGTCATCACATTTGTTAGGCGCAACAATTCTTTCTGTCATTAGTTTGTCAGGCTGCCAAATATACTATGGGCAGCAATAATGGTTCGACCCAAACGAATTGCCGTGTAACAGGGAAGTTTATACCTAAAGCAAATACGGACTATCGTATAACTGGTAGCTCAAGTCGCAAAGAATGTTACGTTTATTTAGAACAGTTTGCAAAAAATAAACGCTCCTATTACGTCAAGTAGTAGGAGCGTTTATTTTTTGCAGGATTGTTTTTCGCTTCCCTAGTTAGGATTTGAACATTTGGCTGTATGTTAATGGTATCAGTATCTTGCGTTATTTAGGTAGTCGCGGTGTACTTAGTAATGTACATGAAATGAGCTTTTCAAGATTTAATCGAATTACTCTTAATTATTCTAAACAATTTAACAGGTCACTTGTATGAGTGTTTTATTCGATGAAGCTTTAGATGCTCTTAAAGAAGTTAGAATATTAGCCGATGAAGAGTCTAGGGAAGTAATGGATCAGTTTGTTAGCTCATTTCCAATACGAACTAGTGGTAGCGGAGGAATTGACTGGAACAAGGTTGATAAAAAAGTGCTGCTAAACTGTATAGAGGAAATTAAAAATCGAATAAATCTCACGCTGACAGATAGTTGTTTTGTTATCTGGAATGATGCGGCATACCCGATTATAGAGTGTAGTGGCATAATAAACTTGGACAGCGCATAAGAGGTTTATACTAGGGCGTGTTTTCAATTCATCTTACAATGAACGATAGTACACGCCAGATAAAGCATTGACTTAAAATTACGAGCTAACTTCTCATAACGAGTAGCGATACTACGAAAATGTTTGAGCCT
>Ga0308157_10006091_pt1 | contig 14655 bp, 11 predicted proteins | sample PhyBR1_FD_201035 | JGI IMG/M metagenome (GOLD analysis project Ga0308157, IMG submission 201035) | Phyllosphere microbial communities from UC Gill Tract Community Farm, Albany, California, United States - DLSLB.R1 | ecosystem: Host-associated > Plants > Phyllosphere > Unclassified | place: USA...
GCACGGCTGCCTGCGGCCCGGCGGGGTGGCGGTGGTGCAGGCCATCACCATCGCGCAGGACCAGTTCGCACGCTACCGCGCCGAGCCGGACTTCATCCAGCGCTTCATCTTTCCGGGCGGCATGCTGCCCACGGCCGAGATCGTGCAGGCCGAGGCCGAACGCGCCGGGCTGCGGCTGGTGCGCCGCGAGGCCTTCGGCCCGAGCTATGCGCTCACGCTGGCGGAATGGCGGCACCGCTTCCTGCGCGCCTGGCCGCGCATCGAAGCGCTCGGCTTCAACGAGGCGTTTCGCCGCCTGTGGGTGTATTACCTGTGCTACTGCGAGGCCGGCTTCCGGACCGGGCGGGTGGACGTGGCGCTCTACACGCTGGAGCGCGCGGATTCGGATGCGGACGCGGGTTCTCACGGGCGCGCAGCCGCCGAAAGCAGCTGAGCCAGGGAAGGTGCGAGGTGGAAGCCGGGTTCGCCCCGGCGCCCGGCGGAAGGCTGTCGCCCGCCGGGCTGGCGAGCCCACGCCCGGAAAGCAGACCGGGCTGGGCGCAAGGCCGCACGGACGCTGGCGAAAGGCGGGGGAAGAAAATGGTGCGGCTGGCGGGGATCGAACCCACGACCCTTGGCTTCGGAGGCCAATACTCTATCCACTGAGCTACAGCCGCATCGGATGAGCGCGCATGGTGCGCGGTCAAGCGGCGGATTATCGCACGCCCTCAGAGCCTGAAACCCAAGCCCTTGAGATAAGCGTCCACCACCGTGCGGCTGACGGCCACCAGATCGAAGTCGGCAGGGTTGAGCAACCAGATCTGCATCAACCCTTCGAAGACGGAGCGCAGCCCGATGGCCGCGCACTGTGCGCCCTGCGGCAGCGTGATGCCCTGCGCCGCGGCGGCGTCCTGCAGGTCGTCCTTCAGCTTCTGCTGAAAGCTGCCGCACTCCGACATGTGCCGGTCGCGCGCACTCGCCAGTTCGTCCACGTATTCGACACGGAACAGCGCGATCTCGAACACGCGGCAGGTCCGCGCATCGGTCGATATGCTGCGCAGCACGTAGTCGATGCGGTCACGCAGCCGCTGGAGCGGCTCTTCCTTCGCGCGGGAGAACGCTTCGTCGTCGTGCACCGCTTTCTGCAGCGGCGAGGTCGCGCGGTCCATCATCGCGTTGAACAGGTCGCCCTTGTCCTTGAAGTGCCAGTAGATGGCGCCCCGGGTCGCACCCGCCGCGCAGGCGATGTCGTTCAACGACGCGCGGGAGACCCCCTTGTCGTAGAAAACTTGCTCCGCTGCGTCGAGCAGACGCGAACGCGTAGCATCTGCATCCTGTTTGGTTCTTCTAGCCATGGGTGGGGATTGCCTCCTGCCCGGCGTCGTGAAAAGCGCCGTCGCAGTAATTATACATTCATGTTTGTATGTACAATCTGCGGTTTTTCCGAAACCCCTTCCCCGTGCCGGCGTGTGCCGACTGGGAAGCCGGCCGATCGGAATTCCCTTCTTTCCGCTTGTTGCCTTGCCTTGACTCAAAGGACTTCCATGCAGCGCCTGCCCGACGACTCCGCCCTCCACCCCGCCTCCCTGTCCCGCTTCGGCACCACCTCCTCGACCGTGGCCGCTGCCCTGGTGGCAGCACTCGTGCTGAGCGGTTGCGGCAAGAAGCCCGAAGAGGGCGCGGCCCCCGCACAGCAGCAGCAACAGCCGCCCGCCCAGGTGGGCGTGGTGACCGTGACTCCCGGTGACGTGGGCCTGGTCACCGAACTGCCGGGCCGGCTGGAAGCGTCCAGGGTCGCGGAAGTGCGCGCACGGGCTGCCGGCATCCTGCAAAAGCGCCTCTTCACCGAAGGCAGCGACGTCAAGGCCGGCCAGCGGCTCTTCACCATCGACAGCGCGCCCTACCAGGCCACGCTGGAAAGCGCACAGGCCAGCGTGGCGCAGGCCGAGGCCAACGTGGCGCAGACCAAGTCGCTGGCGGACCGCTATCGGCCGCTCGTGGCGGTGAACGCCATCAGCAAGCAGGAATACGACAACGCGGTCGCCTCGCAGAAAACGGCTGAAGCCAACCTGGCGGCCGCCCGCGCGGGCGTGACCTCGGCGCGCATCAATCTGGGCTACGCCGCGGTGACGGCGCCCATCTCCGGCCGCATCGGCCGTGCGCTGGTGACCGAAGGCGCGCTGGTGGGCCAGGGCACGGCCACCGAGCTGGCGGTCATCCAGCAGATCAATCCGCTCTACGTGAACTTCACCCAGTCGGCGGCGGACGCGCTCAAGCTGCGCACGGCGATCGCCAGCGGCAAGTACAAGCAGTCGGCCAGCGGCTCGGCCAACGTGCGCGTGGTGCTGGAAGACGGCAGCGTGTACGGCCAGACGGGCCGGCTGCTGTTCACCGACCTCACGGTGGACGCCACCAGCGGCCAGGTGACGCTGCGCGCCGAGATCCCGAACCCCGACCGCCTGCTGCTGCCCGGCCTGTACGTGCGCGTGCGGCTGGAACAGGCCCAGGTGGACAACGGCGTGCTGCTGCCGCAGCAGGCCGTGACGCGCTCGGCCAAGGGCGACACCGTGATGGTGGTGGGCCCGGACAACCACCTCACGCCCCGCACTGTGAAGCTGGGCCCGGCGCAAGGCACCAACTGGGTGGTGACCGATGGCCTCAAGGCCGGTGAAAAGGTGATGGTGGACGGCTTCCAGAAGCTGCCGCGCGGCAAGCCCGGCGACCCGATCGTCGTGAACCCCGTGCCCTGGCAGGCCCCCGGCGCCAACCCGGCCGCCGCCCCCGCATCGGCCCCTGCCGCGGCCCCCGCCAAGTCGTAAGAACAAAAACAAGGAGCGCGGCACATGGCCAAGTTCTTCATCGAACGGCCCATCTTTGCATGGGTCATCACGATCTTCATCATGGTGATGGGGGGTATCTCCATCACCAAGCTGCCGATTGCGCAGTACCCCGCCGTGGCGCCGCCGACCATCCAGGTGTCGGTGGCCTACCCCGGCGCCAACGCCCAGACGCTGGAAGACAGCGTGCTCGCGGTGATCGAGCGCGAGATGAACGGCGCTTCGGGCCTGGCGTATGTCGAGACGACCAGCCAGGCCAACGGCACCGGCTCCATCACGCTGAGCTTCGAGCCCGGCACCAACGCCGACCTGGCGCAGGTGGACGTGCAGAACCGCCTGTCGCGCGCCACGCCGCGGTTGCCGAGCGCGGTGACGCAGCAGGGCGTGCGCGTGGAGCAGTCGCGCTCGAACTTCCTGATGTTCGCGATGCTGACGACGGAAAACCCCGACGTGAGCATCGAGGCGCTGAACGACTACGCCGCCCGCAACGTGGTGCCCGAGCTGCAGCGCGTGGCCGGCGTCGGCACGCTGACGCAGTTCGGCTCGGAACGTGCCATGCGCGTCTGGGTGGACCCGGCCAAGCTCAAGGGCTTCAACCTGTCGCTGGACCAGGTGAATGCGGCGATCCGCGCACAGAACGTGCAGGTGTCCGCCGGCAACCTGGGTGACCTGCCCGCCGAGAACGGCCAGCCCGTGGCGGCCACCATCGTGGTCAAGGGCCAGCTCTCGACGGCCGAGCAGTTCGGCAACGTGGTGCTGCGCGCCAACACCGACGGCTCGTCGGTGCGCCTGCGCGACGTCGCCCGCATCGAGCTGGGTTCGCAGAGCTACAGCACCAGCGCGCGCCTCAACGGCAAGCAGGCCGTGGGCCTGGGCGTGCAGCCCACCCCGTCGGCCAATGCGCTGGCCACCGCCAAGGCCGTCAAGGCCAAGCTGGAAGAGCTCAAGAAATTCTTCCCGCAGGGCGTGAACTACGTGGTGCCGTACGACACCTCCAAGTTCGTGTCGGTCTCCATCGAGAAGGTGGTGCACACGCTGATCGAAGCCGTGGTGCTGGTGTTCATCGTGATGTTCCTGTTCCTGCAGAACTTCCGCTACACCATCATCCCGACCATCGTGGTGCCGGTGGCGCTGCTGGGCACGTTCGGGGCGCTGCTGGCGATGGGTTTCTCGATCAACGTGCTGACCATGTTCGGCATGGTGCTGGTGATCGGCATCGTGGTGGACGACGCCATCGTGGTGGTGGAGAACGTCGAGCGGATCATGGCCGAGGAAGGCCTGCCGCCGCTGCAGGCGACGCGCAAGGCCATGGGCCAGATCTCCGGCGCCGTGATCGGCGTGACGGTGGTGCTGATCTCGGTGTTCGTGCCGCTGGCCTTCTTCGCCGGCTCCACCGGCAACATCTACCGACAGTTCGCGGCGACGATGGCCACCTCCATCGCCTTCTCGGCCTTCCTGGCGCTGTCGCTCACGCCGGCGCTCTGCGCCACACTGCTCAAGCCCGTCGATCCGGACCACCATGCAGAGAAGAAGGGCTTCTTCGGCTGGTTCAACCGGTCGTTCAAGCGCACCACGCACCGCTACGAAAGCTGGATGGGCAAGCTGCTGCGCCGCGGCGGCCGCATGATGATCATCTACGCTGTGCTGCTGGGCGCGGTGGCGCTGGTGTACACCCGCCTGCCCACGTCGTTCCTGCCCAACGAAGACCAGGGCTACATCATCACCAACGTGCAGCTGCCCCCGGGTGCGGCGCAGTCGCGCACGTCGGCGGTGCTGTCGCAGGTGGAAGACTTCATGCTCAAGCAGCCGGAGGTCGAGAACATCGTCACCGTGGCGGGCTTCTCGTTCTCGGGCCAGGGGCAGAACGCGGGCCTGGCCTTCGTGATCCTGAAGGACTGGAGCGAGCGCGAGGGCGCAGACCACTCGGCCTCGGCCGTGGCTGGCCGCGCCTTCGGAGCGCTTTCCGGCATCCGCGACGCGTTCATCTTCGCGCTGAGCCCGCCGCCCATCCCTGAGCTGGGCACCGGCACGGGCTTCAACTTCCGCCTGCAGGACCGCGCGGCCCAGGGCCATGACGCCCTGCTGGGCGCGCGCAACCAGCTGCTGGGCATGGCGGCGCAGAGCAAGGTGCTGGCGGGCGTGCGCCCGGACGGCATGGAAGACGCGCCGCAGATGCAGATCGACATCGACCGGGACAAGGCCAACGCCCTGGGCATCACGTTCGACAGCATCAGCAGCGCGCTATCCACGGCGCTGGGCTCGGCCTACATCAACGACTTCCCGAACCAGGGCCGCCTGCAGCGCGTGGTGGTGCAGGCCGACTCCGCGGCACGTATGCAGCCCGAGTCGGTGCTGGACCTGCCGGTGCTGAACAACAAGGGCCAGACCGTGCCGCTGTCGACCTTCGCGACCACGCGCTGGATCACCGGCGCCATGCAGACGGTGCGCTACAACGGCTATCCCTCGATCAAGATCGCGGGCGATGCCGGTCCGGGTTATTCCACCGGCGATGCGATGACCGAGATGGAGCGCCTGGCCGCCCAGCTGCCACCGGGCTTCGGCTTCGAATGGACCGGCCAGTCGCGTGAGGAAAAGCTCGCCGGCTCGCAGGCCACCATCCTCTACGCGTTCTCGCTGCTGGCGGTGTTCCTGTGCCTGGCCGCGCTGTACGAGAGCTGGACCATTCCGGTGTCGGTGATGCTGGTGGTGCCCCTGGGCGTGCTGGGCGTGCTGCTGGCGACGCTGCTGCGCGGCATGTCGAACGACGTCTACTTCCAGATCGGGCTGGTGACCATCATCGGGCTCTCGGCGAAGAACGCCATCCTGATCGTGGAGTTCGCCAAGGACCTGCAGGCCGAGGGCAAGAGCGTGCTGGAGGCGGCGCTGGAAGCCGCCCACCTCCGGTTCCGCCCGATCATCATGACCTCGCTGGCGTTCACGCTGGGCGTGGTGCCCCTGTTCATCGCCTCGGGCGCCAGCTCGGCCAGCCAGCGCGCCATCGGCACCGGCGTGATCGGCGGGATGATCACCGGCACCGTGCTGGCGGTGGTGTTCGTTCCCGTGTTCTTCGTGCTGGTGCGCTCCTTCTTCAAGGGCAGCAAGCGCCAGCAGGAACACGACGCGCACCAGGCGCAGATGCACCGCCATGCGGAGGACGCGCAATGACGCCCTGCCGCGCCTTTCTGGAGAAACGATCCATGACGCACACCACTCCGTTCGCGCGCCCGGCCGCGCTGACCGCCGTGGCCCTGGCCGCGCTGCTGGCGGGCTGCAGCTTCATTCCGACCTATGAGCGGCCCGCCGCGCCGGTGCCGGCCACCTACGGCACGACGGCCGCCGCCGCGGCGGCATCGCCCGGCACGAACGTGGCTGCCAGCGCCGATGCGCGGGCGGCCGCCGACATCGACTGGAAGGACTATTTCTCCGACCCCCGGCTGCAGACGCTGATCGGCACGGCGCTGGCCAACAACCGCGACCTGCGCGTGGCGGCGCTCAACATCGAGCAGGCGCGCGCGCAGTTCCAGATCCAGCGGGCCGCGCAGTTCCCTGCGGTCAACGGCGTGGCCAATGCCGCCCGCCAGCCGAGCGCCACGACCGGGCAGTACGCGAACCAGTACCAGGTCGGCCTGGCATTGTCGGCCTGGGAAATCGACTTCTTCGGCCGCATCGCCGCGCTGAAGGAGCAGGCGCTGGCGCAGTACCTGGCGACCCAGGAGGCGCGCAAGGCGGCGCAGATCAGCCTAGTGGCGTCGGTGGCGACGGCCTGGTTCAACCTGCAGGCCGACGAGGAACTGCTCGACATCTCGCGCCGCACCCTCAGCACACGCGACGAGTCGGTGAAGCTGACTCGGCTGCGGCTGGAGAACGGCGTCAGCTCCGAGCTGGACAACAGCCAGGCCATCAGCCTGGCCGAAACCGCCCGCGCCACCTACGCCCAGCAGCGCCGCCAACGGCTGCAGGACGAGAACACCCTTGCGCTGCTGCTCGGCCAGCCGGTGCCGGCCGACATCCTGGCCAGCCTGTCCTCCGCGCGGCTGGCCAATGCGCAGCCCATGCCGCCGCTGCCGGCCGGCCTGCCCTCCGATCTGCTGACGCGCCGGCCGGACATCCGCCAGGCCGAGCAGCAACTGATCGCCGCCAACGCCAACATCGGCGCGGCGCGGGCCAACTTCTTCCCGCGCATCGCACTCACAGCGAGCGTGGGCACGGTCAGCAACGAACTGTCGGGCCTGTTCAAGGGAGGCAGCTGGGCGTTCTCGATCGCGCCGCAACTGGCGCTGCCGCTGTTCGACGCCGGCCGCAACCAGGCCACGCTGGAATCGGCCCGGGCCGGCCGCGAGATCGCGGTGGCGCAGTACGAGCGCTCCATCCAGTCGGCCTTCCGCGAAGTGGCGGATGCGCTGGCGGGAGAAGCCACGCTGCAGGACCAGCTCAACGCCCAGCGCACCCAGGCGCAGGCCGACAGCAAGCGCTTCGAGCTGTCGGACCTGCGCTACCGCAATGGCGTGGCCAGCTATCTGGACCTGCTGGACGCGCAGCGCTCGCTGTTCGCTTCGGAACAGAGCCTCGTGCAGACGCGCCTGCTGCGCCTGCAGAACCAGGTCGCGCTGTACCGCGTTCTGGGCGGCGGATGGAGCGAGGCGCCGCAAACCGCACCACGTTCTTGACATAGCGCAAGGGGGCGCGGGGGGCCGTTTTCCCCAACGGCCGCCCCGCAGGGCGACTCCTATAATGAAAATTCAAGGATAGCGAGCCCCCAAGCCCCACAGAGGACGTCATGAGCGACACCCACGAAGAAGCGCACACCGGACCGATCAAGAACCCCAAGCAGCTGCTGGTCACGGTCCTTTTTTCTTTCGTGCTTCCGATCTTCGCCATCATCGGTCTGGTGATGTTCGTGACTTCCGGCAACAAGCCAGCCGAGGGCAGCGCCAACCCCGAGAAGGCCGTAGCGGAACGCATCCAGAAGGTCGGCATGGTGGAAGTGCGCGACGCGAACCGGCCGCTGCGCCCGGGCGAGGAAGTCTTCAAGGGTCAATGCGCCGCCTGCCATGCCACAGGTGCCGCCGGCGCGCCCAAGCTGGGCGACGTGGCTGCCTGGGCACCGCGCATCCAGCAAGGCTTCGAGACGCTGGTGCAGTCGGCACTCAAGGGCAAGGGCGCCATGGCTCCGCAAGGTGGCGGCGAATTCGATGACACGGAAATCGCCCGCGGCGTGGCCTACCTCGCCAACGCGGCCGGCGCGAAGTTCGCCGAGCCTGACCGCCCCGGCGCGGCCCCCGCAGCGGGCGGGGCTTCTGCCGCTGGCGCTGGCGCTTCTGCCGCTGGCGCTGCGGCCCCGGCGGCTGCCGCATCCGGCGGCTGAAAACCTTGCGCCCAGGCGCCTGGCAGCAGCCAGCGCCCTTCTCCCTCCGAAGCCGGCTTGCAGCCGGCTTTTTTACGCCTTGGGAGGTGCCCGCCGCCTGTTGAGCGGGACTGCGCACGAAGCCGTAGCGCCCGGGCAGGTCGCTCGACTGCACAGACTCGGGCGTCCAGCGACCTTGCTCCAGGGCGTCTGCCACCTGCGGCACATCGAGCGTGTGCACCAGACCCAGGCCTGCACTGCACGCCAGATAGACATAGCCGTTTTCATCCACCAGGCACTGGCCCTGCCCGGTCAGACGGGTGCCGTTCTGGGCCACGGGGACGCCATCCGCGCCGAAGCGCCAGACGAGCGGCGTCGATTCCAGCTCCACATAGACGCGCTGGGGGCCGTTCTGGAAGAACCAGCGGCCCTCGACGTCGGCCTCGTAGTTGCGCTGGATGAATTCGATCAGCTTGTCGTGCTGCAGCCGCGAGCCGCGCGACTGCGGAAAGGGGCCTTGTGCCTGCGTGGCGTCGTCGCGCATGTACCAGTGGCCGCGCGCGTCCAAACCCAGCCAGCCGTAGCAGTCGGGAACGTGGGGCCACTTGGCGATGGCCTGCCTGACGATGTCATCCATGGGCCGATTCTGCCTGGGCGGGCGGCAGGGGCGCGTAGGTGGCGGCGCCCTGCGCGGCCAGCCAGTCGGCCACCGCGTCCGGCATGGCCCGCACGTGCCCCGGGAAGGCTCCGGCCGGGAAGCCGACATGCCCGCCGCCAGCCGGCTGCCAGAGCGTGACGTGCCGGCCGACCTGCTGCGGCGTGGGCAGGCTGGCGGCCGGCACGAACGGATCGTTCAACGCGTTGAGCACCAGCGCCGGCACGCGGATGGCGGGCAGCAGCGGTTTGGCGGAAGCGCGCTGCCAGTAGTCGTCGGTATCGCGGAAGCCGTGCAGCGGCGCCGTGAAGACGTTGTCGAAGGCATGGAGGTCGCGCGCCGCAAGCAGCGCATCGCGATCGAACAGGCCCGGGTGCTGCTGCAGCTTGGCCAGCGCCTTGGGCACCATGCTGCGCAGGAACATGCGGTTGTAGACCTGCCGGTTGAAGCCCCGCCCGATCGCCGCGCCGCCCGCAGCCAGGTCGATGGGCGCGCTGACGGCGGCAACGGCAGCCACCAGATCGGCCGCCCGGCTCCCGGCCTCGGCCGCCCAGCGCAGCAGCGCGTTGCCGCCGAGCGAGACGCCCACGGCCCACACCGGCGCGGCTGGCGTCCCGGGCGGCGCATCGGCCGCCCCGCCCGCCCGCGCCAGCCGCTGCACCAGCCAGCCGATCTCTTCGTGGTCGCCGGAGTGGTAGGCGCGGGGGCCAAGGTTGAGCTCCCCGCTGCAGCCGCGGAAGTGCGGCACGGCGAAGCGCCAGCCACGCGCACGGGCCACGTCGGCAAAGGCTTCGGCATAGTGGCTGCGCGACGAGCCCTCCAGCCCGTGGAACAGCACCAGCAGGGGCCGAGGCGAGGAGCCCCGGGGCGGCCCGGTCGCCGTGTCCTGCGCAAGGAAGTCCACGTCCACGAAATCGCCGTCGGGCGTGGTCCAGCGCTCGCGGCGGTAGGCCGGGCGGGGCCCCACGGTGCGGCGGGCCATGAGCGCCGGCCAGATGGTTTGCGCATTGCCGCCCGGCAACCAGGCAGGCGCTCTGTATTTCATGGCATCAGGCGCAGAAAGGGCGGGCGCCCGTGGGCCAAAACCTCATCGATCCAGGACGGAACCGAAATCAGTGCAGCCGGCCTGCGGGTGGGGTGGACCCGGGCGCGGTGGCGGCCTGTACCGTGCCGGGGCTGGCATGGTGGGCCACCAGCCGCCAGCCCTGCGCGGTCTTGTGATAGACGTTGGTGGCCTGCACCACCGCCTCGCGCGGGCCGTCGGGCAGCATCACCTCCACCCGCTCGATCACGCTGTGCACGGCGCTGGCCAGCGCCTGCACGCGGTGCACCTGGGTCGGCCGGGCCCGCAGCGTGCCGTGCTCGAACATGGCCGCGAAGGCCGAGCGAATGGCGCCGGGGCCGAGCAGCCGCGGTCCGCCAGGGTGCACGCAGACGATCTCGTCGTCGTCCGCCCAGCAGGCCATCAGCCGGTCGATGTCGCCGGCCTGCAGTGCGTCGTAGAAGGCGGATTCGGTGTCGTCGGGGGAGCCGCCGAGCGTGGCGGCGCGCAGGGAAGATCGGGTCATGGCCGGGCGCGGGGGGTGGATGGCGATGCGCCATTGTCCGAGGCGCGGCCCGCCTTGTCACGGACAAAGGCCGCCGCAGCCAGCAGGCACAATGCGCCTTGCCCCGGTGGCCATTGGCAGTGTCGCCGGCTTCGCGGCGCCGGGGCGGCATCACCATGAAACGTCTTTTCGCCCTGCTTGCCGCCGTGCTCTCCCTCTCGGGCTGCGGCTACAACGACTTCCAGCGCCTGGACGAGCAATCCAAGGCGGCCTGGAGCGAGGTTCTCAACCAGTACCAGCGGCGCGCCGACCTGGTGCCCAATATCGTCGCCACGGTCAAGGGCGAGGCGGCCTTCGAGCAGGACACGCTGACCCGCGTGGTCGAAGCGCGCGCCAAGGCCACGTCGATCCAGGTGACGCCCGAGACGCTGAACAACCCGGAGGCTTTCAACAAGTTCCAGCAGGCGCAGGGTGAGCTGTCGGGCGCACTGTCGCGGCTGATGGTCGTCGCCGAGCGGTACCCGCAGCTGCAGGCCAACCAGGCGTTCCGCGATCTGCGCGTGACGCTGGAGGGCACCGAGAACCGCATCACCGTGGCGCGCAACCGCTACATCCAGACCGTGCAGGAATACAACGTGCTGGCCCGCAGCTTTCCCACCAACCTGACCGCCAAGGTCTTCAGCTACGACCCCAAGCCCAGCTTCACCGTGCAGAACGAGGCGCAGATCAGCACGCCGCCGACGGTGGACTTCTCGCGCCCGGCGGCCTCGCGCCCCTGACGCACTCGGTTCAGGGCCAAACATGCCATTCGCGCCGGTACTGCAAGCACTTCTAGCTATACTTTTGATAGCTACAGGCTGGCTGGCCCCGCCCTCGGCCGCGGCGCAGGCGCTGCTGCCGGTGCCGCCGCTGTCGGCGCGCGTAATCGACCCCACCGGCATCCTGTCGGCCACCGACCGCCAGGCGCTGGACACGCGGCTGGCCGGCATCGAGCAGCGGCATGGCTCGCAGGTGGTGGTGCTGATGGTGCAGACCACCCGCCCCGAAGACATCGCGGCCTATGCCAACCGCGTGGCCAACCAGTGGAAGATCGGCCGGCGCGACGTGGGCGACGGCGTCATCGTGCTGGTGGCCCAGCAAGACCGCAAGATGCGCATCGAGGTCGCCAAGGCGCTGGAAGGCGCGCTGCCCGACATCGCTGCCGCCCGCATCATCGACAGCGCCATGAAGCCCCGCTTCCAGCAGAACGACTTCGCGGGCGGGCTCACGGCGGCGGTCAATCAGATCGAGGCCCGCATCGCCGGGGAAGGGCTGCCGGTGCCTGGCGACACGCACCAGCGCTCCGGCAAGGCGCAGCCGGGAGACGGCTTCGATTGGACGGACCTGGCGGTGTTCCTGTTCTTCGGCGTGATGGTAGGCGGCCCGCTCGCCCGCCGCATCTTCGGCAAGGGGCTGGGCGGTCTGCTGGTGGGCGGCGGTGCCGGCGGGCTGGCCCTGCTGGTCACCTCCAGCCTGCTCATCGCGGGCGGCGTCACCGTGCTGGCGCTGCTCTATACCTGGCTCTTCGGTGGCCGCACGGGCACCGTCTGGCATGGCGGGGGCGGCGGCGGTGCTGCCGGCGGCCTGGGCGGCTGGGCCGGAGGCGCCGGCATGGGGGGCTGGGGCGGCGGCTTCGGCTCCGGGGGTAGCGGTGGCGGCGGCGGCGGTTTCAGCTCCGGCGGCGGCGGCGACTTCGGGGGCGGTGGCGCCTCCGGCGATTGGTAGGGGCAGGCCATGGCGAAGACACCCGACGGTTCATCCTCTTCCTCTTCCTCATCCTCATCCTCTTCCTCTTCCGCAGCCAAGCCCGGCGGCGCCGACCTGCGCCGGCCGGCGGCTCCTGCTGCTCCGTCCATCTGGCAACGGCTGGCGCGCATGTGCCGCCATCGCTGGTCCGAAGGCGCCGTGCGCCGAGCGCTACCCGACGACGCGCTGGAGCGGCTGACACGCCGCGTAGCCGCCAGCGAGCGGCGGCACACCGGTCAGATCCGCATCTGCATCGAGGGCGGCCTGCCGTGGTCGTACCTGCTGCGCGGCGCCTGCGCGCGCGAGCGGGCCGTGACCCAGTTCGGCAAGCTGCGCGTCTGGGACACGGAGCACAACAACGGCGTGCTGATCTACCTGCTGCATGCCGACCATGCCATCGAGATCGTGGCCGACCGCGCCCTGGCCCGGGTCATCCCCCCGCAAGCGTGGCGCGACCTGGTGGCTGACATGGGCGCCGCGTTCCGCGCGAACCGGCACGAAGAGGGACTGACGCAGGCGCTGGCGGAGGTATCGGCACTGCTGGTGGCGCACTTTCCGGCCACGGAAGCGGAGGCTGACGGGCCAGACCTGGTCATCGCCGAAAGCGCCGGCGATGGCTTGCCGGATGCCCCCGTGATGTCGCGCCGGCGAGGTCCCCCAGACTGAACGCAGATCGGGGCAGCACACTCAGTCTTCCGGCGGCACCTGGGTGTTCTCCGGGCACTCCCGCCAGAGCAGCCACCTCGCCTGCGCGGCAGAGGTGTGGACATCCGAGGTCAGGCCAGTGTCCGCGCAGCAGTCGACCCACGGTGAACGGGAAAAGCTTTTGCCCATGAAAAAAGCCGCCCGGACGGGGCGGCTTCGTGGTGCTTTGCGGCCTGGCAGACCGCCAGGCTCTTCACCGAGGCTTGCGGCGGCGCATGCAGCCCGGAGGCTCAGCGCTTCTGACGGAAGCGGCGCAGCGCGGCGATCTGGGCGGCCATGACGGCCAGCTCGGACTGGGCCTTGGCCAGGTCGAGATCGCTCTTGGCGTTCTTGAGCGCTTCTTCGGCGGCGGCCTTGGCGGCGCTAGCCTTTTCGTCGTCCAGGTCCTTGCCGCGGATGGCGGTGTCGGACAGCACGGTCACGCGGTCGGGTTGCACTTCCAGGATGCCGCCGGCGACGAAGACGAACTCTTCATTGCCGTCGGCCAGTTCGATGCGCACGGAACCGGGCTTGATGCGCGTGATCAGGGGCGTGTGCTTGGGCAGGATGCCCAGCTCACCCGCTTCGCCCGGCAGCGCCACGAAGCGCGCCTCGCCCGAGAAGATGGACTCCTCGGCGCTGACGACATCGACGTGAAAGGTGTTGGCCATGGGTCGTTCCTTCAATGTTCAAAAAGTGGGAGCAAGCGGTCGTTGCGGCACTCGGCACTCGGGCCACCCGGCGCAGTGAAAGGCTCGAAGACCGTCCACACGCCGAGGGCAGGCGCCCGGCCGCCCCGGCAGGCTTACGCCAGCTTCTTGGCCTTTTCGAAGGCTTCGTCGATGGTGCCGACCATGTAGAACGCCTGCTCCGGCAGGTGGTCGCACTCGCCAGCCACGATCATCTTGAAACCACGGATGGTTTCTGCCAGGGGCACGTACTTGCCTGGCGAGCCCGTGAACACTTCGGCCACGTGGAACGGCTGCGACAGGAAACGCTGGATCTTCCGGGCGCGGGCCACGGCCAGCTTGTCCTCGGGAGCCAGTTCGTCCATGCCCAGAATGGCGATGATGTCGCGCAGTTCCTTGTAGCGCTGCAGCGTGCCCTGCACACCGCGAGCGACAGCGTAATGCTCCTCGCCCACGACTTGCGGGTCGAGCTGGCGGCTGGTGGAGTCCAGCGGGTCCACGGCGGGGTAGATACCCAGCGAAGCGATGTCACGCGACAGCACCACGGTGGAGTCCAAGTGGGCGAAGGTCGTCGCAGGCGATGGGTCGGTCAAGTCATCGGCAGGCACGTACACGGCCTGGATGGAGGTGATCGAGCCGACCTTGGTGGAGGTGATGCGCTCTTGCAGGCGGCCCATTTCCTCGGCCAGCGTCGGCTGGTAGCCCACGGCGGAAGGCATGCGGCCCAGCAGTGCGGACACTTCGGTACCGGCCAGCGTGTAGCGGTAGATGTTGTCCACGAAGAACAGCACGTCGCGGCCTTCGTCACGGAACGACTCGGCGATCGTCAGGCCGGTCAGCGCGACGCGCAGACGGTTGCCTGGGGGCTCGTTCATCTGGCCGTAGACCATGGCGACCTTCGAGTCTTCGAGCTTCTCGAGGTTCACCACGCCGGAATCGGCCATCTCGTGATAGAAGTCGTTGCCTTCGCGGGTCCGCTCGCCCACACCAGCGAACACCGACAGACCGCTGTGGGCCTTGGCGATGTTGTTGATGAGTTCCATCATGTTCACGGTCTTGCCCACGCCGGCGCCGCCGAACAGGCCGACCTTGCCGCCCTTGGCGAACGGGCACACCAGGTCGATCACCTTGATGC
>Ga0308157_10006092_pt1 | contig 14654 bp, 13 predicted proteins | sample PhyBR1_FD_201035 | JGI IMG/M metagenome (GOLD analysis project Ga0308157, IMG submission 201035) | Phyllosphere microbial communities from UC Gill Tract Community Farm, Albany, California, United States - DLSLB.R1 | ecosystem: Host-associated > Plants > Phyllosphere > Unclassified | place: USA...
TTCGAGCAGCACCGTGGGCACCATTTCCGCGCCGCTGCGAATCACGTCCTTGAGGCGGTCGGCAATCACCACGAAGCCTTCGGCGTCGATCCTGGCGATGTCGCCGGTGTGGAACCAGCCGTCGTACCAGACCTCGGCGGTCTTGTCGGGCGACTGGTAGTACTCGCGCGTGACCCAGGGGCCACGGATCACGATCTCGCCCACGGTCTGGTTGTCCCAGGGCACGGGCTGGCCTTGCTCGTCCATCACCTCGACTTCCAGGCCCAGCGAGGGCAGTCCGGTCTTGACCATGACTTCATCGATGGCCTCCTTGGACCAGCCCACCATGTGCTTCTTGACGAAGGCGCCGATCGCCACGGGGGCGGTCTCGGTCATGCCGTAGCCCGAGCTGGCGCGGAAGTTGGGCAAGGCCTTTTCCAGCTTGGTCTTGAGACCCAGCGGCAGCGCGCCGCCGCCCACGCCGACGTTGACCAGGCTGCTGAGGTCGTACTGGTCGAAGTCCTTGAACTCCAGCAGCATGGCGGCGATGGTCGGCACGATGCCCACCGAAGTGACCTTCTCGCGCTCCACCAGTTCGCAGAAGCCGCGCACCGTGAAAGTGCCGGGCAGCACGATCTTCTGCGCGCTGAACACCGTGCTGAACGGCGAGCCCCAGCCATGGATATGGAACAGCGGCGTGTTGAGCATGGGCACGGCGTTCTCGCCCAGGCGCTCGGCCTGCACGAAGTCGGGGGTGTTGGCGATGCTCTGGCGCGCCATGCCGTGCAGCGTCATCAGGTACAGCTGGCGGTGCGAAAACGTCGCGCCCTTGGGCTGGCCCGTGGTGCCGGTGGTGTAGCACAGCGTGGCAATGGTGTCCTCGTGCAGATAGGGCCAGTCGAATGTGGTCGGCTGGCCTGCGATCAGCTTTTCGTACTCGATCAGGTTGGGAATCCGGGTGTCGGGCAGACCGGGCTGGTCCGACATGTAGACAAAGGTCCTGACCGTGTCCTTGATGCGCTCGTAGATGTTTTCCAGCAGCGGCAGCACCACATCGTCGACAAAGATCACGCTGTCCTGGGCATGATTGATGGTGTAGGCAATGTGCTCCTCGGACAGACGGATGTTGATCGGATGCAGCACGGCCCCGGAGCAGGGCGCGGCGTAGTAAAGCTCGAGGTGGCGGTGGGTGTTGTACGACATCGTGCCGACGCGGTCGCCCATGCGGCCCGGCGCGCCGCCGTCGATCTTCAGCTGCTGCAGTGCATGGGCCAGCTGGCCCACGCGCTGGTGCCACTGCTTCCAGGTGAAGCGCTGGTACTCGCCGCTGATGTGGTTGCGGTAGACCACGCCGATCTGGTCGGGGTAGTAGCGCACCGGCCGCTTCATGAAGGTCGTCAGCAGCAGCGGGTAGTTGGTGCTGAATTCGGGAAAGGTCTGGGCATCCATCGGTAGTTCCTTCAGGGACAGTCTTCACGCATAGAGGTGGCAGGCGACGGCATGGCCGCTGGCGCTTTCCTGCATGGCCGGGTCATCGATGCTGCAGCGCGCCATCGCGGCCGGGCAGCGCGTATGGAAGCGGCAGCCTTGGGGAACGCGCAGCGGGCTGGGGATCTCGCCTTTGAGCACGATGCGCTGGCGACGGCTTTCGGCATCGACGTTGGCTTCGGGAACGGCCGACAGCAGCGCCTGCGTATACGGGTGCTTGGGATGGCTGTAGAGCTCTTCGCGCGAGGCGACTTCGACCACGCGGCCCAGGTACATGACGGCAATGCGATCGCTGATGTGGCGCACCACGGCCAGATCGTGGGCAATGAACACATAGGTCAGGCCCAGGCGTTTTTGCAGTTCCTTGAAGATGTTGATGACCTGCGCCTGGATGGACACATCAAGCGCCGAGACCGGTTCGTCGCAGACAATCACGCTGGGCTCGAGCGCGAGCGCGCGCGCAATGCCTATGCGCTGGCGCTGGCCGCCCGAGAATTCGTGCGGGTAGCGCTCGGCCATGTCGGGCAGCAAGCCCACCATGCGCAGCAGCTCGGCAATGCGGCGCCGGTATTTCTCCGGGTCGCTGTCCAGGCCGTGGACTTCCAGCGGCTCGCCAATGATGTCCTTGACTTTCATGCGTGGGTTGAGCGAGCCGTAGGGGTCCTGGTAGACCATTTGCACGCGCTTGCGGAAATGCTTGAGTTGCGCCGGCGTGACCTCCTGGCCTTCAAACAGGATGCGCCCGCTCGTGGCCTGCAGCATGTGCATCAGCGCCAGGCCCGTGGTGGACTTGCCGCAGCCGCTCTCGCCGACCACGCCCAGCGTCTCGCCGCGGCGCACCGAGAACGAGACGCCGTCGACGGCCTTGACGGTCGCCACCTGCTTCTTGAAGATCACGCCTTTCATCACGGGAAAATGGATCTTCAGATCTTCGACTTTAAGAATCTCTTGCATGGCGGGCTCCGGGCTCAGCTGTTGAAACAGGCCTTGCTGTGGCCTTCCTTGACGCGCGTGAGCGCGGGCCGGGCGGTATCGCAGTCGCGACTCGAGCGCGGGCAGCGCGGCGAGAACGCGCAGCCCGGGGGCAGGGCGGACAGATCGGGCGGCATGCCCTCGATGGCGGGCAGGGGCTGGTCGGGGTCGCTGTCGATGCGCGGAATCGACGCCAGCAGGCCCTGGGTGTAGGGGTGGCGGGGCTGCTCGAAGATGTCGCGTGCCGAACCCTGCTCGACAATACGCCCGCCGTACATCACGGCCACGCGGTCGGCGTAGCGCGCGACCACACCCAGGTCATGGGTGATCAGGATCATCGCGGTCTGGTCCTTTTGCGTCAGCGCCTTGAGCAGGTCCAGGATCTGCGCCTGCACGGTCACATCGAGGGCCGTGGTCGGCTCGTCGGCAATGATCAGCCGCGGCTCGCAGGCCAGGGCCATGGCAATCATGGAGCGCTGGCGCATGCCGCCGGAAAACAGGTGGGGATAGGCCGACAGTCGGCTTTTCGCATCGGGAATCTGCACCCGCGCCAGCAGTTCGCTGGCGCGCTCGTAGGCTTCGCTCCAGGGCGCATTGCGGTGCAGGTGAATCGGCTCGGCAATCTGCTTGCCAATCGTGATCGAGGGATTCAGCGAGGCCATGGAGTCCTGGAAGATCATGGCAATGCGGTCGCCGCGTATGCGCCGCATCTGTTCGGCATTGAGCTGGAGCAGGTCCTGGCCTTCGAAGAGAATTTCGCCCTGTTCTATCTTCCCCGGCGGGCTGGGGATCAGGCCCAGTATCGACATCGAGGTCACACTCTTGCCCGAGCCGGACTCGCCCACGATGGCCAGTGTCTCGCCGGCGTGCACTTCAAAGGACACGTTGTCTACGGCCGTGACCTCGCCATGCTCGGTGCGAAAGCGGGTGGTCAGGTTCTTCACTTGCAGTACAGGCGTTGCCATGCGGGGCTCCTGCCGGGCGCGAGGCCCGGGGGTGAAAGTTGCGAAATGTGCGGCCGGCGTTCAATAGCCCATTTTTTTCTTCAGCTCCTGGTCTATCCAGAGCTGGGCGTGGATGGGCGCGAAGCGGCCGGCGCCGACAAACATCTCGCCGCCGTAGTTCTTCACCCAGGGCCACCAGGCGGTGTAGCGGTAGGGCGCAGGCATCCAGATGGCCGGTGCCTGGTCCAGCACCTGGCTGGTGAGTTCACGCAGCATCTGCTGGCGCTTGGCTTCGTCGCGCTCGCCATTGGCCTCGGCGACGCGCGCGTCGAACTTGGCGTCGTTCATCATTGGCGCGTTGTAGACCTGGTCCTTGCCGAAGTTGATGCGCAGCGAGGTGGTCGGGTTGACATCGGGAATCGAGGTCAGGTAGCCGGCAGCGTTGGTGTGGCTGGTCATGGCCGACAGGTGGGCGCCGTACTCCATGGGCGTGATTTCCATCTTCACGCCCACGCCTTCGAGATAGGCGGCGACCAGCGGCATCAGCTCCATGGATTCGACGTTGCAGCTGCAGATCTGCATCTTGAACGCAAAGCCGTTGGGGTAGCCGGCCTCGGCCAGCAGCTTCCGGGCCTTGGCCGGGTCGTACTTGAACAGCTCCTGCACCGAGGCCGGCTGCTCATTGAGCGGCCGGTGGTAGCCCAGGTATTCGGGATGCATGGGAAAGGTGAACAGCGCGGCTTCGCCGCCGTAGAACTTGTCGACGATCTCCTGCTTGTTCACCGCCATGTTGAGCGCGCGGCGCACGCGCACATCGGTGAAGGGCTTGGCGTCCACGCGCAGCGCGACGCGCGGCGCGCTGGTCGTGAGCCAGCGGTTCCATTGCAGCTGCGGCGTGCTTTTCTTCAATTCCTTGGCCGCTTCCCAGGAAATCGACGACAGGATGTCGATCTTGCCGGTGCGCAGCGCCGACTGCTGGGTGGAGTCGTCCTTGATGACACGGTGCACCACGCGGTCAATGAAGGGCAGCGGATAGCTCTTGCCGGCAACGGTCAGCTTGTCCCAGTACACCGGGTTCTTGCTGAACGTCAGCGCATTGCCCTGGGCGACATTGGTCAGCATGAACGGCCCCGTGCCGTTGACGTTCTTCCAGTTGCCCGCGCCCGCATCGACGACTTCCTTGGGCACGATGCCCGAGAAAAAACCGTTGCCGAAGCGGTAGTCCCAGTCGGCAATGTATTGGTTGAAGGTGAAAAGCACCGTGTGCCTGGCCGTTGCCTCGACCTTGTCGACGTGGTCGTAGTAGCCCTGGGTGCGCTTGGGGCTGGTGTTCATGCGGTTGAAGTTGTAGACGATGTCCTCGGCCACCAGCTCGCGCTCGGCCATCACGCCTTTCTTGGCCGGAAACTTCACGCCCTGGCGCAGCTTGACTTCCAGCGTCAGCGGCGTTGGCCAGCTCCAGCTTTCGGCAAGTTCGCCGCGCATGGCGTCGGTGGGCTGCCAGCCGCTGATGGTGAACGGGTACTTGCCACCGCGGCTCTTGGCCTTGGACAGGTCGACGGCAAACAGCTGCTCGTAGAACTGGCCGGTATCGCGGGTCTGCAAGGTGGCCTGCCAGTCGGCGAGATCCCATGACAGCGTCGCCACGCCCGCGCTGCTGCTGGCAAAGTTGAGCGTTCCTCCGTATTTGGGCGCTTCCCCCTGGGCCTGCACCATGCCGGCCGCGCCGGCCAGGGCCAGGGCCAGTGCGAGACGCTGGCTGAGACGGTGGGTCAGGGGGCTGTGGGGCGTCGTCGATGCTGGGTACATTCTTGTCTCCTTGGGGCGTGGGGCGTGGGGCGTGGGGCGTGGGGGGCTTCAGCGCGTGCCGCGCATGCGGGGGTCGAGCATGTCGCGCAAGGCATCGCCAAAGACGTTGATCGCGTAGACCACCAGCGTCAGGCAGATGCCCGGGGCCAGCGCCAGCCACGGGCCTTGCAGCATGTAGGTGCGGCCGTTGCCCGAGAGCATTCCGCCCCAGGTGGGGTGGGGTGGCGGCACGCCCAGGCCCAGGAAGGACAGGCCAGATTCGGCCAGGATGGCAGCGCCCACGCTGGAGGAGAACAGCACGATCAGCGGCGCAATCACGTTGGGCAGCACATGGCGCCAGAGAATGCGCGCCCAGGAAGCGCCAATCGACTTGGCGGCGTGGATGTACATGTCCTCGCGCACCGAGACCACGGCGCTGCGCACGATGCGCGAGCCGCCTATGCCTATCAGCAGGCCCAGCGTGAGGATGATCTGGGTGATGCCGGAGCCGAACACCGAGGCCACGACGATCAGCACCACCAGGCCGGGAAAGCTCATCCAGGCATCGACAAAGCGCTGTATCAGCATGTCGATCTTTCCGCCGAAGTAGCCCGAGACAATGCCGATCAGCGCCGAGATGAAGGTCGATATCACGGCCACCGACAGGCCGATGATCACCGAGATCTGCGCGCCGTAGATGCAGCGCGACAGCAGGTCACGCCCCAGATTGTCGGTGCCGAACGGATGTTCCCAGGAAGGCGCATGCATGCGCGCGCCCATGTCGACCTCGTTCATTCCGTAGGGAGCCAGCACATCGGCAAAGATGCCGACCAGCAAAAAGAACATCGCCACCACGGCGCCGGCGGCGCCCAGGCGTTTTTCTCGAAACAGCTTGCGCATGAAGCTGCGCAGCGCGCTGTGGCGTCGGGGCGGAGTTGATTTTCCGGGGACGTTGAGCGCAATCGCCTGGGTTTTCATGGGTGCCTCCCTTAACGCTGACGGACCTTGGGATCGATCAGTCCGTAGCTCAGATCGACCAGCAAATTGATGAGCATCACGCTGATGCCGACGATGAAGAACACGCCCGTGACCACGGGGTAGTCACGCTGATTGACCGCGTCCAGCAGCAAAAGGCCCATACCGGGAAGCACGAAGATCTGCTCGAGAATCACGGCCCCGCCAATCAGCACCGGCGCCTGGCTGCCGATCAGCGTGATCACCGGAATCAGCGCATTGCGCACCGCATGCCGGGTCAGGATCAGCATTTCGCTCAGCCCCTTGGCGCGCGCGGTGCGGATGTAGTCCTGGCGCAGCACTTCAAGCATCATGGTGCGCGTCATGCGCATGGTGATTGCCGACAGCGACAGGCCCAGGATGGTCGCGGGAATGAGCATCTGCTGCAGGTTGGCCCACGGGTCTTCCAGGAACGGCGTGAAATGGATTTCGGGTGACCAGCCCCACCAGATCGAGGGAAAGACCGTGACCATGGTGCCTATCCAGAAGCTGGGCACGGCCAGCATCAGCAGGGAGAACGAGCGCGTGACGTAGTCTCCCGCGGTGTCCTGCTTGACGGCCGAGTAGACCCCCACTGGAATGGCCACCGTGAGCGCAATCAGCATGGCCAGCAGTCCCAGCTCGAAGGTCACCGGCAGGCGCTCGGCAATCATGCCGAGCACGGAGTCGGCCTGCCACAGCGAGTTACCCAGATCGCCATGCAGCAGCAGGCGGCTGATCCAGCTGCCGTACTGCTGCCACAGGGGTTTGTCCAGGCCCAGCGTTTCCATCAACTGGTCGCGCGTGAGCTTGTTCGAGCCGGCATCGTTCTGGCTCAGCATCAGGTCGACGACATCGCCGGGGACCATGCGCACGATCACGAAAACAATGATGCTGGCAATCAGCATGGTGGGCAGCAGCGCGAGAAGCCGGCGCAATATATAGGCTTGCATCAGATTCCCCCAGCGCCAGGGGCGTCTGCAGTCTGTCTGCGCCGAGCCAGCGGCCGCGTAAGGGACCAATTTCCAAAAGGACCGGGATTTGTGTATCGCACCGTATCTCTCCTGTACTCGAATTTCGAATCGGCCTTTTTCAAGGTCTTGAGGACCCGCGTTCTTCGTCGCTGAGTGCCCCTGGGCCAGCCCAGCTTGCAGGACGACAGGCCTGTACCGTCTGCTCAGCGTGCAAGCACCCCTTGGAAACGCCGGCTTGCCATTTCCTTCCAGGGCCTGTGGTCGATCATACTGAAAACTCTAAAATGGTCAAATGCTATTGGCGGTATGGTGAGGTCTAGGGTTTTCCTGGGTGAATTCGGTGTTTTCAGAGAGGGGATTTGCAATTTTTCGGCTGTCCTAGGGTTTGCCATCAAGGGTTTTCGTGCATACCGAAAAATCTGTTTTTTGAATTTTTGGTGAAATCTACTTGGGGTTTACGCTGGGTTAGGGTCTTTTCAGATGGATGCCGATGATGTTTTTCGAGGCTGCATCGTGTCAGCGTCAATTTTTTCTTTGTGCTAGCATGTGTCCATACCAATAAATCTAAAAAATATACGAGAGATTGAAATATGAATTTCCAACTGCCAATTCGTCTTTTAAGTGATTGTTTTTGTTGGTGTTATTTCTTGATGTGAAATTTTTGTTAAACCTAACGGCCATGCCTTGGTTGTAATCTGCGGGGTGGTGGACGCTAACGAACAGGAGCGTGCATGTCGGGCATTCAGGAAACCTATTTGCGGGACGAGGCGCAGGCCCCGGCCCTGCCGGATGACAAGGCCTTCGATTTCTTTCCCGGCGCCAGGGCGCCGGATCGACAGTCAATGGTGGATGTGTTTGGCGTGCGCATCGCCACCTATGAATGGGGCGCGGCCGATGCCCCGCCGGTGTTGCTGGTCCATGGGGCGCTGGATTTCGCGCGCACTTTCGATGTGTTTGCACCGCTGATTGCCGACGCCGGCTATCGCGTGGTGTCCTATGACCACCGCGGCCACGGCGACTCGTCGCCGGCGGCGCTGTATGGTTGGGTCGCCGATGAACGCGATCTGCTGTGCGTGGCCGATGCCGTTTCCCGGCAGCCCATGCCGGTGATAGGCCACAGCAAGGGGGGCTCGCTGCTGATCCATGCGATCGAAGCCTTGCCCCACCGCTTCACGCGCTTTGCCTGCATTGATGGCATGCCGTTTCGCAGCCCCCATCCCGACACCGCAATGCACGAGCGCCGCTACATGACGCCCGAGGTGATTTCCAAATGGCTGGACAACCGCCACCTTTCCGCCGAGGCCGAGCGCAAGCCTGGCAGCCTGCAGGCGCTGGCCGCGCGGCGCGCGCGCCTCAATCCGCGGCAAAGCCATGAGTGGCTTTGCTATCTGGTAAGCAAGGGCGCGTACCAGCAAGGCGATGGCTGGCGCTGGAAGCTTGACCCGGCGATACGCCCGGGCGGCTTCGGGGTCATGCGCTCGCGCTGGATGACGGATCGCCTGCCGGGTTTCCCCGTTCCCTTGCTGGCGCTGTTCAGCACCATTGACGAGCCCATGGGCTGGGACTGCAAGCTTGCGGATCTGATTGACTATCTGCCCGCTTCCGCGCAGGCAGTGGCCATGGCCGACACCGGCCATTTCATTCATATCGAACGTCCCCGGCAGACCGCCGATCTCATCATCGACTTCCTACGCTCATGACTGAATATCTACAGCACGGCAGAGTTCGCCTGGCGCTGCATTGCCTGCAGCCCGCCCGAGATTCCGGCAGCCATGCGCTGCTGCTGCTGCACGGACTGGGCGAGTCCGCGCGCGCCCATCCACCCAATCTTTATGCCGAATGGCCCGGGGCGGTCCATGCGCTGGACTTCACCGGTCATGGCGCATCCTCCATACCCGCGGGTGGGGGCTACAGCTGCGAGGTATTGATGGGCGATGTGGACATCGCGCTGGCCCGCCTGGGCGCGGCCACGGTCTGCGGCCGTGGGCTAGGGGCCTATGTCGCCTTGCTGATTGCGGGTGCGCGGCCGAAAAAAGTGCGCGGCGCCGTGCTGCTTGACGGCCCCGGTCTGGCCGGCACCTGCGCCACCTCCTCGCCCTATATTCCCCAGGTCCAGGCGGGCGCAGCGGCGACTCCCGACCCGTTTGCGCTGGCCGAACTCGCCACCGACGCGCGCCCGCCCGAATATGCGGCGCACTATGCCACGCTGTCCCGGGAATTCAGCGCCCTGGCCAATCCGCTCGCCATCTGCACGCGCGAGCAGCCACCGTGGCTGCAGGCGGTGCGGCTGCTGCTGGCCTGCGACGCGGCCAACCCCGTGAAGGCCTGCATGTCCTATGCGGTCATGCCCAGCGCGGCGGCACTGCCATGAGCAGCCCGGCCGCACTTTCCACGACCTCCGACTGCGTGGCACAGCGGGAGCAGGCCTACCGGGCGCAGGTGCAGCGCGATCTGCCGCGCAATTTCCTCGCCAATCTGGCGCACGGCATGCTGGGGCTGACGGGATTCAGGCTGATGCACGCGCCCACCTTCGTGCCGGCCTATATCTTTTTGCTGTCCGAGTCCAAGGTGGCCGTGGGTCTGGCGCTGGGCGCGCAGTTCATCGGCATGGCGCTGTCGTCGATCTGGAGCGCGACGCTGATCGAGCACCGCGAGCAGGTGATGAAGGTGGTGTACTCCGTGGGCTGGCTGATGCGGCTGCAGATCTTTTGCCTGGCGCTCAGCGCCTTCATGCTGAGCGGCGACGCGGCCCTGGTCTTTGCCTGCATCTTTCTGGCCTTGTTCGGTTTTTTTGGCGGCATGCAGGGCGTGGCCTTCAACTTCCTCATGTCCAAGGTGATTCCCACCAACCAGCGCGGCAAGCTGATCGGCATGCGCAACTTCCTGGGCGGATTGATTGCCTCGGGCGTCGCCTACCTGGGCGGGGAATATCTGGTGGGAACCAATGCCTTTGGCAACGGCTATGGCTCGACCTTCATGCTGGCCTTCATTCTCACCAGCATAGGCATCAGCGCGCTGACCTTCGTGCGCGAACCCAAGTCGCTCACGGTGCGCAAGAAGTCCTCGGGTTTTTTGCAGCGCATTGCCGACATTCCCGCGCTGCTCAGGGGCGATCAGGACTACCGCCGGTTCTTCTATGCGCGCGCGCTGGGCGCGCTGGGGACGGTGGCCGTGCCGTTCTATGTGCTGTATGCGGGCCAGTATGTGAGCCTTTCGGGCGCGACGCTGGGCTATTTTTCGCTGGCCTTTTTGCTGTCGCAGACCATCAGCAACCTGCTGTGGGGAAAGATTGCCGACGCCCGTGGCTATCGGCTGGTATTTCTGCTGAGCATGGGCTTGTGGGGACTGGCCACGCTGCTGCTGATCTGGGGCGCATCGCTGGCGGTGTTCATCATTGCCTTTTGCGGACTGGGCGCGGGGTTTGGCGGCTATCAGGTGGCGTCCAACAACTTCGTGCTGGAGTTCGGCAAATCGCACGAGTTGCCGATGCTGATCGCGGTTTCCGACACGGCCTCGCATCTGATGATGGCCATGGGGCCGCTGCTGGGCGGAATCATTGCCACCTATTTCGGCTACCACCTCATCTTCTGGCTGGCGCTGCTGGTGAAGATGCTGTCCCTGGTCATGGTCTGGCGGCTGCGCGAGCCCAGGGACCGGCGGGCGCTGGCGTGAAAACGACGGCGGTGATCACACCACCGGTCTGCGCCTGGACGCGCCGCGCTACGTGACGCTGCCCAGCATCATGAAGGCCAAGCAGCAGCGGGACTGCGTGACGCCTGAAGACCTGGATGTGAGGCCGCGACTGAAAACGCTCAGGCTCTGCGAGCCCGCCAAGGCCGCTCCCCGGAACACCGTCATGGCCGCCGTGCCGCAGTTGGCGGCAGCGGTGTAACGCAGAATCTGACGCGCTTGCCCGCGCAGGCCTGATTTCGGCGGCAAAATCGTTTTTTTGCAAGCTGGGGTGGCAATGCGTGAAAGTGTGGATTGCGTCGTGATCGGCGCCGGCGTGGTGGGCTTGGCCGTGGCGCGTGCCCTGGCGCTGCAGGGCAGGGAAGTGATGGTGCTCGAGGCGGCCGAGGCCATAGGCACGGGCACGAGTTCGCGCAACAGCGAAGTCATTCATGCCGGCATTTATTACCCCGAAGGCTCGCTCAAGGCGCGCCTGTGCGTGCGCGGCAAGCAGCTGCTTTACGCCTATTGCGAAGAGCGTGGCCTGGCCTTCAAGCGCTGCGGCAAGCTGATTGTCGCCACCAGCGAAGCCCAGCGCGCCACGCTGGAATCGATTCGCCTCAAGGCCCTGGCCAACGGCGTCGATGATCTGGTGCTGATCGACGCCAGGCAGGCGCGCGCCATGGAGCCCGCGCTGCAGTGCGTCGCGGCGCTGCACTCGCCGAGCACGGGCATCGTCGACAGCCATGCGCTGATGCTGTCGTTGCAGGGCGATCTTGAAAACGCCGGCGGCCTGGTGGCGTTTCATGCGCGCGTGCTGCGCGCCGAAGTCACGCCCGAAGGCATGGTGCTGCATACGGCCGACGGCATGCAACTGCTGGCCCGCACCGTGGTCAATGCAGCGGGCCTGTACGCGCCGGGCCTGGCCCAGGCATTCGACGGTCTGCCGGCCGATGCCGTGCCCACGGCCTATTACGCCAAGGGCAGCTATTTCACCCTCAACGGACGCAGCCCGTTCTCGCGCCTGATCTACCCCGTGCCCGAAGCCGCAGGCCTGGGCGTGCATCTGACGCTTGACATGGGCGGTCAGGCCAAGTTCGGCCCGGATGTGCAGTGGGTGGGCGGGCCGGACGACCTGGTGGTCGACCCGCGCCGCGGGGATGCGTTCTATGACGCGGTGCGCAGCTACTGGCCCGACCTGCGCGATGGGGCGCTGGCGCCCGGCTACGCGGGCATACGGCCGAAAATCAGCGCCCCCGAGGCCCCGTCTGCCGACTTCATGCTGCAAGGGCCGCGCGAGCACGGTGTGCCCGGCCTGGTCAACCTGTTTGGCATCGAGTCGCCGGGCTTGACCAGCTGCCTTGCCCTGGCCGAGTCGGTCCGCGCGCTTGTGGGAGCTGTCTGACAGCGCGGCGGCCCAGATTCTCTTGGTGCTTGCCCGAGCATTCGCTAAGATGAAGCCATGACGCCGGTAGGCGCTTGCGGGGGCTTGAAACCCGCGTGCGATTTTTCCGGTGCCTGTTTTTATTGTCCATCCGAAAGGCCTTCATGACTAAATCCGTCTCCGACACCATCGCCCACGCCCCTTCTGACCTGGAAAAACTGGTGAGCGATCTGCGCGGCTTGGTCGACAGCAAGACTTTGGACTCGCTGCCTGAGATCCAGGTGCTGCGCAAGCGCCTGGACGAAGGCATCGAATCCGCGCGCGACTCGGCCATGCGCGCCGCGCGCGAAGCCGCCCGCCAGGCCAAGGATGCCGCCAAGGCAGCTGACCAGTATGCCCACGACGAACCCTGGCGCGTCGCCGGCGCGGCCATGGCCGCAGGTGCAGTGATCGGTTTCCTGCTGTCGCGTCGCTGATCGCCCCGGCAGCGATCCACCGGACATGGATGTGAACTGGTTGTCTCTACTCGGGATCGACACTTGGATAGCGCGCTGGCGCGCCAATGTGATCGAAGGCGCGATTGCGGCGGAAGACCGTCTCGATCTCGCCCGCCTCGAATGGCAGGATCAGAAACGCCGATTGATCTCCGTCGTGGTGCTGGGCATCGCGCTGGCGGGTTTGACCGTGGTGACTTTGATCGTGCTGTCGATGGCGCTGCTGGTGCATTTCTGGGATTCGCCCGAGCGCGTGACGGTTGCCTGGAGCGTGGCGGGTACGTGGCTGGTGATCTGGGCCGGCTTGCTGCTGGGCCTGTGGTCCACGCTGCGCAAGGCCGGCAATGCGTTTGCCTTGACACGCAACGAGCTGGCGCAGGATTGGCGCACATTGAAGGAGCGGCTGTGAGCACTTCCACTACTTCTGCCGCCGACAGCGTCAAGGCCAACGCCGCGGCGCTCGATGTATCCCTGCCCGAAAGCCACCGTGCCGTGCTGCTGCGCATTGCAACCCAGCGCGAGCGCCTGCTGGCGCGGCGCAGCGCGCGTGCCCAGGCGCTGGCCTTGCAAAGCCAGCATGCGGCGCATATGCCCACTTCCGGCGCACTGGCGGAACGCCTGGTGGCGTTTGCACGCTTGCATCCGGCGGCGGTTGCCGTGGCGGCGGTCGCCGCCGTTGCCGTCGGTCCGCGCCGCCTGATACGCTGGTCGGGCATCTTGCTGCCGCTGGTGGCCAAGTTCCGCCGCTAGCCCGCTATCCCGCTATCCCGTCAGGCCGCGCCATCGCGCGCCGCCGGGTCGCAAAAAAGCCGTGCGCTGCCTGCAGCCACGGCTTTTTGTCTTGCCGCTCAGCGCAGCTGGCGAATTGCCTTGGCCGCACGCTGCACCAGCGCCGGGCCTTCGTAGATCAGGCCGCTGTAGATCTGCACCACATCGGCGCCCGCGCGTATCTTTTCCACGGCGTCGCTGGCGCTCATGATGCCGCCCACACCGATGATGGGAAACTTCGCGCCGAGCGCGGCGCGCAGCAGGCGTATCACCTGGTTGCTGGCCTCGCGCACCGGCGCCCCCGACAGGCCTCCGGCCTCGTCGGCATGCGGCATTCCCTGCACGGCTTCGCGCTGTATCGTGGTGTTCGTGGCGATCACGCCGTCCATGCCATGGCGCAGCAGCGTTGCGGCAATCACCGCCACCTGATCTGCGTCCAGATCGGGAGCGATCTTGACAAACAGGGGCACGCGCCGGCCCTGTTGCGCGGCAAGCTGCTCGCGGCGCACGGCAATTGCGCCGAGCAGGCCGTCAAGCGCGTCATCGCTTTGCAGCGCGCGCAGGTTCTTGGTGTTGGGCGAGCTGATGTTCACCGTCACATAGTCGGCATGCGGGTATACGCCTTCGAGCGCTATCAGATAGTCGCTGGTGGCTTCCTCGATCGGTGTGAGCGCGTTCTTGCCGATGTTCAGACCCAGCAGCATGGGTTTGCCCTGTGCCCGGCACTTGGACTGGCGCACATTGGCAATGAATGTCTCCAGCCCCTGGTTGTTGAAGCCCAGGCGATTGATCAGCGCCTTGGCCTGGGGAATGCGGAACATGCGTGGCTGGGGATTGCCGGGCTGGGGTTTGGGCGTGACGGTGCCGACTTCGACAAAGCCAAAGCCCATGGCGCTGAGCGCGTCGATGCAGCGCGCGTTCTTGTCCAGGCCCGCGGCCATGCCGACGCGATTGGGAAAACGCAGGCCGGCCAGCTCGATCGGGTCGGACACCATGGTCTGAGACCAGGCGCACTCCAGCGGCGTGCCCTGGCCGCGGGCCAGCAGGTTCATGGTCAGGTCATGGGCTGCTTCGGCGTCGAGGCGGAACAGAAAGGGTCTAGCCAGTGCGTAGGGAATAAGAGACATTGGATAATTCGGTGATTACTTCCAATTCTCTCCCATGACGACACCTGCTGCAGCCCTTTCCCAAGATGAACTCA
>Ga0308157_10006093_pt1 | contig 14653 bp, 11 predicted proteins | sample PhyBR1_FD_201035 | JGI IMG/M metagenome (GOLD analysis project Ga0308157, IMG submission 201035) | Phyllosphere microbial communities from UC Gill Tract Community Farm, Albany, California, United States - DLSLB.R1 | ecosystem: Host-associated > Plants > Phyllosphere > Unclassified | place: USA...
CCCAGGTCAGCGAGTAGAAGTGGGGCGGTTCGCAGTTCTCGATCGTGCCGGAGGCATTGCCTTCGATCTGGTAGCGACCGCCGAGTTCGAGGTCGCCGCTGACGGGTGCGAACCAGCGCTCGAGCCGAACCGGATCGGTGCAGGCTTCCCAGAGGTCTGCGACGGTGGTCGGGTAGGTCTGGCTCAGCGTCTGGACCGTGTGCTGGGTGTCGCCCTCGACGGTGATGTTAAGCCCGCGGTCGACGGCGTCGGCCTGCGCGGCGAGGACCTGGTCTTCGGTGGGGCGACTGGAGTCGGGGGTGGTCATGGAAGCTCCTCGGAGGTCGTCGATGATCTGACGGCGGTTGAAGGTGAGGTGCGGGAGGTTCGCCGAAGATCGGCGGTACTTCATGGTAACCAAGGATGCGCGGCGGTGGAATGGTGTCTGATTCGGCTTCTGCCAGACGGCACTGTCGCTTTGCGCGGGCGATCTCGGCTGACAGCATGTCCGATTGCGGGACCCAGAAACGACGGAATGGAGTGAGCCACTCGTCGACGCCGCGCAGTAGTGCCGCCTCGGTGTCGAACGGAGTGGAACTGGATCCGGTTTAGAGGGGGTATCCCAATCGCTTAAACATCAGGTGTTTATGTAAGTATTCTCGTGAATTCCTGGAAATATTGTCGAGAATTGGGTCTAGCGGCCTCTATATATCTGATGTATATTCGCTTCAGTGGTGCGCACAGAGCAGTGTCAGGCATCACTGAAATCCTCCTACACATTGATTGGACTTCCATGAGACGACTTGGAGTTGACGTCGGCGGAACTTTCACCGACCTGGTCCTATGGGACGACGACGGCACAACCACAGTACATAAGACACCTTCGACCAATGAGGACCCGTCAGTCGGCACGATGAAGGGGATCTCTGCGCTGGAGGTCAAAGCGGAGATCGACCTCGAAAGCATCGACATGTTCTTCCACGGGACGACTGTGGCGACCAACATCGTCCTCGAGCACAACGGTGACGATGTCGGCCTGATCACGACTGAGGGGTTCAGAGATCTCCTCCACATTGCGCGGAAGAAGCGTCCTCTGAACTATTCGAACTATCAGGAGCTGCCTTGGCAGAAATGGCAATTGGTTCCTCGCCGAAACAGGCGGACAGTGCCCGAACGCATTGATGCGTCCGGAGCCGTTCTCACCTCGCTGGACGAAGACGCCGTTCGACAGGAAGCGCGGCTCCTGCGGGAGCGTGGAGTTGCCGCGGTGGCCATCGCGTTCCTGCACGCCTACAAGAATCCCGCCCACGAACAACGGGCACGCGAAATCGTAGAGGAAGAGTTCCCAGAGGCGTTCATCTCTCTGTCCAGCGAAGTTGCCAGCCAGTATCGAGAGTACGAGCGATTCTCGACGACCGCTCTCAACGCCTTCGTCGGACCGAAGACATCGAACTACATCTCGAAACTCGTCGACGAGGCGAGTGCTGCGGGCGTAAGTGACGACGTCCACCTCATGACCTCTGCTGGCGGACTCGTCACTGCCAGGAGTGCTCGCCAAACCCCGGTTTCGCTCCTGACGAGTGGTGTCGTCGCCGGGCTCATCGGAGGCTGCGCAATCGGAGCGGCCTCCGGCTATCCGAGCGTCATCACGCTCGACGTGGGAGGCACATCAGCCGACGTTGGAGTCGCACCCGACGGACGCCTCCGGATGAAACACTTGCTCGATACCCGTATCGGCGACTATCACGCAATGGTTCCGATGGCCGAAGTTGACACCATCGGGGCGGGTGGAGGCTCGATCGCTTCGATAGATGAAGGAGGCATGTTCCGTGTCGGCCCGCGCAGCGCCGGTGCCGTGCCGGGTCCTGCTTGTTTCGACCGCGGCGGCACTGAACCTACCTCGACTGACGCCATGGTGGTCCTCGGGTGGCTGCGCGAGAAGAGCTTTCTCTCCGGAACCATGGAAGTCCGACCGCAGCTCGCCGAGCAGGCAGTGAGGAATCACATCGCTGAGCCTCTGGGCCAAAGCACCGAGAAGGCGGCCATGGGCATCTTTACGGTGCTCGCACATTCAATGACCGAAGCGATCAGTCTGCACTCGGTCCGCAAGGGCTACGATCCACGAGACTTCTCACTGGTCGCAGAAGGCGGCGCCGGTCCGCTGTTCGCCTGGCATATTGCAAAGCAACTCGATATTCCGCGGATCATCGTGCCAACGCACCCCGGGATCACCTCGGCAGTGGGCCTCCTGGCCACCGACATACGCTACGAAGTTCCGACAACGGTGTGGACCTCGTCGGACCAGGCTGACATCGACCTGCTTGCACGCGAAGTCGCCCGCCTGACCGACCAGGCCGTCGCGCAGCTCAAAGGCGACGGAATCCCCGATGAGCACATTGACCTCGAGTGCAGCGTCGACTGCAGATACGTCGGACAAGGCTACGAACTGCGAGTCCAGGCACCCAGCGGAGAGATCGACGCCAACTGGGTGGAGCAGGTCGCTCAAGCTTTCCACGAGCAGCACGGGCGTATGTACTCGCAGCGGTTCGACGACAAACCGGTCCAATTGGTCAATGTTCGGATGACCGGTATCGGAATGGTGCCTCAGATCAGGCTTCCGAAGATAGCCGTTGGCGATGCCGACTCTACTCCTGCGAAGGTGGCGACGGCACAGACCCTGATGTGGACGGATGATGCGGGCAGTCCGAAGTGGGTCGACACAGACGTCTATTCTCGAGAGCTTCTTCGAGCGGGCAACGTCTTCGACGGACCGGCCATTGTCGAACAATTCGACTCGACAACTGTTATTGGAATCGGACAACGGGCCACGGTCGATGAGCTCGGACACATCATCATCGAAAGGTGCGCACAATGAGTGAAACAACAATGCCGATGACTGGTGTCTCACTGGCACCTGAAGTCCCTCATCGCACGTGGAACTCGGTTGAGGTAGACCCGATCACCTTGCGAGTGATCGGAGGTGCCCTCGATTCTATGGCGAAGGAGATGGCCCAGGTTCTCTACCGGATGGCGTATTCGAGTCTCATCCGAGAATCAGAGGACTTGGGAGCTGGAATCTTCGATGTCTATGGACGAGAACTCTGCGAATCGGACTCGACACCGATGCACTGTGGGTCGATCCCCGCCTATATCAAGGGAGTAAATCGCCGGCTTGCAGGAAGCTACCGTCCCGGAGATGTGATTCTCCATAACCATCCGTACCACGGTGCAGCTCACTCGCCTGACTACGGAATCATCATTCCCATTTTCTGGAACGACGAACACATTGGATTCGCCGGATGCACAGGGCACGTATCGGACATTGGCGGTAATTTCCCGGGACTGTGCATGGACGTTGTCGACGTCTGGGCAGAGGGCAAGCTGATGGACTCGATGAAGATCTACGATGCGGGCGTGCGCAACGACATGCTCATTCAGCACATCCTCGACAACGTCAGAACGCCGGAGCAGAACCGCGGCGACCTCGAGGCGCTCGTGTCATGCGCTCGTATCGGGGAAAAGAGATTCGTCGAACTCCTCGAGACGTATGGCCTCGATACTGTGATGAGCGCGAGCGAAGCCTGGATGGACTATTCGGAGAACATGCTCCGGAGCCGGATTCGCGAATTGCCGAACGGCAGCTACGAAGCACCGATCGGCTACCTCGACGATGATGGGAAGAACCGCGGAGTCCCGTTGAAGGTGGCAGTCCGAGTCGACATCGAAGACGACGAAGTGCTTATCGATCTCACCGGTTCGAACGACCAGGTTCCTACAGCATTCAACGTTCCTTTCGAAGGCTCGGTGTTGCCGGTTGCGGTGAGCGCCATCCGAACGATATTGCTCGACGAGGAGACGACTCCAGAATACGTCCCTCAAAACGACGGCTGCTTCCGTCCGGTCCGGGCCTATGCCCCCGAAGGAACAATATTCAACCCAGACTTCCCTGCTTCGTGCTTTGCCCGATTCTCACAGGTCAATCGTGTCTTCGACTCGATCAACTTGGCGTTGGCACCGATTCTGCCGGACCAGGCGGTTGCCGGTTCATCGTCCGCGCTCTGCGCCATCGCATATTCGGGAGTTGCGGAAGATGGAGAGAGCTACTGGGTATACATCGAGATCAATGAAGGTTCGTACGGTGGTCGCAACGGCCGAGATGGGCTCGACGCCGTCGACGCGCTGATGGCGAATACGAGAAACAACCCGATTGAGGAACTCGAACTCAACCACGCCATGCGCGCCGAACGATACGAGCTGCGCGATGAATCTCCGGCACCGGGACAATGGAGAGGCGGCATTGGCAGTGTCCGCCGCTGGCTGATGATGACGGACACCTTCCTCGGGTCCGAGGCCGACAACCGAAGCGATCCGCCTGCGGGTGTGTTGGGCGGCGCTGACGGAGTCTCCGGGTCTTTCGTTCGCAATCCGGGAACGGAACGAGAAGAGGTGCTCCATTCGAAGGTCACTCAGGAGGTCGTTCACGCAGGAGATACCTTGGAGATCCGGATGCCCTCAGGAGGCGGATTCGGCGACCCTTTCAAGAGAGACCCCTTCGCGGTTCTCCACGATGTATGGGATGAGTATCTGACCTCGGAAGAGGCTGCTCGTGATTATGGTGTCGTCGTCGATACTGAACGGTGGGTCGTCGACGACGCGGCAACGTCGGCACTGAGGTCTCGAGATTCTCAAACTCGAAACGCCGAGAATTGATCTGCGCAATGCTCAGCATCAGTGAGGGCCCTCTTCTTGTAGGAGGGCCCTCACTAGTGCTGAATCAGAGACCGCGACTGCGGTAGTACTCAGAGACGGAATCCAGATGCTGGCGCATGAGTGACATCGCGGCCATAGAGTCGCGGCGGACGATCGCGTCGAAGAGCGCCGAATGATCGTGGCTCACGCTCGTGCCGATGTTTGCAGCAGCATTCGCTTCGCCGACGATGTTCTGAAGTGCATTGAACAGTGGGATAGTCACGACTTCGAGCAGGGGGTTGTGCGCCGCCTCGACGATCTGCTGATGGAAAGTCGAATGGCTGGAGAACGACGATTCTTCGCTGCGCAGACTCGGATCCGAGTTACGCAGCTTATTCAGGTCGTCGTCGGTTCGTCTCGATGCAGCATAGCCGGCTGCCGGAACTTCGGTGATATGCCGGATCTCCATGAGGTCATCGATCGAGATCGAGTCCGAAGAGGCCAGGAGAGTGACCCCGACTTCCAACTGCGAACCCAAATGACCGACGGTCGGAATCGTGACGAACGTGCCCCCATTGACGCCGCGAACGCTTTTGACCAGATGTTCGCTCGACAGGGTGCGAAGTGCTTCGCGAATGGTGCTCTGTCCGACAGCGTAGGTCTCGCGCAAGTCGGCGTCTGAGGGCAGCCGAGAGCCGGGGGCAAAAGTCCCGTCGAGGATGTTTCGACGGATCTTCTCAGCGACGACGGCATAGGCGGTTTTCGACTCAACCATGTGAAGTCCTGACCAGCAATCGATTGAGGCGGGTGCACTGAGGCATTCTGTCTACTCTCCTTGTCAGGCTGTTCGAATCGGTGGTCTGCAGCCGAAGACGATCACCTGTGATGCCATGGTAGTGCGATACCCTTCCACGGACCGCTCAGCTCGCGCAGATCCGTGTCGGATCGCATTGCCGCCGGGTGCTCAGGTCACTGGGTCCTGGCGAGAACTCCTTCCGCCCTGCGGATGATGACTTCGTCGACGAGCTCGCCATCGAGGACGAACGCGCCTGCAGCTCGAGATTCGGCCTCAGAGACCACGGCAGCTGCCCAAGCCACCTCTGACTCGCTGGGAGCGAACTCGCCGCGAATGATTTCGATCTGTCTCGGGTGAATCGCCAGTTTGCCGTCCATTCCGTATGCTGACGCCACCGCGGCGGCCCGTCGCAGCCCCGCATCGTCCGCCACAGTGGCATGCACCGAGTCAATGACGGGAACGTGGTGAGCTCGACCCGCGAAGAGGAGTGTCGCCCGGGCAAATGCGAGCAGGTCCTCGAACACACCAGCGGTCCCTTTTGTGTCGCGCGATCCCAGATCCAATTGCAGATCTGCCGTTCCCAGGGCCAAAGCATTGACGTTGGGGTGAGCCGCGATGCGATCGGATTCGACGACCCCGCGAGCCGTCTCGACGAGGGCGACGACGCTGAAGTCAGCTAGCTGAGTGAAGGGCTGATGTGATTCAGCCATCGGAACCATGACCGAACGGAAGCCCATCTCCCGTGCGAGTTCGAGGTCCCTATCGGCGTGCGCAGTAGACAGGCCGTTGATACGCAGACAAGCCCGCCTCGGTACGGACTCGGATCGCCGCAGCAGGCTTCGGGCTTTCTCCTTATCGGCTTCGCGAACTCCGTCTTCGAGGTCGATGACCATCTGGTCGCTGACTGCTGCGGCTTTCTCGAAGCGCTCTGGTCGGTCGGCCGGGACGAACAGCCATCCGGGACCCAACACGTCTGTTTCCGGCGGGTTCGTGGCGGTGACGCTCCCCGGTCCGCTGTCGACGTCAACCACAGAAATCTCCGATGACAGCGGCGGCTGGCCGGCCGACAGGAGCATCTGTCACGGTTGCCGCGATCTCTGCTGCTCGTACCGAGCCGACGACTGGTGATGCGCAGGCGGAGAACTTCTCAGCCACCTCGGCGTTCGTCAACGGGCGGGATTCGTGACCACGATTGATCTGCTCCGCCTCGTGGAAGGTGGTGCCGTCGTCGAGTGTAATGGCCAGGTCTCCGGAGAATGCTTTCGGATAGAGGCTCGCTGGGTCGTGCTGTATATCCACCCGTGCTGCGACGCTGAGGACCGACTCGTCGGCGCGAGCCGTCTCGTCGAGTTCGGCGAACGTGATCTGCCCGTGCTGCAGAGCCGCAGCTGTGAGATAAGGCAGGCTGAACTTGGCGTCGTACTCGCTGCGAGGTCGCAGCTTGTCCGCAGCCGGTTCGCAGACCACCGCACCGGGTACATCATGGATCTTCGCCGAGATCGACGCGATTCGGTCGAAGTCGAAGTTCGGTTCTTGCCGGAGGCGCAGCGCAATATCGATGAACGAATGGGTGAAGTGACAGGTGGGGAACGGTTTGACAGCAACATTCGCCACTTCCCATGTCTCACCGAGGGTTTCGAAGACCTCGAGCCCAGGCGCATCTTCACCCTGGATATGAGTCCGATACAGACCGAATCGGCCCTCGTAGATTTCCGTCGGACCGGTGTACCCGGCAGCGGCGAGCGAAACAGCATGGAGGCCGGCGTTGGCCGCCCAACCCGGGTGCAGCCGTTTCGTAGGGGCTCCCTCATCGAGGAACTGGAGGAGTCCGGAGGAGAACGAACCGACGATGCCCTGAGCGTCAACGAGTTTGTCGACCGGAAGGCTGCGCAGGACTCCGATGCCGACTGCCGATCCGAACGCTCCGAGGATACCCGTGGGGTGGAATCCTTTGTCGTGGAACCGTCCGTCGACGGCCATCCCCAGACGGGAGTTCACCTCGATGGCGAGGATGTAGCCGAGCAGGAGGTCGCCGAAGCTGATTGATTCGTCGGCGGCGCTCGCGCTGATGACGGCGGCAAGAGAGGAGGCACTGACGTGCGATACGGCGGCTATGTGCGTGTCATCGAAGTCGTGGCCGTGGATCATCAGGCCGTTCGCGATCGCCGCTCCGGTCTTGGAAAGCGTGGTCGAGCTGCCGATGACCGGAGTCTCACCAGGGTCGAGCTCAGCGAGTCCGGCCAAGGTGACTGCCGCGAAATCCTGATTGCTGGCAGCAAGGGCGACCCCGACCGAGTCGAGCATAAGATGACGGGCACGCGACTGCACTTCTGCGGGAATGTCATCGAGCCTGATCGAAGCGACTGAAGAGGCAATGGATTCTGAGATGCTGGTCATGAGGTCTCCTGAAATCAGATCGCGGTACGGCCGGAGAAGATCGACTTGGCGATCACGGTATTGAGGATGTCATTCGTGCCTTCGCCGATGCTCATCAGCGGGGCGTCGCGATACAGCCGTTCGATCTCATATTCCTTCGAGTAGCCGTAGCCGCCGTGGATGGACATGGCTTCGATTGCGGATTCGAGGGCGACTTCTGAACAGAAGACCTTTGCCATACCGGTCTCTCCGTCTGCCCGACCTTTGAGCAGCGACTGAGCCGACCAGTACATCAGCTGACGCGCCGCCTGCACCCGTGTTGCCATCCGGCCGACCCGCAGCTGGATCGCTTGGAACTGGGAGATGGGCTGACCGAAGGATTCGCGTTCCTGGGCGTAGGCGACTGATTCTTCGAGCGCCCTCTGCGCGATGCCGACGGAACGGCCTGCAATATTCACTCGTCCCCATTGCAGTGCAGAGAGCACCTGCTGCATACCTCGGCCCTCGACTCCGCCGAGCAGAGCGTCGGCGCTCACTTCGCAGTTGTCGAAGACGATCTCACAACTCTCGGGGCCCTTGTAGCCGAGCTTCGGGATGTCCTTGGTGACTTCGAAGCCGGGTGTGTCCGCACTGACCAAAAGGATGCTCATGCCCTTGTGCGCTGGCGTTGTCGAGGTATCTGTCTTCACGAGAACCGGCAGCGGATCGGCATGCCTTGCGTTCGTGATCCACATCTTGGCCCCGTTGATGACGTACTTTTCACCGATTTTCTTCGCCGTCGTCTTGATGCCCTGCAGATCGGTTCCGGCATCGGGCTCGGTCAGAGCGAGGGCCGTACGCCGCTTTCCCGAAGCGAGAGCAGAGAGGTGCTTCGACTTCTGCTCGTCTGTGCCGTGTTCGGCGATCATCTTCGCCGCCATCGTGTGGCTGCCGAGGACTCCAGCGATGCCCATCCAGCCACGGGCAAGCTCCTCGAAGACGATTCCGAAAGAAACGGGATCGATGCCCAGACCGTCGTGCTCCTCGGGGATGGTCAGTCCGAACAGCCCCATTTCTTTGAGCTTGTCGATGATTTCGGCCGGGTATTCACCCGCTGCTTCCATCTCTCGGGCGACGGGGACGATCTCCTTGTCGACGAAAGTCCGCAGCGATGTCTTGAAATCGTTCTGCTCTTCGCTGAGTTCGAACATGGTCTCAGGCTCCTTTGCTGTTCAAAGTGGTGCCGATCTCTTTCAGGAGTTCGGCGCGGTGTTCATCGATCGTCGGAGCTGCTCGATTGCTCGTCAGCGGAGGTCCGACTCGCGGGGCCGTCGCAATATTGCGGATCGTTCCCCACCGATGGTGTTCGGTGTCGAAGACCAGGCCGCGTTCGGCGATCAGCGGATCCTGCAGCGCCTCTGCCACGCTCTTGACCTTGGCCACAGGGACTCCGGCTGTTTCCAACAGCTCGACCCACTCATCGGCGGGGCGCTGGAGGAAAGCCTCGTCGAGGATGTCGAGAAGTTCTCCTCGGTGTTCGATCCGCTTGTCGAAGCTCGAGAACCTGTCGTCGTTCAGCCTTTCGTCTCCGACCACCTCGGCGAGGCGGAGATAGAACTTCTCTTTGGCGCAGCCGACGGTCATCCAACCGTCGCTGGTCTCGAACGCCTGGAACGGGACGAGCGACGGATGTGAGGACTTGGGGGTCCGCTGCGGTTCGAATCCCTCGTTGAGATGCCAGTTGCCCACGTAGGTGAGCATCGACACCGCCGTGTCGAAGAGGCTGAGGTCGCAGTCGGTGCCCACTCCGTCTCGACGGGCGGCATGGACCGCCGCGAGCATCGAGATTGCGGCGACGAGTCCGCCGCTGAAGTCGACGAGAGACAAGCCTGATTTCGTGGGTGGTCCGTCGGGCTCGCCCGTGATGTCCATCCATCCGGCCGCGGATTGCAGCATGTAGTCGTAGCCCGGCCGCTTCGCCGCCGAACCTCCGCCGTAACCGGACAGGTTGCAGCACACGATCTGGGGATTGATGTCCTGGAGGTCGGCGTAGGTGATGCCGAGCTTGGCCGGAACATCGCCGCGGAGATTCGAATAGACGACGTCGGCACCGGCAACGAGGCGGTCGAAGATCTCACGATCGGCTGCATCACTCAGGCTCAGCGCGATGCTGCGCTTGTTTCGGTTGAAGGACTCGTAGAAAAGCGAATCGGTTCCCTCGCGAAACGGCGGAACATAACGTCCGATATCGCCGCCGGTGCTCGGGTCTTCGATCTTGATGACATCGGCGCCCAGATCGGCGAGTTGCATGGATCCCCAGGGGCCCGCACCGTACTGTTCGACAGCGATGATTCGGATGTCTTCAAGGGGCTGCATCCTGTCTCCTCTTGAGTTCGTTGTGTTGTCTTGATGCGGAGTCCGCGGCTGCGGGAAAGGCGTGTTCATCATGGTGCTCAGCTGTAGTCGCTGACCGAGTCAGCAGTCTCGGGGAAATGCCCTTGGCCGATTCCGCTGTCTCTCGTGGCGATCATGACCGAGCGCTTCCAGCTGACCACGGTGACGCCGTCCTGGTTGAGGCCGCGAGTCGTCATCGAGATGATGCCTGCGTAGTCACGGGACTTCGACCGACGAGCCTCGGTGCACGCGCTTTCCGCGTAGAGCGTGTCGCCGACATAGACGGGGTGGCGGAAGTTGATGTCCGTGAAGGCGAGGTTCGAGATAGCGTTCTGACTCATGTCGAACACGCTCAGGCCGAGCACCATGGCCACAGTGAGACCGGAGTTGACGATGACCTTGCCGCCAGTGATCGGATTCTGCGAAGCGAAGTGTTCGTTGAAGTGGTTCTGGTTCGTATTGAGGGTCAGGTTGGTCAGCCAGACGTTGTCCGCCTCGGTGATGGTGCGTCCGAAAGGGTGCTGATAGATGTCACCGACGGTGTAGTCCTCGAAGAACCGGCCGATGGTGGCGTCGTGGATTGTCATGTTTCTACTTTCTTAGTGGGCAGTGGCTGAAAAGTCAGGGGAGTGCTGTCTCATCGGGCAAGGCGAGATCAGGAGATCTCTTCGAGGCTGCGTCCGCGGGTTTCGATGGGTATCGCAACGACGACGGCGATCATGCACACGGCCATGGCGCAGACGAAGCCGATGGGGCCGAAGATCCCGAATGCCACGAACAGTCCCGACATGACGAACGGCACGACGATCGACGCGCCGCGAGCGAAGGTGTATGAAATGCCGGTTCCGCGCAGACGGAAGCGGGTCGGATAGAGCTCGGGCATGTAGGAGTAGAGGACAAACGTCACCAGGGTGTAGATCGCAGTAACGAGCAGAATGCCGATGACGACGATCATGAGGATCGACTGCGCGGCCGCATAGGCCAGGCCGAGTGGTATGACGATGATCGAGAACACGACGATTGCCGTACGTCGGTTGAGCTTATTGATGAGCAGCAGGCAGACGAGGCCTCCACCAGGTGCGCCGAGAGCCATCGCCGTCGTATAGGCCAGGGAGTGGGAGACGTCGATGCCCTGTTCGACGAAGAACGTCGGCATCCAGGAGATGAAGCCGTAGACGAACATGTTGACTCCGACGGCAAGGACGGTTCCGAGTACGGCAAGCTGCCAGAACGGGCGTTTGGAGGTTGTCGGCGATTCGTCGGCGTTGGTGGCAGTGGTCGGTGCAGGCGGATTGGTCTCCAAGGTCGTCGCCGATTTCGCTTCGAACCGTTCGACGATCGCCTGAGCCTCGCTCAGTCGTCCCCTGACCACAAGCCAGCGGGGCGATTCCGGGCACCTCCGGCGTGCCAACCAGACGATGACCGCCAGAACGGCCCCGATGACGAACATCCAGCGCCATCCGAAGTTCGAGATCACCAATGCGCCGATCGCCGAGGCGAAGAGCAGACCCGAATTCACGAGGATGCCGAGGGCTGCTGTCCACCTCCCGCGACTACGTGGGGGAATGAACTCGCCGAGGATGGCAGCGGCGAGGACGAGTTCGGCCCCGAGTCCGATACCCATAACGAATCGGGTGCCGACGAGGAATTCGAAGTTCGGAGCCAGTGCGGCGGCGAACCCAGCGACGGCGAAGATGGCCAGATTGATCTGATAGCTCATCCGTCGTCCGAATTTGTCCCCGACGAAGCCGGCAGTTGCCGCTCCGAGCAGCATGCCGAAGAACGTCATGGACATGAAGACTGCGATCTCGTGGACCCCGGCGAAGCCTGTCGAGACCAGTGCCGCCGAGACAACGGCCGCGACATAGATGTCGTAAGCATCAATCATGGCCCCAGCCCCGATGTAGGCGAAGAGCTTCTTGTGTTCTGTGTTGGGGGTGAGCGCATCCATGCGCGCCCCGATTTCTATTTGTTCTGCAGTGGTGTCAACGGACATCCTTGTCGCGCCTTTCATCGGATTCATACCGAAATAGTGGTGATTCTCTGGGCAGTCATTTCTGTGGTTGTCTGCAGGTCTCTGCAATAGTCGCCGCGACTGCGAGCAGCGCCCGGTCGTCGTAAGGGCGGCCGATGAGCTGAAGTGCAGGCGAGAGGCCTCCTCCTGCAGTTGGCAGCGGGACAGTGATCGCAGGCAGTCCGAGATAGTTGATGGTGCGTGTGTACCTGCTGGCTCGCATGTAGTCGCTGCGAGCACGGGAACCTGTCGCGTTGGACGTCGACATCTGTGGCGCGAGGATCGGGCTCGTCGGTGTGAGGAGGAACCGCGAACCTCCCATAGCCGTGGCGAGAAACTCGGAGGTCAGGGCCGAACGGCAGGCGAGAGCATCTGCGTAGCCGATCGCGGGAATCGCAGTTCCACGGATCACGCGTGAGAGGACCTGGTCGCCGAGGAGGTCCCAGTTCCATCCGAGGATGCTGCCGACGTTTCGTGCGGCCTCGACGCTGACAACTGTGACGGACCTTCTGTTGAGCTCGGCATCGTCGATGTCGACTCCCTTTCCGTCCAGACGTCCGAATCCACTGGTATTGCTCAGTCCGATCTCCTCGACGACGTCGAGTGCACTAGCGAATGCGGAGGCGACCTCGTCCTCGCAGTCTCTGTCGACGGCAGACCGGGACAGGTGTGTGAAGCCGGAGAACTCTGAGGCATTGCAGGTTTCGAGCCGGCTGCGAGCTTCGATATAGACGACCGAGGGGTCGGAGACGAGAACCTCGAAGGCCTGCTGCGCAATCGTGGTGTCGGAGGCCAGCAGACCGATGGTGTCAAGAGTCTCGGAAAGCGGGATGAGACCGGAATGGGAGAAGAGGCCATTGGTGGGTTTGTATCCGACGAGGCCGCAATAGGCAGCTGGAAGCCGTACGGATCCTCCGGTGTCCGTACCCAGAGAGAGATCGCAGGCGCCGGTGGCGACGGAGATTGCCGAGCCACTCGACGAACCCCCGGACAGGTGGGAAGCGCTGAGGGGATTGACGCCGTCTCCGAACCATTGGTTGTGGCCGGTGGGACTCAGCGCGAATTCCGCCATATGGTTGGCCCCGATGATCGCTCCTCCTGCCGTTTCGAGTGAGCGGAGTATGGGGGAGGTGGTCTCTGCTCGCGTGTCCGACAAGGCCGGGCTGCCAGCAGTGATCGGATAGTTGCGGATGCCGATATTGTCTTTGTGGGTGATTCTCAACCCGGACAGTTCATCTGTCAGTACAGGTGCGCCAGTGACCGTGGACTCTGTGTATGTGCGGAAGATTCCGGTTCTCGGGGACTCGTCGACGGTGTTGTGCCAGTGAACATCTGAGGAATCGACTGAAGTGCCTGGTGGATTGAGCCAGTGAGGCGGTGACGGTGGTGTGAACGAGCGGTCTATTTCGGTGGCACTCGCGGCAACGAGGGATTCTGCACGGTCATTGCCGACAGAGCCGAGGAGGTTGTCGACGGCTCCGCTGATGCGCGCCGCCGGGTGCGCATCGTGGTTCTCAGAGGTGGTGCTCATTTCAGCCCGTTCTCATTGCGATGTGCGGTGCAGCGCGGCTCTGCGCGCACCGGCCATGGAGCGACTCGAGGCGATCGAGTGGAAACTCCTGATGGCAGAATCGAGCTTAAACCTATGATGTTTACACGTCAATAGGAATCTTCTAGAGCTAAAGCTGGCTCTGAGGCTAGTTAATATCTGATCAATTGGGCTTCGATGTGGCTATGTGACGGTGAAACGCGTCTGTGACTCCCTGTGACTGTGGCGAAATAGGACTCTGGTCTGCATGGTTAGGGTGACTGTCATGGAAGGCGGCGAATGTCCGTCCTTCATCGGCTCAACTGTTGGGAGAGGACCCCTTATGACCACACGCATCGCCGTCGTCGTCGGCAACCCGAGCTCGAATTCGCGAACCCGCCAAGTGGCCGAAGACCTCGCCGCCAAGATCGCCGAGGTGACCGGATCCGAGATCGACGAAACCATCGAACTCGCCGAGGTGACCGACGAGATCTTCGAATGGAAGTCCGACCGCCTCAACACACTCACCGAACGTCTGGCCACCGCCGACTACGCCGTCATCGCCACGCCGACCTATAAGGCCAGCTACACCGGACTGCTCAAAGCCTTCCTCGACCGGTACGACGCTGGCGGTCTGCACGGACTGACCACGATCCCGGTCTTCACCATCGGGTCCCCGGCGCACACGCTTGCTGTGGAGACGACCCTGCGTCCGCTGCTCGTCGAACTCGGCGCCAGCGTGCCGACGAAAGGTCTGGCGTTCCCGGCCGCGAAGTTCGATGATCGCGCGACTGTGCTCGACGAATGGGTCGAGGCTCAGAAGGCATACCTGCCGCAGAGGTGAGCCTTCAGCTTGGTGAACCTGCAGCGGCTTAGTGCAGGGGGCCGAGCTATTGCA
>Ga0308157_10006095_pt1 | contig 14649 bp, 15 predicted proteins | sample PhyBR1_FD_201035 | JGI IMG/M metagenome (GOLD analysis project Ga0308157, IMG submission 201035) | Phyllosphere microbial communities from UC Gill Tract Community Farm, Albany, California, United States - DLSLB.R1 | ecosystem: Host-associated > Plants > Phyllosphere > Unclassified | place: USA...
GTGCCGATATATAATAAGATGAAGAATTTTTCAAGAAAGGAGGTTCATCGATGAATATCCAGATGAATCCAACGAGTCCGACCCGTTCCGCCCCCACGACCACCTTATCGGAGACTAAAACATACAGTGGGACCGTCCTTGAAAAGACGGGTCCGAATACGGCCCTCGTCCAGGTCGGCCGCGAGAAGGTCGAGATGACCTTCACCGGCGATGTTCCGGAAGGCACGTTTCAATTCCAGGTCAAAGGCCAAACGACAGAAGGTTATCTGATCGAGCAGGTAACGGAACAGACCGAACCTGATGTTCCGGTGACCGGACCGGCTAAACCGGATTCGTCTGGTGTCGATGCCACCTTACTCGACAATCTCCCACCGGAATTAAAACAGGCCGTCGCCCGGCTGCTTGCGGCCGGTCAACTGCCGCAGACACCGGAAACGGTCGCCCGACTCGTCGCCGCCCTGCAAGGGACTTACAAGGACCTGGTCCTCCAGCTCGTCACACGTCCGTCCGACAGTGCGCTGCCGGCTGACGCCGACGTCCTGATCGCCCAGTTGCTCGGCTCAACCGATTCGTTAGTCGACGTCTTACCGGAACGGCAAGCGGTGATCGAGAAACCGACGCTCAGCAATGTCATCGCACTCGACGTCGCCCGCGCGACACTTCCGACACACCATGACATCGATCAGGCGACACCAGTCGCCCTCCGGCAAATCGCGGCGCACTTACCACAGGACGTCCAACCGGACATCCTCGCCCGGATCGACCGCGGTGACCTGCCGGCGGTGCGGGAACAACTCCGGTCTTATTTCCCGAGTGAACGACCGGTACTTGCGGAACGTCCGGCACCAAGTAAACTCGAACAATTGACGGCTGTGATTGCTCAGGCACAAGCAGTGCCGACGGAAAAAACCATTCCGGCTCCATCCGTCGCTCCCGTCCGGTCAAATTTGACGGTCATTGCTGAAGTGACACCACGACTGGCCGAAGTGACGAATGATTTCCGCAGCCAACAGCGGACGATTGTCTCGCAACTGCGGCAAATCGAACCACTCGTCGAGGAACGGCCGCTCCAGATGGCCCAAGTCATCGAAAGTACGGCGAACCGGCTGCGGCAAACGTTCCAGCAGACCGATGCGATGTTACATACGAGCATGCGTGATGAAAAACAACTGATTCAACTGTTGTCGAAACTCGAACGCGGAACGGAACTGGCCCTGCTCGGACGCGGGACGGAAGCAAAAGCCGTCGTCCAGGAAGTCCGGCTGGCGCTGGAAGCATTCCGCTATGCACCGGCAAACGTCCGGACCGCCTACTTACCGGAACTGAGTCCAGGCTTACGGCCAGCTGTTGTCAATCCGCAGCAAACGCCGCTCTTGCAAACGAATCAGCCCGTTTCACCAAACCAACCGGCTCCGACGGCGCAACGACCGATCCCGTACGAACCGGGTCAAAACAGTCCGCGGGTCTTACAGGAGACGGTCCAAAAAACGCTTCAGTTACAGACGGCGGAGTTAAAGCTTGCGACACCGCCTGCGAATCCGGAAGCCGCCAAACTGCAGACTTTCCTGAACACACAACAGCAGGTTAATAAACCGGACAACAATCAGCAGTTACAGCAACTGTTGCTCGCCCTGCCCGTCCAGCTTGTCGAAGGGACAGCCGGACTGCACGTCCACTTACAAAATAAACGACCGGATGAAGTGATCGACTGGGAAAACAACACGTTGTATGTCCAGCTCGAGACACCACGCCTCGGCGACATCGGCGTCCGCGTCGAGACCGTCAACCGGAAGATGCAGATTACGATCGAAAATGATTTCCCGCTCCTCGAGCGTCTGGCCACGCCATTCCTCGAACGGACGACGGAAGCCCTGCAGGCGACCGGTTATCAGGATGTTCGGATCCGATTTGATGCCTTTACGAAAGACCATGCGACACCGGAAACCGTCAAACCAGACGAGACACCGACCGGTTACGACTACCGGATTTAAGGAGGCCCTATGTACCAGAAAATTGATTTAAAACACCGAAAATCAGCGGCCGTCCTCCGGTACGATGAAGCGTCGGGCAATGCCCCGATCGTCGTCGCCCGGGCAACAGGTGCCGCAGCGGATCGGATTTTACAGGAAGCTCGGGCCAGCGGCGTCGCAATTGAACAGGATACGTCGTTGCTTGGTCATCTGCTTGACCTAAATCTCGGAACGGCAATTCCTCCGCAACTGTATGATGTGATGGCAGAACTGTTACTGTTGATTGAAGAACTCGATCACGCGAAAGGACGGAACACATGACCGAACAAGAACTGTATCAAATGACTCCCCAACAATTGACGGAGACGATGTTAAAAGGGCTCGTCTTTCAATATGACCAGGCAATCATCAGTCGCAACGAGCGCCGATTTGATCGCGTCAACGACCGTCTGCAAAAAGCGTACCAGCTGCTTGAAAAACTGCAGGCCGGTCTGAACGACGAAGGCGGCATCATCACGGCCCAGCTCGATCAACTGTATTATTACTTAGCGGAACAGACGTTACAGGCGTATCTTAAGCCGACATGCCTCGAAGAACTGTTGCAACTGACGGAAGAACTGCTTGTTACCTGGCAGGCAGCCAGTCTGAAGAAAGACCGTCCCCTCGTTCGGGCGGCACACCATGAGCGTTACGAAGGGATGGACTATTAATGCGGATTTCAAACAATGTACAGGCTTTAAAAGCCTACCGAAACTTAAGCGCCAATCAGATGAACGTCAAGACGACGATGGACAAACTGTCGAGCGGTCAAAAGATCAACCGCGGTGCAGACGATGCAGCCGGTCTCGCCATCTCGGAAAAGATGCGCAACCGTCTCAAAGCGCTCGATAAAGCGGAACAAAATGTTCTCGACGGGATTTCAATGGTCCAGACGGTCGAAGGCGGACTCGGCGAGACACACAATCTGTTACAACGGATGCGGGAACTGGCAGTCCAAGCCGGAAACGGGACAATGACGACGGAAGACCGGACGGCAATCCAGGAAGAAATCAACCAGTTGACGAATGAAGTTTCACGGATCGCTGAGACAACGCAGTTTAACGGTAAAAAATTACTGACGGGTGCTTATGATAAAGACAATGCCGTCTTCATCCAGACGAATGCCGGCGCAAGTGAAGGGATTTCGTTGACGATCGATGATATGCGGGCGCGCAACATCGGCATCGCCTCAACGACACAATCGAATAAAAGCGTCCGTGCCCTCGATTTCCCGAGTGACGACGGTCAGCCGGAATACGCTCTCAGTGTCATGACGAGTGAGGATGCCGATCAGGCAATCAGTCACTATACGAAAGCAATCGATGCGATTTCCCAGCAACGGGCACAGCTCGGAGCTGTTCAAAACCGTTTCGAAGCGATGTCGTCCGTCCTCAGCGTCAGCAAGGAAAACCTGACGGCGTCCGAGTCCCGGATCCGCGATACGGATATGGCGCGGGAAATGATGGAGTACGCCAAATACAACATTCTCAACCAATCCGGTATGGCGATGATTGCCCAAGCCAATGCCTTGCCGCAAGGCGTCCTGCAACTACTCAACTAATCGAAGGAGGAATCACTGATGGACATCCGGCGCATCCAAGAAACAAGCCGCCTGCAGACACCGAAGACCGGACCACGTGAGGTCGAAGCCTCGACGACGTTTTCGGCATTGATGCAGGATAAACGCGAACATAAAGGGTACGAACGCCTGCAACAAAAACTGATGCTCGTCGAAGAACATGGTCAACTGCTGTCTGAAAGCCAGACAATCGAGCACCTTGAAGAATACAAAGAAAAGATCAAGGACTTCTTAAAAGATGCCCTCGACCAATCACAACAACTTGAAGAAAAACGTGGTTTTAACCGCCGTGGTCGTACAAAAATCTACAAAGTCGTCGAACAGGTCGATGCCAAATTACTGCAATTAACTGACACGGTCATTTCCGGAGAGTCACGCCGCTTGGAGATTCTTGACCAAATCGGTGAAATCAAAGGAATGCTCGTCAACGTATTTGTCTAAATTTATCTTGAGGAGCACGCATCATGCCCGATCTCTATTTGAAAAAATGCCGTTGCCCCTATTGTCTTAAAGAAACGGAGACAAAACGCGTCCTGAGCCGTCACATCCGCGTCGACAAGACGGACCGGGACGGCATGATTTACTACAAAGGAGCAAACGTTTATTTTTATGAACCGGTTCAGTGCAGCCACTGCCGGTTTTTGTTTCACGATACGTTCGGCAAGTTACCACCTGACGTCCGGGAGACACTCGCCGTCAACATCCTGCCGACGTTACCGATTTTGCCGTTCGCTGCAACTGAACGGACCGCGGAACAAGCGCTCCAACTTTACAAACTGTGTCTCTATACGGCGCAAATTACCCGTCAAAAAGACGCCATCCAAGCCATGCTCGGTGTCCGGATTGCCTGGCTGTACCGGTTACTCGGTAATCATGAACAGGAACTGCTTTGGATGGAGCGGGCCGTTGTGAAGTATGAAGCACTTTATGAATCGTATACCGATCCGGTCGATACCGGAATTCCGGAAGATGTCCTGTTGCTCCGTCTTGCTGATCTGTACGCCGTGCTAGAACGGACGACCGAGGCCCGTACCTGGTACAGCGTTATCTTTCAAAGTAAAACGGTCTCCGACCGAATTAAAAAAGATGCCCGGCAACACTGGGAACTGTATCGGGAACAGCATGACCTCTAACCCTGTTCGTCTGCGATGTGCGAGATGAAACAGGGTTTTCTGACTTCATGCCGAAACAGAACTAGAACTACTCTATTTAGAAAGGAGGCGAACCCATGACCCGGCGCTCCGCTCTCATTCTGTATCTCGGTCTCATCTATTTAGTTTTATTCACCACATTTAATCCGGTCCTCACACCGGTGGTTGCTGGCATCAGTACGTTAATCGGCTTAAGCTTTTGTGCTCGATCAGCTTACATTCATTTTCTCAAGCCGTCTCAACACCCGTATTGGTTGATTGGTCAAGCCGTGCTGCTGTTTTGGCTCGGTCTTGTCATCAACTTCGTATTGGCCCTATTACCAAGCCGACTCCATCCCGTCTGGTCGGATGCACTGGCAAACGTCACGTTAACGCTCTTTTTATTTATGACGGCGCTTGTTTTGTTCCGGTTGATTGACTGGTCGTCGTTCCAGCAAAACCGTTTGCTGTATCTCGACGGTTTTATCCTGTTTGGCATGGTGTTCGTCTTCAGTTATGTCTTGATTTTACAACGGATTCCCGACTTTGCCCGGACACCGCTTGAACTGGTCGCGATGACGATTTACTGTTGTTGTTTTTCGGCGCTATTACTAGCCTTTTTAATGCTTTATACGACCGGACTGCGCGGGGAAAAACACCAACTGTTAGTGCAGTCGGTCGCCTTGTTTTGCGTGACGAATCTTGGATATTATATCTTTTTAATCCGCGATCAACTGGCACTCGCAGCATTCTTTTTACCGCTCTATCCGGTCAGTTTATGGGGGCTGTTGCTGTACTTCCGTGATGCGAAACCCGTCATATCCGGACAGCGGCAATTGTCACGACCCTACCTGCCTTACCTCAGTCTGGTTTCGTTGTTGATCTGGATTACCTTTTTTGATGTCCCCCGGATCGTCTACCTCTTAGCCATCACAATTTTATTTTCACTGTTCTTGATGCGGCAAGTCTTATCGGAACGGTTGAACCGGCATCTGTTGCAGGAGCACGAAGTCGTCCAGCTCGACCTCGCCGATCGGGTCAAAGCGAAAACGGCCCTGCTTGAAATCCGGAAAGAAGAGTACCGCCGGCTGTTTTTAGACCACCCGCAACCGATTCTCCAAGTCACGCGGTCCGGTGCCTTACAGGCAAAAAATCCGGCGGCGCATCAGAAATTCGGCGAACGGGTCCCGGAACGTTTATTAAATCAGATACAGCAGGAAATCATTCAACTGGAGAACAGTCTGAAATTGCTCTTACAGGATCAGAATCTGACGTATGAAACGACGCTGATTCCGGTGCCGGACCAGGATTATGTCTATGTCCTGTTATCCGACATCACGGAAAAGCTCGAACAGCAACAATGGCTCGAGGAACTTGGTTATCACGACGCCTTGACACGGTTACCGAACCGCCGGTATTTCGAAGATTTTCTCCAAGAGCGGTTGGTGCAGATTAGCGCCGGCTCATTACTGTTTGTTGATCTCGACGGCTTCAAGCAAGTCAATGATTCGTACGGTCACGATGCGGGCGATTATGTCCTGCAAGAAACAGCGAACCGGCTCCGATTCCATCTACAGGAGCACGAAGTCGCGGCCCGTCTCGGAGGTGACGAGTTCATCGTCTTCTTACCCCGTTCGAAAGCAGAGACGATTTGCTACACGGAAGACTTGATTGACCAACTCAACCAACCGTTTTGGTTCCAAGGGACGGCGATGTCGGTTACACCGTCAATCGGGATTGCCCGTTATCCTGAAGACGGCGCGACGACAAGTCTCCTGCTAATTCGGGCCGACGAAGCGATGTACAGTGTCAAACAGCACGAGAAAAATGCCTATCGCTTCAAATGAAAAGGACCTCCCGCAATGGAAGGTCCTTTTTCGTTACAACGACTCGCGCCGATATTTTTCTTCTTCATACGCATCCGGTAAATCAGAAATCGGCCGTTCGGCTTCTTCCCAGGATTCTGACTCGACATCCGGTTCGATGAACTGATCGTACGAGCCGTCGGAGCGATAAAATGGTTTGACGACTTTTCGTTTTTTGTCTTCACGTTTTGTCACGCGCGATCCCTCCCTAAGCATAGAAAGTTACTGACGAGAATCAAAATACGGTGAAAAACTGCCTTCGACTTCTTCATACGGATCAACATACGATTTCCGACTCGTTTTCGTCTGACGCAATTGATTGATTTGTACCCCTAATTTAGCGGTTTCTGACGATAATTTCAAGTCGATTTTTTGACTGTCGGCGACAAGCTCCTGAATGACGGCTTGATTCGCACCGGCGAGTAAGTTCGAGTGGGCGGCGATAAACGCTTCCCGTTCATTCAACAGGTTCTGAATCTTCAGCAACCACTCATCGTAGACCTCTTCCTCCGGCGTTTGCTCCAGCAGTTCCATCAGATGTTTCGTCTTCAGGCGGAGCGGATCAAGCGGACTCATCGTTGACGCGCGAGCTTCATCGCTTCTTTCCATGTTTCCCGGAATTCTTCCGCAAAACCGATCACTTCGTCGATGGCTACAACATCGTTTTTGACGTTGGCATCAATCAGACGGCCCTGCATGTAGTCATAGAGATTATTTAAGTCTTTTGACAAGGCAATCGACTGGTTGAGCGTCAATTGAAGCTCAAGAATAATCGCTTGTGCTTTTTGGATGTTGGTATTTTTTTGTTCGATTAATCCTTGTTCGATTGAACGTTTGGCAAGCATCGAGAACTTAATCAGTCCTTCATACAGCATTAACGTCAAATCTTGCGGTAGTGCTGTCGTAACAGAGTTCGTTTGGTACGTTGCGTATGGGTTCGCCATCTGAAGTCCTCCTTATTGTCCTAAGTATGAAGCGAGGGTCGCCGATTGGCTGTTCGCTTGGTTCATTGCCTGTTCCATCGCGGCAAAGCGACGATAATAGGCATTCTCTTTAGTTTTCAACTTATCTTCCCACGTCACCATACTCTTATCGAGATCGGCTAATGATTTACCTAGACGGTACGTCGTTGCGACAGCACCATCGAGCCCGGCAACCTTTGAGATTTTATCGCGCATCGTTGTCGCAAACCCTTGAATTTGACGGACAAATCCATCGAGTCCACCTGGATTCGGCGTAACGGAACCATCGGGATTCTTAACCGGTTCCGACGCGTCGGCTGTAAATAGCTTGTAGACACCTTCCGGCTGTTCTTCAAGCATCTTCTTCAGTTTCGTTTCGTCGATTTTTAACTTTCCGCCATCCCGGAAATCGCTCGTTGAAGTAATCCCGATTTGCGACATGTAATTTAATCCCACTGATTTTGAGTCGACCGTATAGGAATAACCTGTATCAATTTTCGATGAAATCGCACTACGAAACGAGTCCATTCCTTCACGAAGGAAACTGTCGTTTTTAAGGACGCCGCTCATTGCTTTTTCTTCCCATTTCTTAACTTCATCTTCACTCAGTTCTTTGCGTTGCGCATCCGTCAATGGTTGGAAGTCGCGGTACTTCTCTTCGCGAACTTTTTTGTTCATCTTGTCAATCAAGTCATTATACTTATCGACAAACTTCTTGATGGAATCAAAGTTTGCTTGTGTGTCGAGTTTCGTATTAATCGTTGTCGCAGTTGTCGACGTGCCGTTCAACGTAATCGTCAAACCATTTTGAGTAAACGTATTCGTTTTTTGTTCCAGCGCTGTTCCACCAATGCTGTAAACTGCATTTTCACCAGCGACTGTTGTTTTGAGGGGAGCAATCGTCGTATCAGCGATTTGATTTTTATCCGTCCATACGATTTCATTGTCTGCTGCGAGTTTACCGGTACTTTGACGTGTTAAAACTAATTTCCCAGTGATATCGTTGAAAATCGCACTAAGACCCAGTGACTTATCATTGTTGATCTTTGAAACTAAATCACCCACTGTCGCTGTTCCATCAAACTTCATCGTCACTGGTGTTCCCGCCGTTCCATCGGCTTGATACGTTGTGAGTTCCAGCTCCATATTACCGGCACCGTCTTTTCCAACGAGTCCACTGGCATCCAGTTTTGTTTGACTTGAAACGGTTCCTGGAAGTGATGCATTACGAGAAATAACAAGCGAAGAGGCCGATGCAAGCTTTGTCACGCTGTCGATGGTGACACTGCCTGCTGTTGCACCCGTACTTGCGGTTACAACGACTTTCGATGCGTCCGAACTGGTTGCGGTCTTCGCAGTGTAGTTTTTCGATAACAACATGTCACTTGCTGCTGTTCGTAAATCAAGTAACCCCCGGTTCATTTCGCGGTAAGCATCCCGTTGCCACGTTAAGGTTTGTTTCTTTTGTGACAGACGATCCACTGGTGCACGTTCTGCCTGCATCAATTGTTTGATCATCGTTTCTGTATCAATCCCACTTGCGAGACCACTAAGACGTATCCCTGCCATCCAATCAGTCCTTTCCGTTAAATCCGTTTATCGATTAGTTGATTAAATTCCATAAAAAGCTGCAAAAAAGTCGAGTTCCTTTTTACTCGGAATTTCTTGAACGACGTTGTTATTTGTATCAACGACTTGAATATAAAATTCATTCAGTTTTTCATGTTTGACGAACTTTAAACCGGTCCGTTGTGCTTCGAGCTGAACATTCGCTTTCTCGATGGCGGTTTCAAGCTTCGTAATATGTTGTGGCGTCGGCAAGATGACGATGCCATCCTGTGCCAAATCTTCTTGATTGGCTTCAACGAAGACATTCCGTGTCGCTTCGTAAGGTAACACATTTTCAGGCAGGTGAAGCCGGATTCCCTTATTGATGGAATTCATGGACAAACACTCCTTTTTCTTCTCTATGTAGTATATCGGCATAATCGGGTAACTTGTAATACCTGTTTTAAAATTCAATAGAAAAAGGCCACGGAACAAGTCCATGACCTTGAAGTAAGCTATACGACCAATTACGATTAACGGAGTAATTGGAGAACGCCTTGCGGCTGTTGGTTCGCTTGCTACGCGCATTAACTTTCGCTAATGATAAGACTATATCTTCATCCTAGTCGTTACTAGGAGCTGGGCGCTTCCCCCGCCGTTTACGGAGTACGGATTTCATAACCATCGGAAGTCTCCATTAGGTCGTCTATCCTAGTCGTTGAACCTTCACCAAGGTTTCCCTACAGGTGCTTGGCTGCTGATTGTCCAATCCTTGACGTTTTTCAGAACGGTCACGCTCGCCGTTTCCAGCCACGTTGTCGTACATCAAGGCTCTCAGGAGTTCCAGCAATTCACCCAGTCATGCTCTGATTAGTTACCCAATCAGACGCCCGGTGGAATCAAATTACCGAAGGAGTTGAAGTACGCCTTGAGGTGTTTGATTCGATTGAGCCAACATTGCTTGTGCAGCTTGCGCAAGAATTGAGTTCTTTGTTTGATTCATCATTTCTTTCGCCATATCAACGTCACGAACGCGTGATTCAGCCGCTGTTAGGTTTTCAGAAGATGTTTTAAGATTGTTGATTGTGTGATCAAGACGATTTTGGTTTGCACCAAGCTTCGAACGTTCAGCCGAAACAGACTTAATTGCGTCGTTTATTGTAGTAATAGCCGAGTTTGCTCCAGCTTGGGTTGTAACATCTACACCATTAACTCCTAGTGCAGAAGATCCCATATTATTAATTGCTAATGCTACATTTTGATCTGAATTTGCTCCAATTTGGAATTTAACAGACTTGTCAATAACGTTAAGTGCTTTTGAATCTCCGTTACTTCCGTGACTTGTCAACACTTCAAATTCGAAACCACCAACGTTTAATTTTCCACCTGCATATGATGAAATAGCAGTATTATTTACAGCCTTATCTCCACTCAAATCTACTTCAAGACCATCAGAAGTTAAATCAAATTTTACTGTTCCATCCCCTGTTAGATTGTTAGCAGAAAAGTCTACTGTCAGACCACCGATGTCAAGACTAGCATCATCTGCTTGACCTGTTAAGGTAGTAGTTTTTCCATCTGGACCAATTAATTCAAAGTCAGCTGTTCCACCTGAAGCGTCGTGATTAGTAACGTTCAAAGTGTAAGAACCATATTTAATTTGAGCATTTGCTTGAACACTAATATCGCTAGTAATATTGTTAGCAGTAACGGCCTGTGCACCTGATGTTGTTGTAATAGTATCTGCACCTGCAGCTGTATAAGTAATAGCATAACTTCCACTCGCTAAGTCAGATCCAACTGATTGCAATCCAGTTAATACAGCATCACCTGCACCTTTTTGTACAGTTTTACCCATATCACCATTTAATAATTTTTTAGTATTAAATTCGGTATTTGTAGCAATTCTGTCAGTCTCACTTATAAGTTGAGAAATTTCTTTCTGAATTTCAGCACGGTCATCTTTAGTATTTGTATCATTACCAGACTGAACAGCTAATTCACGCATCCGTTGAAGAATATCATGTGTTTCATTCAAAGCACCTTCAGCTGTTTGAATCAACGAAATACCATCTTGTGCGTTACGTGAAGCTTGATCAAGTCCACGGACTTGCGAACGCATTTTTTCAGAGATTGCAAGACCAGCTGCATCGTCACCCGCTTTGTTGATGCGAAGACCTGAAGCGAGTTTCTCCATTGATTTACCTTGAGCTGCAGAAGCGCTCGAAAGTTTGTTGTGTGTGTTAAGTGCTGTAATGTTGTGATTGATAATCATTGTAAGTTTCCCTCCATAGGAATGAATTTTTTGTCTCTTTGAAGATCCGTCTTCGCCGAGATGTGCCCCCTGGCCGGCCCAAGAGTAGCACGGTGGTTGTAGTCGATGACTGCTTCCACTTTATATATCGTCGTTACGTCGAAATGTTTAACAGTTTCTCTCAAAAAAAAATAAAAAACTTTAACCAGAAATCGCAGACGCTGATGTCGTCTGCGATTTCTGGTTTACAGACGCGTTGCGCCTGTTTCTTCCTGCAATTGTTCCGCGACGGCAACGAGCTCTTCCATCGCGCCGTTGACTTCGCCGAGTGAAGCTGCCTGATGACTTGATGCTTGCAAGACCTGCTCGGCATGTTTCGACGCTTCTTCGACCATCGCCAAAATATTCGCCGTCGTCAACCCAACCTGATCGATTTCCTTATCGGACTTGATGACGAGTTGATCGACCGATTGAACACGAGAATACACACTTTCCGTCGACTGATGTATCTCTTCAAACGACGAACCGGCTTGTTCGACCAGACCGACTCCGGTTGCCACTTCTTTTTGGACGTCCGTCATTGCATTTGCTGTATCGTTAACGAGACGCTTAACACCGGAAATCAAATCGGTGATTTCTTTGGCTGATGTCGCTGTTTGTTCCGCGAGTTTCTTGACCTCTGCTGCAACAACAGCAAAACCACGGCCAGCGTCTCCGGCACGTGCCGCTTCAATCGAGGCATTCAGACTAAGTAAGTTTGTCTGCGCTGAAATATCACTGATGACATCGGTAATCCGTGAGATTTCACCTGTCATATCGGTCAAGCGACCGTTCAATGTTGCTGATTGTTCCATCTTGCTTGAAATCATATGCATCGCTTCGACCGAATCAGTCGCAAGCGTCTTACCGTTTTCCGCTTCCGTCTGCATGACCGTCGCTGATTTCAGCGCTTCGTTCATCTCTTTTGCGACTTCATCCATCGTCCGTTTGACGGCACCGAGGGCGTCCATCGACAGATACGCTTGATCGACATTTTCATTCATCTTTGTCGAGAGCTCCGCCATTGCTGAGCGGATGCTTTCGCCCGACGCATTACCTTCTTGGACAGCTGCCGCGATTTCTTGTGCTGACGCTGTCAGTTTGTCACTTGAATTGCCCATCTGTGTTGCTTGTTTGCGAATATGTAAGACCATGACTTCGAGTTCATGCATCAGTTGATCGACTTCGTCGCCGCGTTTCGCTTCTTCAAAATCAACGTTAAAGTTACCGTTTGCGACTTCACGCGCTGTTTCCGTCGCCTTTTCAATCGCTTTGATTGGTTGACGGAGAATCAATTGGATCAACGATGAACCGATGATCGATAAAATCAAGCCGATTCCGGCACCAAACCAAATCGACGGACCGTCCGCGATTTCCAGTCCCCGGTGTAAGAATAACGTCAACTGTGCTGAAATCCCGCCTGTGATGACTGAAATCGCCAGTACCCAGACAAACAATCGCATTTTTAAATTCTTTCGTAATCTACTCATCTTCGAAACTCCCTTTCCTGTTTCAAATCTCATCATCTTCTTTATCGGTCATTTCTGAGAACGCTTTAATAGAATTGACCTGATTTTGTAGTTCACGCCTTTATAATTTCGTCACATCGTTAATAGACATAATAAAAAAACATCCAATCGACGCTTCTTATAGAAGAAGACAGTTGATTGGATGTCTGTTTGTGTTACTTTATTTGCGGTCAATCTCGACATATTTGTAAGAAATATCTGTTCCGACATTGTGACGGGCGAGGTTTTTGACTTCCGTATTTTGAAGGAAGGCATTTTTCCGTTGGTAAACCGGTGAAATTGCTTGATCGTCGAGTAACATCGTTTCCGCTTTGCTCAATAATTCCAGACGTTTGTCTTGATCGAGTTCGTTTTCCGCTTGTTTCAAGAGTTCATCGTACTGTTTGTTCGAGTAGTCCATCATGTTGAACGGGTTACCGGTCATGAACAGGTTCAGGTACGTTGTTGCATCCTGATAATCCGGAGCCCAGCTCGCGAGTGACAAGTCATAATCCCCTCGTCCTTCACGCGCCAACCGCTCTTTTTTCGGCAATGACAACAGTTTTACGTCAACATTTTGTTGTTTCAGTGAACCTTGGATATACTCTCCAATTTTTTTCGAGACGTCATCATCTTCAATGATCATCGTCAATTCAAGATTTTGATCGGCAAGCACTTGTTTTGCTTGTGTTGTGTCAAACGACGCTTCGATTTGACGGGTCTTGTCGTATTTCGGATCAAGATCCTGCGGGACAATGTAATCAGCCGGCAATGATCCGTTACCAAGCAACGTTTCCGTCAGGGCTTTTTTATCGTAGGCAGCGTCAATCGCCTGACGTGTCTTCTGATCTTGTAATGCCTCTGTTTTTTGATTCATCCGGATGAAGAACATCCGCGAGTCGCTGAAGGTGTTGTACTCTTTTTGATTTTTGTACGTGACGACGTTTTCCGAGTTCAGTGGGGCAACGTCAAGTTCGCCCGTTTCAAACAAGTTGATCGCAAGCATCGGATCCTTGATGATTTTGACATCGACTTCGTCAATTTTGACGTTTTTCCGGTCGGCGTAGTCGGCGTTTTTCGCGAGCGTATAGCCTTGCTCCGCCTGATATTTTTTAAACGTGAACGGTCCGTTGTAGACGTTTGTCTTCGGATCGGTTCCGAACTTCTCACCTTGTGCTTTGACGATATCTTCCCGGACTGGCATGTACGTGCCGAACGTCGTCATGCTGAGGAAGTACGGTGTCGGGCGTTTCAGTTCAATCTGTAACGTCTGATCATCAATGACTTTTGTTTCCTTAACCGGCTCAAGCAGATACGCGAACGGTGAGTTTGTCTCGATGACACGCTCATAGGCATACCGGAAGTTTTCCGCTGTGACCGGTTTACCATCCGACCATTTAGCTTTCGGGTCAAGTTTAAACGTATAGACTTTGCCGTCTTCCGACACGCTGTGCGACTTCGCTGCTGCCGGAACAAGTTCGTTCTTGGCATCAAAGCGGTAGAGTCCTTCGTAAATCTGGTTAAAGATGTTTGACGTGATGGCATCTGCCGGGTCAACCGACAGAAGGTCATAACTTTCCATCGTGTGCAAAACTTTCTTTTCATTTTTATTAGGTGTTGCTGTTTCTGTATCCGTTGTGGAGCATCCTGCAAGCAGGAACGCCGTACTTGCCGCCGCGATCAATGTCTTTTTCATCAAAAATTCCTCCTAAAGATAATGTGCGTTGGATGATTCGGCGTTCCTTGACGTAAAAC
>Ga0308157_10006100_pt1 | contig 14646 bp, 16 predicted proteins | sample PhyBR1_FD_201035 | JGI IMG/M metagenome (GOLD analysis project Ga0308157, IMG submission 201035) | Phyllosphere microbial communities from UC Gill Tract Community Farm, Albany, California, United States - DLSLB.R1 | ecosystem: Host-associated > Plants > Phyllosphere > Unclassified | place: USA...
TTAACGTTAAAAGCGTTAAAAGCAAAATTATAATAGTATCCCAAGGCTTAGGCAGGCTAAGCTTATTTAAGGTACGCAATAATTTTACATTTGATATTTTCATTAACTACTTTTAAACAACAACTTCTGAATATTTTAAAGGCTGGTTTATTATTTTAAATTTTATTAAATCTGTGATTATTTGATTAAACTGCGTTTCGGTTGGTTTTTTTTGCGACCATCTGGTTATTTGTAACCATTGCTGAATATCTTCTAATTTTTGATTGAAACCGCTTGCCAACGTTCGGTCGATACTCGGAATCATTTTAAATTCGGCTGTTGTTTGATTTATAATATCCAACAAATTATCAACCATTGCTTTGTTTTGCTGATAAAATTCTTTTCGGGCAACAATCATAAAACATGGCCAAGGTGTAGGGCAAACATCAACGCGTCTAAAAATTCCTTTGTCAACAATTGGCTGGGTCATAAATCTGTCCCACATAAAATAATCGGCTTTGTTGGCAGATAATGCTTCAACTGCACCATCTAACGTATTTACGATTTCGAATTTTATCGAATCAAATTCCCAATTATTATTGGCTGCATTTACATATGTCATTAATTCAGAACCCGAACCATAGCGCGAAATAGCAGCTTTTTTTCCAAATAAATCATCAACCGTTTTATAACTGCTTTCAGCATTTACGTGAATTCCCCATTGCAAAGGCGATTGCACAAATGTTTGCAGAATAACCGATTCGTTTCCGTTGGCAATATCTTTTAAAATACCTTCGGTTAAAATAACGGCTAAATCGGTTTGATTCGTACGTAACAGTTCGCACATTTTACCGGTTCCTTCAGGTACATCGGTCCATTCAACATCAATACCAACTTCATTAAACATTCCTTCATCAATAGTTAACTGCCAAGGAAAATTAAAATGTTCGGGCACGCCAACAATTCTAACGGTTTTCATAAACGATTACAATTTAAAATTAAGTAAATGTACTATTTTAATTTATTATTTAGCAGGGTAAGCAGCGTTTGATATTTCGATAATTCAACCAATTCCTCATTATCAGTGGTGTTGTCTGTTAATTGATCGATTAATTCCTGCGTTTTGGCAATGTTTGTCTTTGCAAGCAACGGTTGTTTGTTGGCAATTGCATTAATAATTTCCTGCGTAAGTTGGTGTAATTCAGCTATATTCAAAATTGTTAATTTTAATACTACAAAAATAAGCTTTCTGTATAGTTTATGTATATTTGATTATCAAAATTAATAGTTAAAAATGGCAAAAAAAATATCGAGTTTAGAAGATTTAGGAGGATTTGTTTTTTCTACCAATAAAGATTTTGATCTTAATCAGGATTCGGAAACAGAAGAAACATTAGATGCCAACCAACAGCATTTAGAAGTGCATTTTGATAAGAAAAATCGTGGCGGAAAAGTAGCAACTGTTATTAAAGGTTTTGTTGGATCTGCTGATGATTTAAAGATTTTAGGGAAAGATTTAAAAACCTTGTGCGGAGTTGGCGGAAGTGCGAAAGACGGCGAAATTATCATTCAAGGAAATTTTCGCGATAAAATAATGGAATACCTTAAAAACAAAGGTTATAAAGTAAAACGAGTAGGAGGTTGATATGGAAAAAATTAAAGATTCGGAACTTATTTTAAATCCAGACGGCAGTGTTTATCATTTGAATTTAAAGCCCGAAAATATTGCAAACGATATCATTTTTGTGGGTGATCAGGATAGGGTAGAATCCATTACGAAGTATTTCGATTCAGTTGAATTTTCAACTCAAAAACGCGAATTCAAAACTCAAACCGGAACTTATAAAGGTAAACGGTTAACCGTAATTTCAACAGGAATTGGTCCGGATAATATTGATATTGTTCTGAACGAATTAGATGCCTTGGTAAATATAGATTTCGCAACAAAAACGGTGAAACAAAGCTTAACCAGCTTAAATATAGTTCGTGTGGGAACATCAGGTTCGTTACAAGAAAATATTCCTGTCGATTCTTTATTGATGTCAGCATTTGCTATTGGTACCGATAATATGTTGCGTAGTTATGATCTTCAAAATGTTCAAAATCAATCAATAGAGAAAGCCTTTGTAAACCATACCAATTGGGATTTAAACAAAGGTTTGCCTTATGTTGTTGCTGCCGATAATGATTTATTGAAGAAATTTAAATCTGATACTGTTTTTGAGGGAATTACCGTTACAGCTGGGGGATTTTATGGCGCACAAGGCAGAGTTTTACGCTTAAAACTGAACGATGAATTATTAAACGATAAAATAGATTCGTTTGAATTTGATGGTTTAAAAGCGACCAATTTAGAAATGGAAACCGCCGCAATTTATGGCTTGTCGAAATTATTAGGTCATAAAGCACTATCGTTAAACGCAATTGTTGCCAACCGAAAAAATGGAACTTTTAGCGCTGATCCCTACAAAACAATCGATGAATTGATCCGTTTTGCATTAAATAAAATTATTGAATAGATTTTTTTAACCAAATCTTATTTTGTGAATAAAAATTATATCTTAAAATTTTAATTAATTCCCTAAAAATAAACGCTATTTTTAAAATGTTTGTTGATTAAACCTTTCTTGTTTGTGTATTCGCTAACTTTGTAAGTTGTACGCAACAATGATTTTTTAATTATGGACAGGATATTATATACACACTATAACGATAAGGTAATGGCTGCAGATAAAGCAGCTTTGTTGATTGAGAATAACGATGTAGTAGGGGCAAGCGGTTTTACAAAGGCAGGCGACAGTAAATCTGTTTTGCCTGCATTTGCAAAGCGCGCCGCAACCGAAGATGTTGCAATTACGCTGATTACCGGAGCATCTTTAGGTTATACAACCGACGCCGATTTGGCAGAAAACAACGCTTTGTTACGCAGAATGCCTTTTATGGCAGATCCGGCTTTGCGAAAATCAATCAACAATTACCATTTAAAATACATTGACCAGCATTTAAGTGAAACGGTTGAACAGTTAATCTGCGGACATATTGCTCCGGTTGATGTTGCGATTATTGAAGCTTCTTTGATCGATGAAAACGGAAACATTATTCCTACAACTTCTATTGGAAATTCAGCGTTTTTTGCTTCACAGGCTAAAAAAATCATTATAGAAATCAATACAAAAATTCCGTTATCCTTTAAAGGAATTCACGATTGTTCGGTTCCAAATTCGTATCCGGATCGCGATGTGATCAATATTCAAAATCCGACAGACCGAATTGGAAAACCTTTCATTGAGATCGATCCTGAAAAAGTAATTGCCGTAGTTTATACCGATATTACCGATCAGCCTGCTGTTATTGCAGAACCAGATGTGAAAACAACCGCGATATCAAACCATCTTTTAAACTTTTTTGAAAGTGAAGTTAAAAAAGGAAAACTTACTTACAGTTTACTGCCATTGCAAGCGGGAATAGGTAAAGTGGCGAATTCAGTATTGATGGGCTTTAAAGATTCTAATTTTAAGAATTTAACCATGTATTCTGAAGTTTTGCAGGATTCTACTTTTGAATTGATCGATTCAGGAAATCTTGATTTTGCTTCGGGATCATCAATTACCGTTTCTGAAGATTGTTATGATCGATTGATTAATAATTTTGATGATTATAAAGATAAACTGATTCTACGTCCACAAAATATTTCGAATGCTCCTGAAGTTGTCCGCAGATTAGGAATCATCGGAATCAACACAGCCATTGAATTTGATATTTATGGAAACGTGAATTCTACACATATTTCGGGTAGTAAAATGATGAACGGAATTGGCGGATCAGGCGATTTTGCTCGAAATGCTTATTTAAGCATTTTTGTTTGTCAGTCGGCATCAAAAGAAAACAATATTTCGCACGTTGTACCAATGGTTACACATCACGATCATACCGAACACGATGTTGATATTTTGGTAACCGATCAAGGTTTGGCAGATTTAAGAGGTTTGGCTCCGCGCGAACGTGCCGAAGTAATTATTGAAAACTGTGTTCACCCTGATTTTAAAGAAGAAATTCGAGATTACTTTCAACGAGCATGCAATCAAACCGGCGGACAAACGCCACACATTTTAGAAGAAGCTTTTAAATTTCATAACCGTTTAAAACAAACGGGAAGTATGCAAAAAATAAAAACACTTGTTTAAGCAAGTGTTTTTGTTTTTTATTCATCTTCAGCAAAACGAGTAATTTCTCTTTCGTAGAATTCACCAGCCAGATCAATTAAACGATCCATTTCTTCTTTTAATTCTACTTCTTCAGATTCGTCTAATTCTTCTAAAAATTCAATATCTTCTGTTTCTAAGTCAATAATAAAACGTGGATATTCTAAATGTATCACAAATAAATTATCTGGAAAATCGGTATTATCGGCTAAAACAAATTTTGGTAAATCCATTGTCTAAATTTTAATGTTATTGTTAATGTATTTTTTTGCCATGAAATTGAAGCGAAGATACGAAAAAATTGCTGCTACCGTTAATCCGCCCAATAATCCGTACCAAATACCTTCTGCTTTTAAAGGTGTGTAAAGCGCCAGATAAATGCACAGCGGAAAACCAATTACCCAATAAGAAATGAATGTAATAACCATTGGTAAATTTACATCTTGCAAGCCTCTTAAAGCACCCAATGCCGTAACTTGAATTCCGTCTGATATCTGAAAAATAGCTGCAATCAACAATAGTTTGCCTGCTATTTCTATAACCTGCTGATTCATTACTAATTGACTAGGATCGTTGTTATTCAAGAAAAGTAACGGAATGTAGTTATGGAAAATCATAAAAAACAATGCAAATCCAGAATACAGAATAAATGTCATTAGCATGATCGATTTTGCTACGGTTTCCATTTTAACGTAATCTTTTAACCCTTTTTGGTTTCCAACACGTATCATTCCTGCAACACTTAAGCCCGATGCAAACATAAAAGTCATTGATGCCATTGAAAGCGCAATCTGATTGGCAGCCTGTGCTTCGGTTCCCAACATTCCAGAAATCCAAACGGCTCCTGTAAACAAAGCGACTTCAAATAAAGACTGCATCGAAGATGGAATACCGATACTTGCAATGTATTTTGATGTTTTTATATTGATTTCTTTTAAAGATAATTTATCCAGGTAAGGTTTAAAAATATCCAAACGATACATAACCACAATAAAGTAAATCAGCATTACAATACGTGCAATTAAAGTTCCGTACGCGGCGCCCATCATACCCATTTCGGGGAAAATCCACACACCATAAATTAGCAGATAATTAAAAAGTAGGTTCACCGCGTTTGCAATTATGGTTGCATACATAGAATATTTTGTCTGCGATTTTCCGTCGGCAAACTGCTTAAATCCTTGGTAAATAACTAATGGAATCAAGGAAAGTGCAACCACATCTAAAAACGGTTTTGCCATTTGGGTAACATCTGCAGGCTGATTCATTAAATCGATAAATGGCTTTAAAAAGTATAGTAATGCGAACAATATCAAACCTAAAACCGTACATAAAAACACGCCGTTTATGAAAATATTTCTACCTTTAAGTGTGTCATTTTCAGTATCTGAAGCAGCTACAAGCGGAGTTATTGCAGTTGAAAATCCTACACCGACAGATAACGCAATAAATATAAAACTATTGGCAAGCGATGCAGCAGCAAGCTCTGTAGCGCCAATTTTTCCAACCATAATGTTATCTACAATTCCCACAACGGTATGTCCCAGCATTGCTAGAATAATCGGATATGCCAGTTTAAAGTTATAACCGAATTCTTGGGTATATTTTTTAAGATCCATTAAATTTTTTTGCAAAGATATTTATATAAAATCAGGAATGGCACAACAGTTGAATAGATCTTCTTAAAAAAAGTAGAAATTATGAAAAAGATTTTTTATACCGCTGTTGCAACTTTATTTATTGGTTCGGCAGCATTTAGTCAAACAGAATATAATAAAGGGTTTAGATTAGGTTTTGGTTTAAACGGTGGGTTTCCTACCGATGGAGCTTATGACGGAAGTGTTGGTATCGATGCTCGTGCACAATACGATTTTACTAGAAAAACATCTATTACGTTAACATCGGGTTATACTCACATGTTTGCAGAAGCAGAGGAAGTTGGTTTTGTACCGGCAAAATTGGGTTTTAAATATTTTCTTGGAAATCAGTTTTATTTAATGGGCGAAGCTGGTGCGGCATTTGGTGTAAACGGAAACATTGATAACTCACTAATTGTTGCGCCTGTCTTTGGGTTTGCTAATAAATTTTTAGATGCCAGTGTGCGTTACGAACATTACAGCGATTACGAAACCGATCAAATTGCGCTTCGTTTGGCTTATGGTTTCAGTTTAAAAAAGAAAAAGTAGTATATTTGAAATAAAAATCAGATGAAAAAATATTTAACTACTACTTTTTTAGTACTATTCAGTTTTGTAATGGTTTCTTGCAATTGCACGAAAAGTTCATTCGATACAAAAAAAGCTACATCAGAAAAAATCATGAGCACGCTTAATAACACTTCTTGGTCTTTAAAAAGATTGGATGTTGAGAACAGAGATTTTGTTCCAACAGATGAACAAAAAGAATTAACGCTTTCTTTTCAAGACATAAATTATAGTTCAAGTGACGGATGTAACGGTCAAGGTGGCGAATTCAATGTAGAAGATAATAAAATCAGTTTTACAAAAGGAATGTCAACCATGCGTTATTGTGGTGAAGAAATGAAACATTTAATTTACAGTGTTCCGTTTGGTTCTGTAAAATCTATGGAAATTAAAAAAGATCAGTTACAGTTGTTTGATGCAGATAACAAAGTAATTGCAACATATGTTAGAAAGAAATAATATTATTTTTAATCAAAATTAAAGGAGTTCAGTGTGGTGTTGAACTCCTTTTTTTATGTTATAATATGAATGTTCATAAAGACATTGCATTTAATTTTATTAACTTTACCCTTATTATTTAAAGAAATAAATGTTCTTTAATCAACTTAAAATTTATGTTCGAAAATACTTTAGTTGAACTTGATGAAATTCCGCAGTATCAGGAAATTACATTTTCAGGTTTACATAATAATTATAAAAAAATAGTAGTGCTTAATTCGTTGATTACTTTAGTTTTAGGCGTTGGGATTTGCGTTGCATTATTCTTTTTGATTGATGAAATCGAAAAATTATATGCAATTATTCCTATTCTTGTAATTAGTGCTTTATTGGCTTTGTTTCCGCTATTATCTTACAAAAAAAAGAAATATGCTTTTCGCAAGCATGATGTACTTTTTAAAAAAGGATTAATTTTCAAGGCAACACATATTTCGCCCTACATTCGTTTGCAGCATGTGGTTATAAAGCAGGGTTGGTACGCTAAGAAGTTAGGTTTGGCAACTTTGGTTATGTACACGGCAGCCAATAATTTCTCGGATATTTCTATTCCGGGACTTACTTTGGAAGAAGCCGAAAGATGGAAAAGTTTTTTAATGAACCGCATTCAAGAGTTAAACGATGAGTCAGAAAATCAGTTATAACTTTTCGCTTCCCAATAAACTCGACAAAAAAGCACTTTTTTTAGTTTTAGGAACCACATTATACACCGTTGCTCGTGCTGCGTGGCCGTTAATTGCCATAATGTTTGTAAAGCGCGAATTTAAAAGTTGGTATTTTTTGGCTGTTATTGGTGCAATTTTACTGATAACGTTTGTAACAAAACTGATCAATTACTTCTATTTTTCGTATCAGGTTGTTGACGATGAGCTGATTATAAAAAAAGGTTGGCTAAACAAATCTACAACAGTTTTAAAGCTCGATAAAATTCACGAAGTTAATCTCAATCAGAAGTTTATACACAAAATCATTGGACTATATCTGGTAAATATCGATACTGCCGGAAGCGCGTCTACCGAAATTGAAATTAACGGAGTTGATTTTCAAAAGGCTTTGGCATTGAAAGATGTGTTAACTTCTTCGGTTGAAACAAATCAAGAATCAACTTCTATTTTATCAGATGAAAATAAACAAACAATAATTGAAGATCAGCCAAATGATAAGATAAAAATAAGTTTAATCAGTCTTATAAAAATCGGATTGACTCGTAATTATTTGCAGACATTTGGTTTGTTGATTGCTTTTTCGTTTCAGATAATCGATCAATTACAAGATTTTTTCTACAAAGATGATGCGTCAGTTTACGATGATATTTTTGAAGCGTCGTACGATGACTATTTAGGTTTGGTAGGTGTTGCCATCTTTTTTGGATTGATTGCTTTGGTGGTCATTTTCAATTTGGCTAGAACGTTATTGACTTATTTCAACTATCAGATCAATTTAAAAGATAAGCATCTTACAGCATCTTATGGCTTAACAGATTCGCATATTATTTCGGTTCCTGCAAACAAAGTACAGATGTTTCAGTTTCAGCAAAATTACTTTCAAAAGCTGATGAATCTGTTCGAAGTTAAAATTAAACAAGTTGAATCAAACGAAGACAATAAAAAGAAAAAAGGATTAATTGTTCCGGGAACTAATTATTTGGAATTAAATACGTTGTTTAATGTTATATTCAGTAATAATTTAATTGATTTAAAAGAAGGATATAAACCTCATATTCGAGTTTTAGTAATTAAAACAGCCATACTTTGTATACCGGCATTCATAACTTTAATAGTGCTTTATTTTACCGATTCTTTATATTTCAGTTGGATTATTTTACCGTTTTTCACACTTGGATTTCTGTTGATTTACATGGGTTACAAAAACGAACAAATGGTTTTTAAAGATGATTTTGTTGTTCTTAAAAGTGGAATTTGGGATATAACTACAACTTATCTTCCAATCGATAAAATTCAAAAAGTATCTATTTCTCAAAGTTATTTTCAAGAGAAAAAACAAATAGGTTCGCTAAATTTGCACACCGCTGCCGGAATAGTTACGCTGTATTATTATGATTTTAACGTGTTGCAGCGTATGGTAAACGAAATTCTTTATAAAATAGAAAAAAACAAACATTCATGGATGTAATAAGTTCGCACGAACAAACTGTTTTTATACAGACATCGAACATATATTTTAAAAAGTGGGAAGTAGAAAACCCGCAAAATACCATTGTTTTATTGCACGATTCTTTAGGTTGCACTGTTTTATGGCGAGAATGGCCCGAAGAATTAGCAAAGGAATTAAACTGTAATGTAATTGCTTATGATCGACGTGGTTACGGAAAATCAGACAATTACACCGTTAAAAGACCAATTAATTATTTGGAACAAGAAGCCGATATTTTAAAAGATCTTTTGAATTATTGGCAGGTTGAAAAACCTGTTTTGTTTGGATTTTCAGACGGAGCTTCTGTCGCTACAATTTTTGCAGGAATGTTTCCAAACGATTTGGAGTTATTGATTATTGAAGGCGTTCATGTATTGATTGAAGCTGAAACATTGAAAGGAATTGTGGAAGCCGATAACATTTTGCAGACAACGCACATTGCGAAAGCATTAGAAAAGTATCATGGTGATAAAGTTTATGACTTATATAATGCTTGGACAAAAACATGGCTTTCTGCAGAACATCAAAGTTGGAATATCGAACATTTTATTCCGAAAATCACTGTTCCTACATTAGTAATTCAGGGTGAATTTGATGAATTCGGATCAATGAATCAGGTTAATGCTTTTGATAAATCATCTGGAATTATCGAAAAATTAATTGTTACCAACGCAAAACATACTGCTCATAAAGAGCAAAAAGAACTGGTTTTTTCAACGATTACTCAATTTGTAAATAAACATCTGCATGAAAAAATGGATTAAAGCCGCACGTTTACGCACCTTGCCTTTGTCAATTTCCGGAATATTAGTCGGCAGTGCAGCTGCTTATCAGGAACATCATTCACAAACAAATTATTACACTATTATAATATTGTGCTTGCTGGCAACCTTGTTTTTTCAAGTGTTGTCAAACTACGCGAATGATTATGGCGATGCAGTAAAAGGTACAGATAACGAAAACAGAGTAGGACCAAAACGAGCGGTACAAAGTGGTGAAATTACAAAACAGCAAATGAAAACGGCAATAATAGTAACTTCAGTTTTATCGCTAATAACTTCAGTTGCTGTAATTTATGTGTCTTTTGGTAATGAAAACTTTTTTCAAGCCATTATATATCTAGTCTTGGCTTTAGCGTGCGTAGGTGCTGCTATTAAGTACACTGTAGGGAATTCTGCATACGGATACAAAGGTTTGGGCGATATTTTTGTTTTTGTATTTTTTGGTTTGGTAAGCACCTTAGGATCTTATTATTTGTTTGGTCATTCACTTGATTTTAAAATAGTTTTTCCTGCAATGGCAATAGGTTTGTTAAGCGTAGCAGTTTTAAATATGAACAACATGCGCGATGTAGAAAATGATACCTTAATGAATAAAAACACCTTAGTAGTTAAAATGGGTTTTCAAAAGGCAAAACAGTATCATTTTTGGTTAATATTAGCCGCCGCAATTTTCATAAATACTTATGCTATGAATGTTTTTACGCATTGGTATCAATTTATATATGTAATAGCTTTCATCCCTTTGTTAAAAAACATTGGGGTAGTTAGTAAAACAACCATTCCGCGTTTACTAGATCCCGAACTAAAACGTTTGGCATTAAGTACTTTTTTAATATCTTTATTATTAGCAATTGCATTAATTTTATAATTAAAACTATGAAAATAACTTATTACGGACATGCTTCGTTAGGAATCGAAATTAACGGAACAAACATCATTGTTGATCCTTTTATTTCGGCTAACGAGCTGGCAAAACATATCGATGTTAATTCTTTACAAGCCGATTATATCTTAATTACGCATGCACACGGCGATCATATTTTAGATGTTGAAACTATCGCAAAAAATACAGGTGCAACTATTGTATCGAACGCAGAAATTGCAGGTTATTATGAAGCAAAAGGCTTTAAAGCACATCCAATGAATCATGGTGGATCTTGGCAGTTTAATTTTGGTAAGGTTAAATACGTAAATGCAATTCATTCAAGCAGTTTTCCCGATGGAACGTATGGTGGTCAGCCTGGTGGTTTTGTGATCGAAGCGGACAGTAAAAATGTTTACATTGCGGGCGATACTGCGTTAACGTATGATATGAAACTGATTTCAATGCGAAACCCTTTAGATTTGGCGATTTTACCTATTGGCGATAATTTCACCATGGATGTTGATGATGCTACAATTGCATCCGAATTTTTAGAAGTAACCACTGTTTTAGGCTATCACTACGATACGTTTGGATACATAAAAATTGATCATGAAGTGGCTAAACAGAAATTTGCCAATAAACATAAAGAACTCATTTTATTGCCTGTTGGTGATTCAATCGACATTTAAGGATATCAAAGGAACGGCATGATCTTTCCACTTTGTCAAGCTGAACTTGTTTCAGCTTCTCACTAGTATGTATGTGTGATTATAGAGTGAGTTCAGAATGACAAGAAAAATAAATCTTTAGACGGTTTCTTAACTAAAATCAATGTCAAGATGAAAGCAAGTATGCAATGGAGTTATTTATTTAAACATTGGTCAGCAACTTTGATTATGCCGTTACTTCTGACTGAAATACACCATAATTACAGTATTGAATTACTAGCGATAGGTTTTCTTTTCGGTTTTGTATTTTCTTTACCAACTTATCTTTTTTATGCTATTGTATTTCAGTCTTTACAGAAAGAAACCATTTCTATAACTGTAAAAAAAATAATATTAATAGCAACATCTACTTTCGGTATTATTGTAACATTTGCTTTAATATCAGGAGATTTAAAAGGTGTTTTTACTTATGATGTATTTATATATATAATTACCTCTGTGATAACAGGTATTTTTTTTAGATTAGGAAAAAAAACCGAAAACTAAATTATGAAAGCAACATTTAAAAAATACATATTAAACTTTAAGCAGGCATCAGGAACATCACGTGGTATTATGAATACCAAAGAAACGTATTTCCTGATTATTCAAGATAATGATAAAATTGGAATAGGCGAGTGTGGTTTATTTCGAGGATTAAGTTATGATGATCGATTGGATTATTCAGACAAGTTGCAATGGGTTTGTGATAATATTGATTTAGGTGTTGATGCTCTTTGGAATGAGTTAAGAGAATGGCCATCGATCCAATTTGGGATAGAGCAAGCGTTTTTATCACTTCAAACTAATAATCCATTTGTGTTGTTTCCTTCAAGATTCACAGAAAGTTCGAAAGCAATTCCAATTAACGGATTGGTTTGGATGGGTTCGCCCGAATTTATGAAACAACAAATTGCAAATAAAATCTCAAACGGATTCAACTGTATTAAAATTAAAATCGGAGCTATTGATTTCAATGAAGAATTGAATTTAATTGCAGGAATTAGAAAAGATTTTTCACCTCAAATGATTGAAATTAGAGTGGATGCTAACGGCGGTTTTGATTCAATTGATGCTTTAGATAAAATAAATCAATTATTTGAATTTAAAATACATAGTATTGAGCAACCTATTAAACAAAATCAATATGACAGTATGGCAGAGCTGTGTCGGGGAACATCAATTCCTATAGCATTAGATGAAGAACTAATTGGAGTAACAAATTTACAGGATAAAGAAAATCTATTGCTTAAAATTAAGCCTCAATACATCATTTTAAAGCCAAGTTTGGTCGGTGGTTTTAAAGGATCACAAGAATGGATCAATATTGCCGAGAAATTAGGAATTGGTTGGTGGGTTACTTCAGCGTTAGAAAGTAACGTTGGTTTAAATGCAATTGCACAATGGACATTCACTTTAGAAAATAATATGCCACAAGGTTTAGGAACCGGAGGTTTGTTTACAAATAATTTCGATACTAATTTATATGTAAAAAACGGACATTTATGGTTTGATGATCAAATAGAGATTTCAATTTCAGATGTTCTAAATCAGATCGAAAACTAACCGATATAAATTAAAACGGTCGTTTCTTGATTTCCTTTAATCAATTCAAAATTGATAGATCGATCATTTAAAAAAGTCAGCTGGTCATTAGTTAGAACAATGGTTTTGTTAATCCATATTTTATAGATGTTCTTGTTTTTAGATCGGTAAATTGATAGAAAGCAGGTTAGATCCTCTTTGTATTTTATCTTATCAACGAATTTATAGGTAAAAAGCATAATTCGCAACAAGGTTTTAAACTCTAAATCGCTTAATACAATGGTATTATCAATAAAAGTTTCAATTTTAATGAAATCGGCATACTGCTTTTTTATATCATTAATAATATAAGAAATATCGACAATAGTGTAATTTGTCGCAGAAATAGTGTGCGAAATAGTACGAGAAGCATCTTCAATTTCTTTTATTTTCTCTTGAAGTAATTCCAGATCAATATCTGAGCTTTCAAAAAGTACTAACAAATCATCTATTTTAGAGATAGCATTCGTGCTGATAAGTTGTTTTGTACGGTTATTTTCTGTCAAAATAGAAGCATCCATCTGTTCCTTAATTTCAATCAAATATTTATACATCTGTGTTTTTTCATCAAGATAGTCACGATGTTTTCTAGCTAATTGTTTCGTTTTAATATTTCGATAAATAAAATAATACAGCACCACAGAAAATAACAAAATAAATGTAAAAGCGGTAATACTTAAATTTTGTTTTTGAATTGATTTTTGTTCAGATTTTAGCTTATTAGTGTTAGAATTCGTTGCAAAAATGAAATCATTCACATAGTTTTTGTAAGTAAGTAACGAATCATTTATTCGTATGTAATCATTGGTATATCTTTTCGTATTTAAATCGTCTGTTGCAAGCAAAAGCTCTAAAAGTTGATGCTCATAGATGAAATTATCGGTTTCTCTGCTGACCAATAAAGCTTTTGAAAAATTATGAAGCACAGAATCTTTTAAAGATATTTTTTGAAACTGTTTTCCTTTTAAATAATAATATAAAACTTCGGTTTCTTTGGTGGGTGCAAATGCTAAATTCGCTTTATACTGAGCAAAATCGTTGGAAATACTGCTGTCGTTTGTTTGAATTTTGGCATAGATATTATAAAATAAATTCGTAAAAAATAGTTCCTCGTTTGTTCTGTTTTCTTTTAAAAGCTCATTGATTCTTGCGGTTGAACGTGATATAATCTTATCGTAATCAGCCTTTTTAATCAAATACTTATTTATTTCACCGGTAAGATAATTTTCAATCATCGTACCTCGTCTAATAATCCTGTTGTGATCATCGTCGATATTTATTAAACGGTTGATTTCTCTTTGGTATTGAACAGAATCGGACTGTTTTACAATCGGCAGACTAAAAACATCAATGTATAACTGTTTGACTTTTTCGTCTTCAAGCGGAATCTCTTTTATTTTTTCCATTTCTATCTTCGAATGCGCCAAAAGATCAATACGGCTTGTTAAAGAAACTTTTCTAATGGAATTAAAGAACTTTTTTCGGTCATTATTTTTAAATAAATCATTTGCAAGCGTTAAGTAATAATACGCACTGTCAAACTTATTGTTCTTAACCAAGTAATTACTGTAAAGCTGGTGATTAATAGCCAAAAGAACACTGTCGGTTTCTTTCATATAAAGCGAATGAACCTTTTTTAAATTGTAAGGATTGGCTTCGTATTCGCTGTTATAA
>Ga0308157_10006102_pt1 | contig 14638 bp, 14 predicted proteins | sample PhyBR1_FD_201035 | JGI IMG/M metagenome (GOLD analysis project Ga0308157, IMG submission 201035) | Phyllosphere microbial communities from UC Gill Tract Community Farm, Albany, California, United States - DLSLB.R1 | ecosystem: Host-associated > Plants > Phyllosphere > Unclassified | place: USA...
TATTCAGAATAACTTTTTTCGCATTATCCATCTTAACCGTACTCTTAATAACCTCTTCAATTGTCATAGTCGTAAGTGTATAATTTGTATATACAAATGTATAACTTTTAATAGTTGTATATACAAGTATTGTGTTAATTTTTTGTTAATATGTGTGAATGCGTATTCTGAAAGAACTAAAAATATGGTTTTTTAGAAAATAAAATTAGAATAATTTTTAATGTAACGAATTGATATGTTGTTAATTAATAATTTTTTAATATCAAAACGATTTCTAATTTTAAAATATTTAGCAATTGATTTTTTGTAAGGTACCTTTAAACTAAAAGATTCTCATAATCAGCTATTTTTATGATTTATCGGAATTCAGACAGCAGAAAACCTTTTGCAATTTGCTTAAAATTGGCAATTTCTGAGTTTATCCAAGCTTCATCATGTCCCAATTCTTTCGCAATTACTCTTGCTGTTTTCTCCGAAACTTCACTTGCAGCTCTTGCATCTAAGAATAATAAACGAACTCTTCTGGCTAAAATATCGTCTACAGTTCGTGCCATTTCGTAACGAATGGCCCAAACAACTTCTGCCATGGTAAATTCGTGATCAGGATGTAGTTTTTCTTTCAGCTCGGGTTCGCTTTCTTGTAATTCGATTATTTTCGGAATATCGGTACCATATATATAAAGGTGATTTTCTCTATCGACAGAAGTTGTATGTTGGTTTCCATGAATAGAAAGATGTTCTGTTGTACAAACTTTCTTTTCTAATTTACCTGTTTGAATTGCTTTGTCAATAATATCCTCAGCAATTTTTCTGTATGTTGTCCATTTTCCTCCAGTAATGGTAATAAGACCCGTTTCAGAAACTATGATTTTGTGGCTTCTAGAAACTTCTTTGGTGCTTTTGCCTTCTTCTTTCGGCGCTGCCAACGGACGCAATCCTGCAAAAACCGATAATACATCTTTTCTTTCCGGCTTTTTTGTCAAGAATCGTTGTGCAGTTTCCAAAACAAATTGAATTTCGCTTTCTAAAGCGATAGGTTCTAAACTTTGCTTTTTAATTAAAGTATCAGTTGTTCCAACTACAACACGATTATGCCACGGAACAGCAAATAAAACTCTTCCGTCTTTTGTTTTTGGAATCATTAAAGCATTTTCTCCCGGTAGAAAAGATTTGTCAAATACTAAATGTATTCCCTGACTAGGAACAATGTATTTTTTATAAACGTTATCATTCAATTTCATGATCGCATTTGTAAAAACACCTGTCGCGTTAATTATGGCAGTACCTTTTATATCCTGTTTAATTCCGCTTTCCTGATCTTGAACTTGAACACCAATAACTTGATTTTTGTTGTCTTTTAGCAAATTGACAACTTTTATATAATTCAAAACACAAGCTCCGTTTTCTACAGCCGTTTGAGCAAGGTTAATTGCTAAACGCGAATCATCAAATTGTCCGTCGTGATAAATAACGCCATTTACCAATCCATTTTCTTCTACGTTTGGAAGCATTTCAATAGTTTTCTTTTTCGAAAGATATTTAGAACTTCCTAAACTCAGACAACCAGACAATAAATCGTAAATCTTTAATCCGAAGGTATAAAAATAACCGCTAAACCAATGATAATTTGGAATAACAAAGGATTGATTTTTAACTAAATGATTTGCATTTTGCGCCAATAATCCTCTTTCTTTTAATGCTTCTCTAACTAAATGAACATCACCCTGTGCCAAGTATCTTACACCGCCATGAACCAACTTGGTGCTTCGGCTCGAAGTTCCTTTTGCAAAATCTACAGCTTCAAATAAGATTGTTTTGTAACCGCGACTTGCTGCATCAATAGCAGTTCCGAGTCCGCTTGCACCTCCGCCAATTATTATTACATCCCATTTTTCAGTATTTCGTAGTTTGGTTAATTGCTCGGAGCGGTTCATATAGGTATGGGACTTTTTGTTTAAAGCAAACTTAACGAAATGAAATTAAAAATTGATGAAGAAATATTCCATAGGAATATCTGATCGGTAGAAAAAAATATCGTTTTGTATTGTGTCCTGTAAGGACACCTGTCTATAATGTTTTCGTACATCAATTAAACGTTCCTACGGAACGAATAAATGGTATTCTAATTCAATTCTACCAATGAGACATTCCTACGGAACGAATTGCTTCTTAAAAAAGCAAAACCCGACAGGTTTCAAAAACCTGTCGGGTTTAACTAACTTAGAAATATTCTGTGGGAATATCTCATTGCTAGAAATAAATAATATTATTTAGCACCGTGTTCTATAGGTATACCTGTTTTTTTATTGAAATTATTTATTCGAAGATGAATCAAACGTTCCGTAGGAATAAATAGGTCATTAGAATATAAAAAATTACAGATTTTAAAACCTATCAGGTTTAACTAACGTAGAAATATTCCGTGGGAATATCTCGTCGGTAGAAAAAAAAATATTGTTCAGCATTGTGTCCTGTAGGGACACCTGTTTTTTGTAAATGATATCTAGGTCTATTGCTTAAACGTTCCTACGGGACGTATCAATGGAATTCAAATTTAAATTCTACCACTGAGACAGTCCTACGGAATGAATTGCTTCTTAAAAAAGTAAAACCCGAAAGGTTTCAAAAACCTGCCGGGTTATCAATTTTACGTATTGTATATTTTATACCAATCGTTTTTCAAATGCTTTTCTTGCAGAGCCTCTAAAATAGACTTCTCCGCAATATGTATATTTTAGTCTGTCTAAAATTTTCAACATCGGAGTATTATCGAAGTTTGTGTCTACTTTTATACTATAAATTTTATTTTCGACAGACAAACCTTCGATGCTCTCAAATAGTTTGGTTGCAATTCCTTTTCCTTTTGCCAATTTCGACACGGCTACACGATGCACAACGGTATAATCGTCATCGGTAAGCCATTTGCCTTCGATATTTTCATAGGCAGGCTCTTTGTCAAAAATAATTGCCGCATAGGCCAGAATCGATTCGTCTTCTGTAAAAACATATCCATAACCATTTTCGATATCATTTTTAATAGAAAGCTCGTTCGGATAACCATCCTGCCATTGTGAGCTTCCATCTAATCTCCTTTGTTCGATGGCATCTTGCAATATTTCCCAAATTGCCGGTATTTCAGAAAGAACTGCTTTTCGTAATACTAACTGTTCAGTAGAATTCATTTTTGGATTTACTTTATAAAAAAATTAATGAGGCAATTTATCTTTAATCAAACCATAAACCCAAGTTCCAGCAATGGCACTAACCAAAGTAACCACAATTACAGTCGCTCCTGTACCAATTTGAGCAAAAAGCGGACCTGGACAAGCTCCGGTAATTGCCCATCCGAAACCGAATAATAAGCCGCCGTAGATTTGTCCTTTGTTGAAAGTTTTTGGTTGGATTTCGATTTTTTCGCCGTCAAGAGTTTTGATGTTGAATTTTTTAATCAATTGTACCGATATTAGTCCAACAACGACAGCGCATCCAATTACGCCATACATGTGAAATGACTCTAGATTGAACATTTCCTGAATACGAAACCAGCTGATGATTTCTGCTTTTACGAATACAATTCCGAAAAAGATACCAACAACTAAATACTTCAGATTTCCTATTGCAGTTTCCTTTTTCTGACTTGCGTTGATTCCTTCGCCGTCTATATTTTTATTTTCTAAATTCATTTTTGAAATTTTAAAGTGAAAGGATATATGGTAAAATCAAAAGTGCCATTACAAAACCACCAATCATAAAACAAATTGTAGCTACCAATGATGGCCATTGTAAGTTTGATAATCCCATAATAGCGTGTCCGCTTGTGCATCCGCCAGCGTAACGAGTTCCAAAACCAACTAAGAATCCGCCAACCACAATCATGATAAATCCGCGAAGCGTTAATAAACTTTCCCAAGAAAATAATTGTGCAGGAACCAAACCACTATGATCTGTGATTCCGTAAGTGGCTAATTTCTCCGATAATTCAGGAGCAATTTCTACAGGATTTGGATTCGATAAAAAATGAGCAGTGATAAAACCGCCTAGAAATATTCCTAAAACAAAGAATAAATTCCAGCTTTCTTTTTTCCAGTCGTATTTAAAAAACGAAATATTTGCAGGAATACAAGCCGCACAAATATGACGAAGAGAAGAACTAATCCCGAAAGATTTATTTCCGATAATTAATAAAATTGGAACTGTTAATCCAATCAAAGGGCCTGCAACGTACCAAGGCCATGGTTCTTTAATGATTTCAAGTATACTCATTTACTTTTAAAATTTAGTTTTTTTTATTTTTTACCATTAAGATATTAAGGAAATTAAGCTAATCTAACTTAATGAAACTTTTCAAAGAAGGTTAAGAAAGTTAAGCATTCCAACTTAATTTCCTTAATATCTTAATGGTAAAAAATTATATTTATGCTTTCAAAACCTTGCTCTGACAAACAAAATCTGATTTTGGAACATTGGTTTTAGAAATTGCTCCAAAACCGCCTTCAACTTCCGAGAAATTTCTGAAACCTCTTGCTTGAAGGATAGAAGCAGCAATCATGCTTCTGTAACCTCCTGCACAATGCAGATAAAAATGTTCATTTGGATTAATGTCTTTTACCCAGTCATTAATATAAGCTAGAGGTTTGCTGTAAGCATCATCTATATGTTCTGCTGCGTATTCTGTTTCTTTACGGATATCTACAATTTTATCTTCGCCAAATTTAAATTCATTAGTAAACTGTTCGGCAGTAATTCTGTTAACAGTATCAATCTCGAAACCTGCATTTTGCCAAGCTTCAAAACCACCTTCTAAATGTCCGATAATCGTATCAAAACCTACACGGCTTAAACGAGTTACAGTTTCTTCTTCCATGCCAGCAGCGGTAACCAATATAATTGGCTGTTTTACATCGGCAATTAAAGTTCCAACCCACGGAGCAAAATCACCATTGATTCCGATATTGATAGATTGCGGAATAAAACCTTTGCTGAAATCGGCAGCACTTCTTGTATCTAGAATTAAAGCACCAGTTTCTTCAGCTACGGCTTCAAAATCTTTTACGTTTATAGCTTTCATTCCATTGTTTAGAACGGTTTCAAAGCTTTCATAGCCGCCTTTATTCATCGCAACGTTCATGCTGAAATAGGCAGGAGGAGGCAATAAACCATCAGTAACTTCTTTGATAAACTCTTCTTCGGTCATATCAGCACGCAAAGCATAATTTGTAGCTTTTTGATTTCCGATAGTAGAAACAGTTTCTTTGCTCATATTTTTTCCGCAGGCACTTCCAGCACCGTGAGCAGGATATACAATTACATCATCATTCAGCGTCATGATTTTATCTCTTAACGAATGATATAAAATTCCTGCCAATTGATCTTGTGTCATTCCCGCTGCTTTTTGAGCTAAGTCAGGACGTCCGACATCACCAATAAATAAAGTGTCGCCAGAGAAAATCGCGTGATCTTTTCCGTTTTCATCAATAAGTAAAAAAGTAGTGCTTTCCATAGTATGTCCTGGAGTATGCAATACTTTAATAGTTATTTTTCCAATTTTAAATTCCTGCCCGTCTTTTGCAGAAATGCAATCAAATTCGCAGGAAGCATTTGGGCCATAAACGATTGGCGCTCCAGTTTCTTTGCTCAAATCAACGTGGCCAGAAACGAAATCGGCGTGGAAATGTGTTTCAAAAATATATTTCAGTTTCACTCCGTCACGCTCTAAACGATCCAGATAAGGCTGAATTTCTCTAAGCGGATCAATAATGGCCGCTTCGCCATTTGAAGTGATATAATATGCACCTTGAGCGAGGCATCCGGTGTAAATTTGTTCTATTTTCATGATTCAGTAATAAAAATAATGGAAGACAAAGGTAGTCTTGTTTTTTAAAAAAATAGGTGACTAATGTTACAGAAATTAGGTTTTTGTGTAAAATAATATGGATTTTGTCATACGATCTGAGATAACTTAATTTTAAGTTGAGCAATTACGCTTTAAGCTTTAATTTTGCGTATGACGAATGTCATTTCAAAACAAAAAAGAAAATGAATACACAGGACTTAATAGATCAAATTGCTTTTATAAAAGAAATTGATAAAGTAAAATACATTCAGCGCAAGACAAAATTATTCAACAGCGATCGATGCGAAAATGATGCAGAACACAGCTGGCATTTGGCCTTGATGGCAATTGTTTTGGCAGAACACTCCAATGAACCGATTGATGTTTTGAAAGTAGTAAAAATGGTTTTGATTCACGATATAGTTGAAATTGACGCTGGTGATGTTTTTATTTATGATACGGTAAAAAGCCATGACAATACAGATGAAGAGCGTTTAGCGGCAAATAGAATTTTTGGTTTGCTTCCAAAAAAACAAGCAGAAGAACTAATTGCAATCTGGGAAGAATTTGAAGCAGGAGAGACCAACGAAGCCAAATTTGCAAGATCAATGGACAGACTAGAACCATTATTGCAGAACACATCAAACAACGGCGGAACTTGGAAAGAGTTTGGAGTGAAATATGATAAAGTTTACGAAAAGAAAAGCGTCATCAAAAATGGTTCAGAATCTTTATGGAATTATGCCGAAGGTTTGATTAATGAAAGTGTTCAAAAAGGTATTTTAGAAAAATAATAAAACTGAACTTACGTAATCAAAACCAAACATAGTCTACGGTTTCAACCAGAGGAAACTCACGTAATCAAAATCAAACATAGCTTGCGGTTTCAACCGCAGGAAACGTATCGGATATGCATTGTGTTTCCGTGGTTGAAGCCACGGGTTATGTTTTACTCACAAAAATTCATACACAATCTTGTCATTTCGACGAAGGAGAAATCTTCGTGAGAAGCTCGACAAAGATTGGATTCTCTTTGTGTAGTTACTTGTGAAGATTTCTCCTTCGTCGAAATGACAAAACAACGCGCAAAAAATATATACGAAGAAACTTTGTCAAAGTTCAAAACTTTGACAAAGTTGCAATGACAAGTGTTATTTCTACCCTTTAAATTGTTGAAAAGTTTAACAAATATCGAACGATAAACTTTTTTTAAAAGGCATTAATTCGGGTTCTAATGGTTAAATTTGTGGAACTTCATAAACAAATTACCAATTATGGAAGAAATGCTCTTTTATGATCGAATGCAATTCGCCTTCACCATTACTTTTCATTATCTTTTTCCACAGCTTACAATGGGTCTTTCGCTGATCATTGTGTACTTCAAGTGGAAATATCTCAAGACTAAAGACGAACAATACAATCACGCCACCCATTTCTGGATGAAAATCTTTGCCCTCAATTTTGCAATGGGCGTTGTAACGGGAATCCCGATGGAGTTTCAGTTTGGAACCAACTGGGCTAAATTCTCCGAACTTACGGGAGGAATCATTGGTCAGACACTGGCAATGGAAGGAATGTTTTCTTTCTTTCTCGAATCTTCTTTCCTCGGATTATTTTTATTCGGAGAAAAACTTCTCGGACATAAATGGCATTTTGTAACTGGATTGTTAATCATGATTGGTTCTTGGGCCAGCGGATTTTTAATTATCGCCACACATTCTTGGATGCAGAATCCGGTTGGTTATGAAATTTTAGAAAACGGAAAATTTGTGTTGAATAACTTCCAAGCTTTATTCTTAAATCCTTGGCTTTGGCCTTCTTATTTGCACAATCAAGCAGCTTCTTTAGTAACGAGTTCTTTTGTTGTGGCTGGAATTGGAGCTTTCTATATTTTAAGTAATAAAAACGTTTCTTTCGGGAAATTGTTCTTAAAAACGGGAGTAATCTTTGGATTGATTTCGAGTGTTATCGTAGCGGTTCCAACAGGAGATTTAGCAGCTAAAAATGTGGTCAAATATCAGCCTGTAACTTTTGCAGCGATGGAAGGGATTTTTCATACTGAAAAGAAAGGTTCCGAAATCGTCTTAATCGGGCAGCCAGACGTTAAAGACAAAAAATTGGATAATAAAATCGCTGTTCCAAATATTCTGAGTTTCCTTACTTACGGAAATTGGGATCAGGAAATAAAAGGTTTAGATCAGTTTGAAGAAGATTTGCATCCAACTAATATTTCAGGATTGTATTATGCGTATCATATTATGGTTGGACTTGGAACTGTGTTTATTGGGTTAATGGTGCTTTCCCTTTTTCAATTAATCAGAGGAAAATTGTTTGAAACCAAATGGATTTTATGGTCTTTAATGTTCATGATGCCGTTTCCGTACATTGCCAATACAACAGGCTGGTACACGGCAGAATTAGGAAGACAGCCTTGGCTAGTTTACAATTTATTGAGAACAGCAGCCGGAGCTTCACCAACAGTTTCTTCTGGAAACACCTTATTTACGCTACTCGGTTTTATTGGTTTGTACCTTTTACTGGGAATGCTGTTTTTACTTTTAGTTGGAAAAATTATCAATAAAGGTCCTCATCATGTGGAACTTTCAACAGAAAAAATATAAGTATGGAATTTTTTTGGTACGTAGTTTTAATGGGAATTCTGGCCGTTTATCTGGTTTTGGACGGTTACGATTTTGGTGCAGGAATTATTCATTTATTTTTTGCTGATACAGAAAAAGATAAAAAGGCAATCACCAATGCCATTGGTCCGTTTTGGGATGCCAACGAAGTATGGCTGATTGCAGCGGGAGGAGTTCTCTTTTTTGCTTTCCCGACTTTATATGCATCGTCTTTCAGCGGATTTTATCTGCCTTTGATTATGATTTTATGGCTTTTGATTTTCCGTGCGATCGGATTAGAAATGCGCGGACAAATTCACAATCATATGTGGGAAAGTATTTGGGATAAAGCTTTCGGAATCGCGAGTTTACTTTTGGCTCTTTTCTTCGGAATTGCATTAGGAAATATCGTTCGAGGTGTGAATCTCGGAATGGTTCAGAATGGAGTTTCTACGCAAGAAGCACACTTTTTCTTTTTGCCTTTATGGAATCCTACTTTTAGTCCGCAAGCTGATGAATTGGGAATTATTGACTGGTTTACGCTTTTCTTAGGAGTGGTGAGTGTTGTAGCATTAACCATTCACGGAGCGAATTGGATTATTTATAAAACAAATTCATCTCTGAATCCGAAGCTTAAGCAAGTGGTTTTTGCTTTGAATATTGTTTTGCTAGTTTTGGTTTGTATTTCGCTGCAGATTTGGCATTTTATTGAGCCAAAGCCTTTTCATAATTTCGTTGAAAATCCGATTTTATGGTTTTTTCCTTTAATGACTTTTGTTGGGATTTTAGGATTGTTTAAAGTCCGTTCGTTTCAAAAAGACGGCCACGGTTTTATATTTTCGACCTTATTTTTAGTCGGTGGATTTGCTTCTACAGCGGTTTCTATTTTTCCAAATGTATTGCCTTCAACCAATAAAGTAAATCCGTCATTAACAATTTATAACACCGCCGCTCACGAATACGGATTAAATGCAGGTTTAAGCTGGTTTTTTATCGCTTTGTTTCTCGTGATTGTTTATTTTATTATTCAATATCGTGTTTTCAGTGGGAAGATGGATGATATTGGGTATGGAGAACATTGATTTTTTGCTTGCCACTAATTGCACGGATTAATTAGTATTTATGGAATCAAGATTGAAAAATATATTTTATACAAGCATTTATGGAATTGTCAGAAAATAATCTTTTTGCCATTGAATTAGCTCGTAATTTTGATACAAAAAACATTCAAGAAATTCAAAAAATACTTTATGATGACTTAGATTTATTAGTTTATTTACATGAAATTTTGGCTGAACAAAAAGTTCCACTTGAAGAAAATGAGGCCATGTCGGAAGAACTTATAATGAAATTCTATTTACATGGTCTTACTATTTGTAAAATTGGAGAAACTTATGAATTTAAGTCAGCAAGATTTAACCGTTCTAATATTTTAGGTCTTATCGATGTTTCTTCTCTTCTCGCAGTTGGCAGGGCACAACTCGAAACACTTTTAATGTATCAGCATCTTTACATGAATGGTAGTAATAAAGATGAACAGAAATTGAGATACTTCGCTTGGATATATACGGCTCTTCTGCAACGACGTAATACACCAGTGATCGATGAAAAATCAAAAGCCCAAAAGCATAGTGATTTAAAACAAATACAGGTTTTGAAAGAAAAGATGAAAGACTTGAATTCGTTTAAAAATCTTACTAGTAAACAGCAAAATTCTTTATTAGAAAATGGAAGTGCAAAACTTTTTAAACATTGGAATAAAATTTTTGATGAATCTGGTTTTTCTGAAAAAGGTATATTTGCTAAATTTTATTATATCTTATCGGCTTATTCTCATTCAGAAGGATTAAGCGTATTACAGATGAAAAGCGCAAAATACTTCATCAATAATGAGAATAATTCTGACATAGCATTCTTTCAAACTTTTTTTTCAATGATAATGACTTCAATTATGATTACAAATATTGTAGTCAAGCATGAGTCTGTTGCAAAACGATTTGAAGATTTAGATAAAAAAGTAAAATTTAGGATAGACTTTTATGCAAGAATGGGAAAATGGGAATATTAAAAGTTTAATTTTAAAAAATTCATTTTCAAATCCTTTAGATAGAAAAAGATAGGATGGATAGCCTAGAAGCAATAACCGTGGAAAGTTGTAATAGAAGAATTTTTTTGTTTTAGTTATTTAATTGTAAGAAAAATAATATATTTGTTTTAGTGTAATTGTATTTTATGAAAGGAGAAAAATTTTCAAGAATTTTAAATATCTTTGGATTATGAGCACAACAGCAAAACCAAAACATATAGGAAGAAACATAAGCCGAATTAGAGAGCTTAAAGGAATGAAGCAGGAAGCTTTGGCAATTTCGATTGGTGTAAGTCAGCAATGGGTTTCAAATATTGAATCTAGCGAAACATTAGATCAGGAAAGGCTTTTAAAAATAGCAAAAGCACTTGGTGTGACCGTAGAAGCTATTGAAAATTTTTCGGAAGAATCTGTTTTCAATTTCTTTAATAATTTTTATGATAATAGTTCAAGTCAAGGAAATAGTTTTAATCAAGGAATGTATGCAACTTTTAATCCTTTAGATAAAGTGGTTGAACTTTATGAGCGTTTGGTTGAGGCTGAAAAAGCATTAGTTCAAGCCGAAAAAGAAAAAGTAGAATATTTAGAAAAACTGCTGAAAAAATAGTAGAAAAACATAAAGATAGATATCAATTGCCTCCAGCTTTAGCTGGAGGTTTTTTGTTGAGATTTGAATTGGGCTTTAGCCAAACTTTGCGGTTTTGGCTAAAGCCTTTTTTAAAAATGTTTTTTACCTCCAGTTAAAACTGGAGGCAATTGATTGGAAATATTAAAACCGAAAAGATCATTTGACCCGATATTGCGTTAGGGATAGTAGCGGTATCCTTTTTCTTGCTTCTTTAGCAAGGAAAAGATACAAGCGGATAGCCCGGCCGAAGGAAACGCCCAAATTATTGCCTTCTAAAAATAAATATATTTTAGTGGCTATAAGTGTATGATAATTTTTACAAAAGATTGAATTACAACCGATAGTTATATTCTATAAGCTGTATTGTAAGAAAAAAAAGCAGTTAATGCTTAATATTGCGTATCTAAGAATTTTTTCCCCTAAAGAATTTTTAGCAATTTATTTTTACTAAAAAGCGTAAAGCTATATTTACCTACTTAAATTATGCCTTTAACAATTTTTTCCGATGAGGTTAGATTTCGTTACAAATCTAAGAATTGGCAGTATCAATTTGACGAAATTAAAGAACTTGGACTGCTCAAAAAAAAGAGAAAGTATTTTCTTGAAAATGGCTGTTTTATTGCCGTAACCGCCACTGCATATTACTGTATGTTATTTTCTAATCTAACAGACCTGCATTACGTTATTTCTGCGGTTTTAAGTTATGCATTGATTGTGGCATTGTGGTTTAGCGATAAAGCAGAATTTGTATATTTTCTTTTTGTTAAAGATATTTATCGTAAAGAAATAAAAACTAAAATCGCACCAAAAGATCGTGCATTGGTTGGAAAGCAGATAGATTACTATTTGGATCTTCAGTTTGAAAGAAGTGTAAAAAGAACTGTCTAACAAAAAAATCAAAGATGTTTGAGTTTGCTATTTCCCATTATGACTTTGTTTCATAATGGCAGCTTTGATGTACGATTATTTCATTACTAAAAGAAAATATTAACGAAACGCTGTATCATATTTTTTTATTTATGAAGCGTTAAAATATCCAAAAGAAGTATAGCTAAGTCGTTAGAAATTAGCGGCTGGCTGTTTTAGCTATACATGACCTCAAATCAGAATAAAATTATGGCCACAACAATTAAAAACAAGATTAGAAACATTAGAGAGTTAAAAAATTACACTCAAGAATATATGGCAGAAAGATTAGGTGTAACTCAGGCGGGTTACAGTAAAATTGAAAAAGGAAAGACTTCTTTGAGTTACGAAAAATTAGTTGAAATAGGAAGGATTTTAGATGTCAGCGTTGAGGATATAATTAGTTTTGAATACGATAAATATTTTAATAGTTTTAATAAAATCACAGGAAATAATAATGGCAGTATTTTGATCAATGCCGATAATTCTTCGATTCTAAAAGAGCTTTATGAAGACAAAATTCAATTATTAGAAAAACTGCTTTCGAGAACCGAAATTGAGCTGGAACGTTATAAAGATAAGTTTGGAACAATTTGAAGGTTTTAGTTTCATCTTTGTCAAAGTGTTAGGCTTTGACAAAGATTACTCTACAAGTGAAACTAAATAAAATTTATGAGTTCTATTAAAATAAAACTTCTTTGGCAATGATGTAAAATCCCATTACGAGGACAAACCATCCAAAAAGAGGTTTTAATTTTGTACCGTCTATTTTCTTAGAAAGCTGGCTCCCAACGAGCATTCCGATTAAGGCCATTGCAGAAACGCTTAAAAGAAAAGTATAATTTATTGGTGTTCCGATATATAAATCGCCCGCAAAACCTATTGATGAATTAATGGTAATAATCAATAATGAAGTTCCAACAGCTTGTTTCATTGGAAGATTGGCGAAAAAAAGCAGAGCAGGAATAATTAAGAATCCGCCGCCAGCGCCAAGAAAACCGGTTACGATTCCAACTAAAAATCCAATTAAGCTTAGCTGCAAATAATTGGTTTCAGTTGATTTTATTTCAGGCTGATTTTTTTTAATCATCGAAATTGCTGCCGTAATCATCAAAACGGAAAAGATGATCATAATCAGAAAATCTTTTGAAACGGTATAGGAAGCAACAGAAAACAAAGTCGATGCAATTTGAGGAAAAATTACTTCACGTATTATCAAAATCGAGATAACGGAAGGAACTGCAAAGTACAAAGCCGATTTCAGTTTTAAATTTCCCATTTTATAATGGCTATAACTTCCAAATAATGCTGTTAATCCAACAATAAATAGGGAATAAGAAGTAGCTTGATCGGGATTGACTTTAAACAAATAAACTAAAATTGGAATTGTCAGAATAGAACCGCCTCCGCCAATTAAGCCAAGTGTGATTCCAATTACGATTGAAGCGAAAAAACCTAAATATTCCATTGCATTTATTTTAATGCAAAGTTGCTTCGGAAATTAGAATCCTACAGTAACATTTATCACAGACCTAAAATAATTTTACCATTAAGATATTAAGGAAATTAAGCTATGCTTTCTTAATGATGCTTTTAAAGGTTAAGTAATATTAAGCGATCAAACTTAATTTCCTTAATATCTTAATGGTTAAAATTGAGCAATTCAATCTGGTTTCGGTTGAGTTTTACCAAACCGCGCTGTTCCATTTTTTTGAGTAATCTAGAAACTACTTCTCGAGAAGTATTTAATTCGGTTGCGATTTCTTGATGCGAAAGATTCACTTCAGAACAGCCACAAGCATCAGAATGACGTTTTAGGTAAAATTCTAATCTTTCGTCCATAGAACGGAAAGCGATATTGTCAACTACTTCGAGAACTTCTTCAAAACGACTTCGATAGGTTTCAATTACAAATTCGTACCAAGAACGGTGCTCCATCATCCATTTGTCCATCAATTGCAACGGAATCATCATCACAGTAGCATCTTCAACTACTTTTGCCATTATTTGGCTTTTTTCGCTTTTAGCAGTGCAGATCATAGAGATGGCACAGGCTTGACCAGGTTGTAAATAATACATTAAAAACTCTCCGCCATCTTCACCTTCGCGATAGATTTTGATTTTACCTTTAATAATCAAAACGGTATTTTTAATATACTGACCGGTACGCATTAAAATTGTTCCGGCTTCAAAATCCTGAAGGCTCCCGTTTTCTTCTATTGTATTGATAAGCTCGTTTGAGAAATTAGGGAATATGGTTTTTAATGAATGTTCCATTGTTTAAATGATTTTGTAACATCGAGCGAAGTCGAGATGTCTCAGATTCTCGACTCCGCTCGAACTGACAGAGTCGCTTTTTGATATCTTGACTTTTATCAAAAAGATATTAAATAATATGATTTTTTACAAAGATAATGGATTACGATGGTATTAATTGAAAGAAAACAAGATTTGGATTGTATTTTGTTTAAATGAAAAAATCCTATTTTCTATCGATTTTGTAGGCTGAATTTTTAAAAATAGTAACTAAATTTGTAATTCACTGATTATAATACTTTCTCTAAAAC
>Ga0308157_10006103_pt1 | contig 14635 bp, 26 predicted proteins | sample PhyBR1_FD_201035 | JGI IMG/M metagenome (GOLD analysis project Ga0308157, IMG submission 201035) | Phyllosphere microbial communities from UC Gill Tract Community Farm, Albany, California, United States - DLSLB.R1 | ecosystem: Host-associated > Plants > Phyllosphere > Unclassified | place: USA...
GAGGCGAAGCCTCGTAGGATGGACAGACCATGGATGAAGATGCATTTGAGGAGTTCGATCGCGAGCTCGAGCTCTCGCTGTATCGCGAGTATCGCGACGTGGTCGGGCAGTTCCAGTACGTGGTCGAGACCGAGCGGCGCTTCTACCTCGCGAATGACGTCAACGTCGTGCGCCACGACACGGAGCACGACTTCTACTTCGAGCTGACGATGCGCGACGTGTGGGTGTGGGACATCTACCGGGCGGACCGTTTCGTCACGTCGGTGCGCGTGCTGACGTTCAAGGACGTCAACGTCGAGGAGCTCTCGCGGCGAGACTTCGAGCTGCCCGACGACCTGTCGATCGGCAAGCCCTGAGCGCGGAGTCAGCGCGCTAACATCGCACGTTCTTCCGGATCCGCTCACACCTCCCGCGTGATCGCGCGGGTGCCCGAAAACGGGCGTTCGCCGTTCGCGGCACGGTGGGCTCATGCCATACAACCTGACCCTCGGGCGCGCGGGGGAAGATCGCGCCGCTGAGCACCTGATCGCCGAGGGGTACGACGTCGTCGACCGCAACTGGCGGTGCTCCGAAGGCGAGCTCGACATCGTGGCGGTGCGGGGCGGCGAGCTCGCGGTCGTCGAAGTGAAGACGCGCACATCGAGGCGGTACGGGCATCCTTTCGAGGCGCTCGACGATCGCAAGACGATCAGACTGTGGAAGCTCGCGTACATGTGGGCGCGAGCCCATCCATCCGCCTCGCGCGGCAAGCGGCTGCGCGTCGACGCAATCGCCGTGACGGGCGCGGACCCCTCGCATGGCGAGGTGGAGCACCTGCGGGGGATCGCATGATCGTCGTGCGCACGTGGGCGGTTGCGCTCACGGGGCTCAGCGGCGAGCTGATCGAGGTCGAAGCCGACATCACGCAGCACCGGCCGGACTTCCGGCTGATCGGCATGCCCGACAAAGCGCTCGGCGAGGCGGTGCGCCGCGTGACGAACGCGTGCGAGAACAGCGGCCTGACCCTTCCCAACCGTCGTCTCACCGTGAACCTCTCGCCGGCGAGCCTGCCGAAGCAGGGGTCGGGCTTCGACCTCGCTGTCGCGCTCGCGGCGCTCGCGACCGACGGCCGCCTCGATCCCGCGTCGCTCGCGCGCACCGTGCACATCGGCGAGCTCGGCCTCGACGGCCGCGTGCGCGCGGTCGCGGGCGTGCTGCCGTCGGTGCTCGCCGCGGTGCGCTCCGGGCGCGGCCGCGTCGTCGTGCCGGCCGCGAACGCCGACGAGGCGAGGCTCGTCGCGGGCGCCGACGTGGTCGCCGTGCGCACCCTCGCCGAGGCCGCGAGACTGCACGGCGCCGAGGTCGACGATCGTGTGATCGAAGCCGTCGAACCCCCGGAGGCTCGGCCGCCCACGCCGCCCGCCGAGCGCGCGCCGGGCGACCTCGCCGACGTGGTGGGCCAGCCCGAGGCCGTCGACGCGCTGCTCGTCGCGGCCGCGGGCGGGCATCACCTGATGATGTCGGGACCGCCGGGCGCGGGAAAGACGATGCTCGCCCGGCGACTGCCCGGCATCTTGCCCGAGCTCGACGACGAGGCCGCGCTCGAGGTCGCCTCGGTGAAGTCGCTCTCGGGGCAGACAGTGTCAGCGCTTTCGCGCGTGCCGCCGTTCGAGGCACCCCATCACTCCGCGACCCTCGCTGCGCTCGTCGGCGGCGGGTCGCGGCGGGCGAGCCCGGGCGCCATCGCGCGCGCATCGCGCGGCGTCCTCTTCATCGACGAAGTCGCCGAGGCGCCGCGGTCGCTGCTCGACGCGCTGCGACAGCCGTTGGAGCACGGCGCGATCTCCATCCACCGCGCGGGCTTCACCGCGAACTTTCCCGCCCGGTTCCAGCTCGTGTTGGCGATGAACCCGTGTCCTTGCGGCCAGTTCGGTTATTCGTTGTCAGGTGCCCAGACGGGCACGACGTGGAAGCGTTCACGCCACACGCCTGTTGCTCGCCCGAGCGATGGGGTGATGTTGATTCGGCGGATGAGTTGTTTGAGGACGAGGTTCTGGGCTTCGGGTGGCATGTCCTCGAATCCGTCGACGAGTGCGGGGATCATCTCGACGAGGTTCCGTTTCGGTGCGGGTGCGGACCGCACGTGACGGGCGCGGAGTGACGCGAGCTCGGCGTCGATCCGTTCGGCACTGGCATCGTACGCGTCCTGATTGATGCGTTCCTCGACGAGCAGCAGGGCGAGGTTCGCGAGTCGGCTCTTCGTGGCCTTGATCATCCGTTCGATCGCAGCACGGTCCTCGATCGCACGCACACGCTGCTGGCTCTCGGCACGCGCCGCTGCCTGCACGAGCGCGGTGCTGTCAGGGAGGCCACGAACCCATTCGGTGAGGTACTGCTCGGTGAGGTGGAGCTTCACCGCCATCGGTTGAGCGCACTTCTCCCGCCCCCGGTGCGCGGTTCCACACCGGTAGTCGCCGACGCCTGCTGCGCTGACGGCCGTGAGATACATGCGCTCGCCGCAGATGCACCGGAGCAGCCCTGACGCCATGCGCTTGCGGCCCCGCGGCGGACGTACGTTGGACGCGACACGGGCCTGGTATGCGGCCCACAGCTCCTCGCTGATGACGCCCTCGTGCGCCCCGGGGTGGTACTCGCCACCGGAGCTGATGAGGCCGGCACCGAAGCCGGAGCGCAGCGTGATGCGCACGGAGTTCTGTGACCACAGGTTGCCGCGCTTCGTAAGGTGCCCCTGCGAGTTCATCCAGCGAGATAGCGCCGCGATCCCGACACCGGACACGTAGCGCTGGTACATCTCTGCGAGGGCCGGACCTTCGACGGGGTGCGGTGTGTACGTGTCTCCGTCGCGCACGTACCCGTAACGATCGCCACCGGACGGGAGGAGCCCTTTCCGAAGGCGCCGCTCGAGCGTCTCCGACCAGACCTCACCCATCGACTCCGACTGGAACGCCGCATACTCCGTCATCACACCGCGCGCGAACCGACCGCTCGCCGTGCTCGTATCGATCGGCTCGGTCACCGACTCGAGCCGGCCCCCAGCGAGAGCCACACGATCCGACGCCAGTGCCCAGTGCAGCCGGTTACGCGACAGGCGCGACCACTTCCACAGCACGATCACGTCGGCCTGCCCATCCTCGACGAGCTGCAGCGTCGAGATCACACCGGGACGCGTGTCCCACTTCCGCCCCGACAACTGATCGACGTGCACGCCAACGACCGAGTAACCGCGCTCGCGGCAGTACTCACGGCCGAGGTACTCCTGCGTCTCGAGCGACTCGCTGTCCTCGCGTTCCTTCGACTGACGCAGATACAGCACAGCCCGGTTCCCGGGATGCAGCCCGAGGCGGGCGACAGGTGCAAGCGCCATGATGGTTCCTTCCGTGTGCTGATACGACGAGCCGCGACCCGCCGGGCGGACGTCACGATCGGTGCTGATTCGAGTTCGGGGTGCGCTCGCCGCGACTAAGCGGCGTGTTTTTCGCAGTGGTGCCAGTTGCCTATGCCCTCGCGTGCGCCTGCGTAGGTGATGCCGGTGAGCTTGGTGAGGAAGTGGTCTCGGTACCAGTCGATGAAGTCCACGGTCACGCGCAGCTCGTCAGCGAGGTAGTGGCGATCGTCGTTGACCGATTCGAGGCGGGCGAGTTCGCCGGGTGGGATGAGGAGGCGTGCGGCATAGCGGTCGGCTCGATGCTCGTGTGACCGTATCGACTCTGTCGCGCCTCGGTCGCACGCATGCCCGTAGTGAGCGTGGCCGATCTCGTGGGCGAGGACGACTCGCATCTCGAACGGTGTGAGGCGGGCGTCGATGAAGATCCGCGACAGGTCGAGAGCGTAGAAGCCGAGCAGGCCGTCGGGGAGTCGTGTCGTCGAGACCACGACCCCCATGTCGTTCGCAGCGGCGAGCAGATCCTTCACGGCACTCTCACTCCGCCCACGGTTCCCGGTCTGCCTTCCGCTCGCCGGTCTTGGCAGCAAGTCGAAGGCTAGCGATGTCAGGGGTCTCGACGTGATCGACGTCATCGATGTCATGTTGCGTGGCGGGCCGCTCGGCTGCGCGAGCTTCTGCCCGCACAAGAAGCTCGCGCGCAAGCTCGACGTCGCTCAGCTCATCCGCACCGACCTTCACCTCGCGGACAGCAGCTTCGGCGTCGGTGATGTACTCAGCGTCGGCAAGAGCCTCGACGACGGGGCGCCCATACGCACGTGCGAACTTCAGCACGAAGTCGACTGCGGGCTTGCCGCCCTGCTTCCACCGGGTGACGTTCGACTTGTCGATGCCGACGTGGTCGGCGATGTCCTTAGCCTGCGTATCGCCGGCGACGCCCTGTACGTACTTCCACCATCGTGTTTCGCTCATAAGGCGATTGTAGTTGTGCAACTGCAACGTCGCAAGCGGTTGTCCCACTCAAACTAGGAGTTGCACACCTGCACCGCATGAGTTATCGTCGGTTGCACATCCGCAACCTTGAGTTGCAGACCTGCACCGAAAGGGACGACATGGCAACCCTGTCCATCGACGCCAAACAGTTCGAGAAGCTCCGCGAAGAGACCGGCCTAGACACACTGGCCACCCTCGCCGACGCCCTTGGTATCGACAAAGGAACCGCCTCCCGCGTCATCAGCGGCAAGTCCGCTCCCGGACCGACCTTCATCTCCGCAGTGCTCACACGCTTCCCCGTGAAGTTCGAAGACGTCTTCACGATCACCGACAACAAAGAGCGCTCGCTGCAGGCGAAGGCGGCGTGATCATGATCACCTTCGAAGAGGCGATGTGCAACGCGGTCGCCGTGTATGTCCGGGAGTGGCTTGACGCGCACCCCGAGGTGCTCACGATGCCCGAAGCGGCCGCAGCATGAGCGGCGACACTCTGACCCTCCTCGCAGCTGCCGCCTCGGCGGTGGCCGGCGTAGTGGGGCTCGTCATTGCGTCAACGGCGCTCATCACAGTTCGGCGACGGGAAGTGCGACGTACTGCTCGCCTGAGAAAGGGTGAGTCCAAGTGACCCGGATCGTCTCCGGGATCCGCCCGCTCCTGCCGGCGGTGACGGTGTATGCCCACTCCTTCCCGGGTTTGCAGGTAAGGATGACGACGGGCCCCTCGACCGCGACGCCGACGACGCTGTCGGAGTCCAACTTCACCGACTTTGCGACTTCCGTCCCGACGTTGACGAGGGCATACCGGTCATCCCCCTTGTATCGGAACTCGAACTTCACACGGCGCTCACGATCCTGTGCTTCGTCGCGTTCGTCAGCACGCCGGGCAATGCGCAAGGCACTCCAACCGGTGAATGCGCCCGTGATTCCCGTTGCGGCTCCGACGATCGCGAGCACATCACTCAAGTCCATGCCGCTCAGCGTAGCGCCAGGTGAAGCGGGGCCGCCTTGCGCCGTTGAGCCAATGAGCCTCGCCGTAGGAGAAGCATCATGATCGCCCTCCGCTACATGCTCCTCGTTCTCGCAGCCGTGAGCTTCGTCACCGTCTTCGTGACCGGCGTCGTCAACGGAGCCATGCTCATCGGATTCATCGCGCTGGGCGGTGCAGGTGCGACGTCGCAGCACGTCCGGGACTACTTCTCCGACCTCACCGCGGTCGACCCGACCGCGCAGCGCTCGACTCTCGACGACCTCGATCGCCCCGCAGCGCCCAGCTCTGATCCTCACGAGTGCGACTGCCCCGTCGATCACGGCGAGGCCGGCTACGACGCCGACCGCACCACCGCCTGAGCTCTCCACATACGTTGAAGCGCCGCCCCGGCTGAACCCCGGAACGGCGCTGGAAAGGACACCGCAATGTCCACGACCAATCCTATGCCGTTCCTCGTCACCGAGACCACTCCGGCAGGTGCTCCGCGTCTCGCGGGGAAGCGCCGCCTCGACGACGACATCGACCACGCCGCAACCCTCGCCGACGAGATCGGCGGCCAAGTGTTCGCGATCGAGCCCGTCGAACCGAACCACGTCGCCCCGAAGCCCGCCATCACTCATATCGCGCTCGCGACCCCGGCCGGCCCGGCCGCGCTGCCGGCACCGATCGACGCTGACCCGGAGGTGCCCTGATGATGGCTGAGCTCGTGCAGCCGGTCACGCTCGTGGCACGCTGGCCGCATCACGGCGACCTGCGCGTCGTCGTCGACGGCGCCTACACATATCTGCGCGCGGCCGACGTCGAGCAGCTCGCCAGCATCCCCGCGTGGGGTGAGGGCGAGACCATCATCGGCGACGAGTGGCCCGATGAACTCAACGGTGAGCCGTACTACCTCCTCGACAAGGCGCTGACGAAGCTCCGCCGGCACCTCGACGAAGAGACCGCGGCCGAGTTCGTGACGTGGCTCGACGAGGCGCTCCCGGACCTCATCGCACCGGAGACGGTCGCAGCTGCCCGTAAGCCGACCTCATTCACCCGGGGCGTCACCGTCCGGCACGCGGCCCGTCAGCTCGCCGGAGCGGGCATCCAGCTCGGCCGCACGGGCCTCTTCCACGCGATGCACGAGCTCGGGTGGACCCGCCGCGACGGCGACTCGTGGGCCCTGACGTCGCTCCCGCTCGATCGCGAGTGGGCCGCTGTCCGCCAGATCCGTCACCCCGCACCGGGCAAGGGCCGCGCGGCGTCGTACGACCAGATTTACATCCTCCCGGCCGGTCTCGACGAGCTCGTCACGCAGCTCGCCGCACCCGATCAGCCGATCCCGCCGGCCGCAGCTCAAGCCGCGTGCCTGCCCCTGTTCGATACCTCCGACTCTGAGAAGGACTGATGACGATGATCCGACTGCTGACCCGGAACAAGGGGTGCATCAGCGACGACTGCGAGAACGACTGGTACGCACGTGGCCTCTGCCGGACGCACTACCAGCGCGCGTATAAGCAGGGTCGCCTCGACGAGTTCCCGATCCACCCGTTCGACGCATCCGCGTCCAGCGTCGACGAGACCGCGCTCGAGGAGGCATGTGCTGGTGAGCCGGTCGCGCTAACGACGTACGAGCGCCGCGTCGCGGTGACCCGCCTCTATGAGCGCGGCTGCAGCGACGCCCGCATCGCGTATCTGCTGCACGTCTCCGAGCGGACGGTGCTGCGGTACCGCCGGCACCTCGGCCTTCCCGGCCTCCCGATGGCTCGCATCGTCGAGATGCAGAGGGCCGCATGATCATCGTGACCCAGAGCTACCGCCGCGCTCACGATGCCCATCGCCAGCGTCTCGCGGCCGCGTCGTTCGAAGACATCCTCATCGACGCGGAAGGACGCTGGTACGCGGCCGGCGACACCGTGAGGGTCGCATCGGTGAGTCCGACCGCGCTCCTTCGCACGAACGCTCTCGGCACCGTCACGCACGTCATCGATGGGAAGGCTCTCGTCTCCTTCGACGACGGCTACGTCGCGGTCATCGACGAAGGTTACGAGGTGCGCCTCGTGACGGGCTTCGATGACGACTTCGGCCGGCACACGGGCCGGTGGAGGGTGTGGCCGGTACGAGGTGAGGACGGCCGCATCGTCGCCTGGCGCGCGGGAGCGATTCGGCGGTCGGGCATGTCGGACGCCGACCCCGACGCGACGGCACTCCTGCCGCAGGCCGGCGCCGTGAGGTCCCCGGAGGCGCAGCGTGCGCAGGCGCTCGAGTACGCCCGTAGGCAGGCGCGGAAGAACTCGCGATGACTCCGGAGACGACGAGCGCGGCGGTCGCTGTGCTGCTCGGCTTTGAGGCTCGCTGGCCGGGTCACTCGAGCGCCAAGGAGAACGCGATCCTCGCCGAGCTCGGGATCTCGCCGGCCCACTACTACGCGCGACTCGACCGGGCGATCGATACGGGCCCTGCTGCGGAGTTCGATCCGATCCTCACCCACCGGCTGCGCGAACAGCGTCGCCGACGCAATGAACGCCGGGCGCCGATGATGCGCACCGGCATCACCGGCTAAGACCCGACCCGAACGAAGGAACACATCATCATGGCAACGACATACGACCCGACCACCGCCGACGTCGGCGAGGTCGTGAAAGTCCCGCGCGGGAAGCTCGTCATCGACCCGAACGTGCGCCAGTCCGTCCCGGACGACAAGAGCTTCGTCAGCTCGATCCGCGTGAACGGCTTCGAGCAGTACCCGGTCGGGTGGCGCGACGAGGACACCGGCGAGATACACATCACCGTCGGGCAGCGCCGCACGTCGGCCGCGCTCGAGATTGGCTGGGAGGTCGTGCCGATCGTCATCAAGCCTCGCGTCGCGGCAGAGGGCGACCGGGCGGAGGAGCTGCGGATCCTCACCCAGCTGCGCGAGAACGAACAGCGCGCCGAACTCACCTCGCACGAGACCGCGGCTGCGTACCAGCAGCTCGCCCTCTTCGGGGTATCAGAGGACCAGATCGCCCGGAAGACGAACAGCCCCCGCGCCCGCGTGCAGACGGCCCTCAAGGTCGCATCGTCCGTGTCGGCGTCGTCGGCTGCAGAGGCGCACTCACTGACCCTCGACCAGGCGGCGGTCATTGCCGAGTTCGACGGCGACGACGAGGCATCCGCGAAGCTCAACGAAGCGGCCACCGAGGATCCCGAGCAGCTCGAGCACGTCGCGCAGCGGATCCGTGAGGACCGCGCCGACCAGGAAGTCATCGACCGACTCGTCGAGGACATCCGGGCCGCAGGCGCCACACCGCTCACGGATTGGCACGAGTACAACGAGCACGCGTCACGGTCTGAGCACATCAGCTACCTGTGCCGTGCTGACGACCCGGATCGTGCACCGCTCACGGCTGATGATCTCGGCGGCCTCGAGAACGTGTTCGGCTGGGTCCGCCAGGGCAACCGTGGCGACGCCGACCGCGGCTTCCAAATCGACTGGTACGTGAACGGGTGGAAGGCTCAGGGCCTCGCGCAGCGGTACAGCGCCGCGAGCGCGCCGGTGACCGAAGAAGAGAAGGAAGCCGAGCGGGAACGCAAGCGCGCGAAGCGCGAGGCGAAGAAGGCGTTCGCTGCGGCGACGGTCGTTCGCCGCGAGTGGATCCGCTCGAACCTCCTCGGTCGCGGTGCGCGTCACACGGAGGCGCACCAGGCGTGGATCGCCGGTGCACTTCTCGAGGGCCTCGGTCACCTGAGCGCCGGCAGGGATCGCACACGCGAACTCGCGTTCGAGCTGCTCGGTCACGAGAACACTGACCAGACCTACGGCGGGGATGTCGAGTCGGGGGAGTCGTGGGTGAGCCCGGAGCGCCGTCACGCGTCCCGTGTGATCACTGTCGAGCGTGCCTCGCGGGTGGCTCTCGCCGCCGCGGTCGCACAGACCGAGGCCGTCGTCGGTAACGAGAAGGGCGACGATTTCGGGCGCGACGTTCGCACCTCCCGATACTTGCGTCAGCTGCGCGACTGGGGGTATGTCCTCTCCGATGTCGAGCGGGCCATCGTCACCGCAGCCGACGAACGCATCGAGGCGGCCCTCGCCGACGACTCATCGATCGACGACGAGACCGACGTCGCCGATGACATCGCGGGGGCATCGGCATGAGTGCGCGCGTCCTCGATCGGGCCAGGCCCCTCGTTCCGCAGTGGGAGGTCGGTGACGTGTGGACGGACCCGGCCACGCTCATCCGGTGGGCGATCCGCACTCTTAACCGCAAGACCGGTGCCGTCGAGCTCGAGTCGCTCAACGTCGGCGCGGGGTCCTCGTGGTGGCGCACGACGCTCGAGCTCCTCCCCGCGAATGGGACGGCAGCGTGACCGGCCCGGGCAGTGCTGACGTGATCCTTGACGGCACGATCGATCACGGCACCCCGGAAGGGTATGCCGCCGGCTGTCACGGGTCCGGGTGCCCGGCCGGCCGCGAGTACGGCTTCTCGTGCTCCCGTGCGGTGATCGCTGAGCGCGGCGACTTCCGCTACAAGAAGCTTCGCGCCGAGGGCCTCGGCCCGGGCGAGATGGCAGCCGCTCTCAACATCTACCGCACACCCTCGACCAGCGCGACCGAGAAAGAACGACCCGCGAAGTCGAAGCGCCCTGCACCTAGCCCCGACCGTCGCCCCGATATCGACGCCCGCACCGCCGATCTGCCCGAGCCGCGCGTGCTCGCCGTCCCGGTCGTCATCCCGGACGTTCCACAGCCGATCACCGCACGCACCGAACAGCCCCAGGAGGAACCGATCATGCCGAAGCCCGCCCAGCCCGTGACCCCCGCGCCCCCATCAACGCCGGCGACACCGTCGTCGAGCAGCGAGCTCTCCACCGCGTGGCGCAACGCCGAACAGGCACTCGAGCAGTTCGTTACCGCGGCCGGTGACGTACTCACCGTGCTCCGCGAGGTGACCGAGCGGCAAGAGTCAGAGCACGTCAGGATGCGGCAGCACATCACAACCCTCGAGACCGAGGGGCGACTCGTCCGCGCATTCGCCGGCGCGCTCGCCGAGATCAAGACGGAGGCCACCTCATGACGAAGATCATCCTCATCGTCGATGTCGACGCGGAGCTCGCGAACCCGGGCCACCCATCGGGGCTTTCGGAGCGTGGTCGTGACGAACTGGAATCGGCGATCACGCAGGTCGGAACCATCGTCGGGCAGCCAGAACGATGGGCCGACTTCGACGCTCCGGCGTCATCGGCTCCGGTGCCGACCGCGCCGACGTGGGCGCCGCCGGTATCGAACGAGAAGTCGCGCGCGTACAACCGCCGCCGGATCGCGATCGAGCACGCCTCCCAGCTCGCCCGCGCCCGAGTCGGACTGTTCGACACGTCGGACGAGATCGGCGAGGGCATCGTGACCATCGCGAAGAAGGTCGAGACGTACCTCGAGGGCAAGTCCTGATGGCCGGCGAGACGCCGCTCACCGTCGTCGGGAATCTAACCGCGGATCCCGAGCTGCGGTACACGCAGTCCGGTGTCCCGGTCGTGAACTTCACGATCGCGTCGACCCCGCGCACGCTCGACCGCCAGTCGGGCCAGTGGAAGGACGGGGAGGCCCTGTTCCTCCGGTGCAGCATGTGGCGCGAGTTCGCGGAGAACGTCGCCGGGTCACTGTCGAAGGGCATGCGGGTGATCGCGCAGGGCAACCTCCGGCAACGCAACTACGAGACCCGCGAGGGCGAACGTCGCTCGTCGGTTGAGCTCGACGTGCAGGAGATCGGCCCCTCGCTCCGGTACGCGACGGCGCAGGTCACGCGTGCTGCTCGTGGGGGCGGGGCGACGAACCCATCGAATCCGAACCCCATCGGCGCAGCGCCTGCACACGCTCCGGCCGCTGCGCCTCAGCAGCAGTCGCCGGACTCGTGGGCGGTACCGCCGGAGCCGGCCACCATGTTCGGCGACGACACCCCGTTCTGACCGGCACCCCTGCCGGCCTCATCGCTTCATAGAGAGAACCTGACATGACTCGTAAGACCACCACCGCTGTCGTCACGCTCGCCGCTGCGGCCGCACTTGCTCTCGCCCCGACGGCCGCGTTCGCCGGCGGCTCCGACGACCCCACCCCGTACAGCGTGACCGTCGACGGCGTCACCCTGCCCGACGGGCAGACGTTTCGTGACGGCGGACACATCAACATCCGCACGACCGCGAACGTCGCCTACGGCCTCCACTTCGAAGACCGAAACTGGCCGGAGGATCACCCGAAGCGGGCATACATCGGGGAGTCGTTCATCCCGTGGTCGGCGTTCGGGATCCCCGAGGGTCAGGCGTGCATCCAGTGGGTGCAGCTCGCGGAGTTCAACGAGCACTTCGGTGAGGGCGGGCAGACCCCGGTCGGGCCGGATTGCGCTGCACCGTCTGACCCGGAGGACCCGAAAACGACGCCGACCGATCCGCCAGTAACGGAGCAGCCGGAGCCGACGCCTGAGCCGACCGAGGCCCCCACGCCGGAGCCAACGGAGGAGCCCACCCCCGATCCGACTGCTGCACCGACCCCTGAGCCCACACGAACGCCTACCGAGCCGCTCGAGCCCGCTGGCGGCGACATGCGCCCCGCCCTTATCGGCGGCGCGGCACTCATGCTCACCGCCGGTATCGGCACCCTGCTCGCTGCGGCACGCACGAAGCGAGCACAGCGATGACCGACACCGACCGCCCCGAGTGGAGCACCGTGCAGATCGCCGAGCTCATCGACGACCGCGACGCCGCTGCGGAGCGTGCTGACCAAGCCGAGGCGAAGCTGGCGAAGGTGATCGATGCGCTGCGGCCAAACGAGGCGAAGATGGGGCGCACGTCCAGGTCGATCCTCGGCGAGGTTCGAGCCTTGGTTCTCGACGCCGACGCTCCCGCAGCTGAGCCCACCTGCACCTGCCGGGAGGCGCTCGGGAGTCACGCGGTCAACTGCCCGAAGTGGGAGGATCCCGCACCTATCGAGGAGGGAGAGCGCGAGGCGCTGGCCTACCTCATCACCGCGTTCCGAATGCGTGAACGCGAGCTGAGCGGGCCGATCACGGACGACCTGGTCGATGTGGCGCGGCCCCTCTCCGACTTCCTCATGCAAGCGGGTTTCCGGCACACACCTAACGAGGCGGGAGAGCGCGAGGCGCTGATCGAGCAGGCCACCTGGGCGCTGATCGACTACGACACCGACGTGGCTGATCGGGGCGTACGGGACGAGCACTATCGGGGGCGCCGAGCAGAAGTGGAACGTATTGCTCCAATCCTCGCCTCCCGCCGCGCACCTATCGAGGTGACCGCTGCGCACGACGTCGAGGTGCAGGCCGCAGCACTGCGTGAAGCGGCGGCCGACGTGTTCGACACGGCGTTGCCCGCCGAGTGCGCCCGCTATCTCGAGGAACGCGCCGCGGCTCTCACTGCCGCCCTCGCAGAGATGGGGAAGCGATGAGCACTCCGATCTGCCCCGAGTGCCGCGACACCAAACACGCAGCATGTGCAGGGATCGCGCTCGCCGCGGACGACTCGATCGTCGACTGCGAATGCGAGTGCCCGTCATGAGCGCCCCGTACCGCGTGCAGCTGTCCCGGAAGAAGGGATGGCGGAAGCCGGAGAACACGGTCGTCGTCGCACGACCGTCGAAGTGGGGCAACCCGTTCACAATCGGGAGCTTCAAACAGGTTCGCGGTGGTCGACGCGAGTTCTCGGTGAACCTGATGCTCGGCGCCCAGCCGTACATCCAGTTCGAGCACAATGCCCGCACGATCGCCGTCGAGGAGTTCCGACGTCTGATGGCGCTGCCGCGACCGATCGACCCCCGCGACTTGCCGTGGTGGTTGATCGAACGTCAGACGGTGATGATCGACAACCTCAACACCCTGCGCGGGAAGAACCTGGCGTGCTGGTGCCCGCTCACGGATGCCGACGGCAACCGCGTGGCCTGTCACGCCGATGTGCTCCTCGAGATCGCCAACGAGGTCACGTCGTGAACGCCGCCCGCCGCCGCGCGAATCGCGCCGCTCGCAAGAGGATCCGTGCCCGTGCCCGTGCCCGCGCATGGGTGCTCGCGTTCTACGGAAACAGGGACCCGCAGCTTGCACCGTGGCAACTCGTCACCTACCTCGCCGGCCCCGACCCCCGCGACGAACGAGCCAACCGCAACCGCATGTTCCACACCGCCCCACGGCGCGCAGGCAAGCGCCGAGGCGCCGAGATCGCCTTCGCTCTTTACGACGAACTCCGCAAGGACAAGCCATGACCACCACCGCACAACAACGACGACCGCGCTCGCCGCGGCCGCGTCGCAGCGTGATGGGGCGGCGTCTGGACCCGGTGACGGGGAAGGTCGCGATCCCGGAGCTCGCGACGTTCTACGTCGCCTGGTGGCCTCAGCTCGAGGTCCTCAAGGTGGGGCGGGCGTGGAAGGACCGCCGGCTGCTGCAGCTCGAAGCGTCGGGCGCGGTGATCCTCGTCTTTGCGGACAAGACGCCCGAGTCGTACGAGGCCGGCGCGAAGGCCGTGCTGCACGAGTGGGTGGATCCCGCGTTCTCGTCGAGGGCTGAGGCCGAGGCAGCGGGGATCCCGGGCGGCACCGGGTGGACCGAGTGCTTCTCGGTTCCCGAGCCCGCGCTCGGATACATCTTCGACATCATCATTCACGAAGGACTTGACCGCTATGCCTACGGCCCCTCACCAGCAGCCCTTGCTCGACGAGCTGACCAGCCTGAAGATGCTCGAGCTGCCGATGTCGGCGAGGCTGCTGTGGGCGCTGCTGAGCTCGCGCCCGCCGGCCCCGGAGCCACTGCGGTTGAACCTTCCGCGGTTGAAGGCGGCCGCGTTCCCGTTCGACGGCACCGTCACGGTCGACAGCCTGATGATCGACGTGCTGCTGCTCGAGGAGCGCGGCCTCCTCGTCACGAGCGTGGGCGACGACGGTCGGGAACGGTACAGGATCCTCTCGCGCCCACCGGTCGTCGCAGCGATGGAGCAAGCCCCGTGTCCGGCTCCGGAACCCGCAACACAGGCGGCTCACAGCGAACACATAGCGTCAGTAGTAAGAGAGAGGGAGAGCGAGAGAGAGGGCGAGGGGGAGCCGCGCCCGCCGGCCCGCCCTGCGCTCACACCACCGGCCCGGTACTGCGCCGATCACATGCCGCACGGCCCCGGCCGGGAACGATGCGTGCTCTGTCAGCAAGCCCGCCTGGCAGGAGAGACCTGGATCCAGCTCGTCAAGGCAGGCATCACACCTCCCGCGGATCTCAGCCAACCGCCCGTCGACACGTACGCCGGACATCCCAAGCCCGAGACCCTCTTC
>Ga0308157_10006104_pt1 | contig 14633 bp, 10 predicted proteins | sample PhyBR1_FD_201035 | JGI IMG/M metagenome (GOLD analysis project Ga0308157, IMG submission 201035) | Phyllosphere microbial communities from UC Gill Tract Community Farm, Albany, California, United States - DLSLB.R1 | ecosystem: Host-associated > Plants > Phyllosphere > Unclassified | place: USA...
AGTGCTCGATCTCCAGCCCGAACTGGGCGCCGAAGGCGTTCATCCGGTCGAACCAGGAGCGATCGCGCAGGCCCTCGAACAGGGCCACGTCCCGGCCGTGATCGCGCAGCGTCTGGCGCGTCACCGGGGCGCCCTGTTCGCGCGCGGCCAGCAGCATCATCTGCATGTACATCAGGATGCCGTCGCCGTCCGAGGCGATGGTCCGGGGGCGGACGGTCTCGTTCCAGAACTGGGCCGGCGTCATCCCGATCGAGGGGATGAAGCTGACCTCCTGCATGTTTCCCCGGGCCAGGGTGCCGTCGAAATCATAGATGACGGCGGTCTTGAGCAGGGGGCGGGTCGTGTCGGCCATGAGGACGTCCTGGAAGGCTTGGACACGCCCTCTAGCACGACTGGGCGGTTCAGATCAGCCCAGCAGCAGTTCCGGCGCGGCGGTCGGCGCCGTGGCCTCGACCGGCAGGTGCAGGATGAAGCCCGCGCCCTTGCCCGGTTCGGACTGGACCTCGGCCCAGCCGCCGTGCAGTTCGACCAGCGCCTTGACCAGGGCCAGGGCCACGCCCGGTCCCCCGCGCTCACGCCGCACGAAGCGGTCGAAGACGTGGGCCTGCAGGTGATAGGGGATGCCGCGGCCGGTGTCCTCGACGCGGATGCGCACCTCGCCCGGCCCGGCCTCGGCGGTCAGGCTGACGGCGCCCCCTTCGGACACGGCGCGGCAGGCGTTCTCCAGCAGGTGAGCGACCGCCTGGGCGATGCGGCGGGCGTCGGCGCGGATCGGCTTCAAGCCCGTCGGGCAGGCCAGGTGCAGCGTGGCGCCGCGGCCCTCGACCTTGGCCCTGATCTTTTCCGCCGCCTCGTCCAGCAGGTTGCAGACCCGCACGTCGCCCAGGGTCAGCTCCATCTCGCCCGCGTCGATCTGGGCCATGTCCAGCACGTCGTCGATGGAGCGGGCCAGGTGGCTGGCCGCCACGCGGATGGCGCCCGCGTGCTGGCGGCTGCGCTCAGGCAAGTCGCCCATCGCCTCCAGCAGCTCGGAATAGCCGACGATGGTCGTCAGGGGCGTGCGCAACTCATAGGAGACGCTGCCGACGAACTCGCGCTTCAGCGCCTGGCTCTCGGCCAGGGCGGCCTCCTTGGCGGCCAGGGCCTGTTCCAGTTCGCGCCGGGCCGTCACGTCGAAGAAGGCGACCAGGGTGGCGCCGTCGGGCAGGGGGCGGGTCTGCCAGGCGGCGATGCGGCCGTCCTCGGTGCGGCCCTCGCCGGAGATGGCCACGCGGCTTTCCGGATCGGGGTCGGCCACCCGCGCCTTCAACCCCAGCCACAGGGCGGCGTCGGGCAGGACCGGACGGCACAAGGCGGCCACGGCGTCGAAGTCGCCCGCCTCCATCAGTCGCTCGCCGGGAACGCCCCAGAAACTCTCGAAGGCTTCGTTGTGCAGCCGCAGCCGCCCGTCCGAGCCGAACACGGCCACGGCGTCGTTCAGCTTGTCCAGCGTCGCGCGCTGGACCTGAATCTGGGCGTTGTAGCGGCTGCGAAGCTGCAACTCGCCGGTGATGTCCGAGAAGATCAGCAGAATGCCGCCCAGCGGGTGCGGCTGGCGCACCACCCGCAGCGTCCGCCCGTCAGGCAGGGACCAGCTGTCGTCCGGCGAGGCCTGGGCGGCGCCGTAGAAGTCCAGCTCCTCGGCCTTCCAGGCGGCGTAGTCGACGACCTCCGGCAGCAGGCGCTTCTGGCGCAGCCGGTCCAGCAGTTCGGCGTGGGTCGGGCGCTCGTCCAGCCAGGCCGGATCGACCCCGAACAGCGACTGGAAGGCGGTGTTGTGGAAGGCCAGCCGCTTGGACGGGCCGAAGATGGCCACGGCGTCGGCCAGATGGTTCAGCGTCTCGTCATGGGCCTCGACGTGACGGCGCAGGGTGTCGCGCGTCTCTTCGGCCTCGGTCATCTCGATGGCGAAGGCGATGACGGCGCCGCGCCCGCCCGCCAGCGGCTCGGCCAGGATCTTCCACGCCCGGCGCCGCCCGCCCGCCGTGGTCCAGCGGAAGCCTTCCTGACGCGCGTTCAGGCGCAGGGCCTCGGCCACCACGGCGTCGGCGCCCCGATCGAAGCTCAGCGTCCGGCTGCGCGCCTCGTCCAGCGTCTCGGCGCCCGTCTCCAGCAGCCAGGCGCTGTTGGCCCAGATCAGGTGGCCCGCCCCGTCCACCACCCAGGTCGGGGCCGGGGACTGCTCGGCCAGGGCGCCGGGGCCGGCCTCGCCGCCCTTGTCCGGTCCGCCCAGGCGCGACAGCCGCAACCAGGTCCCGCCGCCGTGCGCCCGCCCTTCGACGGCCCAGGCGCCGTCCGGGGTCTCCAGCAGGGTCTCGAACGCCTCGCCCGCGTTGACGAGCGCCTCCATGCGGCCAGTGTGGGATTGCCTCAGGGTCGACAGGACAGCCTCGGCGGCCCCCGCCGCATCCCGGCCCGGCGCCAGGGCCGCCAGCATGTCCGGGGCGCCGAAGACGCTCTCGATCTCACCGTCCGGGTCGAGGCCCAGGCGCACGTCGTCGAACGCCATCAACGCCGTGGCGCCCGTGGTCGCCTGGACCTGGGCGCCGGCGAGGCTCTGCTCGACCTCCATCTCGCGCGCGACCAGCCGGGCGCGCAGGCGCCAGGCCCAGACGCTGACCGCCAGCGCCAGCCCCGCCGCCCCCGCCGTGGCCGCAAAGGCGATGTCGGCCGCGAGATCCGCCTCGGCCATGCCTTCCCCAGAAATTCCGATCCAAGCGTCAGCCGCCCGCCAGGACAGGCCGATTCGGCGTTTACCATACTCTGATTGGGCGAATTGCGATGCGGCCCATGCACGCGCGGCCGCGTCCCTGATTGCGACCGGCTCCGGCGCGGGCGATATCCCTTGCCATGACCACGCCCTGGACCGACCAACTCGCCCCCTCGCTCGACGATTTCGCCCGCCTGGCCGAGGAGGCCTTCGCCGGATTGCCCGACCTGTTTCGCCAGGCGGCCGGGGAGGTCGTCATCCGCATCGACGACTTCGCCGACGAGGAGACCCTGCGCGATCTGGAGCTCGAGGACCCGTTCGAACTGACCGGCCTCTATTCAGGCGTCCACATCGGCGAACGCGACGCCATGGGTCCGGCGCCGGAGCCGTCGCGCGTCTTCCTCTATCGCCGTCCGATCCTCGACGAATGGTGCGAGCGCGGCGACGTCGGCCTGGCCGAGATCATCGCCCACGTCCTGATCCATGAGATCGGGCATCATCTGGGGCTGGACGACGATCAGATCCACGCCATCGAAGATGACGATGACTGAAGCGGCCGAGACCTCCATCCCGCCGCTGCTGCACATCGAAAACGCCAGCGTCGTGCGCGCCGAGCGCCGCATTCTGGACGATGTCAGCCTGACCCTCGCGGCGGGCGAACACACGGCCATTCTGGGCCGCAACGGGTCGGGAAAATCGACGCTGGTCAAGCTGATCCTGCACCAGCTCTATCCGGTGCATGGCGCGCGGGTCGAGGTGTTCGGCCAGAGCCCCTGGGACGTCTTTTCCCTGCGCCGCCGCCTCGGCTTCGTCTCGCCCGCCGCCCAGTCGGACCTGACCGGCGAGGATGCGCTGGAGGTAATGGACGCGGTCGTCTCAGGCTTCTTCGCCTCGCGCGGGGTCTGGCGGCGCGAAACGATCACGCCGGCCATGCGCGACGCCGCCGCCGAGGCCCTGCACCGCATGGGGGTCGAGCATCTGATCGGCCGCTCCATGGCCACCCTGTCGTCCGGCGAGGCGCGGCGCGTGCTGATCGCCCGCGCCCTGGCCCACCGGCCCGACGCCGTCCTGCTGGACGAACCGTGCGGCGGGCTGGACCCGGCGACGCGCCGCCTGTTTCTGGACAGCCTTCGGCCGCTGGCGCAGGGCGGCGCCACCCTGATCCTGGTGACCCACCACATCGAGGAGATCCTGCCCGAGATCGACCGCGTCATCATGATGAAGGACGGCCGCGTCGCCCGCGACGGCGCCAAGGCCGACATGCTGACCGACGCGGCCCTGACCGACCTGTTCGGCCTGCCGATGACGGTCTCGGACCGCGACGGCTGGTTCGGTCTTCAGCTCAGCTAGGCGATCCGTTCCAGCTTCGCCGCGAAGAAGCCGTCCAGTCCGCCCTTTTCCGCCCATTGCGACGGCAGGATGCGCAGCCAGCCTTCGGGGGTCAGGGCCTCTTCCGGGGCGCCGACCTCGGCGGGAACGGCGGCGACGGTGCGGAAGGCCGGATTGCGGCGCAGGAAGGCGATCACCTGCGTCTCGCCCTCTTCGCGCTCCAGCGAGCAGACGCAATAGACCAGACGGCCGCCCGGCTTCACCTTCTCGGCGGCGGCGTCCAGCAGGCGGTGCTGAACGTCGGCCAGCTTGGCCACATCAGCGGGGCGGGTGGCGCGCAGAACCTCGGGGTTGCGGCGATAGGTGCCGGTCGCTGTGCAGGGCGCGTCCAGCAGAACGGCGTCAAAGGCGCGGTCGTCTTCCCAGTCCTCGGCCGGGACGGCGACGACCTCGGCCTTGAGGTTCATGCGCTCGAAATTCTGGCGCAGGCGCTTCAGGCGCGCCTCGGACCGGTCCAGCGCGACAACTTCAGCTCCGGCGGCGGCCAGTTGCAGCGTCTTGCCGCCCGGCGCGGCGCACAGGTCCAGCGCCGTCTCGCCCGCCTTGACCGCCAGCAGGCGCGCCGGGACGGCGGCCGCCGCATCCTGCACCCACCAGTCGCCCGCCTCGAAGCCGGGCCAGGACGCGACGTCGCCGCGCCTGCCGGTGCGGACCGTACCGCCGGGCAGGGCCTCGCCCTCGACCGACGCCGCCAGTTCGGCCGGGTCGACGCCGGGCTTGGCCGTCAGGTCGGTCGCCGGTTCCTCGCGCGTAGCCAGGGCCAGGCCGATCAGGGCCGCCTCGCCATAGACGGCCTTCCAGCGCTGGGCCAGCCAATCGGGCAGATTGGCTTCCGCCGTCGTCAGGCCCGGACCGTCGCGGCCGACGCCGCGCAGCACGGCGTTGACCAGATTCTTGTAGGGGCGCGTCTTGGGATCGCGCTCGGCCAGCTTCACCGCTGTCGACACCGCGGCGAAGGCGGGCGTCTCCAGCACCAGGGTCTGGGCCAGGGCGATGCGCAGGATGGTCATGACCGCCAGCGGCGGCGCCTTCTGCAGACGGCGCTCGAGAATCTGGTCGATCTCGCCCAGACGGCGCAGGGCCGCCATGGCCACAGCGCGAGCGAAGGCGCGATCCTGAGGCGGCAGGTCGCGCGCTGGCGATTGGGACAGGGCCTCGTCCAGACCGGTGCGCTTCTCCAGCGCCGCGTTCAGCAGCAGGCCGGCGACCAGGCGCGCCTCGACGCCGATGTCGGCGTGGGGGTCGTCTGCGGCCGGGCGCGGCGCCGGTTCGCGACGCGGGCCGCGCGCCTTCTCGGCGATGCGGCGGCCGCGCGCGGCGGAGCTTTTGCCCTTGGGCGTCCCCCCGCTCACACCGACACCTGGGTGCCGAGTTCGACCACGCGGCCGGGCGGAATGCGGAAGAAGTCGGTCGGGTTGGCGGCGTTACGCATCAGGAAGATAAACAGCTTGTCCTGCCAAAGAGGCATGCCCTGGCGGGCGGTGGGAACGACGGAACGGCGGCCCAGGAAGAAGCTGGTCGACATGATGTCGAACTTCAGCCCCTGCTTGCGGCACAGGCCGAGCGCGCGCGGCACGTTCGGCGTCTCCATATAGCCGAAGGTCAGGGTCAGGCGCTTGAAATCGTCGCTGATCGGCTCGACCGCCACCCGCTGGAGGTCCGGCACGCGCGGCCGGTCGGAGGTATGCACCGTCAGGATGATGTTCTTCTCGTGCAGCACCTTGTTGTGCTTGAGGTTGTGCATCAGCGCCACCGGCGCGACATCGGCGTCCGAGGTCAGGAAGATGGCCGTGCCCGGCGCCCGGTGCGGCGGGCGGGCGCGCAGCATCTCGATCAGATCGGTCAGCGGCAGGCTGTCCTTGCGCGTCTTGTCGGTCAGGATCTGCGTGCCGCGCACCCAGGTCCACATGAGCATGACCAGACCGCCGCCCAGCACCAGCGGCATCCACGCCCCGGCGGGAATCTTCAGCAGGTTCGAGGTCAGGAAGACCGCATCGATGAAGCCGAACGGCACCAGCGTCAGCAGCACGGCCCACATCGGCCACTTCCACTTGTGCCGCACCACGGTGAAGGACATCAGGGTGTTGACCATCATGGTGCCGGTCACCGCCACCCCATAGGCCGCCGTCAGATTGTGCGAGGACTGGAAGGTCACCAGGACGAACAGCACCCCGACCATCAGCAGGCTGTTGATCGCTGGCACATAGATCTGACCCGCCTGGGTCTCGGAGGTGTTGCGGATGTCCAGTCGCGGCAGAAGGCCGAGCTGGACCGCCTGCTGCGTCACCGAGAAGGCCCCTGTGATGACCGCCTGGCTGGCGATCACCGTGGCCGCCGTGGCCAGGATTAGCATGGGCCAATAGACCAGCTGCGGCACCATGTTCCAGAAGGGGTTGTCAGCCGCGCCGGGGTGCGACAGCAGGAAGGCGCCCTGACCCAGGTAGTTCAGGGTCAGACAGGGCAGGACGATGAATAGCCAGCCCTGGCGGATCGGCGACTTGCCGAAATGGCCCATGTCCGCATACAGCGCCTCGGCGCCGGTGACGGCCAGGAAGACGCTGCCCAGGATGACGAAGCCGAGGAAGCCGTCGGCGATCAGAAGCTTGATGCCGTAATAGGGCGACAGGGCCTTCAGGATCGACAGGTCGTCGAAGATGTGCGCCACCCCCATCAGGCCCAGAGACAGGAACCAGACCAGGGTGATGGGGCCGAAGAACCTGGCCAATCCGGCCGTGCCGCGCGACTGCACCAGGAACAGGGCGATGAGAATGCCCGCCGCCAGGGGCACGATGAAGGGGTCGAGGCGTCCGTTCAGGCCCGGCGCCTCCTGCAGGCCCTCGATGGCCGACAGCACGGAAATGGCCGGGGTGATGACGCCGTCGCTGTAGAACAGGGCCGCGCCGCAGACGCCCAGGATGAACAGCCAGGCGCTGCGTCGCCCGATGGCGTGCTGGGCCAGGGCCATCAGCGACAGGGTGCCGCCTTCGCCCTTGTTGTCGGCCCGCATCAGGAACATGACGTATTTGAACGTCACCACCACCATCAGCGCCCAGAAGGCCAGCGACACCACGCCGATAATGGCCAGGTCGCCCTCGACGCCCTTCTGGGCGTGGCCGATGGCCTCGCGCAGGGCGTAGATGGGGCTGGTGCCGATGTCGCCGAACACCACGCCGATGGCGCCCAGGATCAGGGCGCGACGGCCGGCCTTGCCGCCCTGGCCCCGGGACCCGCCGTCAGGCGGAATCTGGGCGTTCGCGGGAGAGGAGGCGTTGGCGGTTGGCGCGGCGTCGCCGCGGGGCGTGTCCCCGACCATGCAATGTTTTCTCCGGGTCGCGCGAGGAGGCGCGCGCCCATCAAGAGCGGCGGGCCTTTAGACCTTTTCCGTCAGCGGTTCAATCGCGCCCCGGTTCCGGGCGCGCTGCGGACGACAGGATGCGACGGTCGTCCTTGGCCTGAAGCAGCACCACCACCCCTTCATCGATCCCCGTGTCCTGAGGCAGGGGGAACAGCACCGGTCGCCCGTTCCAGTCGCCCAGACGGCGCACCTCGCGCACCACATTGACGTGGGTCACGGCCCGGCCGCGATTGTCGCCGCCCTTGACCTCGACCGTCTGCTGCCCCGGTTGATAGACGACGGCGACGACCTCGGCGCCGCCTTCCGGCGGACGACCCGAGCCCACGCCGACGCGATCGCCCGTCTCGCGGAATTCGATCTCGGGCGGCCAGCCCCGGTCACGCGCCTCGGCCTCGACAGCGGCCTTCAACTCGGGCGGACGGGCGCCGGAGACATGACGCCGCCCGTCGATCACCACCTGAGGCGTCGAGACGTTCCGCAGCTTCAACGCCTGGCGATAGGCGCGCTGGCGCTCGGCGAACTCGGGCCGGGCGAAGGTGTCGGACCAGCCCAGATAGTCCCAGTAGTCGACGCCGTAGGTCAGGACGATCACGCCCGGATTCTCGGCCACCGTCTCGACCGTGCGGTTGGCGTCGGGACAGCCGGCGCAGCCCTGGGCGGTGAACAGTTCGACCACGACCGGCTGGACCGGAGCGTCGCGCTCGCGCGACGGCGCGGCGGCGACGACCAGCAAGCCCAAGCCTGCGGCCGCCGCCGTCATCCCGTACCTGAACAGGCCCCGTGCCATCATGGCGGCGATCCTATCCCTTCGACCCGATAACGCCGCTCATAAATGCGTGAGCGGCGCGTCGGGCGCGACGAGCGCTGCTTCAGTCCATCAGCTGCTGGCTGAGATAGACATAGTGGCGCGCCCAGCGGCGGGCGTTGGCGACCGGATCGGCGTCATTGGAATGGCCGCCTGCCGTGTCCTCATAATAGAGGTGGTCGTGCCCCTGATCGCCCAGACGCGCCGCGAATTTGCGGGCGTGGCCGGGGTGGACCCGGTCGTCGCGCGTGTTCGTCGTGATGTAGACGCGCGGGTATTTCACCTCGGGCCTCAACTGCTGATAGGCCGAGTAGCGGGCGATGAATTCGGCGTCGCCCGGAATGCGCGGATCGCCGTATTCGCCCATCCACGATGCGCCTGCCGGCAGCTCCTGATAACGCAGCATGTCGATCAGGGGGCTCTCGATGACCGCCGCGTTGAACAGTTCCGGATGCTGGGTGATGGACACCGAGGTCAGCACCCCGCCGTTGGAGCGGCCGTAGATGCCCAGATGGCGCGAGCTGGTGATGCGGCGCTGCTCCAGGTCACGGGCCACGGCGGCGAAGTCGTCGAAGGCGCGCTGGCGGTTCTCGCGCAGGGCCGCCTGGTGCCACTGCGGACCGAATTCGCCGCCGCCGCGGATGTTGGCCTGGACGAAGACGCCGCCGTTCTCGAGCCACAGCTTGCCCATCTCGGGCTTGTAGGCGGGCGGGAAGCTGGCCTGGAAGCCGCCGTAGCCGAACAGGATGGTCGGGCCGGTCCCGTCCATCGCCAGGTTCTTCGGCCGGGTGACGAAGTAGGGGATCTTGGTCCCGTCGGTCGAGGTCGCCTCGAACTGCTCGACCACATGGGTCGAGGCGTCGAACTTGGCCGGGGCCGATTTCAGCTCGGTCAGGGCGGCGGTCGAGACGTTCGCCAGGCTGAGGGTCGGCGGGGTCAGGAAGCCTTGCGTCGAAACGAAGACCTGACCCTTGGCCTTGGAGCTGTCGCCCAGACCCACGGCGCTGTTGGCCGGCACCGCGAGTTCGGTCGCAGTCCAGCCCTCGGCGGTCGGGGCGAAGCGCTGCAGCGTGCCGACGACGTTATCGGCGATCACCGCGACGATGCTGTCTTCGAACACGCGGACGTTTTGTAGCGACTGACGCGGGCCGGGCGCGAAGATGGTCGCGGACTTCGCGTCGATGCGGATGCTCTGGCGCACGTCGCCCAGCACGCCCAGCGGCAAGGCGACCAACGAACCGGCGGCGTAGTCCTGACCGTCGAAGCTCCAGGCCTGTTCCGGCGAGAAGACCAGTTTCCCGCCCAGGACGCCCTGGACGCCTACGCGCTCGGGCAGGTTCAACCTATACGGCTTGCCGTCGGCTCCCAGAGCCCAGATTTCCGAGCGGAAGGTGTCCAGCGGGCGGCTGAACAGCACGGCCTCGACCGCGCCCGCCTTGTCGCGGAAGACCATGGGCGAGACGCCGTAGCCGCCGTCGCCCTGCTGGCCGCGATAGACCTCGGTCGCGTGCTCCAGCGGATGGCCGCGCGTCAGGGATTTGACGATGTAGGGATAGCCCGACTCCGTCAGGCTGCCGGGACCGAAGTCGGTGGCGATCAGCAAGGTGTCGCGATCCAGCCAGCTGATGCGGTGCTTGCCCTCGGGGATGACGAAGCCGCCGTCCACGAAGGTCTTGGTGGTCAGGTCGAACTCGCGCACCGTCACGGCGTCCATGCCGCCGTCTGACAGGTTGATCAGGCAGCGGGTCTCGTCCGGCGCCAGGCAGTCAGCGCCCTTGAACACCCAGTCCTTGCCTTCGGCCTTGGCCAGGGCGTCGATGTCCAGCAGGGTCTCCCACTGGGGCTGGGCGGTGCGATAGGAGTCCAGCGTCGTGCGGCGCCAGACGCCCTTCGGATTGGCGGCGTCCTGCCAGAAATTGCCGAGGCCCTCGCCCAGGAAGCTGACGCCGGGGATGCGGTCGGTGGCCGTCAGAATGGCCTCGGCCTGCTGACGGAACGGCTCATAGCGGCGGTCGCCGGTCAGGGCGGCCAGTGACTTTTCATTCTCGGCGGCGACGAAGGCGCGCGCCTCGGCCCCGTCCACCTCTTCCAGCGCCAGATGGTCGTCGGCGGCCTTGACCCCCTCGGGCGACAGGTCGCGCGGGAAGTGCGGCGGCGGCGTGGTCGCGGACGCGGCGACCGGGTCGGCCGCCGCCCCCTCGGCCAAAGCGGGCGCGGCGGCCAGCACCAGGGCGGGCAGGGCGACGGACAAGAACAGGGACTTCATCATGCTCTCAGGCTCCATGCGATCAGGGCTGCGCCGGCTGATCCATCAGCCGCCGGGTCAGATAGGTGTATTCCAGCGCGATGCGTCGCGCCGTCTCGCGCAGGTTGGCGCCGGCCGCGTGGCCGCCGTCGGTGTTTTCATAGAAGAGCACCGGATAGCCCAGTTCCTCCATCCGCGCGGCCGCCTTGCGGGCGTGGCCGGGGTGGACGCGGTCGTCCTTGGTCGAGGTGTGGATGAAGACCTCGGGGTAGGGCTGGCCCGCCGCCAGACGCTGATAGGGTGAATACTGCTCGATCCAGGCGCGCTGTTCGGGGATGTCCGGGTCGCCGTATTCGCCCATCCAGCTGGCGCCGGCCAGCAGCTTGTGGAAGCGCAGCATGTCGAACAGCGGCACCTGGATGACCGCCGCGTTGATCAAGTCCGGGCGCTGGGTCAGCATGGCCCCCATGAACAGTCCGCCCTGCGAGCCGCCCATGATCCCCAGGTGAGGCTGCGAGGTGATCCCGCGCGTGATCAGGTCCTGAGCCACGGCCTGGAAGTCTTCATGCGCGCGCTGGCGGTTCTCCTGCTGGGCCGCCTGGTGCCATTTCGGTCCGAACTCGCCGCCGCCGCGGGTGTTGGCGATGACATAGACCCCGCCCCGCTCCAGCCACAGCTTGCCCACCGTCGGCGAATAGCCGGGCAGCAGCGACGACTGGAAGCCGCCGTAGCCGTACAGCAAAGTCGGGTTCGAGCCGTCCATCGCCATGGCGTCCTTGTGGACGACGAAATAGGGGATCATCGTCCCGTCGGCGCTGCGCGCCTCGAACTGATCGACGCGCATGCCGCTGGCGTCGAACTTGTCCGGCAGGGCCTTGGTCAGCACGACCGCGCCGGTCGCCGCATCGGCCAGATAGAGGCTGGACGGGTTCAGATAGCCGGTGACGCTGACGAAGACCTTGTCGTCCTGTTCCGAGGCCGAGCCGACACCGACCGAGACGTTCTGCGGCAGGTCCAGGCGCGTGCGGCTCCAGTCGGCCGGGTCATAGACATAGACCGAGCCGCGCACGTTCTCGTAAAGGGCCACGACCAGCTTGTTGCGGGTGGCGTTGAGCCCCTCGATCGCCTCGCGCTCGCCGGGGCGGATCACCAGACGGGCAGGGGTCTTCGGATCAGCCAGCCAGGCCTGCAGGTTCCAGGCGATCACGTCGCCGGTCCTGAATTCCTGACCCGAGGGCGCGGTCCAGTCCTGATCCGTCGTCACCACCAGCTGACCCGCGACCAGGGCGTTGATGTTGGACTTGAGCGGCAGCTCCAGCTTCGTCGTCGAGCCGTCGGCGTTCAGGCGCCAGGTCTCGCTTTCGTAGAAGTTGATCCCCCGGTTCAGCAGCACCGCCTGAACCACGCCGTCCGCGTCGCGCAGGGTGTAGCCCGAAACCGAGACGTCCGTCTGTTGACCGGCGAAGACCTCGACCGCCTGATCGACGCTCTGGCCGCGCTTCATCAGACGCACGGTGCGCGGATAGCCCGAGTCCGTCAGCGAGCCCTCGCCGAAGTCGCGCGAGATCAGCAGCGTATCCTTGTCGATCCAGCTGGCGCCGCCCTTGGATTCTGGCAGCGAAATCCCGCCTTCGACGAAGGTTTTCGTGACGCTGTCGAACTCGCGGATCGTCACCGCATCCTTGCCGCCGTTCGACAGGGAGATCAGGCAGTAGCGCTCCTCCGGCGCCAGGCAGGTCGCGCCCTTGTAGACCCAGTTGGCGCCCTCGGCCGCCGACAGGGCGTCGATGTCCAGGATCGTCTCCCACTGCGGCGCATCGGTGCGATAGGACGCCAGCGTCGTGCGCCGCCAGATGCCGCGCACATGGTCGGCGTCCTGCCAGAAGTTGTCGACGTGGCCGTCGTGGGTGAAACCGGGCGAGGGGATGCGGTCGCGCGACTGCACCAGGTCCAGCGCCTGCTGGTGCAGGATCTCATAGCGTGGGTCGCCCTGCAGCGTCCCCAGGGAGGTCTCGTTGTGCGTCTTGACCCATTCCATGGCGCGGTCGCCCTCGACCTCCTCCAGCCACAGATAGGGGTCGGTCGCATCGCTGGTCGCGAAGCCCGGAGCCGTCGAGGCGGCGCTTGTGGAAACGGTGGTCTGGGCCATGGCGACGGGTGCGGCTCCGGCGGCGAGAAGAAGGGCGGCGACGGACGCCAACGAGCGGATGGTCATGGATGTCCCCCAACGGACGAATGTTTCGCGCGGCACCTTGGCGAGGGCGGCGGCGAGGGGCAAGCGTCTGTAATCTTACGGGCTTGTAATCTTTCGCCGCAGGCTGCGGCTCAATCGCCGTCGTCCGGGATGCACAGGATCTGACCGCAGGCCTTGCAGTGCACGGCGTCGGGATCGTGCTTCTGCAGCCCGCAGGTGGGGCAGGGGAACTTGACCTTGTGCGGCCGGATCAGCGTCTGGGCCAGGCGGATGAAAAGGGTGATGCCCACCAGCATGACGACGATGGAGATGACCCGCCCCCAGTTGCCCGGCAGGGTGATGTCACCGAATCCCGTCGTCGTCAGGGTGGCGACAGTGAAGTACAGGGCGTCCAGATAGCCGTTGATGTGCTCGGCCTTGCCCCGGAAATAGGCGTAGACGAAGCCGGTCGTCACAAAGACGAAGGTGACCAGGGCGGCCAGGGCGCGGGTGATCTCCTCGACGCGGGTGTCGTCGAACCGGCGGCCGATGGTGCGCCAGAACAGGTCGCTGTTCAGCAGGCTCCAGAACCGCAGCAGCCGCAGGAAGCCGAAATTCGCCAGCCAGGCCGGGAACAGCAGGGTCGCCAGCACGAACAAGTCGACCCAGACGATGGGCTTCTTCAGCCAGTCGCGGATGTCGGAATAGGCATAGGCCCGCGCCGCCAGGTCCAGGCCCAGAATGGCGGCGATGAAGTAGTCGGCGACATAGAAGACCCAGCCCGCCTCCTTCAGGATCGGCGCGGCCAGAAAGAAGCCGATGATGATCAGGTCGACGATGATGACCATCAGGCGGAACTTCACCGCCGCCGGCTGGGCGCCGTGATAGAGGTAGCGCAGGCGCGCCCTCAGCCGCAGCCCGTCGGGTTTGGCGGTTTCGCTATGATCAGACGTCATCGTCGTCAGCGATACATGAACCGGCGAAAAATCCTATATGAAGGGCGTCATGAGCCAGCCCGCCCGACCCTACATCCGCATGAACGGCGCCGGAAACGCCTTCATCGTCGTCCAGGCCTTCGAAGAGCCCTTTCACCCGACCGCAGACCAGGTGCGCGCCCTGGCCGATCCGGCGGCGGGCCTCGGCGGCTTCGACCAGTTGATCGGCATCGAGCCGTCCGAAACGGCCGACGCCTTCATGCGGGTATGGAACGCCGACGGCTCCATGGTCGAGACCTGCGGCAACGCCCTGCGCTGCGTCGGCTGGCTGATGCTGGAAGCGACCGACAAGGAAGAGGTGGTCATCGACACCCTCGGCGGCCCCACCACCGCGCGCCGCGCCTCACCCTCTGTTCCAGGCCGCGCCGGATCGGGAGATCCCGAAGGGTCGACGACCGCGGCCATCCACGAAGTAACGGTCGATATGGGGGCGCCGCGTCTCGACTGGTCCGAGGTGCCGCTGGCGGAAGCGATGGACACGCGCGGGATCGAGCTTCAGGTCGGACCGATCGACGCGCCCGTGCTGCATACGCCAGGCGCGGTGTCGATGGGCAACCCCCACGTCGTCTTCTTCACCGACCAGCAGGACGACGCCTTCGTGCGCGGCTCCGGCTCCCTGGTCGAACGCCACCCCCTGTTCCCCGAAGGGGTCAACGTCGGCTTCGCCGACGTCCTGGAGCGCGACCGCATCCGGTTGCGGGTGTGGGAGCGCGGGGCGGGCCTGACCCTGGCGTGCGGCACCGGCGCCTGCGCCGCCCTGGTGGCCACGGCGCGGCGCGGACTGACCGATCGCCGAGCGACGGTGATCGTCGACGGCGGCGAACTGACCATCAACTGGGACGAAGCCTCGAACCACGTCTTCATGACGGGTCCTGTCGAGATCGAAGGAACCGGATTCCTGCCCGTGGCGTGACGGAGAAAC
>Ga0308157_10006106_pt1 | contig 14633 bp, 11 predicted proteins | sample PhyBR1_FD_201035 | JGI IMG/M metagenome (GOLD analysis project Ga0308157, IMG submission 201035) | Phyllosphere microbial communities from UC Gill Tract Community Farm, Albany, California, United States - DLSLB.R1 | ecosystem: Host-associated > Plants > Phyllosphere > Unclassified | place: USA...
TCCCTAGAAAACTCGACCTTCAAAGGAGGGTGTTTTGGCATTTAACGCAGGTAACGCATTCGTCACCGTGACGCCGCGATTCATCGCTTTCCATTCCTACGTCCGCAAAGAGATGAACTCGGTCATGCCGGCCGAAGGACGCGCCGCCGGCAACGTCTTCGGCCGCGCGATGACTCAAGGCGCGCAGGCCGGGATCAACTCCGAGCTCCCCGCTTTGAAGCGTGCTGCCGAAGCCGCTGGCAAGACCGTCCAGACTGCAGCTGAAAAGGCCGTGAAAGCCCGCGACTCAGCCGCTGACGCTGCCGGCAAGCTCCGCGTGGCAGAGGAGAAGCTGAACCAGGTTCGCGCCTCTACTAAGGCAACGCCTGACCAGCTCGCGGCAGCAGAAGAACGCGTGGCATCGGCTCAGCGCCGGGTCCAGCAGACCTCATACGCTGCCGAGACCGCACAGAAGAACTACGTCGGGGCTATGAAGACCTCGACGGCAGCCCACGAAACCCTGCAGAAAGCCACCGAAGAGTCCGAGCGCGCCACCAAAGAAGCGGCCAACGCTTCTTCCGACGCCTCGAAGAAATACGCGGCCGGATGGCGCGGCGTCGGGCAGCGCATCAAGGGCTTCGTCAAAACAGGTGTGAAGAACGCCGTCGGCTCGGCAACCAAAGAAGCCGAAGCCGGAGGACGCCGTGCAGGCGGAGGTTTCTCCAACGCCTTCAAAACGGCTGCAGGAGCGCTCGCCATCGGCTTCTCAGTATCTGAGGCCTTCCAGTTCGGCAAGGAGTCTATCGACCTTGCTGGAGCCGCCGAGCAGTCCGTTGGCGCAATCGATACCGTCTTCAAGGAGACGGCCCAAACCATGCACGACTTCGCAGCCAGCGCGAAAACCGCAGTGGGTCTCTCCGCCAACGAGTATCGCGAGCTGGGAACTCTGCTGGGCTCGCAGCTCAAGAACATGGGTACGCCCATGGATGCGCTCGCCGATAAGACCAATGGGCTTATCGGTATGGGTGCGGACATGGCGTCCATGTTCGGCGGTACGACCAAGGAAGCTATCGAGGCGATCTCCTCAGCTCTCAAGGGCGAGATGGATCCGATCGAACGGTATGGCATCACGCTCAGCGCTGCAGCATTGGAAGCCGAAGCGCTGTCGAAGAACATCATCAAGCCAGTAGTGGATTCTGAAAAGGTTGAAACCGCTGCAACGAAGATGACTTTGGCGCAGAGCAAGTACAACGAGGTCATCAAGAAGCACGGCAAGGACTCTGACGAAGCCAAGCGCGCCCAGCTGGCCTTGACTTCCGCTGAGAATGCGTACAAGAAAGCCACTGCTGGCAAGGTTCCTGACCTGGATGCCGAGTCGAAGGCTCTGGCTGTCCAGTCCGCGCTCTACGGGCAAAGCGCCGATGCCCAGGGCAACTTCATGCGTGAGGAAGATACCTTCGAGCACAAACGCCAGGTTGCAATAGCTTCCTGGCAGAACTTGAAGGAAACTCTCGGCAAGGCCTTCCTGCCAGCCATGACCCAAGCTTTCGGATACATCGGTGGTACTGCGATTCCAGCGTTGGAAACTTTCGCGGGTTGGGTCAAGGAAAACCAGAGCTGGCTCAAGCCACTGTCGCTCGCCTTGCTGTCTACGGCGGGGACGATGTTGGCCTTCAAGGCTGTGATCCCGATAATCTTCGGGATCACCAGAGCAGTGGCCCTGTTCAAGGGCGGTTTCGCCGCATTGAACATTGTCATGAAAGCCAACGTGTTCGGGCTGATCATCAGCGCGATCGCTGGCCTTGTTGCCGGTTTCATCTACCTGTGGAACACCAACGAGGGATTCCGGAACTTCTTCATTGGTGTCTGGGACGCGATCAAGAACGCTGTATCTGCTGCCGTCACATGGGTGACTGGTGCCCTGGGGACGATGGGATCGTTCTTCGCTTCCGTATGGGCTGGCATTCAGTCGGCTGTAGGGACAGCCATCGGTTTCATCCAGGGACTGGTGGCCGGGGTCGTTTCGTTCTTTACCGGAACTGTCGCGCCGATGTTCGTTTGGTTCTACCAGAACGTCATCCTGCCGATTTGGAATGGTATCAAGACCGCGATCGCTGTAGCGATACTGCCGACCGTAGTTCTCGTGCGTGGTTTGGTCTGGGTTTTCCAGAACCTTCTAGCCCCGGCAATGACTTGGCTGTACCAGAACGTGGTCGTTCCGATATGGAACGGCATTAAGCTCGCGATCGGCGTGGTCGTATTTGCGGTGAAGTCCTACATCAACATGTGGGTCTCGCTCTTCCGTAATGTGCTTGCGCCGGCCTTCCAATGGTTGTACCAGAACGTGATCCTGCCGGTTTGGAATGGTATCAAGACCGCGATTTCCACCGTCTGGAACGCTGTCAAAGTCGTGTTCTTAGCCATCGTGAACTTCGTCCGGACTACCCTCTCGGGCGCGTTCACCTGGTTGCGGGACTCAGTTATCAAGCCGGTCTGGAATGGGATCAAGACTGCGATCTCCACGGTATGGACGGGAATCAAGGCCGTCTTCTGGGCGATCGTGAACTTTGTTCGATCAACATTGACGAACGCATTCACTTGGCTGCGGGATTCGGTAATCAAGCCGGTCTGGAACGGGATCAAGTCGGCAATTTCCTCGGTCTGGGAAAAGGGAATCAAGCCCATTTTCCAAGCCCTGGGCAACTTCATTCGTGACAAGGTCGCACCGGTATTCCAGAAAGGCATCGACTCGGTCAAAGCAATCTGGGACACCTTGAAGGACATTGCGAAAGCTCCTGTGAAGTTCATGGTTGACACCGTGATCAACAAGGGCCTGATCGATTCCTTCAACAAGGTCGCGGGCTTCATCAAAATTGGGACGTTGGATCACGTCAAGCTGCCTGAAGGCTTTGCCGAAGGCGGTTGGACTGGACCTGGCCACAAGTACCAAGAAGCTGGAATCGTCCACGCTGACGAGTTCGTTGTCAAGAAGTCTTCTCGCCGTCGCATTGAGCGCCGCGCGCCGGGCTTCCTTGACTCGCTCAACCAGTTTGGGGACAAGGCTCTTGGGTACGCCAATGGCGGCCTGGTCCGGCCTCTGCGTGGGGGTCGTGTGTCTTCGGGCTTTGGTGCCAGTCGCGGGCGGTACCCGCATGCTGGCCAGGACTTCGCTACTCCGGTAGGGACACCGATCTACGCGGCCATGGACGGCACCGTCCTGAAAGCCGGATGGAACGCTATCACCGGCCGTACCGGCATTGGTGCGTTCCTTGGCCACGAGGGCGGCCGCAACACCTACTATGGCCATCTCTCCCGCTTGCTCGTGCAGGTTGGCGACATGGTCAAGCAGGGGCAGAAGATCGCACTGTCAGGAAACACTGGCAGGAGCACCGGCCCGCACCTTCACTTTGAAACATGGACTGGTGGCAAGCCTGTGAATCCGGCACCGTTCCTCGGTGGCGCCGCGCTGCCGGAAGGAGCTGAAGGCGGAGGCGGTTGGAATCCCATTCAGTCGTTGCTTGACGTTGGCGGGAAGATCAAGGGCTGGTTCTCTGAGAAGTTCCCAGAGGGCGGAAAGTTCCTGGACGCTGCTCTCGGGTTCGGGTCGAAGATCTTCACTGACCTGAAGGACTGGGCCTGGTCGAAGCTTTCCGCTATCGGAGACTTCGCCAAGGACACCTGGTCCAACGTGAAGGGCTTCTTCACCGGCGGGAAGTCTAAGGCCAAGGAAGCAGTCCAGGGCGTGGCAGGACAATACGGTTGGGGATCCGGGGATCAATGGGATGCACTGCAGTCCATCGTCCAAAAGGAATCCAGCTGGAAAGTCGATGCCGCCAATCCGGGCAGCTCAGCGCGTGGGCTCTTCCAGAAGATGACCTCCATCCACGGGCCAATCGAATCCACTGCCGAAGGCCAGGCCAAATGGGGCCTGAACTACATCAAGCAGCGGTACAGAAACCCCATGAATGCGTGGTCCTACTGGCAGAAGCACCACAGCTACTCGGACGGCGGACAGGTCAAGCCAATCCAGGCCTTCGCCAAGGGAGGCCTTGCAAGAGGCCTCTCACTCGTCGGAGAAGAAGGCCCCGAACTGGTGAACTTCTCGTCCACAGCTCGAATCAGCACCGCGAGCATGACCGAGAAGATCCTTTCGGACACCGGCCTTCAGGCTCAACTGGCTGCCATCAGCGGAAACCGCTCGTCCTACGTTGACGCGATCCTCAAATCCATTGAGGCATCAAGGGCAACAACGGGACCAGGCAGCCAGCCAGGGACCTACATCGGAAGCGTCCAACTCCCACCAGGGGCAACTGTTTCCGATCTCACCCGCGAGCTGCGTTTCGCAGATCGAGTCAACCGACGAGGAGGAGCACGCAGATGAGATTCCGCTTCGACGGGGTCGAATTCGGAGACAAGCTTCCATTGTTTGTCACCGAGTTCGACCCCGGCCCGGCCGAAATACGTTCTGGCGACACCAGCCAATCCCAGCGGGACGGAACCATCCCCGGCCGAGATTTCCTCGGATCCCGCACCTGGGCCTTCAGCATCTCAACTAACAAACGAGATCTTGCCGGCGCGCTCGCCGTAGAGAGCTCATTAGCAGCGGCGTGGATGGATCAGAAGCATCGGCTGAATCCGTTGCTGATGGTCCCGCTGTCGTATGAGCTGGACGGCCGCTGGCGTCGTGTGTACGGGCGTCCCGATAAGTACGCTGGCATGGTCGGGGATGTTCTCGCCGTCCAGGGTCGTGGCCGGATCGAGTGCGATTTCCGTGTTCTGGATGCTCGTTACTTTGACGAGACGGAGACAGTGCTTCAACTGCCGATCGTCCCTGCGAGCACCGGTGGATTGCTGGCGCCGCTCGTTGGGCCCTTGTCGACTCTGCGTTCATCGGCACCGCGTGCCGGTTATGTAGACAACAAGGGTTCTGCTCCTACGCCACTCAAGGTCGTTTTCCGTGGGCCGATCACTGATCCCTATGTACGGGCAGCAGCAGGCTGGGAGATTGCGCTGAAAGGCACAATCGCGGCAGGCCAGTCAATCGTGGTGGATGCTTTCGCCGGCACTGTCTTGAGAGGCAACGCCCCAGTTGCTGGCATGCTCACTCGAAAAACTCGGTTGTCCTCAGCCGTCCTCCCCAGGGGCATTAGCGATTTGACCTTCGGGGGCATCGACCCAACGGGAACTGCGCTAGTGGAGCTTCGCTGGCGTAGCGCTCACTACTCAATTTAAGGAGATCCAAAGTGGCCATAGATGCAACACCATGGTTCGTAGGTGGCGGTGCCCAGCACTCGCCTGAAGTAGCCCGTCTGTTGGCTTACGCCTCGACTTCAGGAGCAGAAGGCATAGTCGAACCAGCATCACTTGCCGTAAAGGCTCAATCAACACCGAACGGCACTGTTGCTGTGCGACCAGGCGCGGCGTTGATCCTGAATCGTTACGCTGGGGGAGGGCAGCAGACTTACGTTTTGCGTAACGCTTCGTCTACCACTGTCACGATCCCCGCTACTGGCTCGGGCGGCGGACGTACCGACGCCATTGTGGCGCGGATCTTGGATCCGCAATACGAGGGTGCTGCACCATCTGACCCAATAGCCTTTCAGTACGCCCGGCTGGATCGGATTGCCTCGGTGCCATCGAGTCTCAAGAGTATTAGCCAGCTCAATCTTTCCTACCCTGCCGTTCTGCTGGCGAAGATCACGATTCCGGCATCAACTGGAACGATCACCAACGGGATGATTACGGATCTGAGAGAGGTGGCTTTGCCTCGCTCGTTGGACGTTTGGCGGCCACGGGCGCTAGCAACTCCTGATACCGAAACTCTTACGGCTGCACCAACCGGAGTTGGCGAATATTTTCCCAATAACGGTGGACCGCAGAGCATTGATATTCCAAAGTGGGCTACACGCGCGCTGATTCGTTGCGAATGGATCGGGGTACGGTACGGCGCAGGCAACGCATACGGGCAAGCCTGGGTTGAATTCGGCCCATACAGTGCACCGTCTGAACGCGAGCGCGCTACCCAGAAGTTTCAGTTTGATACACCGGCAGCGAACAACGTTTCGCGTGGCAACTGGATTGTTGCTGCCGATGTTTATATTCCCTCGGCTTACCGCGGTACTGAACAGCTGTTCGTGCCGAAGGCGCAGCGCTTGGGCGGCGTTGAGAGGTCAATCAGTCTGGACGGAATGTCTGGTATGAACTTCCAAGTGCGATTCCTCGAAGCCGCTGATCCATCCACTACCTAGGAGGGCTCTTGTCTGATTGGCGTTTTCATCTAATGACTTTGCCCGATGGCGAATGGGTAGACCGTGACCTTCCTTTACAGGAGGCAAAGGTTATCGAGGCGCTTTCAGCTCCAGCGTCGATCAGCGGGAGACTGCCCCTGGGGTATCGGATGATCAACACTCCATCAGGGAAGCGAGCCCTGGTGGAGTGGGGTGCTGCAATCATCGCTGAGCAAGACGGTCGAAACCCGGTCTTCGGGATCGTTGACGGCTTGTCCAGCGATGGCGACTGGCTGAAAGTCGAATCTGGCGGATTCTCTTCGTATCCCGCCGGAATGCCCTGGATGAGCGAATCGTACTCTTCGACGCACGTTGACGCGTTGGATGTAGTGCGTTTGATCTGGTCGAAGCTGCAGGGGAAAGCAGGTGGAGATCTGGGAGTGGTTGTCGACTCTACTCAATCGGGATACATACTCGGCAAGCCAGAAGGCGGCGAGCTCACTGCCGCCAAGTCCGTTCTGGCCACGAAGAAAATCACCATGAATAAGGCGAAGGATCAGGTCGAAGCAGACGCCTACGCGGTCAAGTATTTCGCCGACAGTGTTTTCACGGCTGCAGGGCTTCAGCCTGGCGGATCGATCATCCGTCAAATGTCGGCTCCATCCGGCGACAAGCGGTCCAAACGCAATATCTGGCTCAAGGGCGACTCCACTGGGCTGAGCGAAGGCTACACCTGGGACGGAAAGAAATGGGTGGAACTTTCAGCAGCCAGGTTCAATGAAGTATCGGAGTTCTACGGGAGCTGGGTTGAACAGAAACCGCGATTAGCCGCCGCGAAGTCGGACCTCTCGATGGCCAAGGAATCTTATAACGACGCGAAATCTCGTGTTTCCGAATTATCTGACCAGGAAGCCGACCCATTCACTTTGACCTGGTGGGAAGACCATGACTTGGGGCAGATCATCTCGGATCTGGCTACGCAGGCACCGTTCGATTATCGCGAGCAAACCGAATGGGACGGAGATGACAGGTTGTCCCTCAAGTTGCGAATCGGATCGCCCGAAATCGGAACACACCGCGAAAATCTGCGTCTTGAAATTGGAGTGAACGTCACCGCGCCACCACCACTAGCTGAGTCGGAGTACGTCTCTGAGGTTTTGGTTATCGGTGCCGGTGAAGGGCGTTCGACGGTCAAAGCCACTGCAACGGGAAACCCTGGACGGCTGCGCCGTGTCGCGGTCATTGAGCGCAAAGACTTCACCAAAGAGCCTCAGGCAACCGTGCAAGCCCGCAAAGAGCTTGAAGCGCGCAATGCTGAATGGACCTTCGACAGTCTCTCCCTGGTTGACCATGACATGTGCCCTTATGGCTCGTTCGAAGCCGGCGACTGGATATACATGAGCGGCGATGCCGGCTGGATGTACATCGATCAGTGGGTGCGAGTCCTTGAAATTGAAGTTGACTGCACTACGGGGCAATTGAATTTGAAAGTGAGCAGCAAATGACTCGTCTAAACGATGAAGCCAGATGGCTTGTATCCGAGATAGCCGATGCCAAGCGCATGGCCTCGGCTTTGGGAAAACCTCAACTGGGTAATTCGGCAATCGAGGCCGGGAAGATTGAGGAATACGACCAGGGCGGCACCCTGGTGCAGATCGTGGGCGAGCAGCACGATGGCACTCATGCGCCCGTGACGGTGAATGGACCTATCCCGCCGGAACCTGCAGCACCGGCCGTGACCGCCGGCATCGGGAGCGTGGAAGCTCGGTGGTCTGGAAAGTTCGCCGGGGATGCGTTGTCGCCGATGGACTTTTCTCACGTGGCTTTGCATGCCTCTCGCCTGGAAGCGTTCGCGCCAAGCAATGAGACTCAGCTGGCCACGATCACCGGCGAGCTCGGCGATGTGGCTGTGGTCCTCATCGATGCTGGCGAATGGACTTTTGGTTTGGTCGCGGTCTCGAAGGCTGGCAAGTGGTCTCAAATGTCTGAGACTGTCACCATCGATGTTCCCGACTACCCATCTCCGGTGGACATTCAAGACGAGCTAATTATTCTTGATGGAAAGTACGACGGCGTGATCACCGAGTCCGGGAACTTGGGCAACCGGCTAACCCAGGCCGAAATTGAACTGGTCCAGCACGAGCAGCGTCTGGGGCAGGCACAGTCGAGAATTGATGACGCGTTCGTTGAAATCGGTTCTGCTGAGGATCTGGCGAACACTGCACAGAATAACGCTAACCAGGCGAAAGCGGACGCAGCCGCCGCCGCCGGCATCGCCGCGGGCAAGGGCGATGTGCTCATTCAAGCGACAGCTCCTGCAACGGAGATGCGCAAGAGCACCACGCTTTGGATCGACACAACCAACGGGGCTAACACGCCGAAAAGGTGGAGCGGTTCTGCGTGGGTTGCGGTCACGGACAAGACAGCGGTGGACGCTGCCGCCGCTGCGGTTGCTGCTGCGAATAAGGCCCAGCAGGCGATTGAGGCAGCGGCCGAGGCCAAAGCGCGAGCAGAAGCAGCTATTCGTCAGGCCCCGACATTGTTCGAATGGACCGCAGACTATAACGTTGGCGACGCTTCGACCCAGACCAAGACGAGCACCGAGATCAGCTACAACGGTAATCAGGACGCTTCGACTTATGCCCACCGGGCAGTCTCAAAGAGTGTGCCGATCGCTTCGAACCGCGTCTATCGGATGCAAGCTATCGTGTCTAATCGGGGTAGTGCCGCAGCTCGACTTCAAACCGGCTTCTACCTGAACAATGACGCCGGAGGCTATGTTTCATCCCTGTGGCCAAGTGATTCATATTCTCCGGTTCCGGCCGGAGTATCACGTCTTGCCGTATTCAGCACTCCTAAGGTGGGGGAGCTGCCCGCAGGATCACCGCAGGCCGCGGCGGTCATCTACTTTCTGGATCGCCAGCCGATGGTGCTGCATGATCTGAAAGTCGTTGATGTCACCGACATCATCACCGCTCAGGAGACCGCTGACAACGCGCTGACCATGGCGGGTTCAAAAAGCCGATCCTACTACAGCACCGGCAACCCAACCGGCACAGGATCACTGGGCGACATTTGGAGGAAGGTTGACGCTAACAAGAACGTAATCGCCGAATGGTTCTACGGAGTGAATGGGTGGACCGCTTCACTCGTGACGACCGAGATGATCAGTAATCTCGACGTCGGAAAACTGACCGCGGGCTCCGGTGTGATTGCGGATCTGGTGGCTCAAACTATCGCTGCCAGCACGGCAGCATTCCAGACGGTTGACGTGAAAAACCTCTACGTCACCACTGGCACCATGACCGAAGCCGTGATCAATAACCTCTGGGCCAACGTGGTGATGTCCCGACAGATCACTGGCCAAATGCTCGCGATCGGAGATTTCAACAACCACGTCAATAACGCCAAGCTGCTGAGTCTCGACGGGTGGCAACTGGATACCGGGGTGACAGTCGTTCAAGATGCCGACGGAGGCTACTTGAAGTTTGCCCGAACCGGTTCAACCGGTGCGCTGAACCTCAACGCACTGGAAGTGACACCGGGAGATCAGATCCTCTTCGAGGCGATAATCTGGACGCCCGGGTACACCGGCAGTGCAGGCGGTTTACGTGCCATCATCAACCAGCAAGGGGGGACCAAATCAGCGGTATCGGTTGCTAACACGACACCTACCGCGACTCCTACACGCGTAAGCCAGGTTTACACGATCCCGGCCAACGCCCAAACGATCCAGTTCCGATATGCCACTGCGATGACCGGCGGTGAAATCTACGTACGGCAACCGTCCATGAGGAAAATGAACGCGGGCGAAGCCATTATTGACGGCTCACTGAAGTCAGTCAAAATCGACACCGAAGATCTCGCAGCGAATTCCGGATTCATCGCTGATTTGACGGCTCGAATCGTCAAGGCGGACATGTTCGTTGGTAAAGAATTCAGCGGCGGAACGTTCACGGGCTCGGTGTTCCAGACCAGCGGAGTCGCTAATATCGGGCTCAAGCTCGACAGTGCCGGGCTACGTGTCTACCCTCCAGAGGGCGGCGAACCGGTCACTGAGATCCGCGCAGATGGCGGAACGGTCTACTCCATTACCGACCCTGTAACGGGTGAGGTCCTGGCCGCTCTGGATGCAGAAGGAGGAATCACTGGGCAGTCATTGACTATCGCCAGCTCATCGCGGATGGACGGGCCAGTGGTCATGGGGGCGGACCCGTTAACGGCGGTGCATGGTAGTGGTGATCTTGGGCCAACCATTCTCGGTCGTGACCTGCTGGACTCCTCGTTGATGGATTTCATGGAAACCCAGGAAACCATCACGGACGATACGCCATGGCTCTCGGCGCTGCCGCGAGGCATGGTCACCCGCGGATTCCGCGACTTGAGCAGCTGGCAGGCCACAGGCAAAGAAGGTGAGTTGCTGGAAGTCAGCTATCAGAACTACCCCAACCGGGGATACAAGATTCTTGTCTCCCCGTTTAGCGCCTACCTGGAAGCCGGGGTTACTGCACACCTCCGGATCTACCGTTCTGTGGGTACCCGACCAACGATGAACAGTCCCGTGTTTCACCGACAGAGTCTGCGAAACGAAACTAGCTCCTCGCTGATGCTCGACTTCGGCGGCACGTTTTACGACCTCTCCACCTCGGGGCGAGTGCGTTACTTGATCACGCTGGAATCGGTCGGTGGCAAGGTGCAAGTTTTCGGATCCGCTGATGGTGGCTCGCTCCGCGTTTGGGTTGAGGACATTGGGCTGGCTGCCCTGGACACTTCGATTGCCCGGGCCGGTGTGCGTGACAACGGATCCACTTCGGCTCCTCCGGCACCAACTGCGCCAGTAGAAAAGACCGACCCGCCGAAACAGTACACAGCAACTATCGCTGCGGATTGGTGGCAGGCCTACACCGGGGACGGAACCCAGGCAACGCACTCCACCTACAGTGGTACAGCCGCTCAGGGGCGGTCTCCGTATGCGCCTAGCAACGGTGTCATGCGGGGACTCGTGGGCTTCCCATCGCAGGCTTCACGGCTGAGCGGGGCGACGGTAAAGAAGATCGAAGTGTACGTATATGCGAAGCACTGGCATTCTTCGGCTGGTGGAACTCTCTGCATCGGCGTGCACGAAAACGGCTCCAAGCCATCCACCTGGTCATCAGCGACAAACAATTTGAAGCAGCAAAAGATGAAGAAGCCTGAGGGGCGTTGGATCACCTTGCCATCAAGTGTTCATGCACGGTTCAAGTCTGGTGACACGAGGGGCATTAGTTTACTGCCACCGTCATCGTCCACGTCTTCGGCCTACTACGGGTTGATTACGGGCAGCCGGACGAAGCTCCGCATCACCTATACGAAATAACCCGAACTCATGAAAGGGGAGAGGGAATGGAAGAAACACCAATAGAGCCGGAGGAGAATCCGGCGCCGGCCGTGCCGGATCCGGTGCGGCCGCAGACGACCAGCGATCTGCTGAAGATCCAGCGGGCACTCAACGGAGACATGATGTGGGGTCTTCGCCTTGAGATCGCGTTCAAGATCGAAGGCAAACAGGACACGACCAGCAGCCGGATAGCGGTGACCAAGGCCTGCGTGGACAACATCAGCTGCGACATCGACGGCACGGTCTCCACGGAGGGCGTAACCGACGAACAATTGATGAACGCGGTCAAGGGGCAGCAGGAGTGATCTCGACATGAACCAGAAACAACACTGGACAATGTCCCTGTGGCTAAGGATCCAAGAGCCGCGCATCGTCACCATGACCCAGACCGTGATCTACCTGCTGTGCTTCACCGGCGGAGCCGTAACCATACTGGATCCACCACGAAGCATCGAAGCACAATTCGCAACAGCATTCGTCTACGCCTGGGGAGTATTCGCACTAATTGGAGGAGCCATGGGAGCCTACGCGGCCCCAACCGGCAAATGGCTCATCGAGAAACCGGCAATCATCGCCTGCAGCACGGCAATCCTGATGTATGCAGGAATCCTGCTCACCCTGCAGCTGACCACACCAGGCAACCGCGTCGTCCAACTCGTGTTCGTCAGCATAGGCCTACTCCACTTCGTCGCTCGATACTGGCGCATCAAGCCATACTCATACGAGCCCGGAACCTAGAAGGAGCTGCCTTGTGGATTGGGCCCAAATATGGCCGCTTATCTCCGTCATCCTCGGAGGCGGCGGCTTCCTAACCGTAGCGCTACAAGAATGGGGGAAATGGCGATCCGGGCGCGCAGACGAGGAACGCCAGGAAAACCTCACACTTGCCCAGCGCCTCGAATATGCCGAAGCAATGCGCGAATATGAAGCCAGCTACCGACGCCTAACCGCCGAACACGCATCACAGCTGCGTGGAAAGCTATACGAACTCGGATACACCCCCGACCAGGTCGGCACCTGGCCAACACCACCAACAAAGCCAGAACCTCCGAACAAGAAATAACCACACACCAAGCCATCGAGCGCTCGCCGGTGGCTTTTCTTATGCCCAGGCACAACCCGTGCCTGGGCTTTTCCATACCCGGAAGGACTCGCTCATGAGCGACATCAAAGACCCCGAGGCCGGCACCAGCGTCACGGCCGCGGACATTCCCGACGAAGACCAGACCTTGGACTGGGACGTGAAGCGCTTCGGCCACATGATCGACCACGCCTCCGATGAAGGCCCCTCCACGGTGGCGGCCGGATCCGGCGAAGAAGAAGGAGACTAACCATGTCACGTGTAACTACCCTCGTCCGGCACCTTGAAGCCCGCGGACTCAAGGTCGAGTACGTGCCAGGATGGTCCACCCGTGGTTCGTCCTCGTTCAATCCCAAGGGCGTGATGGATCACTGGACGGCCGGCCCGCAAGGATCCAAGTCCCGGCCATCCTTGAACGTGGTCACTTACGGCCGCCCAGGCCTGCCTGGCCCGCTGTGCAATGTGTACCTAGACCGCCGCGGCGTGGCAGTGATTGTGGCTGCCGGCCGGGCGAACCACGCCGGGTACGGATCCTGGAAGGGCTACACCGGCAACACGTACTTCTTCGGCATCGAGGCCGAAGCCGCTGGCCCAACGGACTGGACCGACGAGCAGCGCGAAGCATACCCGAAGCTCAACGCTGGTCTCCTGGACGCGATCAAAGAGGATGATGCGTCGTTCGTATGCGGCCATTCGGAGTATGCGCTGCCTCGCGGCCGCAAGATCGACATCAACGGCTACTCGATGGACAGCATGCGCGCCCAGACCCAGGCCGTGCTGCGGGGCCAGAAGCCGACCACCAAGCCGAAGCCGTCCGGATCTTCCAAGCCAAAGCCGGAGTCGAAGCCAAAGCCGGTAAAGAAGCAGCTGAACTCGACCCCGCCTGATGGGTCCACGGTCTTCCCAACGGATTATGAGGATCTGGTTCTGGACAAGGACTTCGGCAAGATCACCGTCGGTGCTTTCCAGATCCTGATGGAAGCGGTCAAGATCGGCGTTCGGTACAACGAGCGCTGGGACGGCGTTTGGGGCCCGCGCATTGTCAAAGACGCGATGGAGTGGCTGCAAGCTAACGGCTACTACAAGGTGACCCAGTACGCCCGAGGCGGGGTTCCGAAGGGGACTCCGCTCAAGGTCGATGGCGACGACGGTTACTGGTTCTGGTACGAGCTGCAGCGCTTCCTCAAGGCCCGCGGCTTCTACAACAAGACCAACAAGGGTGTGCCGCTCAAGTTGGACGGCGACCCGGAAGGCTGGACCATTCACGGATTCCAGCGCTACATCAACACCAACAATGGAGACTAATCATGATTGAGTTTCACATCCCGCTGTTCCAGATCTTCACACTTCTGGCAGCTGTCGTCTTCCCGCTCCTGGTCGGACTGGTGACCAAGCGAGAAACCAACCCGGGGCGCAAGGCAGTGTTCCTTGCTGGGCTGTCAGTGCTGATCAGCTTGTGCACCGAGCTGGCTGCCGCGCTGCAGTCCGGCGAGGTGTACAACCTGGGCATGGCCCTGCTGACTGGTCTTGGATCATTTCTGGTAGCGGTGGCCATGCATTACGGCCTGTGGAAGCCGACCGGTGTAGCGGACAAGCTGCAGGAAGTTGGCAAAGGTAAGCACGAAGCCGAATAGCTCCAAAACTTACCAGCGTAGAATCCCGGCTGGCTTGGCTGTTTTCAAGTGTTGGTAACCGCATTGGTAGGAAGCCGGTATATTTACCGGTATAAAATCCACGAAAAAACCGCCCGATCATTTACCTGGCACCAGGTATTTGATCGGGCGGTTTTGTGCGTTCCCCACTTTACGAACTAACCGAGGCACGCCTTCGATTCGGCCACGCCAGCGGACGAGAGATCTAGCGGTACGACTGAGTCGCCGGAGTGCTTCCAGTTGGTGAAAACTTTCGCCATACCATCAACAGCATAGATCGGAGATCCGGAGTCTAAGGTGCTGCTTTGCCAGATGCC
>Ga0308157_10006107_pt1 | contig 14632 bp, 13 predicted proteins | sample PhyBR1_FD_201035 | JGI IMG/M metagenome (GOLD analysis project Ga0308157, IMG submission 201035) | Phyllosphere microbial communities from UC Gill Tract Community Farm, Albany, California, United States - DLSLB.R1 | ecosystem: Host-associated > Plants > Phyllosphere > Unclassified | place: USA...
CCGCGAAAGACCGGCGCAGGACGGGCGCGGGCGCGCCATCGAAGCGGTCCGGACGTGGCGTAAACGCGGGGACGCCGCGTGCCGGCTTGCCGGAAAATGCCCGCCATCGCCCCATTCCCGCGATTTCCACGATTCCAACGGAGACAACCCCCCATGACCTTCACCCGCCGCCAACTGCTGCAGACCACCGGCGCCAGCGGTGCCGCCGCCCTGCTCGCCAGCATCGGCCAGATGGCTTTCGCGCAGCAGCAGCACGCGACCCTCGAGACCGCCAACATCATCACCGGCTTCGCCGCCGGCGGCACCTCCGACAACATCTGCCGGCGCCTGGCGCTCAAGCTCGCGCCCGACTTCGCCAGGACCGTGGTGGTGGAGAACCGCACCGGCGCGGGCGGCCAGATCGCGATCGGCTATGTCAAGGGCCGGCCGGCCGACGGCACGGCGATCCTGCAGACGCCGACGTCGATGCTCACGATCTATCCGCACATCTACAAGAAGCTGCCCTACGACTTCGCGACCGACCTGACGCCGGTCTCGCTGGGCTGCTCGTTCGACTTCGGCTTCGCCGTCGGCCCGTCGGTGCCGGCCAACGTGAAGACGGTGCCGGACTTCCTGGCCTGGGCCAAGGCCAATCCGGCCGGCGCCAACTTCGGCTCGCCGGCCGCGGGTTCGACGCCGCACTTCATCGGCGCGCTGCTGGGCAAGGGCGCCGGCGTCGAGCTCAAGCACGCGGCCTATCGCGGCACGCAGCCGGCGATGCTCGACCTGCTGGGCGGCAACGTCTCGGCGGTCTCCGGTCCGGTCGGCGACATCACGCAGCACCTGGCCAGCGGCAAGGTGCGCATCCTGGGTGTCTCGGGCGAGAAGCGCAGCCGCTTCGCGCCGGACGTGCCGACCTTCGGCGAGCAGGGCATCCCCGACATGGCGCACAGCGAGTGGTTCGCCTTCTTCCTGCCGGCGCGCGCCGCGCCCGAGCTGGTGGCGCGCCTGAATGCCTCGATGCGCGCCGCGCTGGCCTCGAAGGACGTGATCGACGGCCTGGGCACCTTCGGGCTGGAGGCGATGGCGTCCTCGCCCGAGGAACTCATGGCGCTGCTCAAGAAGGACACCGCCAAGTGGGGCCCGATCGTGAAGAAGGTCGGCTTCACCGCCGAGGCGTGAGCCACCCATGAAGGTCTGCATCTACGGCGCCGGCGCCATCGGTGGCTGGATCGGCGTGGCATTGGCGCGCGCCGGCCTGCCGATCGGCGTGGTGGCCCGCGGCGCGACGCTCGGCGCGCTGCGCCACGAGGGCCTGTCGCTGGTGCGCAGGGCGCCCGGTGGGGAAGGTGGCGCGACCGAGGGCGAGACGCGCGAGCGCATCGCGGTCCACGCGGTGGACGACCCGGCCGAACTCGGACCGCAGGATCTGGTCGTGATCGCGGTGAAGGCGCCGGCGCTGCTCGGCGTGGCCGAGCGCATCGCGCCGCTGCTGGGCCCCGACACCCTGGTGCTGACGGCCATGAACGGCGTGCCGTGGTGGTTCCTCGACGGCGGCTTCGGGGGCGCGCTGGCCGGCACGCGGCTGGCGGCGGTCGATCCCGACGGCGTCATCGCGACGGCGATCCCGGCGCGCCACGTGGTCGGCGGCGTGGTGCACGCGAGCTGCTCGCTCGACGCGCCGGGCGTGGTGCGGCATCACTTCGGCAACGGCCTGCTGCTGGGCGAACCCTCCGGCGTGGTGACGCCCCGCGTCGAGCGGCTCGCCGCGCTGCTGACGGCCGGCGGCATCGACGCCCGCGTGTCGCCGCGGATCCAGCAGGACGTCTGGTTCAAGCTGTGGGGCAACATGACCGTCAATCCGGTCAGCGCCCTGACCGGCGCCACCACCGACCGCATCCTGGACGACGACCTCGTGCGCGGCTTCATCTCCAGCGTCATGCGCGAGGCGCGCGAGATCGGCGCGCGCATCGGGCTGCCCATCGCCGACAGTCCGGAGGACCGCCATGCGGTGACGCGCCGGCTCGGCGCCTTCAAGACCTCGATGCTGCAGGACGTGGAAGCCGGCCGCGCCGTCGAACTCGACGCGCTGGTCGGCGCGGTGCGCGAGCTCGGCCGGCTCGCGCAGGTCGAGACGCCGTTCACCGACGCGCTGTTCGGGCTCGCCCGGTTGCAGGCGCGGCAGCGCGGGCTGTACTGATCCGGTCCCGGCCGGGCCGGTGGCGGCGCGTTCCGCGCCTCAGGCGCCGGTCGTCACCGGCACGCGCGGCGCCACGGCGCACATCAGCTCGTAGCCCACCGTGCCCGCGGCATGCGCGACCTCGTCGATGGACAGCACGGTGCCATCGGACGCCCGGCCCCACAGCGTGACCTCGCTGCCGATGCCCGGCGCGCGGGCGGCTCCGATGCCGCCGCGCGCGCGCAGCACCGGTTCGAGGTCGACCGTCACCATGTCCATGCTCACGCGGCCGACGACCCGCGTGCGCACGCCATCGACCAGCACCGGCGTGCCGGTGGGCGCATGGCGCGGGTAGCCGTCCGCATAGCCGATCGCCGCCACGCCGATGGCCATCGCCGCGTCGGCGACGAAGTTGGATCCATAGCCGACCGTCGCGCCGGGCGCGAGCGACTGCACGCCGATGAGCCGCGTCGCGAGCGTCATGCCGGGACGCAGCTGCCAGTGCGCGGCATCGTGGGCCGGGAAATCCGGCGCGCTGCCGTAGAGCACGATGCCCGGGCGCACCCAGTCCGCGCGCGTGCGGTCGGCATGGCGCAGCACGGCGGCGCTGTTGGCGATGGAGCGTTCGCCCGGCAGGTCCTGCGTGACGCGCTCGAAGATGGCCAGCGCCCCGGCCACGCCGCGCTCGTTGTCGGCATCGCTGAAGTGCGTCATGAGGGAGATCTCGTCGACCTGGGGCAGCGCGTTCAGGCGCGTCCAGGCGGCGCGGTAGCGTTCGGGCGCGAAGCCCAGCCGGTTCATGCCGGAGTTCATCTTCAGGAAGACGCGCTGCGGCACCTGCGTCTTGTGCGCGGCGAGCATGTCGATCTGCGCGTCGCAATGCACGGTGTGCCACAGGTCCAGGCGCGAGCAGAGTTCGAGATCGCGGGCCTCGAAGACGCCTTCGAGCAGCAGCACCGGGCCGCGCCAGCCGAGGGCGCGCACGCGCTCGGCCTCGGCCAGATCCAGCAGGGCGAAACCATCGGCGGCCCGGAAGGCATCGAACACGCGCTCGATGCCGTGGCCGTAGGCATCGGCCTTGACCACCGCCCACACGCGGGCATCGAGGGCCGAGCGCCGCGCCCGGTCGAGGTTGTGGCGCAATGCATCGGGATGGACGGTGGCGAGGATGGGACGCGGCACGGGGGATGACCTTTGATTGCAGTGGGCAGAACGCGTGAACTTCGACACACAACACGCAGGTTCGCTGGGGTTTTGCGCCTCATTTTGGCATTTCACCCCATGCTATAACCGCTCACGGCGCCCCAGAACGTGCGTTCTTTTTCTCCTTGGAACGCCTCTTCCACCACCCACCGAGCCAGTCCACTGGCCAGCCAGCCCATCGATGAAGCGCGGTTTCTACACCATCATGTCGGCCCAGTTCTTCTCGTCGCTGGCCGACAACGCGCTTTTCGTCGCCGCCGTCGAACTCATGCGGACCTCGGGGGCACCCGAATGGCAGCGGGCCGCGCTGGTGCCGATCTTCACGCTCTTCTATGTCGCGCTGGCGCCGCTGGTGGGCGCCTTCGCCGACGCCTTCCCCAAGGGCAAGGTCATGTTCGTCAGCAACGCCATCAAGGTGGTGGGCTGCCTGATGATGCTGTTCGGCTCGCATCCGCTGCTGGCCTACGCGGTGGTCGGCCTGGGCGCGGCGGCCTATTCGCCGGCCAAGTACGGCATCCTGACCGAACTGCTGCCGGCCTCGCAGCTGGTCAAGGCCAACGGCTGGATCGAGGGCCTGACCATCGCCTCGATCATCCTGGGCATCGTGCTGGGCGGCCAGCTGGTGGGCCACGCGGTGTCGAGCCAGCTGCTGATGCTGGACTTCCCGGTCATCAGCACCGGCATCGACACCCCGCCCGAAGCCGCGATCTCGATGCTGATCTTCATCTACGCGCTGGCGGCCTGGTTCAACACCCGCATCCCGCACACCGGCGTCGAGATGCGCCCGCTGCGCGCCAACCCGCGGCACGGCATCGCGCGCAACGTCGTCGCCCTGCTGCCGGACTTCTGGCAGTGCAACATGCGTCTGTGGCGCGACAAGCTCGGCCAGATCTCGCTGGCGACGACGACGCTGTTCTGGGGCGCGGGCGGCAACCTCAAGTACATCGTGCTGGCCTGGGCCTCGCTCGCGCTGGGCTACAACACGGCGCAGGCCTCGTCGCTGACCGGCGTGGTGGCCATCGGCACGGCGGTCGGGGCCATCGTGGCCTCGATGCGCATGCGCCTGGACATGGCCACGCGCGTGATCCCGCTGGGCATCGGCATGGGGCTGTTGGTGATCGGCATGAACTTCATCGGCAACATCTGGGTGGCGGTGCCGTTCCTGATCCTGCTGGGCGGTTTCGGCGGTTTCCTGGTGGTGCCGATGAACGCCCTGCTCCAGCATCGCGGCCACAACCTGATGGGCGCGGGCCGCTCGATCGCCGTGCAGAACTTCAACGAGCAGGCCTGCATCCTGGTGCTGGGCGCGTTCTACACGGCCTGCACGGGCCTGGGCCTGTCGGCGTACACGGCGATCACCGCCTTCGGCGTCGTGGTCGCCGGCTTCATGTGGCTGATCCGCCGCTGGCACCAGAACAACCTGAAGCGCTATCCGGAAGAAGTCGAACACCTGCTGGCGATCGCCCGCAGCGACAAGCACCACTGATCCTTCCCGACCCCCGGCCGGCCCGCGGACCCCGCGCGCCATGGAGCAACGACATGAACGACACATCGACGGCCTACGACTTCGAGGCCGAGGACATCGACGGCCGACCGGTGGCGCTCGAGGCGTTCCGGGGCCGCGTCCTGCTGATCGTCAACACCGCCAGCCGGTGCGGCTTCACGCCCCAGTTCGAGGGCCTGGAGACACTGCATCGCACCTATGACGCGCGCGGCCTGACGGTGCTGGGATTCCCGTCGAACCAGTTCGGCGCGCAGGATCCGGGCAGCGATGCCGAGATCGGCGCCTTCTGCCGCCAGAACTATGGCGTGAGCTTTCCGATGATGCGCAAGGTCGACGTCAACGGCGAGCATGCAACGGCGCTCTATCGCTGGCTGACGCACGAGAAGCCGGGCCTGCTGGGCACCGAAGCCATCAAGTGGAACTTCACCAAGTTCCTGGTCGGCCGCGATGGCCGGGTGATCAAGCGCTATGCGCCGCTGGACAAGCCGGCTTCGCTCGCACACGACATCGAGGCAGCCCTGTCGATGCCCGGCGCGGACCCGACCTAGAAGCGGAAGTCCGCCGTCGCCGGCGTCCGCCCCAGTTCCACCTCGCGCTGCTGCGTCCGGCCATCGGCCATGGCCTCGACGCCATAGCGTCCGGCCGGCAGGTCGACCAGGCAGATCGGTCCGTCGGCGCGCAGTCGCAATGCGGTGGCGCCCTTGGCATCGCGGATCGTGACGCCGACATCGGCCAGGTAGGAACCATCGGCCCGGGCGAACAGCAACGACAGCGGATGCGATTTCATGGCCGCGCGCATCGCGGTCGACTCGTCGGAGCCGATGCCGCCGCAGACATGGCGCGCCGCGCCTTCGCCCCGCATCGGTGGCACCTGGGATTGCGCCGAGGCGTGGAAGCCGCCCAGGCCGAGGGCCAGGGCGAGCAGCATGGCGGCGGGACGACGGGCGGCGGTGATCCGGGACGGGATCGGGCGGGTGGTGTGAGGCATGGGGTCGATGCTCGTCGACCCGACGCCCGGCCCGCGTCGCCGATGGCCCGAGACCGCGTAGGACAGCCGAAACCGGCGCCTGGCGATTCCGTCCTGCTCAGGCCAGCGCCGCGTCGAGCACCTCGACCCAGTGCCGCACCGGCGTCGCGCTGCCGCTCTGCAGGTGCGTGATGCAGCCGATGTTGGCCGAGACGATGGTGGTCGGCTGGAGCTGGTTCAGGTGGCCGAGCTTGCGGTCGCGCAGCGGATAGGCGAGTTCGGGCTGCAGCACCGAGTACGTGCCGGCGGAACCGCAGCACAGGTGGGCCTCGTTGCGGGAGACCTGGATGTCGAAGCCCAGCGCGCGCAGGTTCACCTCGACGCCGCCGCGCAGCTTCTGGCCGTGCTGCAGCGTGCAGGGGGGGTGATAGGCGACGACGCCCTGCGGCGCCCGCACGCGCGCCTTGAGCACCGGCACCAGGTCGGGCAGCAGTTCGCTCAGGTCGCGCGTGAGTTCGCTGATGCGCCGGGCCTTGTCCGCGTAGGCCGCGTCGTCCTTCAGGATGTGGCCGTAGTCGCGCACCGTGACGCCGCAGCCCGAGGCGTTCATGACGATCGCCTCGACCTCCCCGCGCTCGACGTGGGGCCACCAGGCGTCGATGTTGGCGCGCATGTGCGCCTGGCCGCCGGCATGGTCGTTGAGGTGGAACTTGACCGCGCCGCAGCAGCCGGCCCCGGAGGCGATCACGGTCTGGATGCCGGCCGCGTCGAGCACGCGCGCGGTGGCGCCGTTGATGTTGGGCATCATCGATGGCTGCACGCAGCCGGCGAGCATCAGGACCTTGCGCGCGTGCGTGGCGGTGGGCCAGCGGCCGGCATCCTGGCGCGCCGGCACCTTGGCCTTGAGCTTCTCCGGCAGCAGGCCGCGCACCGACTGGCCCAGCTTCATCGCCGGTCCGAACAGCGGCGAGGTCAATCCCTCCTTGAGCAGCCAGCGCGTGGCCTTCTCGGCCGCCGGGCGCGGCACCTTCTCGTCGACGATCTTGCGGCCGATGTCGACCAGATGGCCGTATTGCACGCCGCTCGGGCAGGTGGTCTCGCAGTTGCGGCAGGTCAGGCAGCGGTCGAGGTGCAGCTGCGTGGCGCGCGTGGGCTGCTTGCCCTCGAGCACCTGCTTCATCAGGTAGATGCGTCCGCGCGGACCGTCGAGCTCGTCGCCGAGCAGCTGGTAGGTCGGGCAGGTGGCGGTGCAGAAGCCGCAGTGCACGCACTTGCGCAGGATGGCCTCGGCTTCGCGGCCCTCGGGCGTGCCCTGGAATTCGGGAGCGAGTTCGGTTTGCATCGTGGTTTGTCTCGTGTGCTTCGGTGGAAAGACGCAAGGATCGCAGCCGCCGTGGTTCCCGTCAGGCGGAGGGGAATGGCGGCGACGGCGGGGGCGGCGGCTTGGAGGGCGACGCGGGAGGCGCGGCGACCGGCGGATCGAAGGAGGGCCCGTCGGCATCCGGCGAGCGCGCCGGCACGGCGGGACGACGACGTCCTGCGACGCGCCGGCCGAGCGAGGCCAGGCGCTGGCGCAGGTAGGCCGAGCGGCGCAGGTCGCGCCGCAGCGGGGGCAGCGACAGCGCCAGCAGCAGCGCGGCCAGCGGCATCACCCAGACGAAGCCGACGTACTTGAAGCCGGCCGCGCCGACGACGCCACCGACGATGAACATGCCCAGCAGGCCGCCATGGAAGCGCAATGCCGGACGGCTGGCGCGCACGCGCTCCTCCAGCGGCGTGCCGCGCGGGTTGCGGTAGACCAGCCGTCCCAGCTCGAGGCCCAGGTCGGTGATGTGGCCGGTCATGTGGGTGGTGCGCAGCCGGCCATGCGACATGCTCGAACTCAGCGCGTTCTGCAGTCCCATGATGTAGGACAGCAGCAGCACCGTGAGCGGCACCGAGAACGGCGTCGGCCAGGTCAGCGTGATGGCGCCCAGCAGGCCGAAGACCAGCAGCAGGCCGGCCTCCAGCAGCAGCGGCATGGCATAGGCGCTGCGCAGGTGGTGCCGCTGCGCCCAGTGGACGATCAGTGCCGTGCTGGCGGCGCCGCCCATGAAGGCCAGCAGCGCGCCGACGGCTCCCAGGATCAGCGTGCCGTGGCCCAGCACCAGGCCATCGGCGACCTGCGAGGCGAAGCCCGACATGTGCGAGGTGTACATGTGCACCACCAGCAGTCCGCCGGCATTCACCGCGCCGGCATTGAACGCCAGCAGCAGGCCCAGCAGGTTGTCGATCGATGCCGTGCGATGCTGGCCGGAGAGATGGAACAGTCGACGCATGGACGTGGGGTGGGCGGTGCGGTGCGGTGCGGTACGGTGCGGGACGTGGCGGGGACGCGCGCCGGGTGGCGGGCGCCGGCGGCGCTAGGGCGCGCGCGCCGGTCGCGCCGTCGCATCGTCCGCGCGGACGTCGAGGCGACTGCGGTCGAACACGCCGGAGGGGTCGAACTCCTGCTGCAGCGCGCGCTGGATGCGGGCCAGCGCCGGGGACAGGCTGTCGCCATGCTGCACGTCGGCACCGGTGGCAGCGGCGCTGCGGAACAGCGTCGCATGGCCGCCCACCGCCCGCGCCGCCGCGCGCCAGTGGTCGCCCTGGCCCGGCCGCGCGCGATACCAGCGCTGGCCGCCATGCCACTCGATCAGCGGCCCGGCATCGCCGGCACCGGCGCCACCGGCCGGCGGCGCGATCACCGGCGCGGTCTGCGGCACCGACAGCCGCCACAGGTCGAGCGCGTCGCCCGGCGCCAGGAACCATGGCAGGCGCTGGTCGCGGCATCGCGTCCAGTCGGCGCCGGCATCGGGCTGCAGCTCGCCGCCCAGATGCGCGCGGGCCGCCTCCACCGCCGCCACGGCGCCGCGCAGGCGAAGGTAGAGCGTGCCCCGGCCGGCATCCTCGACCCAGCAGCTGGCGTTGAGCGGCAAGGGCCGGCCGCCCCAGCCGTTGAGCAGGTCGAGCGCCTCGGCCTGGGTGCATTCGAAGCGCAGCGTGGCCTCCGCCGGCGCCACGGGCAGCACCTTCAGGCTGACCTGGGCGATGACGCCCAGGGTGCCGAAGGAGCCGGCCAGCACGCGCGAGACGTCGTAGCCGGCGACGTTCTTCATGACCTGGCCGCCGAAGCTCAGCACCTCGCCACGCCCGTCGACCAGCATGGCGCCGAGCACGTAGTCGCGCACCGCGCCGACGTTGGCGCGCGCCGGCCCGGACCACCCCGCGGCCACCATGCCGCCCACCGTGCCCCCGGTGCCGAAGTGCGGCGGCTCGAACGGCAGGCACTGCCCCTCGGCGGCCAGCAGGGTCTCGAGCTCGGCCAGCGGCGTGCCGGCGCGCGCGGTCACGACCAGTTCGCTGGGTTCATAGGCGGTGACGCCGGCCAAGGGGCGGAGGTCGAGCGGCGCGACACCGTCGGCGGCGGCGGCGCCATGGAAATCCTTGGTGCCGCCGCCCCGGATGCGCAGCACGGTGGCGTCGGCGGCGGCGGCCCGGATGCGCTCGACGATCTGTTGAAGCTCGAAGTCCATGCGGTCGATGGTACTGCCGGCAGGGCCCCGGACCCTCGTTTCGGAGCGCATGGCGAGGATCTCTTTCAGTCCTCGAAGAACTCCACCGGCAGGCCCGGCGTCGCGACGCGCCGGGCGAGCACGCGACCCGAGTCGGGCCAGCGCGCCAGTTCCTCGGCCGGGCGCCCCTTGGCGGCGGTGGTGACGAACAGCGTGCGCAGGTCGTCGCCTCCGAAGCACGGCATGGTCGGGCACTGCGCGGGCAGCGTGACGGTCTCGATCCGCTCGCCGGTGGCCGACAGGTGCAGCAGCCGGGCGCCCTCGAACATCGCCACCCAGTAGTCGCCCCGGCTGTCGACGGTGGCGCCGTCGGGCCGGCCCTCGTAGGCGACGGGCGAGGCCGGCGTCCAGTCGCCGGGCTTGGCATCGAAGCGGGCGAAGGTGCGCTCGCGCACGAGCGTGTTGCTCGCGGCATCCCAGTCCCAGGCCCGCACGTGATGCGCGGCGGTGTCGGCCCAGTAGACGGTGCGCCGGTCGGGCGAGAAGGCGAGGCCGTTGGCGGTGGTGACGGCCCTGGCCATGACGGCGAAGCGCGGGGCGCCCGCGGGCCGTCCGGGCCGGAGGTCGAGGCAGTGCAGTTCGGCGGTCGCTCCGTCCTTGGCCTCGTTGAGGGTGCCGGCCCAGAAGCGGCCGAGCGCGTCGCACTTGCCGTCGTTGTAGCGCATCGTCCGGGTGTCGTGCACGGCCGGCTCGAGGAGCTCCAGCGCGCCGCCCCAGTCGCGCGCGCGATGGATGCCGTCGCGCAGGGCGATCACCAGGCCGCCGCTGCGCGCGGGCGCCATGCAGCCCGGCTCGCTCGGCAGGGCCCAGCGTTCCACCGCCCGCGCGCGCGGCGGGGCGGCATCGCCGGCGCTCTCGTGCAGCGTCGCGCGCAGCACGGCGCGGCCGGGGATGTCGAGCCAGTAGAGCCGGTGTTCGTGGGGATGCCAGAAGGGCGATTCGCCGAGCTGGCACGCGCTGTCTTCGAGGGGGGTCCAGGTCATGGCACCCATTGTGGGCCCGTGCGGCGCGTGGCGCGCGCCCCAAAAAAACAGCCCGCGGGCGCTGGGCGCCGGCGGGCTGAACATCCAAGGAGACACTCGCGAAAAACTCGGTCCGTCCGGATGGGATCGTGTGGGGGGGCGGGTCCGGCCCCGCTCCGACAGGAGCGACGCCGGACGCCGGATCAGCGGTTGTAGGCCGTCTCGCCGTGCGACGAGATGTCCAGGCCTTCGCGCTCTTCCTCTTCGGTGACCCGCAGGCCGATGGTGAGGTCGGCGATCTTGAAGGCGATGAACGAGACGACGCCCGACCACACCATCGTGAACAGCACGCTCTTGATCTGGATCCAGACCTGGCCACCCATCGTGAAGGTGTCGGGGGTCAGGCCGCCGGTGCCGCCCAGGCTCTGCGAGGCGAACACGCCCGTCAGGATGGCGCCCAGGATGCCGCCCACGCCGTGCACGCCGAAGACGTCGAACGCGTCGTCCACCTTGAGCATGCGCTTGAGGCCGCTGACGCCCCACAGGCAGACGATGCCGGCCAGCAGGCCCAGCACGATCGAGCCCATCGGACCGACGAAGCCCGCCGCGGGCGTCACGGCCACCAGGCCACCGACCGCGCCGGAAGCGGCGCCGAGCATCGACGCCTTGCCGCGATGCAGGCTCTCGCCCAGGCTCCACGACAGGGTGGCGGCGGCGGTCGCGAGCACGGTGTTGATGAACGCCAGGCCGGCCGAGGCATTGGCCGCGCCGGCCGAACCGGCGTTGAAGCCGAACCAGCCGACCCACAGCAGCGAGGCGCCGACCATGGTGAGCGTCAGCGAGTGCGGCGTGAACGCCTCCTTGCCGAAGCCCAGGCGCTTGCCGACCATGTAGGCGCCCACCAGGCCGGCCACGCCGGCGTTGATGTGCACCACGGTGCCGCCGGCGAAGTCGAGGGCGCCGTCCTTGGCCAGCAGGCCACCGCCCCAGACGATGTGCGCCATCGGCACATAGCTGAAGGTGAACCACAGGATCGAGAACAGGATCACGGCCGAGAACTTGGCGCGCTCGGCGAAGGCGCCCACGATCAGCGCCACGGTGATGGCGGCGAAGGTACCCTGGAACGAGACGAACACGTACTCGGGAATCGTCGTCAGCGCGCCGAAGGTCTCGGTGGTGACGCCCTTGAGGAACATCTTGTCGAGTCCGCCGAAGAAGTTGCCGTCGCCGGAGAACGCCATGCTGTAGCCGTAGAGGGCCCACAGGATGCTGATCAGCGAGAAGATCACGAAGACCTGCATCAGCACCGACAGCATGTTCTTGGAGCGCCCGAGGCCGCCATAGAACAGCGCCAGGCCCGGCAGCACCATCAGGATCACGAGCAGCGTGGAGGTCAGCATCCAGGCGGTGTCGCCGGAATCGATCTTGGGCGCGGGCGCGGCGGCCGGTGCCGAAGCGGCAGCGGCCGGCGCGGCCGAGGCGGCGACGGAGGCCGAGGCGGGTGCCTCGGTCGCGGTCGCCGCGGTGGCCGGTGCCGGAGCGGGCTGCGCGAAACCGGTCACGCCGGCGGTGAGGACGCTCAGACCGAGCGCCAGTGAGACAAGCAGTTTTTTCATTTGATTCGTTCTTTCGTGCCGTGTCGGATCACGTCCCCTCAGAGGGCTTCGCGCCCTGTCTCGCCGGTGCGGATGCGAACGACCTGCTCCAGGTCGTAGACGAAGACCTTGCCGTCGCCGATCTTGCCGGTGCGCGCGGCGCTCTCGACCGCCTCGATGACGCGCTCGACCAGGTCGTCGGAGACGGCCGCCTCGATCTTCACCTTGGGCAGGAAGTCGACGACGTACTCGGCGCCGCGATAGAGCTCGGTGTGGCCCTTCTGGCGTCCGAAACCCTTCACCTCGGTGACCGTGATGCCCTGCACGCCGATGGTCGACAGCGCCTCGCGCACCTCGTCGAGCTTGAAGGGTTTGATGATGGCTGTGACCAGCTTCATGGAAAAATTCTCCTGGGATGGAATGGCGAAGACGCGGCAGCAAGGCCCGCGTCTTCCTGGAGGCTCAGAGTGCCTTGCTCACCGTGACGATGGCGCGCGCCTTGTTGATGTCGCCGAAGTAGCTCTTCTTGGTGGCGCCCTGGACGCCGCCATACAGCGCCAGGCCGTTGCCGAAGTCGTAGGACACGCCCACGGCGTAGTCCACATAGCTGGGCACGCCGATGTCGCGGATGTCGCTCGCGAAGCGCGTGTAGTTGATGGCGCCCTTGAGCGTCAGCGAGGGGGCGATCTCCTGGGCCACGATCAGGCTCAGGTAGCCCGTGCCCGTGCCCTTGAGGCCGGAGTCGTTGCGATAGCCGGCATAGCCGAAGTAGTCCTTGGAGACGGTGGCCGCGTACTTCAGCGTCACCGGGCCATAGGTGCCCGCGCCATACAGCTCGGTCGTGTTGCCGGTGCTGTTGCCGGGGTAGACATAGGTCAGCGCGCCCACGTCCCAGGCGATGCCGCCGGCGGCGAACTTGTAGCCGCCGTAGAAGTCGCTCTCGATGCTGTTGCCCGGCAGCCAGTTGACGCTGGAGTTCCAGTTGCCCACGTACCAGCCCGTCTCACCGAAGGCATAGTCCAGACCGCCCTGGATCGCCGGCTTGAACGCGCGGTTCTTGCTGGTGTCCTGATCCTGGCCACGGAACTTGTAGTTGCTCGTCAGCGCGACGTTGCCCGTGAACTGGGCGGCGGCGAGCATCGGCAACGAGGCCAGGGCGGCGACGGCCAGGGCCTGGGCGGTCTTGCGGTGCATCATCGGGTGACTCCTCGGTAATTTTGAAGGTTGGGAGTTCCTTCAAAGCAGGGAGCGTGCCAAAGGGAACGAGTCGCGTGTCACCGCGATCGCGCTTCCTCCGGCCCGGGCGCACCAAAAGAGCGGCCCGGCGGGCACCGGATGATCGATGCACCATCTTGGTGAGGAAAATGGAAGAGGGAGAAGAAAATGAGTCTGTCTTTGGTGCAGAGCCGGGCGCTGCTCGGCCTGGAAGCGCCCGCGGTCACCGTCGAGGTGCATCTGGCCAACGGCCTGCCGAGCTTCACGCTGGTCGGCCTGGCCGATGTGGAGGTCAAGGAAGCGCGCGAACGCGTGCGTTCGGCCATCCAGAACGCCGGGCTGGAATTTCCCAACAACAAGCGCATCACGGTCAACCTGGCCCCGGCCGACCTGCCCAAGGACTCGGGTCGCTTCGACCTGCCGATCGCATTGGGCATCCTGGCGGCGAGCGCTCAGATCGAGGGCGCGCGGCTGGCGGGGCACGAATTCGCGGGTGAGCTGTCACTCTCCGGCGAACTGCGACCGGTGCGCGGTGCCCTGGCGATGGCGCTGGCGCTGCTCACGCACCGGGTCGCGACCCGGCTGGTGCTGCCCCCCGACAGTGCGCGGGAGGCCGCGCTGGTGCCCGGCGCCGAGGTCTACGCCGCGCGCCACCTGCTCGACGTGGTGGCCCGCTTCCTGCCGCCATCGGCCGAGGGCACGACTCCGCCCGGGACCACGGTCCCGACGACAGACAAGACAGCAACGACAGCGGCGGCCGTCGAGGACGACGGCTGGGCCCGCCTGTGGCCGGCCGCCGCCGCCAGCGATCTCCCGGCCTATGCCGACCTGGCCGACGTCAAGGGCCATGCCGGCGCCAAGCGGGTGCTGGAGATCGCGGCGGCCGGTGGCCACAGCCTGCTGATGGTCGGCCCACCGGGCTCGGGCAAGTCGATGCTGGCACAGCGCTTCGCCGGCCTGCTGCCGGCCATGACGGTCGACGAGGCGCTGCAGAGCGCGGCCGTCGCCAGCCTGGCCGGCCGCTTCGTGCCGGCGCACTGGATGCGCCGGCCGACCGGCAGCCCGCACCACACCGCCAGCGCCGTCGCGCTGGTGGGCGGGGGCTCGCCGCCGCGCCCGGGCGAGATCTCGCTGGCGCACCACGGGGTCCTGTTCCTCGACGAGTTCCCGGAGTTCTCCCGCGCCGCGCTCGAAGCCCTGCGCGAGCCGCTGGAGACCGGCACCATCACCATCGCGCGCGCCGCCCGCCGCGCCGAGTTCCCGGCCCGCTTCCAGCTCGTCGCGGCCATGAATCCGTGTCCCTGCGGCCACCTGGGCTCGGCGCAGAAGGCCTGCCGCTGCACGCCCGACCAGGTGCTGCGCTACCAGGGCAAGCTCAGCGGCCCGCTGCTCGACCGCATCGACCTGCACATCGAGGTGCCGGCGATCCCGG